>JAABUZ0100000700.1_pt1 | contig 76863 bp, 75 predicted proteins | sample 5562091 | NCBI WGS metagenome assembly JAABUZ01 (sample SAMN12813069, study PRJNA571459) | rock metagenome | isolation source: Antarctica rocks | place: Antarctica: Victoria Land, Linnaeus Terrace sud | collected 2015-12-21
TAATTAATTTGACTATCTAAATAATAGCTATTTACACAGTTTAATATATGCGCTGAGAAAGTCAATGAGAAAGTTAATGAGAAAGTTAATGAGTAAACTAATGAGGTAGAAAGTCATGTAGAATGTTCGATAGAAAGTCATGTAGAATGTTCGATAGAGAGTCATGTAGAATGTTCAATAGAAAGTCATGTAGAATGTTCAATAAAGAGTTATGTAGAATGTTCAATAAAAAGTCATGTAGAATGTTCAATAGAGAGTCATGTAGAATGTTCAATAAAAAGTCATGTAGAATGTTCAATAGAAAGTCATTTAGAATGTTCAATAGAAAGTCATGTAGAATGTATGATAAAGTCATGTTTAATGCTCAATAGAGAACAAATTTGATTCTTGATTGCGAAGCAATTCAAAGCTTGGTGAGAAGTCATGTAAAGAGTCATGTAGAGAGTCATGTAGAAAGCATTGTTTGAAGCACTGTTTGACTCATGTTATGCACTCAATCGACGCGTATTTTGAAGCATGTAGAATGTTTGATAGAGTGTTTGATAGAAAGCTCAGTAGAAAACTCACTAGTAGAAAGATCAATAAAAAGCTTGATCAAAAGATCAATAGAAAGCTCACTAGAAAGATTGATCGAAAGCTCAGTCGATAGCTCAGTAGATGACTCAATCAAAAGCTTACTAGATAACTCGATCAAAAGATCAGTAGAAAGCATTGTTTGAAGCACTGTTTGACTCATGTTATGCATTCAATCAACGCGTATTTTGAAGCATGTTTTGAAGCGAGTAGATTGATTAGTAGATGAACGAGTAAATAGCTGAGTTGATAGCTGAGCTGTAGCTGAGTTGATAGCTGAGTTGATAGCTGAACATGTTGATATTTTGATTGTTGTTGTTCTAGAAAGTAGAAACTATGAAGAAAGAAAGAAGATAAAAACTTCAAACTATTTAGCGTCAACTCTATAAAGCTTGAAGTGAAGATTATTGAGTAGATAGATGAGCGAGTAGATGAGCGAGTAAATGAGCGAGTAGAATGATGAGCATGTAGAGTGATGAGCATGTAGAGTGATAAGCGAGTAGATGAGTGAGTAGATGAGCGAGTAGAGTGAGCGAGTAGATGAGCGAGTAGATGAGCGAGTAGAGTGATGAGCATGTAGAGTGATGAGCATGTAAAGTGATGAGCGAGTAAATGAGCGAGTAGATGAGCGAGTAGAGTGAGCGAGTAGATGAGCGAGTAGATGAGCGAGTAGAATGAGCGAGTAGATGAGCGAGTAGATGAGCGAGTAGATGAGCAAGTAGAGTGAGCGAGTAAATGAGTGAGTAGATGAGCGAGTAAAGTGATGAGCATGTAGAATAATGAGTAGATGAGCGAGCATGTAGAGTGATGAGTAGATGAGCGAGTAGATGAGCGATTGTCAACATATGCAACATATGCATGAAAGCAAAATTTAGCTCAGCGTTTATAAACAAACGCAGATTTTATCAACAAAAGCGAGATACAGTTCAGAGACATATGAACAAACACAGATTTTGTCAACAAAAGCAGATTGCAGTCTAACAAGATCAGCTTATATTCGAATTTTATTTCGCTTTAAGTGATAAATATCACTTTAGCTAAACTCTAAAATTTTGTTCACTTTACAAACTGTCAATGTAAGTGTAAGCATTCTTGTGACGTGACTCACTTCTATCTATTGAAGATGTGCATTTTATCACAATTTCATGTTCAGTTGAATCTTTAAAACTTGCATGTCTGACTTTAACTTAATCATTGAACTTTCTATTTATATGCTAGTCATCATGTTGAATTTTCACAATTTTCTAGTGAAATATATGAGTTTATATTTTTCTGATGCAAACGTTGTGTCATGAGTTCAAGCTCACTTCATGCAAACATCATGTGTTTTGCTCAATGTTTTGCAAATTTCTTTGATGAATCTGTCATAGACTAGAATGTTGATATTATTTATGAAGTTGAGTACTTCAATTTTGATTTTCAATGCTTCGCATTTTTCAAATAAATTTACGTTGAAAAATAGAAAAAGAATCGATGAAATGAAAGATTCTTAAGATATGTTTATGTTTATCTCATGCATAATGCTCATTTGCTCATTGAATATCAATGATATCTCTCTGTTCTTTAGAAAGCTGCGTGCTCATTCAACTATGTAGCTTGATATTCTTTTTATTTTCAACGTATGCAACAGTCTGATGTGCAAAACTTGATTAAATGCTTTGATGATGTTTAAATCTATCAAAAATATGTTGTATACATTGCATGCAACATACATAAAGCATGATCTCTATGCTGATTTTCTTCTTAAACTCAAGAGATTACTCAAAGAGTTTTCTTGTAACAGATTCACAGTTTAAGAAAAATGAAATCTTTCACTGCTCAAATTTCAACAGTTTACTTCTTAAGCATGAATTGCAGACGTTTCATTTGTGATATGCATGCATATCATAATCGATTTCTTCTTTAATCACATTGATATATATTACTGTTTTTTCAAGTTATATAAATAGTGTTTTTAACTAAAGATTAATTTTATCATCAAGACATTCAAGAATCAAAACTCAATAAAAAGATGAGATTCTTAAGATCAACAATTATCATCATTGTATATTATGCTTTGCAGACACTCACTTCACTTGTAAAGTGTGCAACTCATTTATTTCATGTTATCTGTAAAGATCTTTCTCATGCAGATCAATCATGTTTTGCAAAGATGTTCATATGCTACACTTTTAATTAAACAGCATAGTTCAATCATTCTTTATTAATTCACTTGTATTTCTCTTCTTTTAATGAAGTTTTCTCATCAACATATCATTTATGTATAAAATGTTTGTATTTGAATGTTTATTAAACAATATTAATGAGATTCTTAAGTTTGTTCATGTTGAACTTAAAAAAACTCATGAGTTGCTTATGTTGTAGTAACAGATACGCAGTTTAAACAAGATTTATATATAGTTAGCATGTAAATTTAAAGAATGTTCATGATTCAAGTTCTTTCTGCTAATCATTCTCAATAAATCAAACATAAGAATGTTCTATCTCAATTCTTGTTATCATGATGATGAGATGCTGAATTGAATAATTTTCATAAGTGATTTTTCTCATAGTTTTGCATTTTATTTGACTTTCTTATCTGCATGTAAATTGCTTTTGTAACATACACATTGAAATTATCAAAGTCTGCGTGATCATGAAAACTTTGCACACGATCAATGCACAGTGCTTCATCATCACGCAGCATCTTAATGTCATTTAAACTTTTGATAATTTTTAAACTTTACTGTAGTTAAACAGTAAATTTATAAACAGCATTGCATACAAATAAGTTTCATTGCTGATTTTCACTTTCAATATATTAAAGATTGAAGTCAAAAGATTGATATTAAAACTTGATTTAAATCAACAATGACATCACATTAAAACATCATCAACATGATGCTTATGCTTCATTCTGATCATCAGAGACAGATGATGAGTGTCATTAACATGATGTCAGTGAGTGAGCAAGAGATGAGTATTGCTATCTTGCAGAAGAATTCAATCAAGACGAAGAATAAACATGAGAAATTGAACAAGTTGCGAGTACTTTATGAGCTCAATGAATGTAGAAATAACGAACTGATGCTTTGAGAAAAGATGAGAAAATTGACAAAGATGATAGAAAAGCTGATGCATCAACGTGTCACTGCGTTGACTGTCAATCAATGCATGAAGAATTAGCTGAAAAGATTAAAAAAGATAATGAGCAGACTTGAAAAGAAGTTCACAAAGAAGAAGAGACGCGTTAATCACTGAGCGAAGAGAGTGAACGAGAAGTCAATGACATTGTTTAAAAGTCATCTTGTTCTCAGCATCGACGTTGTGTCATTAATGCAAAATCATTGCAAGAAATTCAAGATTAAGATTTTCGTTAAAGAGAAAAAGAAGATCAAAAGAATCATGATGATAACAACAGAAAACATAGTGAGATGAGCAAAAGAGATTGACGTCAACAAGATGCTATCGACGCGCAAGAACATAAAAACTATGAAGAGATGATTAAATTTATTAATATTTCAAGTCAAGATCAAAAACAGTAAAAGAATACTGAAGAAAAACGATTTTTGAATCAAAGAGATTTCATTGAACATAAGTCTGCATGAAGTTAGTTTTAAGATAGTGATACATGAAATTAAAATCGAAGAAATGTCTAAAGACATAGAGAAGAAGAGAGCGAAAGCACTCATCAAGATCAACAAAGATATACACTCAAAGATGATAATTAAGAAAGTTGAGTGATTCACAAAGAATAGTGAACAAAAGAGATACATCTTGCTGATAATATGTGTAGTCAGCGCTGAGATGATAAACAAGTTAATTGATGAGAAGATATGTCACAAGATCAACATAAAAACCACGCAGTTTTATAATTTGAATTGTAAAATACATCAATGTCTAAAGTGTCAAGATTACAATTATAAGACATATGAATGCAAAAATAAGCAAAGATGCGTTTACTGCACGCTAAATCATTGCTTGAAGCATTGTTTTCATAAACAGACTTGAAACATATGAAAATGTGAGACATATCAAGATATACACAAAGTCTTTGATTCTCAATGTCATAAACAACAGATCAAAAAAGAAAGAATAAAGAGAATCATGAAACACAGATCTTTATATCACGTCGTACAAGAACAAAGAAAACTTAAAGCGATGATGTTGAAGATCTTTATAAAGACATTTATCAATCTGAGATCATTGATAAACAATGACTTGAAGAGAAAACAAAGATGCTCAACAAATGAAAGTCATCTGCTTAATGTGATCATCACATTCAAAAACATTATATTGAATCATCTAGTCAAGAAGTTTAAAAACAAATGAGTTGAAATCAACATTAATCACGTCAATTTCAGTATTATTTTCTTTTGAAAATCTTACAAGAAAAGCAAACACATCACAAATGCTCAAGAGAACATTAAACAGCTTTGAATGTGAACTTTAATGTTTCAGCAAAAGAAGCTTTGAATACTACAGTACAACGTTTACAAGTTCAGAGAAAAAATGATGATAGCATTACTACATGAGAAAAAGATAAAAAATTATGACATTTTGATTTTTCAAGAACTCTGATGATTTGATGAGAATTTCAGAGCGTACTGCTCAGTAACTGTCAACTTCATGCTGAAGAATAATAAGAATAGAATTTGTTTCTACATAAACAAGAGAATTGACAGTAACATCTGACACTCAATATGATACTTCAAAGATGTAAACACAATTATGTTACAGACATTAATAAATGATACACAGATGACTCAGAAAGTTATACATTTTCACGAAGCATACAATTCATCACTCAGAGATCACAAAGTCAATCATGAAAAAGAAAGTCTTTCAGACATCAAAAAGACATTACACATGTTGAAAGAATGCATTCTTGTAGAAGACTTCAATCTGCATCATTTCACATGAGAGAAATCATTCTATTTAAGACAGCATCTATTGTCAAATAATTTAATTAAAATGATCACAAATGTCAATGCATTGTTGATGCTATCTCAAGACATAATTACGAAAAATTATCAGAGATTTCAAATGACAATAAATTTGATCTTCACGACAGATGACATTATGAATCAATTAATACGATGTGAAATCAATGAAGAAATGAAAAACTTCTCAAATCATTTGTCAATACAGATAATTGTAAATCTCAAAGTTTGCAAAGAGTCAGCGCGAAAATTGCGTTGCAACTGAAAGACAATGAATGAAAAGAAGTTCATTAATACTTTAAAAGAACAAATGTTGAAATCACTATTGAATCATGAAATGAAGTGTTGATGCATAGATGAGTATACTAAGCAACTGCTGAATGCACTGAAGAAGATCATTGAGATTTTCACTTTCTGAGCGAGATCACACGAAATGATCAAAGCAGAATGAACGAAAAAGTGTACAAAGATCATCAAGAGCATGCAATAAATGAGAAGAAGCTGTTGAATCATTGATGATTGAACAAAGTACATTCAAGCATGTGACAAGAAGAGTAAGATCATCAGAAAACAGAAATGCAGTGAATATTGAAAAATTATGCAGAATGTTGAACAATTCTCAAGAGAACTGTTCAAAACTGTGAAATGAACAAGAAATGCAATTGCAGACACATTGACTCAAGCAACAATTTTCTTTCTGATCAAGTCAAAATGCTTCAACATCACTATAACAGCGCAGAATAAGATGAAGATGATGTTTCAAACTCACTTTTTATCATCTTCAGAGATTTTCATGCTGAACACAGAAAACTTCAAGTACTCACTCTTGATTGAGAATGATGTCTCGCTGATGCATTGCAAGATTAAAAGAATCATCTACAAAATGATGCTTAACAAGACTTCAAAACACACAAAATATACAAATAAAATAATGCGTAAACTTGTTAACAATGCATCAGAACAATTATATTCTCTTTTTAAAAAATGTTTGCAAAAGAGAATATAATCAATTTAATTCAAGAGTGCAATCATAATAGTGATGCAAAAGTCAAATAAGAAAAACTACTTTAATGCAAAAATATATAAATCAATTGTGTTATTTAACACGCTGAGTAAAATATTGAAGTTCATCATATTTAAATGTTTATGAAATGTTGTAGAAGCATGCAACTTAATATTAAACATTCAGATGAGAGTTTGCAAACACAGATTAATAAATATGACTTTGCAACTGATTATAAAAAAAATACATATTATATGAAGTGACATAAGAAGAAAAGTAGTCTCACTGTTGAGTTTGAATAAGAAGAGTGCATTCAACAATGTAGTGCATAGCAGACTGTTGCATGACATGAAAAAGAGAAAAGTTCTCAGACTGCTTCTCAAATTTGTGAAGAACTTTCTGAAAGATTAACACATCATGATCACAATCGATGATTATACAATGATGAAACACAGCGTGAATATTAACATATTACAAAACTCTTTGCTATCATCAATATTATATCTGTTTTACAACGTGAACTTGCTAAAAGCATGTGATGATATCAGATTAAGAATAAACTTCACAAATTTCATAAACGACATTAATATTTTAATATACAAGAAGTTTATGAAGCGCAATTGCAGAGTTCTTAAGGAGATTTATGATAGATGTAAACAGTGATCAAAAATGCACGACATAAAGTTTTCAAAGACAAAGCATAAGCTGATTCACTTTATGAAAACTTCTAAGTGATTCAATATGAACATCAATGTAAAGCTGATGAAACATCAAATTAACTCAAAATCAGATATCAGAGTTTTGAGAGTTCAACTGAACTTTAAGCTGAAATGAGTGATTTACATGCATTATGTTGAAGCAAAACTAGTGATTAAACAAAAGATCATGCAAACAATCATTAAGTTTACTTGAGACTCATCAATGATGACAAGAAAGCAAATATACTTCGTGATGATACACTCTCTGCTTAGTCATGAAGTTATCATATGATACATGTCACAAAGAGTGAAGAGTCATTGAAAAGATCTGAATGTCAAGCTGAAATCAATACAAGAAAGAGCATTGCAACAAATCATTAATGTTTATCATGCAACATCAACAAAGACTTTACAGATAGAAATAAACACAGCATTGATAAATATTCATCTATGAAAGCTGATACAAAAGTCAATAATAAACATGAACTTTCAAAAATCAGATGAAGTTATTGAGATAATGATGCATTGAATTCACAATGACTTGATACTTAAAAAAGATCAAAAATCAAAGCTGCGTAAAACATCTTTGCAGCTGAAGCAAAAGTGAATGAAAGAAACATTCAAACAGACGAAAATGAAGTGAAGTCATTTTTACATGATGAGTCTCTGATCAGAATCATCAAGAGTAATTATAGTTGCAAACAAGAAAATATCAATAAATCAACATTGTTTTGATACATTCACATCGAAGCAAAGAGTTTACTTGAACAATAACAATAGTAGAAAGAATGTTATGATGATTGCAATGAGAATTAACTGAAAGCTAAATAAAAGACTGAGAAAATCAACTTTTGTTATCACTCATCATGAAGAACTGAAAGAATTAATTGCAAAAGCAAAACATTTTACAAATGTAGTGACAGAGAATCGAAAGTATCATGAAAAGATATACAAAGTATACAGTGATAGTCAGACTTTTCTGAAAACAGTGAAAGTTATGATATCAACAAAAGATCAGACACGTCTGCAACGAGTTCAGATTATACATGAGAGCATTCAATTTTAAGAAGTCATGCTGAAGTTACATTGAGTGACAAGACATGCAAAAGTACTTGAAAATGAAGTGATGAACAAGATGATTGATGATGCACATGATTTGTCTTTATCACTGACTGAACATTAATGCACTGAAGTGATGATGAGATTGACACTCATACAGAAATAAATCAAACAAACATGAAGAATAGTCTGAAAAAAGAAATTTAACGCAGCTCATTTTTGATATCTGACATCAAAGATGACACATCAACATCTGTGATTGCACAAGAATCATGCAAAGTCTCACAATGCATTATTGATGTAGTTATGCATGAGAAAAATTGATTTCAATCAATTTCTACATGAAAGATGAGTACTTGATATTGTTACGACAACATGCAAATGTGACAAAGATCAAATGTTGATCAAGCACATTTTATTAACATGTTTCAGATGAAAAGTAGAATGAAAAGCAATGCAATGAGAAAAGAACATCACGAACTTGAGAAAGCTTTTAGAAATTATGAGTGTAACGTTGATGATCATTCAAATAATACTCTTAATGAGCATACTGAATCAATTTCAAGCTGTGATGTCATTAAAGAATCAAATGAAAGAGAGAAGAAATAAAAAAGAAACAGACTCATAAAGTTCTTGCATTGAGAACAGTTATAGTATAAAGCGCAGAAAGAAGCGATTTTTGATGTAAAAAGAACGCTGCGCTAGCGCAGTACTCGCTACAATATATAAAATCTTGCATAAATTCATAATGAATGTTGAATTGAGTAAGAATTAAAAAAAAAAAAAGAGAATCATGATAACAACAACAAAAAACATAATGAGATGAGTGAGAAAAATTGACGTTGACGAGATGTTATCAACACGCAAAAACATAAAAACTATGAAGAAATGATTAAATTTACTGATATTTTGAATTAAGACAAAAAATAGCAAAAGAATATTGAAGAAAAATGATTTTTGAATCAAAAAGATTTCATTGAACATAAGTTTGTATGAAGTTAATTTCAAGATAGTGATACATGAAATTAAAGTTGAAGAAATGTTTAAAAACATAAAGAAGAAGAGAATAAAAGCACTCATCAAGATCAATAAAGACATACATTTGAAGATGATGATTAAGAAAGTTGAGTGATTCACAAAGAATAATGAATAGAAGAGATACATCTTGCTGATGATACATGTAATCAGCGCTGAGATGATGAACAAGCTAATTGATGAGAAAATATATCATGAGATCAACATAAAAATCACGCAGTTCTATGATTCAAGTTGTAAAACACATCAATGTTTAAAGTATCAAGACTATGATCATAAAACATATGAATGCAGAAACAAGCAAAGATGCATTTACTGCGCGCTAAATCATCACTTAAAGCATTGTTCTCATAAATAGACTTAAAATATGTGAAAATGTGAAACATGTTGAAATACATACAAAGTCTTTGATTCTCAATGTCATAAACAACAGATTGAAAAAGAGAGAATAAAAAGAGTCACAAAACACAAATCTCTATATCACGTCGTACAAAAGCAGAAAGAACTCAAAGTGATGACATCAAAGACATTCACAGAAACATTTATTAGTTTAAAATCATTGATAAACAATGACTTGAAGAGAAAACAGAAACACTCAACAAATGAAAGTCATCTGTTTAGCATAATCATCACATTTGAAAACACTATATTAAATCATCTAGTCAAGAAGTCAAAAATAAATAAGTTAAAATTAACATCAATCACATCAATTTCAGTATCATTTTCTTTTGAAGATTTTACAAGAAAAGTAAGCACATTGCAAACACTCAAGAGAATATCAAACAGCTTTAAATGTAAACTTTAATATTTCAGCAAAAGAAGCTTCAAATACTACAGTACAACATTCACAAGTTCAGAGAAAAGATGATGATAGCATTATTACATGAGAAAAAAATAAAGAATTATGACATTTTGATTTTTCAAGAACTCTGATGATTTGATGAGAATTTCAGAGCGTACTGCTAAGCAATTGTTGATTTCATGCTGAAGAATAATGAAAGTAGAATCTGTTTTTACATAAACAAGAGAATTGACAGCAACATCTGACACTCAACATGACATTTCAAAAATGTAAACATGATTATGTTATAAACATTAACAGATAACACACAGATGATTCAGAAAGTTATACACATTCATGAAGCATACAATTCATCACTCAGAAATCACGAAGTTATTCATGAAAAAGAAAGTCTTTCAGACATTAAAAAGACATTACATATGTCGAAAGAATGCATTCTTGTAAAAGACTTCAATTTGCATCATCTCATATGAGAAGAATCATTTTACTCAAGACAGCATTTATTGTTAAATGATTTAATTGAAATGATCACAAATATTAATGCATTGCTGATGTTATTTCAAGACATAATTATGAAAGATTATTAAAGATTTCAAATGATAATAAATTTGATCTTCATGATAAATGACATTATGAATCAATTAATACGATGTGAAATCAATAAAAAAATGAAAAACTTCTCAGATCATCTGTTGATATAAACAATTATAGATTTCAGAGTCTGCAAAGAGTCAGCGCGAAAATCGCGTTGCAATTGAAAAACAATAAATGAAGAGAAGTTCATCAATATTCTGAAAGAACAAATGTTGAAATTATTGTTGAATCATGAAATGAAGTGTTGATGCATAAATGAGTACACTAAACAATTGCTGAATGCATTGAAGAAGATCATCAAGATTTTCACTTTCTGAGCGAGATCATATGAAATGATCAAAGTAGAATGAACGAAGAAGTGTACAAAAATCATCAAAAGCATGCAATGAATAAAAAGAAGTTGTTGAATCATTAACGACTGAACAGAGTACATTCAAGCATGTGATAAGAAGAGCAAAATCATCAGAAAATAGAAATGCAGTGAATATTGAAAGATTATGCAGAACGTCGAACAATTCTCAAGAAAATTGTTCAAATCTGCGAAATGAGTAAGAAATGCAATCGCAAATACATTGACTCAAGCAATAATTTTCTCTCTGATCAAGTCAAAATGCTTTAACATCATTATGACAGTGTAAAATAAGATGAAGATGATGTTTCAAACTTACTTTTCATCATCTTCAGAGATTTTCATGCTGAACACAGAAGACTTCAAGTATTCACTCTCAATTGAGAATGATGCTTCGCTGATGCATCATAAGATTAAAAGAGTCATTTACAAAATGACATTCAACAAGACTTTGAAACACACAGAATACATAAATAGAATAATGCGCAGACTCATTGATGATACATCAAAATAAATACACTCTCTTTTTAAAAGATGTTTGCAGAAGAAAATACAGTTAACTCAGTTCAAGAGCATGATCACAATAGTGATGTGAAAGTCAGATAAGAAAAACTACTTTAATGCAAAAATATATAAATTAATTGTGCTACTTGACACGCTGAGTAAAATACTGAAGTTCATTATATTTGAACATTTGTGAAACATCATAAAAGTGTGTAACTTAATATTGAACATTCAGATGAAAGTTTGTAAACACAAATCAATAAATATAACTTTGCAACTGATTATAAAAAAGATATACATTGTATGAAGTGACATAAAAAGAAAAGTAGTTTCATTGCTGAGTTTGAATGAGAAGAGTATATTTAACAATGTAACACATAGCAGACTTTTGCATGACATGAAAAAAAGAAGAGTTTTCAGACTGCTTCTTGAATTTGTAAAGAACTTTCTGAAAGATCAATGCATTACGATCACAATCGATGATTACATGATGATGAAACACAGCGTGAACGTTGACATATCACAAGATTCTTCACTATCATCAATATTATATCTGTTTTACAACGTGAACTTGCTAAAAGCATGTGATGACATCAGATTGAGAACAAGCTTTACAAATTTCATAAACGACGTTAATATTTTAATATACAAGAAGTTCATGAAGTGCAATTGCAAAGTTCTTAGCGAAATTTATGATAAATGCGAACAGTGATCAAAAACGCACGACATCAAGTTTTTAAAGACAAAGCATGAGTTAATTCACTTTACAAGAATCTTTAAGTGATTCAATATGAATGTTGATGTAAAGTTGATGAAACATCAAATTAACTTGAAATCAAATATCAAAGTTTTGAGAGTTCAATTGAACTTAAAGCTGAAATGAGTGACTTACATGCATCATATTGAAGTAAAACTAATGATTAAACAAAAGATCATGCAAACAATCATTTAATTTACTTGAGACTCATTAATGACAACAAGAAAGCAAATATACTTCGCAATGATGCACTCTCTGCTTAGTCACGAAGTCATCATATGATACATGTTGCAAAGAATGAAGAATCATTGAAAAAATCTGAACATCAAGCTGAAATCAGTACAAGAAAGAGCATTGTGACAAATCATTAATATTTATCATGCAACATTAACAAAAACTCTACAGATAGAAATAAACACAACGTTGATAAATATTCATCTACGAAAACTGATACAAAAGTTAATAATGAACATGAACTTTTGAAAATCAGATGAAGTTATTGAGATGATGATGCATCGAATTTGTAACAACTTAATATTCAAAAGAGATTGAAAATCAAAGTTGCATAAAATATCTTTGCAGCTGAAGCAAAAGTGAATGAAAGAAATACTCAAATAAATGAAAATGAAGTGAAGCTATTTTTACATGATGATTCTTTGATCAAAGTCATCAAAAGTGATTATAGTTGCAAACAAGAAAATGTCAATAAGTCAACATCATTTTAACACATTTATGTTAAAGCAAAGAGTTTACTTAAATGATAGTGACAGTAAAAAAGATGTTACGACAATTGCAATAAGAATTAACTAAGAGTTAAATAAGAGATTGAAGAAATTGACTTTAGTCATCACTCATCATGAAGAACTGAAAGAATTGATTATGAAAGTAAAACATCTTGCACGAATGCTGAATTGAATGATTTTCATAAGTGATTTCTCTCGTAGTTTTACATTCTATTTGACTTTCTCATCTGCATGCAGATTGCTTTGTAACATGCGCATTAAAATTATCAAAGTCTGTATGATTGTGAAAACTTTGCATGCAATCAATGCACAGCGCTTCATCATCACATAACATCTCGATGTCATTCAAACTTTTGATAATCTTTAAACTTCACTGTAGTTAAACAGTAAATTCGTAGTCAGCATTATATACAAATGAGTTTCATCATTGATTTAAAATGTTTTAATGTTAAAGTTAAAATTTATTTAATTTAATTTTAATTCATACATTCTTGTGACATTGATTTAAACTCAACTTATGAGAGAAACTATGCTATGTGTATTGAATGAACAAAACTTTCTGAAAAAGAAAATTGCTCATTGACTACACAACAACTTCACGTCGTTGAAACAATAAAATTAACACTATGTTATCAATAATGAATCTATAGCTTCTATTCAACGCATGATGCTTGAGTAAACTTTTATAAGTGTTTATGCTGTTTATTGTAATGCATCATCTTTGCTTTGCTCTTCATTGATGATATTTTATACAATGATGTTTCAATTCAATTTTTAATTCAAAGATGAAAGATATTTCTTTGCACTTATGATGCTTATGATTGTAAGGCAGAAACTGTGTTCTCTTGCTCAATGATTATCATTCATTGAGCAAAGAAATGTGTGATGAAAGAGAGATGTGCATGATGAGAAGATAAAGTGTAATTATATTAAATAATTCTTTTCTTCTCTTGATTTAACTTATGTCATGTAGACGTTAAATAGATTATTAGTATAAACATGCAATCACAATTGTTCAATGCTTAATTGATTGATAGTAAAGATGCATTCTGATCATTCTCATGCATTTATTAAAAATATGTTGTATATGTTGCATGCAACATACATAGAGCACAATCTCTATGCTGATTTTTCTTTTAAACTCAAGAGATTACTTAAAAAGTTTTCTTGTGACAGATTCACAGTTCAAAAGAAATGAAATCTTTCACTGTTGAAACTTCAACAGTTTACTTCTTAAGCATAAGTTGCAGATGTTTCATCTGCAATATGCATGCATATCACAGTTAATTTCTTCTTTAATCACATCAACATGCATTATTGTTCTTTTGAATTATACAGATGATGTTTTCAACTAGAAATTGATTTTATCATTAAGATATTCAAGAGTCAGAATTCAGTGAAGAGATGAGATTCTTAAGATCAACAATCATCATCATTGTATATCATGTTTTGCAAACACTCACTTCGCTTGTAAAGTATGCAACTCATTTATTTCATGTTATTTGTAGAAATTTTTCTCATGCAAATCAATCATGTTTTGCAGAAATGTTTATATGCTACACTTTTAATCAGATAACATAATTCAATCATTCTTTATTAATTTGCTTGTATTTTTCTTCTCTTAATGAAGTCTTTTTATCAATGTATCATTTATGTATAAAATGTCTGTATCTGAATGTTTGTTAAACAATATTAATAAAACTTTCAAGTTTATCTGTGTTGAACTTAACAAGACTTGTAAGTTGCTTATGTTGTTGTAACAAACATGCAGTCTTAACAAGATTTATATGTAGTTAACATGTAAATTTAAAGAATGTTTATGATTTAAGTTTTTCCTGCTAATCATTCTCAACAGATCAAACGCAAGAATGTTCTGTCTCAATTCTCATCATTGCAACGACAAGATGCAAAATTAAATGATTTTTATAAGCGATTTTTCTCATAGTTTTGCATTCTATTTAACTTTCTCATCTGCATGCAAATTGCTTTGTAACATGCACATTGAGATTATCAAAGTCTGCATGATTGCAAAAACTTTGCATGCAATCAATGCATAGCACTTCATTATTATGCAGCATCTTAATGTCATTCAAACTTTTGATAATTTTTAAACTTTACTATAGCTAAACAGTAAATTTGTAGTCAGCATTGCATACAAATAAGTTTCATTACTGATTAGTTAAAATTTATTTTTAAATAATTCTTTTATTCTTTTTAAAACATTTAAAAGAAAGTCATTAAATAAAATCAAATTTCTAATTTTCTATCTTCAATTCTTATTTTAAAGCTTTAATATTTATTTTAAAACTGTATTTTAAATGTTTGAAGTATTGTTTTAAAAATTTATTACATTTACTTCATTCAATAATATAATGAAGAAGATTAATTGTGATTGTTTGTGATTGTAATTCATACATTCTTGTGACATTGATTTAAACTCAACTCATGAGAAACTTTATGCTATTTATATTGAGTGAACAAAACTCTTTGAGAAAGAAAATCACTCGTCATTTATACAATTACTTCATATGATTGAAACAATGAGATTAACACTGTATTATCAAGTAATGAATCTATAGCTTTTATTCAACGTGTGATGCTCAAGTAAACTCTTGATGAGAGTGTCTGTGCTGTTTGATTATGATGCATTATTTTTGCTTTGCTCTTCATTGACAATATTTTATACAATGATGTTTTGATTCAATTCTTGATTTGAAGATGAAAGATGTTTTCTTTGCATTCATGATGCTTGTGATTGTAACATAAATAAAGCTGTGTTCTCTTACTTAATGATTATTATTCATTGAGCAAAGAAATATGTGATGAAAGAGAGATGCACATGATGAGAAAATAAAGTGTGATTGTATTGAATAACTCTTTTCTTCTTTTGATTTGACTTATGTCACGTAAACATTGAATGAATTGTTAGTATAAATATGCAATCACAATCATTCAATGTTTGATTCTGATCAACGAAAGAGAATGCATTCTGATCATTCTTTTGAACTATCAATTTTTCATGTGATTAAATGAATGATTTGATATCAAGTAAAAAAGATGAGTTCAAGCTTTCTTAATATATCAGCATGATTAACGAGTCACTATTTCTTTAAGCACTGTAATCACGTCTTTTAATACTTGAAACAATTATTTTATCTGATATCTTTTCATCAATTACTTGATGACATTGTTGATATGATGAAGACGTTTCAATATCAACGTAGTTAATGAGTTGCAAATTCTTTAATCACTTGTAATTATAATTTGCAGACTCTTCATCTGAGTTGTTTTTTTCACTAGTAATATCTTCTCATTTCTTACTGACATTGACATGTCATTAATCTTCTTCGTAGATTGATTGTAACTGTTAGAAAAAGTGTTGTTGTGTGAGTAAAAACTTTGCATGATGACTTTTCTGATCACGTAACGTTTTAACATCATTTGAACTGCATTGAATTGAAATTTCTTGATTCTTCTGACTTCTATTCAAACACAGAATAGAATCAAAAGATTCATAATTGACATCATGTATAAATGAATCTTGTTGTCAGTTGAAGAAGATTGATAACAAGATTCATTTGTACATGATGTTAATTATAAATTTTTTAATTCTATTTTATGTTTGAATAAAAGTTAAAAAAGTTAAAAGATTTTAATTCAATGCAGTTTAAACAATGTTAAAACGTTGCATGATCAGAAACATCATCATACAGAGTTTTCACTTATGTGACAACATTCTTTCTAACAGTCACAATTGATCTATGAAGAAGATTAATAATATGTCAATGTCAGTAAGAAATGAGAAGATATTACTAGTGAAAAAAACAACTCAGATGAAGAGTTTGCAAGTTGTGATTACAAATAATTAAAGAATTTATAATTCATTGACTGCATCAATATTGAAATGTCTTCATCACATTAACAATATCATCAAGTAATTAATGAAAAAATATCAGATAAAATAGTTGTTTCAGATGATGAGTCTGAGAATCATGATTACAATGCTTGAAGAAGTAGTGATTCATTGATCATGCTGATATATTGAAAGAGCTTGAGTTCATCTTTTTTACTTGATGTCAAATCATACATTTGTCTACGTGAAAAATTGAGAATTTATGAGAATGATCAGAACGCATTCTTTACTATTGATCAGAATCATGCATCAAATGATTATGATTGCACATTTATACTAACAATTTATTCAATATCTACGTGACACAAGTTAAATCAAGAGCAGAATAAAGTTATTTAATACAATCATACTTTATCTTTTCATCATATGCATCTCTCTTTCATCACATATTTCTCTGCTTAATGAATAACAATCATTAAGCAAGAGAACACAGTTTTCAACATTATAATCACAAGCATCATAAATGCAAAGAAAATGTCTTTCATCTTTAAATCAAAGATTGAATCAAAACATCATTTATATAAAATATCATCAATGAAGAGCAAAGCAAAGATAATGCATCACAATCAAATAGCATAAACACTTTTATCAAGAGTTTACTCAAGCATCACACACTTAATAGAAGCTATAAATTCATTACTGATAATATAGTGTTAATTTTATTGTTTCAATGACGTGAAGTCATCATGTAATTGATGAGTGATTTTCTCTTTCAGAAAATTTTGTTCATTCAATATACATAACATAGTTTCTCTCATGAATCAAATTTAAATTGATATCACAAGAATGTATAAATTCAAATTAAATCAAATCAAATATAATGAAGAAAGTTATTAAAAATGTTTTCAAAATAAAGTTATATTTTCTTTAAATTTTTATGAACTTAAATCTTTAATATATTTTTTTTTAATTCTTACTCGATTCAACACTCATTATGAATCTATGCAAGATTCTATATACTGTAACGAACGCTGCGTTAGCGCAGCACTCTTTTCGCATCAAAAATCATTTCTTTCTGCACTTTATACTATAACTGTTTTCAATGCAAGAACTTTATGAATCTGTTTATTTTTTATTTTTTCTCTCTTTCATCTGATTCTTTGATAACATTACAGCTTGAAATTGATTCAATATGCTCATTGAAAGTATCATTTGAATGATCATCATTGCTACGCTCACAATTTCTAAGAACTTTCTTAAGTTTGTGATGTTCTCTTCTTATTGCATTGCTTTTCATTCTACTTTTCATCTGAAACATGTTAATAGAATGTGCTTAATCAACATTTAATCTTTGTCATACTTGCATATCATTGTAGTGATATTGAGTACTCATCTCTCATGTAAAAATTGATTGAAGTCAATTTTTCTTATGCATAGCTGCATCAATAATGCATTATGAAACTTTGCATGATTCTTGTGCAGTTGCAGATGTCGATGTATCATTTCTGATGTCAAATATTGAAAATAAGCTGCGTTGAATTTCTCTTTTCAGACTATTCTTCATGTTTATCTGATATATTTCTGTATGAGCATCAATCTTGTCATCATTTCAATGCATTAATGCTCAGTCAGTGATAGAGACAAATCATGTGCATCGTCAATTATTTTGTTCATCACTTCATTTTCAAGTACTTCTGCATGTCTCATCACTCAATGTAACTTTAGCGTGACTTCTCAAGATTAAATGCTTTCATATGTGATCTGAACTCATTGCAGACGTGTCTGATCTTTTGTTGATATCATAACTTTCATTGTTTTCAAAGAAGTTTAATTATCACTGTATACTTTGTATATCTTTTCATGACACTTTTAATTCTCTGTTACTACGTTAGTCTTGTCATTGTAATAATAAGAACTGAGACAGAACATTCTTATGTTTGATTTGTTGAAAATGATTAGCAGAAAGAACTTAAATCATGAACATTCTTTAAATTTACATGCTAACTACGTATAAATCTTATTAAGACTGCGTATCTGTTACTACAACACAGACAACTTATGAGTCTCATTAAGTTTGATATGAATAAACTCAAGAATTTCATTAATATCATTTAATAAACGTTTAGATACAGACATTTTATATATAAATGATACGCTGATGAGAAGACTTTGTTAAAAGAAGAGAAACACAAGTGAGTCAGTAAAGAATGATTGAACTACGCTGTCTGATTAAAAGTGTAGCATATGTATATTTTTGCAAAACATGATCAATCTGCATAAGAAAGATCTCTATAAATAACATGAAACAGATGAATCATATGCTTTACAAGCGAAGTAAACGTCTGCGAAGCGTGATATACAATGACAACAACTGTCAATCTCAAAAATCTCACTTCTTCACTGAGTTTTGACTCTTGAATGTCTTGATGATAAAGTCAATCTCTAGTCAAAAACATCATCTATATAGTTTAAAAGAACAATAATGCATGTTGATGTGATTAAAGAAGAAATTAACTGTGATACACATGCATATTGCAGATGAAACGTCTGCAACTCATGCTTAAGAAGTAAACTGTTGAAATCTGAGCAGTGAAAGATTTCATTTTTCTTGAACTGTGAATCTGTCACAAGAAAACTCTCTGAGTAATCTTTCAAGTCTAAGAGAAAAATCAGCATAAAGATCATGCTTTATGTATGTTGCATGCAACGTATACAACATATTTTTGATAAACACTCTTGCAATGCACATCAAAATTGAACGCATAGATCTGAATGTTTATCTGCACTCTAGAAACGTTTTAGACATGAATAGCTTGCAATGTGACTGCAAATAAAGTCATTAAACAATGAAGCATATACTCATGCATTGCTTGAACTGATTGCATCTACGATCAAGAATGCTACAAGATGCTGACTTCTTAAACTATTGAATAATCATCATCATCACGAAAAGTCTCAGAGCAGTAGCGAAGATGATGATAAAAACAAAGCTCTTGAAACAATTTAAAGTGACTAAAATACTCATTCTTTAACATGCAATTAATGCAAACAAATTTGATACATAGTCTTAAAACTTACTGTTTCAACTGCGTGAAGCAATCATATAAACTGCAAGTGATTTTCTATCTCAGAAAGTTTTGTTCACTCGATACAAATAGCATAAAGTTTCTCATAAATTGATTTAATCAATGTCATAAGAGTGTATGAATTTATTATTATTATTATTATTATTATGATTATGATTATGATTATGATTGTAATTCATACACTCTTGTGACATTGTGTGATGATTGAATCTACTAGATGAATAAACGAGATCTATAAGAGTGATATGATAATGTGATATTCTAAACAGGCACAGAATAAGTATATATTATGATAGAGCTAATTATTAAGAAGCTCTCGATAACTCAAGAAAATCAATCGACTATAGAGAGTTTGTCAAGCATTGTTAAGTTGAGCACGATATAACTCATGACATATTAAGTCAAAGATATGACGTAGTCTAAATGATGTCTTGACAGAGTTATAAAGTTTCAGAGCTAACTCAGATCTGATCTTTGACTCAGTCTTTGACTTTAGTCTCTGATCTAACTTCTATGAGTCAATTCATCATGACAATTGTCTTTTCTTTTAAGTGAGTTCATTCTCAATCTCAATAATTAATGTCTTTGTTTATTCTGATAAACGATGACGTGCACTCATTGATTCACTCTAGAAGCTCTCAATAAAAATCTTCAAATCTCTGTGAGAAAACAAGAAAAAGAGAAACTTTCGATTGAATGACGATTCATCTTCGATTATAATGCGTATAGATGACATTATAGATAGTATATGTGATGTGTAGTTGATGTAGATGACAGCAATGATGACGTGTAGATAGCACATAGACATTGTTTATCTTTTGAGTAAATGATGTTGTTGAGACAATAGAGCATAAACAAGAATGAATAATAATTGTTGATTTGTTTATCACTCTTTCAGTTCTTCTTAACTTCTCATTTTCTTCAACTTCATCTTTTTTCAATCATGATCATATCTTTATCATTATATGATTACTTTTGATAAACTTTGAGTATATCTGTATCGTAAGAGTAAGAGATCTAAATCATAAGTCATGAATGCGCAGCGACGCTTAAAGAGAGTCGTAAAATGATGAAGTCAACTGATGATCAAGTCAAGATCATTACAAAAGTAAGTGATGTTACAACTTGAAGTTTCACAACTATTACTACAATTAACAATATCATAAGTCTGCTCAAAAGACATTGATCAGATGTAATGATCATGATGCTGCTGATGCTGAATCACTCATGATGATGCAGACATCGTCAAATTCTGATCGAGTGTTCATCGCTTCTACTATTCAAACTTTCAAGTACATTTCAGCTATCAAAGAGAAAATTCGAAAGACGATGAGAAAAGAAATGATCATTAATGCTTCGTCGATGATCTTGTCAAACTCACAGACTTCGCGAAATTGAAGAACAATGATGAGATTCGCTTATTCAACTTCTTGATGTCGTTACTGATGCTTTTCAGCTGTCAATTGTGAAAATAAGTGAGAGAAGCGTTGCTGATCTTGAAACTCTAGATAGAATGATTTGTATAAAGTGTGCTTGAGTTCTACACATCGAGAATAGAGCATCGCGATGTGATGTCATCTTTCAAAGAAAGACAATGTACAAGAAGTGTGCTTGCTGTGCGAGTAATGAGAGCTTCTGTATCACAGTGAGTATACTTATTTGATACATCTGTTAAACACTCATGATTCAATGTTTAGATTTTCAACATCTGCATTTTGACTGTCAATGAATTCTTTCGTCTGCAGAATATTCATGATAGTGCAATTGAAAATGAAGAAGAGAATATTGCTCTGAAAACATTTACTGCTCATCAGAAAACTCTTTACAAGAAGTTGATGACAGCAACTCGTGTGAAGAGTCATCTTGAGAAGATTCACAAACTCAAGTCTCTAGAAATTTAAAAGCTCATTCTCAAGAAAATGATGATTGTCAATGACATTGTCAGAGAAATTCTGAATGTAAAGCGCTTTGCGATACATTCAATCTCAATTATATATCATTTCGTCAGCATTTTTAATTGTTCTGATATATTTTAGCATAATTTGTTGTCTTTCAAATCTTTGTCTTCGCATCTCAATGTAAATCTGACAATGAAAGAGAAGAAAAAGTCTGCAATCTTGTCTCATGTGAGAGATGTTTGATGAAGTGATGATTGCATGATGTTTGTTGTGTCGTGATGATTGCGCTTTCTTGTCGAGCGCATTTGAGCATCTTTGCGCTTTTTTCTTCTGTCTGTTGATTTACATATGTGATTATCTCATTAGAGAGCGAAACTATCATAATACAGTGATTCTTCTTTTCTAATAATGAGTTTATGCTTGAAAATGAGTGATTATGCTTTTCGCTTATGTTTCAGTCTTATTTTGAAAGCTTTTATAAGCTTCGAGACATCTTTCATATTTTCGCTCGATATTCATTGATCATATTCAATGAAATATTCTTTTCATTGTATCTTATAATATAAGATTTTCTTTCTTTTTCGCTTTTATAGAATCTTTTCTATCTTTCATTCTTACTCATCATCAATAAGCTTGAATATGAGATAATTGAATATAGAGTCATCATTTAGCCTACGATTATACAATTCTAAAAGAAATACATGAAAGACAGAATGAACTCTATAAATGACTGAAAGATCAAGACAATACATCTGCTTGTCTATGAGTTCTTGTATATGAAAGAACTCTATCATCTTATTTGATAACTTCTTGCTCAACTTCTTCTGCTTCAGGTTTTTTGCTGATAGCATGATTAAATCATTGACATTAAAGAACTTAGACTTATGTTTTCAATTATAGTACTTTGTCTGAGCATCAATCGCATTTTGTCATCATTACGTCAACGTGTTTCACATGTCTTTCAGCATTTCAACGCGTTCTTTTGCTGCTGACACTTCTTCTTTCATAGCATCATTCTCGATGTGTATGTCAAAGATTGACTCATAGTCATACATGACTTTAAAGAAACTACAGCTCAACGAAGCGTGCTTTGCCTGATGATAAACAAACTCAACTATGAGTAGAAGCGTAGCTCAGTCATCTTACTTTTCAAAACAATACATTCTTAAATAATGTTTCAATGTTTGATTCTGTCGTTCTGTCTGATCATCTGTTTGCAAATGAAAAGCAATGCTTAATCATTATTTCACTTTGACATGATAGCAGATTTCTGATCAGAACGCACTGATAAATAGACTATCTTTATCGATAACTATATCACTTGAAGTCTCATATCTTAAAGCAATCTTCTTAAAGAACAACTCTGCTAACTCTACAACAGTCAGAGTTTTCTTCGTAGATAGATAACGCGTCATCTTCGTGTAATGATTGACTATCATGAGAATCAAGTCATACACAACTTCTTTTCATTTACTAGATGACAGATCTGTTATGAAATTCATAATGATTTCTTTTCATGAGTTTGTGAGTCGAGATAACGATCTTAACTCATCATATGATAGATGACGTTTCATATTTACTCTTTGACAAATGTCACAAGTATCTATATACTCTTTGACATTCTTGATCATACTTTTTCAGTAATATTTACAATTTAATAGCTCACTGATCTTGTCAGCATCAAAATGCTCTGCTAATGAATCATCATGATGACGTTTCAAAAGCTCTTCTTTGACAGAAAGATTTTCTGAAACATACAATGATTTGTTGTACTCTATCATTTCTTGACTATTCAATGTTCAAGCTTCAACGTCACTCTTTCATATACTCGTTGTTTCATCTGCTCTTAATCTCACAGCAAATTCATCTTCTTGCTGTAAGATCTTGATGAGCTCGACTATGAATTTACTATTAAAGTCGTATGTTGTTTCATGAATTATCAGTACTCTGACAATTGCACGTGAAATGAGTTGTTGACAATCAACAGTTTCAGCAACAAAATTAAGCTGTTTCTCAGCTACGTTGCGATCTCTATAAGTTAACGTTTCAACGTCTGTGCTTTTTGAAGTTGTTGATTCAAGTTGAGAGATTCTATCTTTCAAGAAATGTACTTCATCTAGATGCGTTTCTCGCACTGTTAAAATCATGATTCTCAGCAGCATACTTCTGACATGCACTGCTGAACATGTACTCATGTTTTCACTGACACTGTGAACAGACATCTTCTTGACTTCGTTAATCACTCATGTACAGTAGATTTCATCTTGCGATCTGCTTTCAACATGTTTCGCTGAATATCTTCATTCACTGACACTGTGAACGAACATCTTCTCAACATCGTTAATCACTCATGTTCATCAGTGAATTTCATCTTGCAGTCTGCTCTCGACATGTTCTGCTGAATATCTGTTCATACTTATACTGTGAACGAACATCTTCTCAACATCGTTAATCACTTGTATACAGTATAGTTCTCTGATTGCTACAAATATAGAGCTATTTAAACTTTCTATTCTAGTCAGCTTTCGCTGCAGAGTGAGCAGTAAATGATTCGCAAAGATGTTCTCATTCTTATAGTCAGATCATCTTGATGATGCATTGATTGAGTTTATCTTTTCTGATTTATGTGCTATTTCAAAGTTGCAGATTGACAATCTCATGACTCATTTAACTTGTCTTTCGTTTAGCTTTTGAACATTCATAAAACTCTTCAGATTATTATGATCAGTCAGAACTTTGACAGTATGATAACTGTTTTTCACATAGTGTCGTCAGTGTTTAAACATCGTTACTATGACTAAAAGCTTCTGATCATATGTCTCATAGTTTCTTTCAATGTTTATCATCGTTCTGAATCAGAATGCAATCAAATGTCACTGATCTTCGTCATCTGACTGAGACAAAATACTCGCGACTGCATAATCAAATGCGTCAATCTCAATGTGTATATGTCGCTCTGAATCAAAGTGTCTTAGAATAGATGCTCTCATAAAGATGTCGCGAAGCTGATTAAAAGCTTGTTTCGCTTCGTTTGATCATATGAATGAGTTTGTTTTTACATCTTTTACACTATCTTTCAGCAGTTCTGTTAAAGACTCTGCTATCTGAGAGTAGTGATGTATAAAACGTCGATAGAAATTGATGAATCTCAGAAAAACTTATATTTCTCAATACATCTTCGATCTGAGTCATGTTTTGATGATGTCTATTCTACTTAGATTCATTGAAACGCTCTCTGTGAATGCAACAAATTCTAGAAAGTTCACTTTAGTGATGAAGAATTCACACTTCTTCAAGCTAGCATATAGCTTGAACTTTCTTAATCTCTCGAGAATCTGCTTCACGTGATCTACGTGATCAGTCTTCTCTACGAAGAAGATTAGAATGTCATTCAGATAAACAACACAAAAGTCATGTAAAAGCTCTGTCAAGATCTTATTAATATAAGTCTGAAAGATGACAGACGTGTTGATCAAATCAAATGATATGATCATATATTTGAAGTGATCATAACGAGTATGAAACATCGTCTTTCACTCATCTTCACGTTGAATTCTGAGACGATGATAAACGTTCTTCAGATCTAACTTAGTGAACTGCTTGACTTTATTAAGTTTGTCTAAAGTTTCACTAATTAAAGACAGTGAATGACGATTTTTGACAGTGATCTAATCAGATCTTGATAGTTTACACATAAACAAAGACTATCATTCTTTTTGAAAATGAATAGAATAGACGCGTCAGTCAAGCTGATGAAGTGCTTAATTCATTCTTTCACTAAGACATTGTCTAGATACTGTCTCAGAGTTGCTAACTCTGTGTTCAACAGATTATACAATGATTCATACGATGATTCTGCAGTGATTTCGATTGCATGATCGTGATCTTCATGCAAAGACAGTTTGCCTGCACTTTCTATCAAGAATACGTTTTCATACTCTTTCAATTCAATGAGTAAAGTCTGTGTTTCAAGCGCATTTGTGATACGACTCATCACATTATTCATTGCTTTCACTTGATGTTCAATGATCGACTCTTTGATGACGTTGATCATGACAAGAGCATACACAGTAGACTCATCTTGTAGAGCTTTCACAAATACTTGTGTGAAGAACAATTCAAATGCATGCTTATTCACGTTGAAACATCATGTTCTTGCAATCATGTCTATTCAAATACGCTCGAATTGCATACTTGACATACTCAGAATCAGAGAAGATTCTTTCTTGTCAATAGCATAGAAGATACTTATATCTTTTTTCTTTATGTTTCAGCTGTCTTTTAGTCAATAACACATCTTATAGACGTCATAACAATAAACACTCTGATCGTTCATTCAGATAGATCTTGAAAGATTAACGTTCAGCAATGATATATCTTGCTCGACAATGAAACGTTGACTAATCACGTTCATCTTGACATCGATATTCATGTGAATCTTCATTTCCGTCTTCTGATCTCTCTGAATTACATGCTCTTTATATATAAGAATCTTTACGAAGAGAACTTCTTGTTTTTTTCTTGATGATTTGAAGCATTCATCGAGAGTTTGTCTTTTCTCGAAATCTTGAAATGACTCATATGCAACATTGAATCGATGAATACTTGATTTACATCAAATTCTTTTATCCTATTCTTGATCTTTTCATCTCTACAATCAGTAGAGTAATGATTCTTTCAATTGCACATGTAACACGTTATATTGAACAAATTCTTGCTATAACATGATGAAGCATGTGAGATTGTCTTTGACGAAGAATTGAGTCTGATTGATCGATGACATTTCTTTCGCTTTGAATGAGTCTTCTTGTTGATTCTATCTCAATCATGCAAGTCTTTATCTTGAGATTGTTTCAACGACAAGACGTGTTCTTTTCGCAGATTTGTTTTCAATCAAGCGACAAGATCGATTAACACATCTCATGTGATAGAAATTGACTGCACATTAGTAATGATCACGCGCAGCTCAGATCTCAACTTGATAAATAAATGAGTTCACTTATGCTCATCACTATACAATGAAAGTTGATGTTTTAGAGTGCTCAAATGAGCTGCAAACGTTCATATCATCTGATCTGAACGTTGCGATGCGTTCGCGTACTGCTGAGTCACGTCTATGCTTCAATTCATCAAGTTTTCAATTAGATTCAGAAGAAAGTTGATAAAATCAAATCACATCTGCTGAGCTGCAGACATAGTTTCTTCGTGATCAAATCAAAGTTTCTTTGATTCACTCTTCAGATAAATCATGCAGTACAAAATCTTTTTCTCATCACTTTCAAAATGTCAAGAGATATTTTGAAACGAGATTTTGACATCGCGAATTCACTCTCTATGTTCTTTTATGATTTTGTCATGATACTTCTTCAAAGACATTGAGAGTCTTCGCTTCTGCAAGACAATCTTGTGATGACTTCGTTTCGTCATCGTCGACATTATGAAGACGATGCGTAGATCATTCAAATTCTTTGTAAGAGCTCAAGTGAAAGCTCAATGATTTCTCTTCGTTGTTTCAACGAATTGCAGAGTCTCAATCTTTGACAAAATAGCTGCTAACTTCTGTTTCTTTTGCAGTTCATCACGTTGAAACATTGCTTGTGTCAGCTGTTCATTAATATCAAGAGAGAGTTCATCTTCTGCTTCTTCGCTTTCTGATTTCATTATGCAACGTTCGTTTTCTGATATGATATCTCATGAGATCGAAACGTTGTTGTTTCAACTTTGTTGCAATCATGTTGCTGTTATCATGCTTGAATATTGAATCATCATCTCTAAGAAAAGTTTGAAATAATTAAAACTGTGATGATTGAATCTACTAGATGAATAGACGAGATCTATAAGAGTGATATGACAATGTGATATTCTAAGCAGGCACAGAATGAGTATATATTATGATAGAGTTAATTATTAAGAAGTTCTCGATAACTCGAGAAAATCGATCGACTATAGAGAGTTTGTCAAGCATTATCAAGTCAAGCACAACATAACTCATGACATATTAAGTTGAAGATATGACGTAGTCTAAACAATGTCCTGACAGAGTTATAGAGTTTCAAAGCTAACTCAGATCTGATTTTCAACTCAGTCTCTGACTTTAGTCTCTGATTTAATCTCTATGAGTCAATTTTTCATAACACATTGATTTAAACTCAACTCATGAGAGACTCTATGCTATTTATATTGAGTGAACAAAACTCTCTGAAAGAAAAAATCACTTGTCATTTATACAACTGCTTCATGCAGTTGAAACAATGAGATTGACACTGTGTTATCAAATAATGAATTTATAACTTTCATTTAACATGTGATGCTTGAGTAAACTCTTGATGAAAGTGTTTGTGCTGTTTAATTATGATACATCATTTTTGCTTTGCTCTTCATTGATGATATTTTATACAATGATGTCTTGATTCAATTCTTGATTCAAAGATGAAAGATGTTTTCTTTGTATTCATGATGCTCATGATTGTAACATACATAAAGCTGTGTTCTTTTATTCAATAATTATTCTTCATTGAGCAGAGAAATATGTGATGAAAGAGAGATGCACATGATGAAAAGATAAAGTGTGATTGTATTAAGTAACTCTTTTCTTTTCTTGATTTAACTTGTGTCACGTAGACGTTGAATAAATTGTTAGTATAAATGTGCAATTGCAATTATTTGATGTTTAACTCTGATCAATGAAAAAGAATGCATTCTGATCATTCTTTTGAACTCTCGATTTTTCATGTGAATAGATGAATGACTTGATGTCAAGTAAAGAAGATGAGTTCAAGCTTTCTCAGTATATCAGCATGATCAACAAGTCACTACTTCTTTGAGCACTGTAGTCACGTCTTTCAATACTTGAGATGACTATTCTATCTGATATCTTTTCATCAATTACTTGACAACACTGTCGATGTGATGAAGACGTTTCAATATCAACGCAGTTGATGAATTGTAAATTCTTCAATCAATTGTAATCACAACTCGCAGACTCTTCATCTGAGTTGTCTTTTTCACTAGTAGTATCTTTTCATCTCTTACTGACATTGACATGTCATTAATCTTCTTCGTAGATCAATTGTGACTGTTAGAAAAAGTGTTGTCACATGAGTGAAAACTCTGCATGATAACTTTTCTGATCACGTAACATTCTAACATTGTTTGAACTGCGTTGAATTGAAATCTCTTGACTCTTCTGACTTCTATTCAAAACAGAATAGAATCAAAAGATTCGTAGTCAACATCATGTACAGATGAATCTCATTGTCAGTCATTATTATTATTATTAAAACATTTTAAATAAAAATAATTATAAGAATATCAATAAACAAAAAAATCTGAATAGCTTTAATTTTTTTGCAGTTAAAAAAAAAACAATGAAATTAAATTTTTAAATTTCTCATACAAATAATAATAATAAGTTTATACATTTTTATGACATTGATTAAATTGACTCATAAGAGACTTTATGTTATTTGTATTGAGTGAACAAAACTCTCTGAAATAGAAAATCACTCGCAGTTTATATGATTACTTCACGCAGTTGAAATAGTGAATTTTGAGACTATGTATCAAATTTGTTCACGTTAATTGCATGTTAAAGAACGAATGTTCTAGTCACTTTAAATTGCTTTAAAAGCTTCGTTTTCATCATCATTTTTGCTACTACTTTGAGATTCTTCATGTAGATTGATCACGTCAAGTTGAGTCATCAAAATCAAGTTGAGTTCTTAACTCATTAAGACTTGATTTGAATCAGAATTCTTGACTTAAGTATTTAAGTTGAATTGAGATGTTCAATTCAAGTATTCAAGTTAAGTCAGAAAATTGAAATCAAGTATTGATTTGAAATTCTTGACTCAACTCATCAAGACATGAAGATAAATAGATAAATATTCTATTATGACTCTCTATTATGACTCTCTATTATGACTCTCTATTATGACTCTCTATCAAATAGTCTTCATGTTTTTCTATCATGACTTTTCTTCATAACTCTTTATTAAACAATCTTCATAATTTCTCATCATGACTCTTTATCATAGCTTTTTATCATAGTTTTCTATCAAAGCTTTCTATCAAACAATCTTCATGTTTTTCTTCATGTTCTTCTTTATGTTTCTCTTTATATTTTTCTTGAAAAGTTCTTTCTCTCATCTTCTCAAGTGAATGTCAATGACATCACAGAGTCATTCATATCTCTGACAGTCTCATTCAATTCACGCATCACAGAAGATGAAGTAAAGCAAACAATCAGACGAGTAAAAGCAGACAAAGCATCAGACGCTTCAAATATTTCAAACAGAGCGCTTCAAGTGAATCTTGCAGAACTGACTTCAGTACTGACGAGTTTATTCAACGCATGTGTAATACATAAGTATCATTCAAAGTAGTTCAAAAAGACTCAGATAATAGTACTACGCAAATTGAAGAAAAGCGACTATATTGATTCAAAAATGTATTGACTCATTGCTTTGCTTAATATCATGAGCAAAGCATTGAAATCAATCATGATCAAAAGATTAAGTGACATAGTTCAGACTCATCACATGCTATCAAATGTTCAAATGAAAGTGAGATGTAAGTAATTCATGATCTTGACGTTAGATTTACTAATAGATCAAGTTCACATAGTGTGAGATTGTAAAATCAAATATGTGATCTTCATGCTAAGCTTAGACGTCGTTGAAGCATTCAATCAAGTCTCACATGTCAAACTTCTGCATACATTGAAAATGAAAAAAATGTTAAGCTACATAATCAAATAAACACGCAGCTTTCTAAAGAATTGAAAAACATCACTAATATTCAATGAACAAACGAGTGATATACGCGAGATAAACGCAAACATATCGCAGAAATTTCTTATTTCATTAATTCTCTTTCTATTCTTCAACGTAAGTTTAATTGAAAAATGCAAAGCATTGAAAATTAAAATTGAAGTGCTTGACTTCGTAAATGATATTAACATTCTAGTCTACGACAGATTCATTGAAGAAATTTGCAGAACATTAAGCAAAGCACATGATGTCTGCGTGAAATGAGCTTACACTCATAATGTAACGTTTGCATCAGAAAAGTACAAGCTTACGCATTTTACTAGAAAATTGAAGAGATTCAACATGATGACTAGCATACAAATAAAAAACTTAGTTATCAAATCAAAATCAGACGTACAAGTTCTAAAGATGCAACTGAACATGAAACTGCAATGAGACGCGCATCTTCAACAAATAAAGATGAATCATGTCACAAGAATGCTGACACTTAGTTATCTTGAAGTCTTCACATGAAAAGCTATCTTCATAAAAGCGAGACAAGTATACTCAGCAGTAGTGAGATCAGAAATCACATTCAAAGCATCAGTCTGACATCAGCGTGACAAGAAAGATGAACTGTTGAGCAAAGAATGCAGACTAGAAACACTTCAGAATCAGACTCTGCATCACGTAGCAGAAGCATTCAAAAGAGTAAGCATTGAAACTTTAAAGACAGAAATATACATAAGTTCATTATATGTTCATTTAAACATGTTACAGAACAAGATCACACTACACAGTTGAATCAATAATTGAACGCAAGAAATCAGATAAACATGCAAACTAATACACATTCATTTGACAAGAGTTAATCGCATCATTTCTCGTTTACTCGTCATTAAGAAAATAATACTTCTAAATGTTTTTATTCAAGAAGATGTGAAGATACAGTCAAGATGCAAATGATGCATTCTTTTTTTCACAATGATTTCAACAAGCAATAGCATTGCAATAACGCAGTATCACAAAGATCAATGAAATCAACGATGAGAAAAGTACAGAGAATGCATTGCAGATGTCAACATAATCTCAGCACAAAGATTGCATCTGAGCAATAAGATGATAAAGATGCGTGATGATCTTCAGAAAGCAGAAAGCATTCTTGTAATGCATATCAGAATCAAACGCATAAATCTGAATGTTTATTTGCACTCTAGAAATGTTTCAGACATGAATAGCTCATGATGCAACTGTGAATGAAGTCATCAAATGATGAAGCATGTATTCATGCATTGTTTGAACTGATTGCATCTGCAATCAAGAATGTTACAAAATGCTGACTTTTTAAACTATTAAATAATCATTATTATCACGAAGAGTTTCAGAGCAGTAGCGAAGATGATAATGAAAATGAAGCTCTTGAAGCAATTTAAAGTGACTAGAACAATTGTTCTTTAACATGTAATCAACGTGAACAAATTTAATACATAGTCTCAAAACTCATTGTTTCAACTGCGTGAAGCAGTTGTATAAACTGCAAGTGATTTTCTATCTCAAAGAGTTTTGTTCACTCAATACAAATAACATAGAATCTTTCATGAGTCGATCTAATCAATGTCACAAGAGTGTATGAATTTATTATTATTATTTATATTTTTCTTTATAACTTTCTATCAAAAAGATAATGCAAAAAGATAATGTAAAGACGAAAAATCGAATTTTTTTTTATATTTAGTTCTTTTGATGTCATTTTTGATTTCTTGATGAGTTGAGTTGAGAACTCAAATTGAGTATTGATTTAAAGTTAATATTAGACTAAGTCAGAATGTTGAAATCAAGTATTCAAGTTAAGTCAGAAGATTGATATTGAGTACTTGAGTTAAGTCAGAAGATTGATATTGAAACTCAACTTGATGATCAGTTTATTTTCATGATGATGATGATTATTCAATAGTTTAAAAAGTCAACATCTTATAACATTCTTGATTGCAAATGCAATCAGTTTAAGTAATGCATGAGTACATGTTTCATCATTTGATGACTTTATTTATAGTTGCATCATAAACTATTCATGTCTGAAACATTTTTAAATTGCAGATAAGCATTTAAATCTATATGTTTAATTTTGATATGCATTGCAAGAATGCTTTCTGCTTTCTGAAAATCATCACGCATTTTTATCATCTTATTGTTCAGATGCAATCTTTGTGCTAAGATTGCATTGATGTTTATGATGCATTCTCTGTACTTTTCTCATCATTGATTTCATTGATCTTTGTGATATTACGTTATTGCAATATTATTGCTTGTTGAAATCATTGTGAAAAAAAGAATGCATCATTTGCATCTTAACTGTATCTTTGCATCTTCTTGATGATAAGTAAACAAAAAATGATGCAATTAACTTTCATCAAATGAGCATATATTAGTTTGCATGCTTATTTAATCTTTTATGTTCAATTATTGACTTAATTGTGTTACATAATCTTGTTTTGTAACATGTTTAAATGAACATGTAGTGAGCTTGTATACATTTCTGTTTTCAAAGTTTCAATGCTTATTCTTTTAAATGCTTTTGCTACGTGATACAAAGTTTGATTTTGAAGTGTTTTTAATTTGCATTCTTTGCTTGATAATTCTTCTTCTTTGTCATGTTAATGTTAAACTAATGTTTTAAATGTTATTTCTGATTTTATTACTGTTGCATTGATAAATTGCTCTAAATTGATCTTTCAAAAGAGCATTATCATGATTGTTAAAAAATGAGATGAACAAAATACTTATGCATCAGAATGATGAAAAAACTCAATGTGCAATAGAGAAAAGAATGAACTGAGTAATGTTCACTATATATCTTACTTCATCATATTAGTTTAATGACTTGACAGAAATTCTGATAGTATGCTCTTGAATATTCAAATTGATTTGATTTATCAAGAGAGAAAATACTGAAATTATGATTCATAGTGTACTTACATGAATTCAACAAGATTGTTGAATTATAAATTAACATCAATCTCTTTTGACAATAGAACATCATTGACATGATGCTTGCACTTTATTCTGATCATCAGAAACAGATGATGAGCATTGTCAATATGATGTCAATGAGTGAGCGAGAAATGAGTATTGCTATCTTGCAGAAGAATTCAATCAAGATGAAGAATATACATGAGAAATTAAACAAGCTGCGAGTACTTTATGAGTTTAACGATCGTAGAAACAACAAGCTAATGCTCTGAAAAGAGATGAAAAGATTAACAAAGATGATAGAAAAGTTGACGCGTCAACGCGTCGCTGCGTCAACTGTCAATCAATGCATGAAGAATCAGTTGAAGAGATTGAAAAAGATAATGAGCAGACTTGAAAAGAAGTTCATGAAGAAGAAAAGACGCGTTGACAATTGAGCGAAGAGAATGAATGAGAAGTTGATGAAGTCGTTTGAGAATTATTTTGTTCTCAACGTCAACATTGTGTCATCAATGCAAAATTATTGCAAGAAATTCAAGATTAAGATCTTTGTTAAAAAGAAAGAGAAGATCAAGAGAATTATGATGATAACAACAGAAAACATAATGAGATGAGTAAGAGAAATTGACGTCGACAAGATGTTATTGATGCGTAAAAACATAGAGATTATAAAGAGATGATCAAATTTATTGATATTTCAAGTCAAGATGAAAGACAGTAAGAAAATATTGAAGAAAAACGATTTTTGAATCAAAGAGATTTCATTGAACGTAAGTCTGCATGAAGTCAGTTTCAAAATAGTGATACATGAAATTAGAATTGAAGAAATGTTTAAAGACATAGAGAAAAAGAGAGCGAAAGTGCTCATCAAGATCAACAAAGACATACATTTGAAGATGATGATTGAGAAAGTTAAATGATTCATAAAGAATAATGAACAGAAAAGATACATCTTGCTGATGATATGCATAGTCAGCGCTGAGATGATGAACAAGTTAATTGATGAGAAGATAAGTCATGAGATCAACATAAAAATCACACAGTTTTATGATTTAAGTTGTAGAACACATCAGTGTTTAAAGTATCAAGACTATAATCATAAAATATATGAATGCAAAAACAAGCAAAAATGCGTTTACTGTACATTAAATCATTGCTTGAAGCACTGTTTTCATAAACAGACTTAAAATATGTGAAAATATGAAATATGTCAAGATACATACAGAGTCTTTGATTCTCAATGTCATAAACAACAGATTGAAAAAGAGAGAATAAAGAGAGTCATAAAACACAGATCTTTATATCACGTTGTACAAGAGCAGAAAGAACTCAAAGCGATGACATTGAAGACATTCACAGAAACATTTATCAGTCTGAAATCATTGATAGACAATAACTTGAAGAGAAAACAGAGACGTTCAACAAATGAAAGTCATTTGCTCAGCATGATTATCACATTCGAAAACATTATATTGAATCATCTAGTCAAGAAGTCAAAAACAAATAAGTCAAAGTCAACATCAATCACATCAATTTCAATATCATCTTCTTTTAAAGATTTTACAAGAAAAGCAAGCACATCATAAATGCTCAAAAGAACATTAAACAGCTTTGAATGTGAACTTTAATGTTTCAACAAAAAAAGCTTTGAATATTACAGTACAACATTCACAAGTTCAGAGAAAAGATGATGATAGCATTACTACATGAGAAAAAGATAAAGAATTATGACATTTTGATTCTTTAAGAACTCTGATGATTTGATGAGAATTTCAGAGCGTACTGCTCAGTAACTGTCAATTTCATGCTGAAGAATAATGAGAATAAAATCTGTTTCTACATAAACAAGAGAATTGACAGCAACATCTGACACTCAACATGACATTTCAAAAATGTAAACATGATTATGTTATAAACATTAACAGATAACACACAGATGATTCAGAAAGTTATACACATTTATGAAGCATACAATTTGTCACTCAGAGATCATGAAGTCATTCATGAAAAAGAAAGTCTTTCAGACATCGAAAAGATGCTACACATGTTGAAAGAATGCGTTCTTGTAGAAAACTTCAATTTGCATCATCTCACATGAGAGAGATTATTCTACTCAAAACAACATTTATTGTCAAATGATTTAATTGAAATGATTACAAATGTTGATGCATTACTGACGTTATTTCAAGACATGATTACGAGAAATTATCAGAGATTTCAAATGACAATAAATTTGATCTTCACGACAAATGACATTATGAATCAATTAATATGATGCAAAATCAACAAAGAAATGAAAAACTTTTCAGATCATCTGTCAATACAAACAATTATAGATTTCAGAGTCTGTAAAGAGTCAGCGTGAAAATCGCGTCGTAATTGAAAGATAATGAATGAAGAGAAGTTCATTAATACTTTGAGAGAATAAATGTTGAAATCACTGTCAAATCATGAGATGAAGCGTTGATACATAGATGAATACACTAAGCAATTGTTGAATGCACTGAAGAAGATTGTTAAGATTTTCACTTTCTGAGCGAGATCATATGAAATGATCAAAGCAAAATGAATAAAGAAGTGTACAAAGATCATCAAGAGCATGCAATGAATGAGAAGAAACTGTTGAATTGTTGATGACTGAACAGAGTACATTCAAGCATGTGACAAGAAGAGTAAGATCATCAGAAAACAGAAATGCAGTAAATATTAAAAAATCATGCAAAATGTTGAACAATTCTCAGAAGAACTGTTTAAAACTACGAAATGAGCAAGAAATGCAATTGCAGACACATTGACTCAAACGACAATTCTTTCTCTGATCAAATCAGAGTGCTTTGACATCATTACAACAGCGCAAAATAAGATGAAAATGATGTTTCAAACTCACTTTTCATCATTTTCAGAGATTCTTATGTTGAACACAGAAGACTTTGAATATTCATTCTTAATTGAGAATGATGCTTCGCTGATACATTGCAAGATTAAAAGAGTCATCTACAAAATGATGCTCAACAAGACTTCAAGATACACAGAATATATAAATAGAATAATGCGCAGACTTCTCAATGACATGTCAAAACAAATACACTCTTTTTTTGAAAAATGTTTGCAGAAGAAAATACAGTCAACTCAGTTCAAAAGTGCAATCACAATAGTGATGTGAAAGTCAGACAAGAAGAACTACTTTAATGCAAAGATATATAAATCAATTGTGTTATTTAACACGTTGAGCAAAATACTGAAATTCATTATATTTGAACATCTGCAAAATGTTGTAGAAGTGTGTAACTTGATATTAAATATTCAGATGAAAACTCATAAACACAGATCAATAAATACGACTTTGTAACTGATTATAAAAAAGATACATACTGTATGAAGTGACACAAGAAGAAAAGTAGTCTTATTGCTGAGTCTGAATAAGAAGAATGTATTCAACAATGTAGCACATAGCAAACTCTTGCATGACATGAAAAAAAGAAGAGTTTTCAAACTGCTTCTTGAATTTGTGAAGAACTTTCTGAGAAATTGATGCATCACGATCACAATCAATGATTACACGATGATGAAACGCAGTATGAACATTGACATATTACAAGATTCTTCACTATCATCAATATTATATTTGTTTTACAACATAAACTTGCTAGAAGTATGTGATAACATCAGATTAAGAACAAACTTCATAAATTTTATAAATGATGTCAATATTTTAACATATGAAAAGTTCATGAAGTGCAATTGCAGAGTTTTTAGCGAGATCTATGATAGATGCAAACAGTGATTAAAAACGTACAACATCAAGTTTTCAAAGACAAAGCATGAGTTGATTCACTTTACAAGAATCTTTAAGTGATTTAATATGAACGTTGATGTAAAGTTAATAAAACATCAGATTGATTCAAAATCAAATATCAGAATTTTGAGAGTTCAATTGAACTTTAAGCTGAAATGAGTGATTTACATGCATCATGTTGAAGCAAAACTAGTGATTAAACAAAAGATCATGCAGACAATTATTGAGTCTACTTGAGACTCGTCAATGACAATGAGAAAGCAAATATACTTCGTGATGATACACTTTCTGCTTAGTCATGAAGTCATCATATGATACATGTCACAAAGAATAAAGAGTCATTAAAAAGATTTAAACATCAAGCTGAAATCAGTACAAGAAAGAACATTGTGACAAATTATTAATGTTTATCATGCAACATCAATAAAAACTCTACAAATAGAAATAAACACAGCGTCAATAAATATTCATTTACGAAAGCTGATACAAAAGTCAATAATGAACATGAACTTTTGAAAATCAGATGAAGTTATTGAGATGATGATGCGTCAAATTTGCAACAACTTGATACTCAAAAGAAGTTGAAAATCAAAGTTGCATAAGACATTTTTGCAGCTAAAGCAAAAGTGAATAAAAGAAACACTTAAACAGATGAAGATGAAGTGAAGTCATTTCTACATGATAATTCTTTGATCAAAGTCATTGAAAGTAGTTATAGTTGCAAACAAGAAAATGTCAATAAGTCAACATCATCTTGACACATTTGCATTAAAGCAAAGAGTTTACTTGAACAATAGCAACAGTAGAAAGAATGTTATGATGATTGCAATGAGAATTAACTGAAAGCTAAATAAAAGATTGAAGAGATTGACTTTAATCATCACTCATCATGAAGAACTGAAAGAATTGATTGCAAAAGTGAAACATCTTGCAGACGTAGTGATAGAGAATTGAAAGTGTCATGAAAAGATATACAAAGTATACAGTGATAATCAGACTTCTCTGAAAACAGTGAAAGCTATGATATCAACAAAAGATCAAACACATCTGCAACAAGTTTAAATTGCACATGAGAACATTTAATCTTAAGAAGTTACGCTGAAGCTACATTGAGTGATAAAATATGCAGAAGTACTCAAAAATGAAGTGATGAATGTTGCGAACATGCACTTCAAATTAGTCTAACATAGATCGTGTCAGACTATTTTAGACTAGTACGAAGCTGATGTTGACAGATTAGTGATTTAGCGTGTCTTCGTGAGTACAAGATCTTCGACGTGTTACATTTTCTTTCTTCTTTAGCTTTGAACTTCTAGTTAGAATACACTCATATAATTTGCTCTATGCAAACTCATAACATTAGTTCAAAGCTCATTAATCTTGCTATCGACATGTAAACAATATAAAAACAAGCTACACAACTCAAATCAGAAGTTAAACTCAGAAATTTTGACAGCAGAATCAGAACTCAAGCTCAGAAAGCTTGATAGAAATCAGAAATTTCTAAAGAAGAATCTTGATTTGAAATCAGAAGTTTCGATAGAATCAGAATTGAAGAACACGAACGCGTTGCTCTTGATTAACTCTTTATTGAGCTCGTCATCAGAAATCAGAAATTTCAGCCGTACTTGAACTCAGAAAGTTTAATAAAGTACTAGTCATTACTTGAACTCAGAAAGTTTGATAGAGTAACATCAGAATCTCGATCAGCAATTTTCTACTCATACAATGACTAGAAGCACAGAATCAGAATCAGTGAGCATTGCTCATTACAACTTTCAAAATGTTAGAAGAGAATCACTTCTATCACAGAATTGAGCAGCATCAGAAAAAGAGAAAGGCACGAATGCAATGTCGAACACAGAAGAAGAAAACACGAATGCATTGTTTTTTGTCTACGAAATGATCAAGATCAGCATCAATGAAGAGCTGAATGCTTGAATAACAGCTAACGAAGCAGATGATCTCGTTGTTTTTATCAAGTACATATGTCAACAGCACGACATTGAAATCGAGACTCACAATGACATGATTCAGATGTTAGAAGATGTCAACGAGACAAATATCATGTTGAAGATTACGCAGACGCGTCTGCAGAAAGAGAATAGAGACAAGAACGTGATTATATGTTATCTAGAAGCTGCATCCAGTCGACAAGACACTTCGACTTCTGAAGATTGATTCTTGAAGTCGATCAAGTTACTCGACTCATCTCTGTTCAAAGATTCGACGCAGAATGTAAATAATTGACTGTCTTGAATGTAAAATAAGCTGAAGACAAATAAGAATCATTTTTCTATCGAAGAGTTGAAGATTGCTTACATCAAAAGTCGAGTCAGTGAAGCTGCGATTAAACACATAGCATTTTGAATGCAAAATATCTTCTTGAACTCATTTTTAAAAGTCAAAGAAGTACTATTGATGATTAATAAGATGTACGATGATCTCAATCATCATCACACGACTCAACGTCAATACTTGAAGCTGTATCAGAACAAGATTTTCTTTCGTGAATTTTGAATGAAATTTCAGAGATTTAGTGCAGAACTAAAATACAATAATGAGATTTTACTAGATGATCTTCAGCATAAAATCAGCTCAGATCTTCAGCGAGCAACGCTCAATGAATAAATCACAAACTTGAACGAGTTTATCAACATTTGCATGCAAGTCGATGTTAGATTGATTGAATTGAACGCTCAATCAGTCGTCAAAGCATCAGCTACTCAAGCTGCTCGCTCTGTCATCAGCACATTGACTACTCGACTCACGTCATCAGTCTCTTTGTGAAAGAAACTCAGAAGATTGAAGCTTGATTTTATTCAGAAAGAGTTGTTTAAGAAAGAACTCTGCTTCAAATGCAAGAAGTCAGAACATAGAGCATATGACTGCTTCAAAACGACTTAAGTGCACAAGATTGTTGCAAGTTCGAAAAATGATCTGCTCTTGTCAAAGTAGTGACTGAGAGCAATATACTCATATTTTGTTTCATCAGCATGTCTGATGATTCATTTGATTTCAAGTCGTTCACTGTTGACATCATCTTAAGTAGTTTAGAAAAAATATTCAGATCTTTTGCTCTGATAGATACTGAAGTCATTGACATGACTTTCATTGATGAATTTTTGATGTCAGAGCTATGTGAACGCTTTGATATTCAGTCAATATCGCTGTCAAAATCAAAGTTGATTCAATTATATGATGAAATCTCTGATTGAAAGTCGATTACATACGCTCTGTATACATTGATCATGATACAAGAACACAAGAATGAAATGATGTTTCTATTAATAACTCATTTAGATCAGCACAAGATAATCATTGAAAATTTCTGATTGAAAAGAAATCAAATTTTGATAGATTCTGCAAATGATTGATTAATATCATCATTGAAGATTTGAACATCGAAATCTGTTGTTTTGAAAGCAAGCAGTCAATCAGCATTTCACAAATCTGAGTCAAGCGAGATCTGCAAAATGAAACGAAAGAACTTGAACTCAATGATTACATCGACAATCATCTTGAAGCGACTCACGAATCAGAAACTAGTGAATCAGTTCATTGAATTCGTACTCATATGAAAGCAAAGCACTTAAGTTGATCTCAATCAACTTCATCTCTTTCAGTCAACTGAGAAAAAGAGACTCGTCAATAGTGTCATGATTGAAGTCGCTGTCTATTGAACTTTAGTCAAGAATAAAAAGATCAAGATCTTCTTCTTGATCATTAGTGAAATCAACAAAGCGCTTAGCTCAGTCAAAGATTTCGCGAAACTGAATGAAATGATCTCTGTCATGTCATTAAATGAACTGAAAAAGAAGCTTTCAATAGTTTATCATGACTTTCTGAATGTTTTTGATAAAGAAAAGACAACGCAGTTATTCTTGCATCAATCATACGATCATAAGATTGAATTAGAAGATGAGAGTCAATCTTCTAGAAGTCGATTGTATTTCATGTCGAGCTACAAGTTGCAGAAGATCAAAGAGTATCTAGAAGAGAATTTGAAGAAGAAGTTCATCACACTCAGTAAAGCTTCTTTCGCTTCGTCAATACTATTTGTTGAAAAGAAAGATGATAGTCTTCGCTTTTACGTGAATTATTGAAAACTGAATGCTCTGATTAAAAGAGATCGTTATTCAATACTCTTGATAGACGAAGTACTCATTTGAATTCAAGACAGTAAGTATCTGACTTGACTCAACATTATTGTCACGTTCAATAAGCTTTGCATGAGTACTGAAAGCAAGAATCTAATCACATTCATTACTTTCTTTGATATCTACAAGTATAGAATAATGCTCTTTGAATTAATCAATGAATTCGCGTTCTTTCAGCACTATATCAACGATGTGTTGTTCAACTGTCTACATAAATTCTGTCAGACATATCTGAATGATATTCTCATCTACAGCAAGATCTTGAAAAAACATAGAACTCATGTGAAAGAAGTGCTAGACAAGCTTCGTGAAGTCGATCTGCAGATAGACATTGACAAGTGTGAATTCAAGATTCAGAAAATCTCGTTTCTTGAACTACTGATGTTCATCAATGATCTACGAATGAACTTTCGAAAAGTAGATGTGATTCGAAACTGAGAAGTGTCACAATCATTGACTCATGTGCAGATCTTCATTGACTTCTGCAATTTCTATCGACGATTCATAAAGAACTTCTCAAAGATTGTTCAATTCATGATAAAGCTGACTTAAGAAGATTATCTCTTTGAATGAACAGAGATCTGTCAGACGATCTTTGAAGAACTAAAGCAACAGATGACGACAGCTCTCGTTCTGAAGCATTTCGACTCAATCAGAGAAGCTATTCTGAAAATAAACTTCTTGAACTATGTGAACGATGAAGTATTGTCTCAGTATAACGATAAAGACATCTTACATTCAATGATCTTTTATAGCAAGAACATGATTCTTGCAGAATGCAACTACGAGATCTATGATAAAGAACTGCTGATCTTTATTCGCTGTTTGAAACATTGATGTTTCAAATTGAAATGTACGAATATTTCAATCAAGATCTTCATCGATCATCTGAATTTGAAGTACTTCATGATCATCAAAAAACTGATCAGACGACAAGCTAAATGAGCTGAGAAGTTATCTGAATATAACTTTAAGATCATATATCAGTCGAGAAAACAGAATCTGAAAGTCGACGCGCTGATCAGAATGTTAGACGTCAAGTCAGTTGAAGCAAACGATGCTCAAAAGCTATATCAGCATCAGATGCTATTGCTTGAAGGCAAATTTAAACTGCAGTCAATAGAAACTGATCAAGAAGATAATCAGAAAGCTGATCAAGATCTGACTCAAATCTTGCTCAGATCTGACTCAGAATCTGACTCAGATTCGAAACTCAAATCGAAAGCTAATCAAAATTCGGTTGAAGAGATGATGTCTATTCAGAATCAAATTATAGTTGAAAATCGAACGAATCAACTGTGCTTCAATATTTGAATAGTCATGAAACAGAACAGAAGAACTTGTTAAGATATTGATCTAGACAATTGCAAAGTACTTGATGAAGTACTCTGAAAAGATGATAGACTATGAATTTCTCAGTCAATGATCATTCAATTAATAAGAAAAGCACATGATCTTTCGATCAATGATCACTCTGACATGAATTGAACGTTGAACTTGCTGAGACGATCATATTGCTGATCGAAGATGAGAATGACAATCAAGCGCTACATTCGAAACTGTTACGTTTGTCGTAGATCAAAAGCATTGAGAGATTGAATCAATGAACTGCTGATGTCATTGCTCATACTCGAGCAGCAATGACAGAGCTTATCATTAGACTTTATTATTGATCTATCAGAAAGTGATGAAAACAACGCGATTCTGACAGTCATAGATTGATTGTTTAAGAAACAACATTATATATCGTGTTGATCAGATGATGAAGAAATCTTCGCAGAACAAACAGTCAAGCTACTGTTGATATGAGTCTTCAGAACTCATGAACTATCAAGATCAATAGTATTCAATCGTGATTCACAGTTCATATCAATTGTCTGAAAGTCTCTATGTCTGAGACTCAACATCAAGATGAAACTATTCACAGACTATTATTGACAGATCAATGATCAAACAGAAAGAGCGAATCAGAGTGTGAAATGATATCTACGAAGCTATTGCTCATATATGCAAGATGATTGATTCACCTGATTATCTATGACTGAATTCGTTGATAACAATGCTATTTCGTCGTCAATTGAACAGTCAGCGTTCTTTCTGAATAAGAGCTTTCACTCTCGTATGAGCTTCGATTCGAATTCAACTGAATATGAGATCACTCAAGCTAGAATCGAAGCAAGCAAAGCGAAGAATATATTCAAACACATGAAATGATCACTAGCATTGATTAAGCAAGCATTAGCAAGAGTCAGAGTCACAATGAAGAAACAGATTGATAAGCATCAAAAAGAAATGATTTACAAGATAAATTACATGATGTTTCTGAACTCAAGAAACATCATGATCTTAAGATCATCAAAGAAACTAGATGATAAGATGCTAGAATTCTTCAAGATTCTGATCAAGATCGAACATGCATATCGACTGAAACTGTTATCAACTATGAAGATTCATTCGAAGTTTGTATCAAATCTGCTGCGACTAGATTCAAAAAACACTCTAAAAGAACAACGAAATGAGTTGTTTGATTTTATAGTGATTGAAGACGAAGATGAATGAAAAGTGAAGAACATATTGAACTTCAGACACTATGAACGAGACAAATAACTACAATATCATGTCAATTGAAAAGAATACGACGTCGATTTACATTGATACAACGTTGATGAAAGTGAATTTGAAGATTGTTTGAAAGTCATTAATGACTTTCATGAACATTATTTGAACAAGTCAAGATAGAAATTAACTCAAGAAAGATCAACTAAACTGCAGCAATAAGAACATTGCTAGATGAAGAGAAGAGATAATGTTATGAACATACACTTTGAATTAGTCTAACATAGATCGTGTCAGACTATCTTAGACTAGTACAAAGCTGATGTTGACACGCTAGTGATTTAGCGTGTCTTCATGAGTACAAGATCTTTGACGTGTTACATCTTCTTTCTTCTTTAGCTTTGAACTTCTAGTTAGAATATACTCATATGATTCGCTTTATGCAGATTCATAACAATGAACAAGATGATTGAAGATGCACATGATTTGTTTTTATTGCTGACTGAGCATCAATGCACTGAAGTGATGATGAGACTGATGCTCATACAGAAACAGATCAAATAAACATGAAGAATAGTTTGAAAAGAGAGATTCAATGCAGCTCATTTTCAATATCTGACATCAGAGATGACACATCAGCATTTGCAACTGCATAAAAATCATGCAAAGTCTCACAGTGCATTATTGATGCAACTATGCATGAGAAAAATTGACTTCAATCAATTTCTACATGAGAGATGAATACTTGATGTTGTTACAACAATGTGCAAGTGTGACAGAGATTAAAGATCGATCAAGCACATTCTATTAACATGTTTCAGATGAAAAGTAGAATGAAAAGCAATGCAATGAGAAGAGAACATCACGAACTTGAAAAAGCTCTTAGAAATCGTGAGCGCAGTGATGATGATCATTCAAATAATACTCTCAATGAGCATATTGAATCAATTTCAAGCTGTGATGTTATTAAAGAATCAGATGAAAGAGAAGAAAAATAGAAAAGAAATAAACTTATAAAGTTTTTGCATTGAGAACAATTATAGTATAAAGCGCAGAAAGAAGTGATTTTTGATGCGAAAAGAGCGTTGCACTAGCGCAGCGCTCGCTACAGTATATAAAATCTTGCATAGACTCATAATAAGTGTTGAATCAAGTAAGAATTAAAAAAAAAGTGTATTTACATGAAGTAGTATTTATCTTGTTCTGAAGTACTCATTATTTATATGATCAGCATCATTCATCTACTATCATACATATATTCTTCTACTACAATTACTATGATTCAGTCATAAACATATTATTAAATATCAAACTACTCTCAGTTTCACTCTCATATCAAACAGCAATTAAACTAACATATTCTAATCTTCAATCAACACTTGAGTATGTGATAGTTTAACATAGACTAAATCTTTTCATTCATTATCTCTCAGTTTCATTTTCATAATAGACAGTGATTAAACTAACATGTTTTAATCTTCAATCAATTGTTGAGTATGTGATAGTTTAACATAGATAAATCTTTTCATTCACTGCTGCATTAATCATTGTTGATCTGACAAGTCAGTTTTGATGTAACAGTCTATTTATGAACATCATCATTTATTTCACTTAATGATCAATGATGAATTGTACATTTGATTGAGACATCATTATTTCTTGATATGAAAGCAGTGTCACTTTAAATTCATCGCTTAAAAACATGCTTTAAATTTAGTCACTCTTCATGTGATAATTGTTTGTTATCATGTCATTATTTTATTGAGTTCATTCATCTTCTGATGTTTCTTCTTCAGAAAATCTTCATCGTATAGTGTATTGTACTGATTTCAGTCAAGATAGTTATTTACGTAGTAAATACTCATATTATCATTCATGAGCATCACATAAGCGTTTCATATAACATTTATCAATTAGTAAAATTAATGAGTTTTGAGTTTTCAAGAGTTTCTGATCAGATTAATCAATCAATTCTTCATTTTCAGCTGAAGTAAAAGTGAATGAAAGAAACACTTGAACAGACAAAGATGAAGTGAAGTCATCTTTATATGATGATCTTTTGATCAGAGTCATTGAAAGTAGTTATAGTTGCAAACAAGAAAATGTCAATAAGTCAACATTATCTCAACACATTCGCGTTGAAGTAAAGAGTTTACTTGAATGATAGTAATAATAGAAAGAATGTTATGATGATTGCAATAAGAATTAACTGAGAGTTAAATAAAAGATTGAGAGAATCGACTTTAGTCATCACTCATCATGAAGAACTGAAAGAATTGATTGCAAGAATGAAACATCTTGCAGACGTAGTGACAAAGAATCGAGAATGTCATGAAAAGATATACAAAGTATATAGTGATAGTCAGACTTCTCTGAAAACAGTGAAAGCTATGATATCAACAAAAGATCAAACATATCTGCAATGAGTTCAGATCATGCATAAGAGCATTCAATTTTAAGAAGTCATGCTGAAGTTACATTGAATGATGAGACATGCAAAAGTACTTGAAAATGAAGTGATGAACAAGATGATTGACGATGCACATAATTTGTTTCTATAATTAACTGAGCATCAATGCATTGAAGTGATGACAAGATTGATGCTCATACAGAAATAGATTAGATAAACATGAAGAATAGTTTGAAAAGAGAGATTCAACGTAGCTCATTTTCAATATTTGACATCAAAGATGATACATTGACATTTGTGACTGTACAAGAATCATGTGAAGTTTCACAGCGTATTATTGACGCAGCTATGCATGAGAAAAATTGACTTCAATCAATTTCTACATGAGAGATGAATATTCAATGTTGTTACAACAATGTGCAAGTGCAACAAAGATTGAATGTTGATCAAGCACATTTTATTAACATGTTTCAGATGAAAAGTAGAATGAAAAGCAATGCAATGAGAAGAAAACATCACAAACTTGAGAAAGCTCTTAGAAATCATGAGCGCAGTGACAACAATCATTCAAATAATACTCTCAACGAGCATATTGAATCAATTTCAAGCTGTGACATCATTGAAGAGTCAAATGAAAGAGAGAGAAAATAAAGAAGAAACAGATTCATAAAGTTCTTGCATTGAAAACAGTTATAATATAAAATGCAGAAAGAAGCGATTTTTGATGCGAAAAAAGCGCTGCGCTAGCGCAGCGCTCGCTACAGTATATAGAATCTTGCATAGACTCATAATGAGTGTTGAATTGAGTAAGAATTAAAAAAAAAAAGTTTCTTCATCTCAATCATGTCATGAATCTCATGCAAAAGTTCTTGATATTGTTTTCTGAAATGTTTGATCAAAATCTCAGTATAAACGCTTGATTTATTTGAGTTTAGTCTCTTGTGATTCAAGACTGTTACAATCAAATTCAAATGATCAAATATCTTTTCATTTAATGATTTTAATGATCAGCGATGAAACTCATCTGTACATGATGCTGACTATGAATTTACTATTTAGCTATAGTAGAGTTTAAAAATTATCAAAAGTTTGAATGACATTGAGATGCTGCGTGATGATAAAGCGCTGTGCATTGATCACATACAAAGTTTTCGCAATTGCACAAACTTTGATAATTTCAATGCATATGTTACAAAGCAATTTGCATGCAAATAAGAAAGTCAAATAAAATGCAAAACTACAAGAAAAATCGCTTATGAAAATCATTTGATTCAACATCTTGTTATCATGATGATAAGAACTGAGATAAAACATTCTCATGTTTAATCTGTTGAAAATGATTAGTAGAAAGAACTTGAATCATGAACATTCTTTAAATTTACATGCTAACTATGTATAAATCTTGTTAAGACTGCGTATTTGTTACTACGATATAAGCAACTCACAAGTTTCATTAAGTTTGACATAAATAAACTTGAAAGTCTCATTAATATCATTTAACAGATGTTTAGATACAGACATTTTATATGTAAATGATATGCTGATGAGAAGACTTCATTAAAAGAAGAGAGATACAAGCAAGTTAATAAAGAATGATCGAACTACGCTGTCTGATTAAAAGTGTAACATATGAACATTTTTACAAAACATGATTGATTTGCATGAGAAAGATCTTTATAGATAATGTAAAACAGATAAGTTGCACACTTTACAAGCGAAGTGAGTGTCTGCAAGACATGATATACAATGACAATGATTATTGATTTTAAGAATTTCATTTCTTCACTGAACTTTGACTCTTAAATGTCTTGATGATAAAGTCAGTCTTTAATTAAAAACATCATTTATATAACTTGAGAAAACAGTAGTGCATGTTGATGTGATTAAAGAAGAAATCGACTGTGATACACATGCATATCACAGACAAAACGTTTGCAACTTATGCTTAAGAAGTAAACTGTTGAAATCTGAGCAGTGAAAGATTTTATTTTTCTTGAACTGTGAATCTGTTATAAGAAAACTCTTTAAGTAATCTCTTGAGTCTAAGAAGAAAATCAGCATAGAGATTATGCTTTATGTATATTGCATGCAACGTATACAACATATTTTCAATAGTGCAACGTTTTTGAAATGATTCAGAAGAAAAAAACAATGAGAATCAGAATGTATTCATTGCAAAGAATGTACAGAAACTGAAGACATTCATACAATTGTTTAACAAGCAGTTACAAAGATAAGATAGCATGCAAACATAAGATAGCATACACTTTTCATTGAAAATCACGTCATGAGTAAATGTGACAAGAGAAGAAGTAACAATGAGAAAGTAACATTTCAAAGATAAATTATCATCACTTTGTAAGAAATGAGAAGTCATGATGAAGATAGCAAAAAGAAAGAAAATAGAAAAGATATAAAAGAAATTTATTGAACAGATTCTTCAAGAAATCACAAACATGTCAACAATTCAAAGAAATTTAATCATGTTTCTTTACAAGCTTGAAAGTGAAGACATCACACTTCACGCAGTGAGTTCAGAAGCTCAAGCAAATCTGAAAAGATCTCAAACATAAGCAAAAGAAATTATGAACTTGACGCGTATAATGCGTTGAATCTTCGTTGTGCTAGCACATGAGATACACATCACAATAGACACAAGCAATCAGAAAGTGATCATTAAAAGATTGATAAAAGACAACATAAAACTTCATGAAAGTCTAAAGATTTTAAGAATAGTCTGACTCAAGAAAGTAGTTAAAAGTGAAAAGACTTACTCATCGCTCATCATAAAGATCACAATCAAAGCAATGATGAATCAATTAATGAATGAGAGCATGTTAGATTCATATCAAGAATGCTTATGCAAACTGTTTAAAAAGAATTGTTGCATTACTTAGAGTTACAGATGCTTCAAATTTGATCATATGATCAAATTCTGCAAGAAGAAACAACGCTGTGCTAAATGCATAAACAAACATCACATTAAAAAGTGCATGATATCTTTGAATAAAAGATGTTGCATCAACTGCAACGAAGATCATGAACTCTGAAGACGCATCTGTTTCAAATAATGACAGCAGATGAAACAGACATCAGAAATCTACAGAAACAGATCGATTAAATATTCAAAAGCATCAAAATATAATTGTACATTTCTCTCGCTGTTTCTGAACTCTTTAAGCTCAATAAATACGTTGAGTTCAACAGACTTCATAGATTCAACAAACTTTTCAAGCTCAGCAAGCATCATGTTGAAAACACGTAATCGAAACGTTGAATCAACATGACAGATGATAGAAGTCAAGAAGAGATGAATTAATCTCTTCTCATGTGTAACTAATAACTCAAATGAGACAACATTTGAGCAAACTCAGAAATACTCAATCAGAAAGCATGAAAGACTCTCAGTGATTGAAAGCATACAAAGAGTCTTTTCAGCGCAGAGTCAACAACAGTTATAAATAACTTTATGACAAAACAGTTCTTTCTATGAATTTTACAGTATAACATCAGAAAGTTATTAAAGATTCAAGAATCATTCTTGATCAATAGAGAAGTTCGCAAATTTGACATAGTAATCATACAAAAGCAAGAATGCAACATTAATGATTTGCAATCATTTAGTTCAGCTCACAACTTCTTTCATCTAGTGAAAAACTCATCATCTCAGTCAAGAACATGCATATATGTTAATAAATACTTAAGACTCAATCAATGAACAGTAGAAACAGCTGAGTCAGACATTTGCTCAATCAAAATATTAACTTGCAACACAGATGATAAAATGCAGATGTTAAGACTTTTAAACATTTATAACTTAAACTCACTATTCATTACATTTACAGAGAGACTTTCAACTATTTCTCGCTTGAATGAACTACTTAAGAATGATTATGAATAACTAGTTGTAAAAAACTTCAATCTACATCATTCACATTGAGAGAAGTGAAGATGCTTCATTCAACATATGATGATCAATATTTTACTAAACATCATTACAAATACAAGATTGAAACTACTGCTGAAATTGAACATAATCACTTGCAAAACTTACAATCAATTTACGATGATAGATTTAGTCTTTAGCAGCGAGAAAATACAGTCTATGACATGCAAGTGCGAAGTATGAATTGATTTACATCAGAAATCAGATCATTTTTCGATTGTCACAGAGTTAAATCTACAAACAATCTCAGTGCAGTCTTCAACTCGTCAACTCTGAAAAAAATTGAACACAGAAACATTGAATGCTTATCTGTGAATACATCTTTTGTTAGATTACTCTCTGAACAGCAAAGCTGAAATGAATGACAGAGTGACAAAGATCATTAGAGTATTACAAGAAATCATTGAGAAATCTACTCTTTGAGCAAAATTATTAAATTAAGTAAGAGACTTCTGAAATCAGAGCTGCTTCAAAGTAGTAACAAAATCAAGATGATTGCAAATCATATGAAAAATGCAAGATACATTAAAGACATGAAATGAATATTTGAAACATAATGATTACAAAAACAAAATCATCAGACAAACAAAATGTGCACACTTCAAATCACAGATGCATGAGTTAAGCGATGCATTGAAATCAATATGATGCTGTGCAAAATAAGCTAGAATTGAAAGTCAGCGATCTAAAAAGCTTTCTCAGTTTTCGTCACTGAAATGAGATGATACTGATCACATGATAACAACGTTTGAAGAAAAAATCGAGATGCTGCGAGAGAAATTCTTTTCTTCACTCTCACAAGCAGATGTCAATGACATTTCAGATTCATTCATATCTTTGACAGTATCATCAAATTCACACATTTCAAAGAATGAAATGAAGTGAACAATCAGATGAGTAAAAGCAAACAAAGCATCAGATGTTTCTGAAATTTCGAACAAAGCACTTCAAGCAGATCTCACAGAACTGATCTCAGTGCTGATGAGTTTATTCAACGCATGCATAATACACAAATATCATTTGAAGCAGTTCAAAAAGACTCAAACAATAATGCTATGCAAATCAAAGAAAAGTGATTATATTAACTTGAAAACATATCAACTCATTGCTCTGCTTGATATTATAAACAAAGCTTTAGAGTCAATTATGATCAAAAGATTAAATGACATAGCTGAAACTCATCACATGCTTTTGAATGCTCAAATAAAGATGAGATGCAAATAATTCATGATCTTGATGATAAATCTACTAGTAGATTAAATTCACATCATATGAGACTGTGAAATCAAGTACGTGATCTTCATGCTAAGTTTAGATGTCATTGAAGCGTTTGATTGAGTCTTGCACATCAGACTGCTGCATATGCTGAAAATGAGAAGAATGTCAAGCTACATAGTTAAATGAGCATGCAGCTTTCTAAAGAACAGAGAAACATTACTGATATTCAATGAGCAAATGAGCATTATGTGCAAGATAAATGCAGACATATTTCAAGAATCTTTTATTTCATTGATTTTTTTTCTATTTTTCAACGCAAGTCTATTTAAAAAATGTGAAACATTGAGAATCAAAATTAAAGTGCTCAACTTTGTAAATGATATCAATATTCTAGTTTATGACAGATTCATTGAAGAAATTTGCAAAACACTGAGCAAGATATATGATGTTTGCATGAAGTGAGCTTGAATTCATGACATAACGTTTGCATCAGAAAAATATGAGCTTACACATTTCACTAGAAAATTAAGAAAATTTGACATGATGACTAGCATATAAATAGAAAGTTTAATAATTAAGTCAAAGTCAGACGTGCAAGTTTTAAAGATTCAACTGAACATAACACTGTGATAAGACGTGCATCTTCAATAGATAGAAGTGAGTCACGTCACAAGAATGCTTGCGCTTAGTCATTTAAAAGTCTTCACATGAGAAACAATCTTTACAAAAGTGAGACAAGTGTACTCAACTGTAATGAGATCAGAAATTGCATTTGAAGCATCAATTTGACATCAGCGTGATAAAAAGAAAAAACTGTCAGATAAGAAATGCAGACTAGAAACTTTGCAAAATCAAACTCTACATCATGTTGCAAAAGTGTTTAAAAGAGTAAGCATTGAAATGTTAAAGATCGAAATGTACATAAGTTCGCTGCATGTTTATTTGAACATGCTACAAAATAAAGTCACATTACGCAGTTGAATTGATAACAGAACGCAAGACACTAAATGAGCATGCAAACTCATACATGTTCAACTGATGAAAATTAATCGTCTCATCTTTCACTTCTCTGTCATCAAGAAAATAATGCTTCTGAATATATTTATTCAAGAAGATGTAAGAATGCAGTCTAAATGCAGATGATTCAACTCTTCTACAATGATCTTAATAAGTAATAGCATTGCAATAACATTATATCATAAAGATCAATAAGAGTAATGATAAGAAAAATACAAGAAACACATCATAGATGTTAATGCAATTTCAGCACAAAGATCTTATTTATTCAACAAGATGATGAAGATGCATGATGATTTTCAGAAGATTAAAAGCATTCTCATAACTTACATTAGAATTGAACGCATAAATTTTAATGTTTATCTGCACTCAAGAAACGTTTCAAACATGAATAGCTTGCAATGCAACTGCAAACAAAGTCATCAAACAGCGAAGCATGTACTCATGCATTGCTTGAACTGAACGCATTTGCAATTGAGAATGCTACGCAATGTTAACTTCTTGAACTATCAAATAATCGTCGCGATCACGAAAGATTTCAAAGCAGCAATGAGAATGATGATGAAAATGAAGCTTCTGAAGCAATTTAAAGTGACTAGAACATTCATTCTTTAATGTGTGATCAACGTGAACAAATTTGATACATAGTTTTAATCTTGTTGTTTCAACTGCGTGAAGCAGTTGTATAAATAGCGAGTGATTTTCTATCTCAGAGAGTTTTGTTCACTCAACACACATAGCATAAAGTTTCTCATAAGTCAATTTAATTGATGTCACAAGAATGTATGAACTTATTATTATTATTATTAATGATTTTAACATCATCACTTGATGTTGTTCATCTTGATGTTTCTGTACTCATACATGATCTCATCATCAATAATTTCAACTCTGTCAGTTTGATGAACAGCGAACATATTTCTTTTTCAATTTTTCAAGATCATCAGCATCTTTGTTGATACACTTTCATGTGATCAAGAAAGTTGATAACATGATGAAGTACTTTTCAGCTCAGACTGAGTTGTTCTTTCAAGTATTCGCTTGTGTATCACTTCTGCAAAGATCATCTGTTTTATTTCAATTCTCTTTAATGAAAACAGTCAGACAGTTCACAAGATCATCGATTTTCATGTGTTTTATAACACTCACTGCGTGTCATCATGTTTTCAATTTCGTTGATAGTTCAGTAGTCTTCATGCGAAATTGCTTGTATGAAGTGAGTAAACAGTTCAGCTTGTTCAACTTAATGTGTTCGCTTAAAGTAATAACTTGCACTTGCAATCTATCTTTCACAGTCAATATCTTTCTGAATTTTTGATGTCTTATCATATTTTTAAGAATCAACATGTTAATTAATCAAGTGTTGTATTGCATAATTTAAATTTCAAAATTCTCTCTTTTATTCATGAGTTGATAGAAGCACTTTACTAAGTACTTATATATTGCTTCAAAATGCTTGATGTTGAAATCTTCAATGCTTTTATAAAGCTCAATAAGCTCTTTATAATGTGATATAACATGAAACTTAGAAAAATTGAAATATCAATTCTTCAAATCAACGCTATCATCATCATTCTTATCTACAGTCTTTCTATAAGAAATCTTTAAGCGTAAGTCTTTAAAGACATCTTTGAGTTTGTTAATGCAATAAAGTGCATGATCAAGATACTTCAAGAATTTCATGTCATAAAAAGCATAGCGAGCTATTACAATAAAGTCAATAATAGCACAAGCACAATGCATTGCAATCAATTGATATGTTGTAAACATTGAAGCTATAATGAATATAATCTGACACGCTATGTTCTTCTGTTCATTATCACTTCATTGCTTAATGATACTATAATGCTTAAACATCTTCAAATCTGAGTATTCTGATACAAGTTGAAATTTATAATTCAATTAATTTAAACTTAAGAGATTTTTCATAATTATTTGATTTTCTCACTTTCGTTTTCGATCAAGATTTTCTTTTAATAACTTATTGTTCAAATTCTTTATATATTTCATCAGTTGCATAATTCATTCTTTGTACAGCTGATGCAAAGAATCAAGAGTTATGAGATTGTGAATGTTAATAAAGTGATGTTTTCATGCAAAGTTATTTGCTACATGAACTCACATGTTATTCAATATATCATCATTGTTGTTAATGTTTTTCTGTTCAGTTGTAGTTACTTAAGTTTGCTGAATTCAAATTAGTTTCTGTGTATATTCATGTATTTACTTTGATCAATGTTTATAAAGTTTCTGATGTTTGTTTGAAGATATAATACAAAGTGTACAGTACTGATTAGTCTTGACTTTGATAATAAGTATTTACTCTTCATAGTTTGTGAATATTGATTCAAGTATAAAATAGCACTGACGTGTGAAATCATCTGCGCATAGCAGAGAAATGCTTTCGATTGTATAAGTTTTCAATGCTGTAATGATTCTTAGCATCTTCAGCATTATTGAAAGAATCACGAAAGATTTGACTTATGCTTTAGAATTTTAGTCATAGTCATGTGATAAATATTGAACTTAGTCTCTCTATCAATCTCTTTCACTATTGAAATAAATCTCAATAGCAGAGTTTCAAAGCTGATTTGACTTCGTCAAGTTTCTTGAGTCAAATTGTCAATAGTGAGATATATTGATCACACAGTAACATCATCATGATGTTAAGTTAAAACAGTCTTATCTGTTTTAAGTAACACAGAAACAATCATATCATCAGTTGAAATATCATTCTGTCTGTGTCATTATCAATTCACAGTATGCATCTTACTGTATATTCAACTCTCATTTGTGTTGTACTGTTGAATTAATGTGTATGTCAATTTGTTTGCAAAAGATGAATAATCTGAATAATCAATGAGAAATTGTATGATCAACATCATGTCATGATATTCGACGTAGTATTTCTTTGCTGATACGTTGATGACATCAAACGTGATTTCAAAAGAATATCAAAGTCACTTGTCATTGAAAATGTCTCTTGAAATGTTGTTTATCAATTAATATAGCTGTTTCATGTTTTTCAAGCTCAAGAGATCATGTATCTTCTTAAGTCTTTTGTCTTGAAAGAAGTGATTGATGAATTCTTGAATACATTTAGAATGAAGAAATCAATGAGCTAATGCATAGTTCATTGCTGATGCAAAGAAATAATAAAGTCAATTGAATGTATTCTTCTTCTTTATGAACTAGTTCATCATTGAATCAGTTATAAATTTTCTTTGTCTTAAAATATGATCAAGCAACTTCTTTGTCTTCTTTTTCATGATATTCATATAGTTTCTGATGTCAATTGACGAGAAGAACGAGAAAATATCAGAACTTCAAGAAAAATAATTCAACTTTTCGTTCAAAGTATCAATCATCATTTCAGCAATCTGTATCTCAAAGTATTTATTTTCTTCTGACTTAAATGATACATCAACTCAGATTTTCTCTTTCTTCAATATATAATTATTTGATTCATGTATTGTTTCTGTCTTTTTTCTAGACGTCTTCATCATCAGCAAAGCTAAGTTCTTGATCATTCTTTTAAACACTTTTTTGTTGAATTTTCTACGTTGTACTCGACAGAATGCAACATGTAATTCAAGATCTCTTACTATTGTATATAACTTTTCACAGATCACATAAACGTGATTCTGTTTCATCTTTGAAAGATGATCATGATACTTGAGCAATGAGATAAACAATACTCTTGAGCATGCAATGTCTGTTAGACTGCAAACTAGTGCATGTGACTTTTCAATCACTCATTCGTATTATACTTAGTAATTGAAATCAATATTTATAATACTTTTAACATGAATCTTGAGAAAATCAATTTTAATCTCAAATCTTTAAAAAAAAAACAATTACAATAAAAATTTACATCAATCTCTTTTGACAATAAAACATCATCAACATGATGCTTGCGCTTCATTCTGATCATCAAGAGCAAATGATGAGCATCATCAATGTGATGTCAATGAGTGAGTGAGAAGCAAATATTGCTATCTTGCAGAAGAATTCAATCAAGACAAAGAATATACATAAGAAATTAAACAAGCTGCGAGTACTTTATGAGCTCAACGAACGTAGAAACAACAAGCTGATGCTTTGAGAGAAGATGAAAAGATTGACAGAGATGATAGAAAAGCTGATGCATCAACGCGTCACTATGTCAACTGTCAATCAACGCATGAAGAATCAGCTGAAGAGATTGAAAAAGATAATGAGCAGACTTGAAAAGAAGTTCGCGAAGAAGAAAAAATGCGTTGACAACTGAGCGAAGAGAGTGAATGAAAAGTCAACGACATCATTTGAAAGTTATCTTGTTCTCAGCGTTGACGTTGTGTCATCAATGCAAAATCATTGCAAGAAATTCAAGATTAAAATCTTCATTAAAGAGAAAAAGAAGATCAAGAGAATCATAACAACGACAACAGAAAACATAGTGAGATGAGCGAGAAAGATTGACGTTGATGAGATGTTATTGACGCGTAAAAACATAAAAACTATAAAGAAATGATCAAATCTACTAATATTTTGAATCAAGATGAAAGACAGTAAAAGAATATTGAAGAAACAGAATTTTTGAATCAAAGAAATTTCATTGAACACAAGTCTGCATGAAGTCAGTTTCAAGATAGTGATACATGAAATTAGAATTGAAGAAATGTTTAAAGACATAGAGAAGAAGAAAATGAAAGCACTCATCAAGATCAACAAAGACATACATTCAAAGATGAGAATTGAGAAAGTCAAGTGATTCACAAAGAATAGTGAACAGAAGAAATACATTTCACTGATGATATGTGTAGTCAGTGCTGAGATGATGAACAAGCTAATTAATGAAAGAGTATGTCATGAGATTGACATAAAAATCACGCAGTTCTATGATTTAAGTTGTAGAACACATCAATGTTTAAAATATCAAGACTATGATCATAAAATATATGAATGCAGAAACAAGCAAAAATGCATTTACTGCACGCTAGATCATCACTTAAAGCATTGTTTTCATAAATAGACTTGAAACATGTAAAAATGTGAAGCATGTTGAAATATATACAGAGTCTTTGACTCTCAATGTCATAAACGACAGATTGAAAAAAAGAGAATAAAAAGAATCATGAAACACAGATCTTTATATCACGTTGTACAAGAGCAGAAAGAACTCAAAGCAATGATGTTGAAGATGTTTATAAAGACATTTATCAATTTGAGATCATTGATAAACAATGACTTGAAGAGAAAACAGAAACACTCAACAAATGAAAGTCATTTGCTTAGCATGATCATCACATTCGAAAACACTATATTAAATCATCTAGTCAAGAAGTTAAAAACAAATAAGTTGAAATCAACATCAATTACATCAATTTCAATATCATTTTCTTTTGAAGATTTTACAAGAGAAGTAAGCACATTGCAGATGCTTAAGAGAACATCAAACAGCTTTGAATGTGAACTTTAATGTCTCAGCAAAAGAAGTTTTAAATACTACAGTACAACGTTCACAAGTTCAGAGAAAAGATGATGATAACATTACTACATGAGAAAAAGATAAAGAATTATGACATTTTGATTCTTCAAGAACTCTGATGATTTGATGAGAATTTCAGAATGTACTGCTCAGTAACTGTCAATTTCACGCTGAAGAATAATGAGAATAAAATCTGTTTCTACATAAACAAGAGAATTGACAGCAACATTTAACATTCAACATGATACTTCAAAGATGTAAACACAATTATGTTACAAACATTAACAGATGATACACAGATGATTCAGAAAGTTATATACATTCACGAAGCATACAATTTATTACTCAGAAATCACGAAGTCATTTTTGAAAAAGAAAGTCTTTCAAACATCAAAAAAACATTATACATGTTGAGAGAATGCATTCTTGTAGAAGATTTCAATCTGCATCATCTCACATGAAAGAAATCATTCTACTTAAGACAGCATTTATTGTCAAATGATTTAATTGAAATGATTACAAATGTTGATGCATTGCTGACGTTATTTTAAGACACAATTACGAGAAATTATTAAAAATCTCAAATGACAATAAATTTGATTTTCATGATAGACAACATTATGAATCAATTAATATGATGTAAAATTAACAAAGAAATGAAAAACTTTTCAGATCATCTGTTGATACAGACAATTATAAATTTCAGAGTCTACAAAGAATCAGCGCGAAAATCGCGTTGCAACTGAAAGACAATGAATGAAGAGAAATTCATTAATACTCTAAGAGAACAAATGTTGAAATCATTGTCAAATCATGAAATGAAGCATCAATGTATAAATGAGTACATTAAGCAACTGCTGAATGCATTGAAGAAGATCATCGAGATTTTCACTTTCTGAGCGAAATCACATGAAATGATCAAAGCAGAATGAACGAAGAAGTGTATAAAGATTGTTAAAAGCATGCAATGAATGAGAAGAAGTTGTTAAATCATCAATGATTGAACAGAGTACATTCAAGCATGTGACAAGAAAAGCAAGATCATCAGAAAACAGAAACGCAGTGAATATTGAAAGATCATGCAAAATGTTTAAAAATTCTTGAGAAAACTGTTCAAAACTGCGAAATGAGTAAGAAATGCAGTTACAGACACACTGACTTAAACGTCAATTTTCTCTCTGATCAAGTCAGAGTGCTTCAACATTGCTATGACAGTGCAAAATAAGATGAAGATGATGTTTCAGACTCACTTTTCATCATTTTCAGAGATTTTCATACTGAACACAGAAGACTTTGAATATTCACTCTTGATTGAGAATGATGCTTTGCTAATACATCATAAGATTAAGAAAGTCATCTACAAGATGATGCTCAACAAAACTTCAAGACATACAAAATATATAAATAAAATAATGCGCAGACTCGTTAATGATACATCAGAATAAATACGCTTTCTTTTTAAAAGATGTCTGCAGAAGAGAATACAGTCAACTCAGTTCAAAAGCATGATCACAATAGTGATGTGAAAGTCAAACAAGAAGAACTACTTTAATGCAAAAATATATAAATCAATTGTGTTATTCAACATAGATTGATCATCAAGTTGAGTTTTGAGTTGACATTTTGAATTCGACTCGATTTGAAGTTGAGTTGCTCACATTTTCAACTCAATTCAAGTCAAGTTGCTCATATTTTCAATCTGACGCGACTCGACTCGACTGAGAATTGAGTCAACTCAACTCAACTCGTCAAGAATTCAAGCTTAACGTCAAGAGAGCTAAATATAGAAATTTTTCCGGTTTTTTGCTTTTGCATTATCTTTTTGCATTATCTTTTTGATAGAAGTCATGACGAGAAACATGAAGACTATATGATAGAAAGTCATGAAGAAAAGTCATGATAGAAAAGTCATGATAGAGAAGTCATGAAGAAAAGCTATGAAGAAAAGTCATGAAGAAAAGTCATGATAGAAAGTCATGACGAAAAATCATGAAGACTGTTTGATAGAGAGATTTGATAGAAAGTCATGACGAGAAACATAAAGAGAAACATGAAGAAAAACATAAAGAGAAACATGAAGAGAAACATGACAAGAAACATGATGAGAAAACATGAAGATCGTTTGACTTTGATAGAAAGTTATGAAGAAAAGTCATGATAGAAAGTCATGACGAAAAATCATGAAGACTGTTTGATAGAGAGATTTGATAGAAAGTCATGACGAGAAACATAAAGAGAAACATGAAGAGAAACATGACAAGAAACATGATGAGAAAACATGAAGATCGTTTGACTTTGATAGAAAGTCATGACGAGAAAACATGATAGAAAGTCATGAAGAAGAATCATGTAGACTGTTCAATCAAGTTATTTACATTTATCTAATATTTTGTCGAGTCGAGTCGAGTTTTCGAATCGAGTTGTCGAATCAAGCTTCTCAACTCGACTCAAGTGCTTGAATTCAACTTCTCAATTCGACTCGACACTTTTTCAAAAAGATTTCAACTCGACTCAACACTTTTCAAGTCGAGTACTCGACTTGAACTCAAGTACTCGACTTGACGCGATCAGTCTAATTCAACACATTGAGTAAGATACTGAAATTTATCATATTCAAACATTTGCAAAATGTTGTAGAAGCGTGTGACTTGATATTAAATATTCAAATGAAAGTTTGCAAATACAGATCAATAGATACAACTTTGCAACTGATTATAAAAAAGATACATACTGTATGAAGTGACATAAGAAAAAGAGTAATCTCACTGCTGAATTTGAATGAGAAGAATGCATTCAACAATGTAGCACATAACAGACTTTTGCATGACATGAAAAAAAGAAAAGTTCTCAGACTGCTTCTTGAATTTGTGAAGAACTTTCTGAGAAATCGATGCATCATGATCACAATTGATGATTACACGACAATGAAATGCAGCGTGAACGTTAATATATCACAAGATTCTTTGCTATCATCAATATTATATCTGTTCTACAACGTGAACTTGCTAAAAGCATGTGATGACATTAAACTGAGAATAAGCTTCACAGATTTTGTAAACGACATCAATATCTTAACATATGAGAAGTTTATGAAACGTAACTGCAGAGTTCTTAGCAAGATTTATGATAGATGCGAACAGTGATCAAAAACGCACGACATCAAGTTTTTAAAGACAAAGCATAAGTTGATTCACTTTACAAAAATCTTTAAGTGATTCAATATGAACGTTGATGTAAAGTTAATGAAACATCAGATTGACTTGAAATCAAATATCAGAGCTTTGAAAGTTCAACTGAACTTCAAGTTGAAATGAGTAACTCACATGCATCATGTCAAAGCAAAACTAGTGATTAAACAAAAGATCATGCAGACAATCATTGAGTCTACTTGAGACTCATCAATGACGATGAGAAAGCAAATATACTTCGCGATGACGCGCTTTCTGTTACGAGCATGCATCTCTGTTACTTCTGATTAGTCTGATTAGTTTAACATAAACTAGTATAAAGCTGTGAGTAGAACTGTTGTTGACACGCTAGCGATCTAGCGTGTCTTCATGAGTAAAACTCACGTCGTGTTGCATCTTCTTTCTACTTCAGCTTTGAACTTCTAGTTAGAATACATTCATATGATTCACTTTATGCAGACTCATAACATTAGTTCAAAGCTAATCAATCTTGCTATCAACGTGTAGATGATATAAAAACAAGCTACATCACTCAAACTTAAATCAGAATCGAAACTCGAAAATCGAGCTCAGAAGACTCATTAGAAATCAAGAAATTTCTAGAACAGAACAAAAGAACATGAACACTTTGCTTTAGATTAACTTTTTACTGAACTCATCGTCAGAACAGAAGAACAGAAGAACATGAATGCATTGTTTTAGAACTGAAATCAGAAATTTCAGTTGAATCTCAATCAGCAATTTTCTACTCACATAATGACTAGAAGCACAGAATCAGAATCAGTGAGCATTGCTTGCTATGAACTTTGAAATGCTAAAAGAAAATCACTTCTATCACAAAATTGAACAGCATCAGAAGAAGAAGACACGAATGCGTCATTGAATACAGAAGAAAAGAACATGAACATGTTGTTTTTTGATCACAAAATGATCAAGATCAGCATCAGCACTGAATTGAATGCTTGAATAAACATTCATGAAGCAGATGATCTTATTGTCTTTATCAAGTACATATGTCAACAGCATGACATTGAAATCAAGATTCACAATGACATGATTCAAATGTTGAATGATGTCAACAAGATCAACATCAAGTTGAAAGCTACACAGACAACGTTGAATGCTGTTCAAATGCATTTACAGAAAGAGATGAAGAAAAAGAGCATAATTATACATCATCTAGAAGTGACATCAAGTCGACTAAGCACTTTGATTTCAAAAGATCGATTCTCAAAGTCAATCAAGCTATCTGACTCATCTTTGTTTGAAGATTCAAGACAGAATGTGAATAATTGATTGTCTTGAATGTGAAATAAGCTGAAAATGAACAAGAATCATTTTTCTATTGAAGAAATAAAGTTTGCATATGTGAAAAGTTGAGTCAGTGAAACGATGATTAAACACATAGTATTCAGAATGAGAAACACGATCACGAACTCATTTCTTGAAGCAGAAGAGATACTGTCGATCATAAATAAGATGTACAACAATTTCAATTAATGTCACACGACTCAACGACAATTCTTAAAGCTGTATTAAAACAAGATTTTCTTTCATGAATTTTGAATGAAATTTCAGAGACTTAGTGCAAAACTAGAATACAATAACGAAATTCTGCTAGATGATCTTCAGCATAAGATTAGCTCAAATCTTCAGCGAGTCATGATTAACAAATGAACTATGAATTTGAACGAATTCGTCAACATTTGCATGCAAGTCAACGTTCGATTGATGAAATTGAATGCTCAATCAGCTCTCAAGACATCAACGACTCAAGTTGCTCACTTTATCGCTAGCATCTTAATGATGATCACTACTGCAATCTCAGCTTCAATCTCTGCATGAAAGAAACTCAGAATATCGAACGTTGACTCTGCTAGAAAGAAGTTGTTTAAAAAAGAACTTTGCTTCAAATGCAAGAAGTCAGAACATAGAGCATGTGACTGTCTTAAGTCAGCTTCGATGCATGAAATCGCAACGAATTTGAAAAACAATCTGCTTTCGTCAAAGTAGTGATTGAGAGCGACATGCTTATATCTTGCTTCATCAATATGCTTGATGACTCGTTTGATTTCAAATCGTTTATTGTGAACATCATCTTGAGTAATCTAGAAAAGATATTTCGATTTCTCATTCTGATAAACATCAAAGTCATTGACATGACGTTCATAAATGATTCATTGATTTCAAAGCTATGTGAATGCTTTGATATTCAGTCAATTTCACTGTTCAAATTGAAGTCAATTCGTTTATATGACAAAACTCTTGATCAAAGATTTATTACACATGCTCTGTATATCTCAGTCACTATACAAGAATATAAGAATGAAATGATGTCTCTATTAATAACTTGTTTAAATCAGCACAAGATAATCATTGACAATCTTTGATTGAAAAGAAATCAAATTTTGATAAATTCTGCAAATGATTGATTGATATCTTCATCAAATATTCGAACTTTGAAACTTATTGTTTCAAAAGCAAGCAGTCAATCAGCATTTCATTGACTCAAATCAAGCGAGATCTGCAAAATGAAACGAAAGAACTTGAAGTCTATGTCAACGATTATCTTAAAGTGAACTACAAATTCAAAATCAGTGAATCGATTCATTGAATCAACTCTCATACGAAAGCAAAGCACTTAAGTTGATTTCGATCAACATGAACTCATTCAGTCATTGAAGAAGAAAGAGCTCATCAATATTATCATGATCAAAGTCGTTGTTTATTGAACTTTAGTCAAGAAGAAGAAGAATGTCAAGATCTTTACATTGATCATTAGTGAAATCAACAAGATGCTTAGCTCGATCAAAGATTCAGCGAAACTGAATAAAATGATCTTTGTCATGTCATTAAAGAAACTGAAGAAGAAGCTTTTAATAGTTTATCATGACTTTTTGAACATTTTGAACAGAGAAAAGACAACTCAGTTGTTCTTGCATCGATTATATGATCATAAGATTGAATTAGAAGATGAGAGTCAATCTTCTAAAAGTCAATTGTACTTCATGTCAAGTCACAAGTTGCAGAAGATCAAGAAGTATCTAGAAGAAAACTTGAAGAAGAAGTTTATTACACTCAGCAAAGCTTCATTCGCTTCGTCAATACTATTCATCGAAAAGAAAGATGATAGTCTTCGCTTTTGCGTGAATTATTAAAAACTGAATGCTCTGATTAAAAGAAATCGTTATTCAATACTCTTGATAGACGAAGTACTCGCTTGAATTCAAGACAGTAAATATCTAACTCGACTTAACATTATCGTCACGTTTAATAAGCTTTGCATGAGCATTGAAAGTGAGAATGTAATCACATTCGTCACTTTCTTCAATGTTTACAAATATAAAGTAATACTCTTTAAATTAATCAATGAATTGACATTCTTTCAGCACTAAATCAACGACATGTTGTTCAACTATCTGCATAAACTCTGTCAAATCTATCGAAATGACATTCTTATCTACAGTAAGATCTTGAAGAAACATAGAACTCATGTGAAAGAGATGTTAAACAAGCTTCATAAAGTCGATCTGCAAATATACATTGACAAGTGCGAATTTGAGATTCAGAAGATCTCATTTCTAAAACTACTGATATTCATCAATGATCTACGAATGAATTCTTGAAAAGTAGATGTGATTCGAAGCTGAGAAGTGTCTCAATCGTTGACTTATGTACAGATTTTCATTGACTTCTGCAATTTCTATCGACGATTCATAAAGAACTTCTCGAAGATTGCTCAATCTATGATAAAGCTGATTCAAAAAAATCATTTATTTGAATGAACAGAGATCTGTCAGACGATCTTTGAGAAACTGAAGCAACAGATGATGACAGCTCTCGTTCTGAAGCATTTCAATTCAATCAGAGAAGTTATTCTGAAAATGAACTTTTCAAACTATGTCAACGACGAAGTATTGTCTCAGTATGACGATGAAGACATTCTACATTCAATGATCTTCTATAGCAAAAACATGATTTCTGCAAAATACAACTACGAGATTTACAACAAAGAGCTTTTGACTATTATTTGATGCTTGAAGCACTGATGCTTTGAATTGAAATGTACTAATATTTCAATCAAGATCTTCATCAATCATCTGAATTTGAAGTACTTTATGATTATCAAGAAACTGATCAGACGGCAGACTAGATGAGCTGAGAAGTTATTCAAATATAACTTCAAGATCATATATCAGTCAGAAAAGCAGAATCTGAAAGCAGACGCACTGATCAGAATGTCAAACGTCAAGTCAATTGAATCAAATGATGATTAAAAGCTATATCAGCATCAGATGCTATTATCAGCAAGCACATTTGAACTGCAATCAATAAAAGATGATCAAGATCTGACTCAAATCTTGCTCATATTTGACTCAGATTTGAAACAGAAATCAAAAGCTAATGAAGATTTGATTGAAGAGATGATTTCTATTCAGAATTGAATTATAGTCGGAAATTGAATGAATCAACAATGTATTGATATTCAAACAGTCATAGAACAGAACAGAAGAACTTGTCAAGATATGAGTCTAAACAATTGCAAAGTACTGAACGAAGTACTCTGAAAGAATGATAGACTGTGAATTTCTCAGTCAATGATCACTTAATTGATAAGAGAAGCACATGATCTTTCGATCAATGATCATTCTGACATGAATTGAACGTTAGACTTATTAAGACAATCATATTGCTGATCGAAGATGAGAACGACAATCAAACGCTACATTCGAAACTGTTACGTTTGTCGTAGGTCAAAAGCATCAAGAGATTGAATCAATGAACTATTGAAGTTATTGCTTATATCTGAACAACAATGACAAGATATATTATTGAATTTCATTATCAATTTATTGAAAAGTGATGAAAGCAACGCGATTCTGACAGTGATAGATCGATTGTCTAAAGAACGTCACTATATATTCTGTTGATCAGATGACGAAGAAACTTTCGCTGAACAAACAGTCAAGCTGCTGCTGATATGAATCTTCAGAACTCATGAGCTATCAAGATTAATAGTGTTTGATAAAGATTCACAATTCATATCGATTGTTTGAAAGTCTTTATGTCTGAGACTTAACATTAAGTTGAAACTATTCATCAACTATCACTCACAGATTGATGATCAAACGAAAATAGCGAATCAGAATGTAGAACGATATCTACAAAGTTACTGCTCATACATGCAAGATGACTGATTCATCTGACTATTTATGACTGAATTTGTTGATAACAATGCTATTTCATCATCAATTAAACAATCAGCGTTCTTTCTGAATAAGAGCTTTCACTTTCATATGAGCTTCGATTTGAATTTAACTGAATATGAGATCACTCGAGCTGAAATTCAAGTGAGCAAAGCAAAGAATATATTCAAACACATGAAATGATCATTAGCGTTGATCAAGCAGACATTAGCAAGAGTCAGAGTCACAATGAAGAAACAGATTGATAAGCATCAAAAGAAAATGATTTACAAGATAAATGACATGATGTTTCTGATTTCTAGAAACATTATGATTGCAAGATCATTAAAGAAGCTGAACGATAAGATGCTAGAATCTTTCAAGATTCTGACTGAGATCGAACATGCATATCGACTGAAACTGTCATCGATAATGAAGATTCATTCAGAGTTCATCTTGAATTTACTACGACTAAATTCAAAAGATTCTTTGAAAGAACAATGAAATGAGTCGTCTGATTTTATAGTGATAAATGATGAAAATGAATGAAAAGTGAAGAACATATTGAACTTCAGACACTACAGAAGATGACTGCAATATCGTGTCAATTGAAAAGACTATGACGTCGATCTACATTGATACAATGTTAATGAAAATGAGTTTGAAGACTGCTTGAAGATTGTAAATAACTTTCATCAGAAGTATTTGAATAAGTCAAGTTAGAAATCAACTCAACAAGAATCAATCAATCAAATTGCAGTAATGAGAACATTGTTAAATGAAGAGAGAAAATAATGTTGCAAGCATGCATCTTTGTTACTTCTGATTAGTCTGATTAGTCTAACATAAACTAGTATAAAGCTGTGAGTAGAGCTGTTGTTGACACGCTAGCAATCTAGCGTGACTTCATGAGTAAAACTCATGTCGTGTTGCATCTTCTTTCTACTTCAGCTTTGAACTTCTAGTTAGAATACACTTATATGATTTGCTCTATGCAGACTCATAACACTCTCTGCTTAATCACGAAGTCATTATAGAATACATGTCACAAAGAATGAAGAATCATTGAAAAGATCTGAACATCAAGCTAAGATCAGTACAAGAAAGAGCATTGTGACAAATCATTAATGTTTATCATGCAACATCAACAGAGACTCTACAGATAGAAACAAATACAGCGTTGATAGATATTCATTTATAAAAGCTGATACAAAAGTCAATAATGAACATGAACTTTTGAAAATCAGATGAAGTTATTGAGATGATGATGCGTCAAATTTGCAACGACTTGATACTCAAAAGAAATTGAAAATCAAAGTTGTGCAAGATATCTTTGCAGCTGAAGCAAAAGTGAATGAAAGAAATACTTGAATAAATGAAAATGAAGTGAAATCATCTTTACATGATGACTTTCTGATCAAAGTCATTAAGAATAGTTATAGTTGTAAACAAGAAAATGTCAATAAATCAACATTGTTTCAACACATTTGCATTAAAGCAAAGAGTTTACTCAAATGATAGCAACAGTAGAGAGAATGTTATGATGATTGCAATGAGAATTAACTGAGAGTTAAATAAAAGATTGAAAGAATTGACTTTAATCATCACTCATCATGAAGAATTGAAAGAATTGATCGCAAGAGTAAAACATCTTGCAGACGTAGTAACAAAGAATTGAGAATGTCATGAAAAAATATACAAAGTATACAGTGATAGTCAGACTTTTCTGAAAACAGTGAAAGTTATGATATCAACAAAAGATCAGACACGTCTGCAATGAGTTCAGATTATGCATGAAAACATTTAATTTTAAGAAGTCACACTGAAGTTACATTAAGTGATGAAACATGCAGAAGTACTTGAAAATAAAGTAATGAACAAGATGATTAATAACACACATGATTTGTTTCTATTACTGACTGAGCATTAATGCATTGAAGTGATGATGAGACTGATACTCATACAGAAATAGATCAGATAAACATGAAGAATAGTTTGAAAAGAAAGATTCAATATAACTCATTTTCAATATTTAACATCAAAGATGATACATCAACATTTGCAACTGCACAAAAGTCATGCAAAGTCTTACAATGCATTATTGATGCAGCTATGCATAAGAAAAATTGACTTCAATCAATTTCTACATGAGATATGAGTACTTGATATTACTACAACAATATGCAAGTGCAACAAAGATTGAATGTTGATCAAGCACATTTTATTAACATGTTTCAAATGAAAAGTAAAATAAAAAGCAATGCAATGAGAAGAGAATATCACAAACTTGAGAAAGCTTTTAGAAATCATGAGCGCAGCAATGATGATTATTTGAATGATCTTCTCAATGAGCATACTGAATCAATTTCAAGCTGTGACATCATTAAAGAATCAAATAAAAGAAAGAGAGAATAAAGAAGAAATAAATTTATAAAGTTCTTGCATTGAAAACAGTTATAGTATAAAGCGCAGAAAGAAGCGATTTTTGATGCGAAAAGAGTGTTACGCTAGCGCAACGCTCACTACAGTATATAAAATCTTGCATAAACTCATAATGAGTGTTGAATTAAGTAAGAATTAAAAATAAAAATAAAAATTTTAAATCTTTGAAGAAATTATAGCAATGTTGCAATGTAAGATTCAAGAGAAATTATAAGTTGATTTATTTTATTTCTTGAACAGAATGTGTTAAATTAATGTTATTATAACATGTATTAAAATAGAATAAAAACAGAATTCTTGATCACATATTTATAGTAGCAGTCTGTTGTATGTCAGCATTAAAAATGTTTTTTTTTAATTCTTACTTGATTCAACACTCATTATGAATTTATGCAAAATTCTATATACTGTAGTGAGCGTTGCACTAGTGCAACGCTCTTTTCGCATCAAAAATCGCTTCTTTCTGCGCTTTATACTATAATTGTTTTCAATGCAAGAACTTTATGAATTTGTTTCTTTTCTATTTTCTCTCTCTTTCATCTAATTCTTTAATGACATCACAGCTTGAAATTGATTCAGTATACTCATTGAAAGTATCATTTGAATGATCATCATTGCTGCGCTCATGATTTCTAAGAGCTTTCTTAAGTTCATGATGTTTATTTTTCATTGCATTACTTTTCATTCTATCTTTCATCTGAAACATGTTAATAAAATGTGCTTGATCAACATTGAATCTTTGTTGCACTTGCATGTTATCATAACAACATCAAGTACTCGTCTTTCATATAGAAATTAATTGAAGTCAATTTTTCTTATGTGTAGCTGCATCAATAATGCACTGTGAAACTTTGCATGATTCTTGTGCAGTTGCAGATGTCGATGTGTCATCTTTGATGTCAAATATCAAAAATGAGTTGCATTGAATCTTTCTTTTCAAACTATTCTTCATGTTTATTTGATTTGTTTCTGTATGAGTATCAATCTTGTCATCATTTTAGTGCATTGATGCTTAATCAGCAATAGAGACAACTCATGTACATCATCAATCATTTTGTTCATTGCTTCATTTTCAAGTACTTTTGCATGTTTCATCATTTAATGTAACTTCAGCATGACTTCTTAAAATTGAATGCTCTCATGTGCAATCTGAACTCATTGCAGACATGTTTGATTTTTTGTTGATATCATAGCTTTTACTGTTTTCAAAGATGTCTGATTATCATTGTATACTTTGTATATTTTTTCATGACACTTTCGATTTTCTGTCACTATGTCTGCAAGATGTTTCATTCTTACAATCAATTCTTTCAATTCTTTATGATGAGTGATGACTAAAGTCGATTTTCTTAGTCTCTTATTTAGCTCTCAGTTAATTCTCATTACAATCATCATAACATTCTTTCTACTGTTGCTATCATTCAAGTAAACTCTTTGCTTCAACGTGAATGTGTTGAAACAATGTTGATTTATTGACATTTTCTTGTTTTCAACTATAACTATCTTTGATGACTCTGATCAGAAGATCATCATGTAGAAATGACTTCACTTCATCTTTATTTATTCAAGTGTTTCTTTCATTCACTTTTACTTCAGCTGCAGAGATGTCTTACACAGCTTTGATTTTCAATTTCTTTTGAGTATCAAGTCGTTGCAAATTCAATGCATCATTATTTCAATAACTTCATCTGATTTTCAAAAGTTCATGTTCATTATCGACTTTTGTATCAGCTTTCGTAGATGAATATCTATTGACGCTGTGTTTATTTCTATCTGTAGAGTTTTTGTTGATGTTGCATGATAAACGTTTATTGAAAATATGTTGTATACATTGCATGCAACATACATAAAGCATGATTTCTATGCTGATTTTTCTCTTAGACTCAAGAAATTACTCAAAGAGAATTTCTTGTGACAGATTCACAGTTCAAGATGAACGAAATCTTTCACTGCTCAGATTTTGATAGTTTACTTCTTAAGCATGAGTTGTAGACGTTTTATCTGCAATATGCATGCATATTGCAGTCAATTTCTTCTTTAATCACATTGACATTGCTATTGTTCTTTCAAACTATACAGATGATGTTTTTGACTAGAGATTGACTTTATCATCAAAACATTCAAGAGTCAAAACTTAATGAAGAAGTGAGATTCTTAAGATTGACAGTCATCATCATTGTATATCACGTCTTGCAGACGCTCACTTCGCTCAAAAGTGTGCAACTCATCTGTTTTGCATTATTTGTAAAGATCTTTCTCATGCAAATTGATTGTATTTTGCAAAAATGTTCATATGTTATACTTTTAATCAGACAGCGTAGTTTGATCATTCTTTACTAACTCGCTTATGTTTCTCTTCTCTTAATGAAGTCTTTTCATCAATGTATCATTCTCATATAAAATGTCTGTGTCTGAACGTTTGTTAAACAATATTAATGAGATTCTTGAGTTTGCTTATGTTGAACTTAATGAGTCTCATGAGTTGCTTGTGTTGTAGTAACAGACACGCAGTCTTAACAAAATCTATACGTAGTTAGCATGTAAATTTAAAGAATGTTCGTGATTCAAGTTCTTTCTGCTAATCACTCTTAACAGATCAAACGCAAGAATGTTCTATCTCAATTCTCATCATCACGATGATAAGATACTGAATCGAATGATTTTCATAAGCGATTTTTCTTGTAGTTTTACGTTTTATTTGATTTTCTCATCTGCATGCAAATTGCTTGTAACATGCACATTGAAATTATCAAAGTCTGTGTGATCGCGAAAACTCTGCATGTGATCAATGCACAACGCTTCATCATCACGCAGCATCTCAATGTCATTCAAACTTTTAATAATCTCTAAACTCTACTATAGCTAGACAGTAAATTCGTAGTCAGCATCGCGTACAAATGAGTTTCATCGCTGATCATTAAAAAAGTTTAACAATTTGTTTTAAAATGATAAACATCTCATTCTTAAATAAAGACAGTGTAAGTTGAATACTTCATGATAAACAGTAAATTTTGAAAATGTGACACGTCAAAATGCAATAAATAAAATACATGCTAGTTTAATAATATGACGAATAGAATATTTACTAGTTTAACAATATCATAATCTTTATTAAAACTAAAAAAAGTACAGAAAGTTCTTCAATGATCAGTTATGCAATTGCATGCACTTTCTTATCAAGCAAAGACGCAAGTTGAATGTTTCATGAGAATCTGTAAAATATGAAAATGTGATACATTGAGATGCAACAAATAGAATACATGCTAGTTTAATGATATCATAATCTTCACTAGAATTAAAAGAGATCATATAAAATTATTTAAAAGCATGATCTCACTCATTCTTTAATCTCTTCAGCTTTTCTATCTCATTTTGTATATTTTGCTCACTTCTTTATGCAGACTAGATGTATAATATAGTTTGAAGATTAGTCACTTCTGTCTTGCACTCTCATACTCACTACATTCAATAACTCGTGATGAACAGACAAACTGAATGATGAAGAACAGATAGATACTCATAGTAAAGAAATAATATTAAATATTGTTGTTTTCATGTTTTGTAGCTTGACATATTGTATGCAGAGCAAATTTAATCATCATAATTCTAACTTCAAAATTGTTGATTGATCTCACTCATATCTTGCAACTTCTTTACTCACTCACTTCTTGCAACTTCTTTATAACATCATCAGTTCACATATTATATCTTTCGTTAAAACATTGTATAGCACTCAGTGTCTAGAGATTTCATCATATTATCAAATCTAGTCTCATCAGCTTTTTTCAAACATTAAGTAATTAATATCATTAAAGATGAAAGTAAATCTCAGTAGAAAAGTTTCATTTAAGTGCAATAAGTTAATTCATATCAAGATATCTTCAATCTTAGTTGAATCTTCAACATAATCATCAAAGCATTGATATGATAATTCTTCAATTAATGTGATCATCAAGATTTATCAGCAAGAATTTGAATGAATGAAAGCTCAGTTTGATATTGTTCAAGATGAGATTCAAATGAAGATGATAAAAGCACAGCTGTTGAATTTGAAAATAAAGTTTACATTCAAGATCTTAAAGATCAAACTAGTTACAATTTTTAGAAAAATCATCACAGATCAGATTGAATGACAAATATCAAAGCAATGATGAATAATGATGCTCAGAGTCATGAGTCTGCATGTCTTCAATGCACTCAAGCGTGTAAAAAGTGAGTCGATGAACATTTAATTGTTTTCATCAATTGCAAAAAGAGAAGCTTCTGTTGTAGTCTTAAGCATGATGATGATGAGATTCTTTGATTCGCAGTTACTCATTCTCTTCAAGCTGCTGATCTTGAAAATTTAAGCTCACAAGTAATGAACAATGTTTCATACAGAAGAGATTGCAAGACAGAGTGTTGAAAAGCTCAGCTGACTCATTCATCTTGATTATCAGAGATTTTGAATGATCATAGATGAACAATTGCATTCAGAAAAAAACAATCTGATTTAAATGAAGTGAAAGAAGATATTGATATTAATCTTCAATAAGATGTTCTGAAGAATCATAATCAAGAGCAGTCATTAGAATGATTGCAGAAAGATTATTTTCACTGTGCAATTGCAGAAACAGATTACGTTGTCTCAATTCTTAATTCTAAACTTTAATCAAGAAAACATAATTGTATTTTTTTTAATTCTTACTCGATTTAACACTCATTATAAATCTATGCAAGATTTTATATACTGTAGCGAGCGCTGCGCTAACGCAGCACTCTTTTCGCATCAAAAATCGTTTCTTTCTGCGCTCTATACTATAATTGTTTTCAATGCAAGAACTTTATGAGTCTGTTTCTCTTTTATTTTCTCTCTCTTTCATCTGATTCTGTTATGATTTTAATCTTTATCTATTCTTTCTAGTTCTGACCTGAGTTTCATTCTAATTGAGTCTAGTGAGCATTCAAGCTAGTAGTGATGTCATTGAAACTTTGCATCATATGTGTAAGACGTCAATTTTTTCGAGCCTAGCACAGAGCTGAGAAACATACATATAAAGAATTGAGTTCTTTTCTGTAGATACTTTTCTTTCTTAGCATTTATCTATTAGTTAAATGACACTCATATGACTCGCTCTATGTCGATCTCTAACATTAGATAAATGCTCAATCAACTACTCTGATATTGACGTGTAGACGATACGAAATAATCTACTTCGTTTATTCAGAAAATTCGCAAGAAATTCTTCGAATTACTTTCATCAAAACACACATTCAAATTTACTCAATCTTATCACAATCAAATCTATCTATCTATCTTTATCTTTCTCACAATGACACGCGACTCTGAATCAGTTGAGTCATGAACAGCTCATCTGCTTAGAAGCACTGTTAGTAGACGAGTTTTTCTTATTTCTTTCAACGCTTCAGCGAGATCTCAGAATGTCGCTATTTCATGAAACATCAACACAAGTCAACAACTTTGTCAATGAGCTATCAATCAGTCAGACAAGATCATCAAGATGCTAATCGAGCTAAGAGATTGTTGAGATCATGTCTAGAAACTAATCAGAGTGCGTGCATGACTAGAATGTTTGATCTATAGAGATAGCTATAACTAAGACTTTAAGAATACAGAAGAAAGAAGATACAAAAAGCAAGAAAAACATGCTCTATATAGTAGTTACTCAGATCGACGCTAGTATCAAGAAGAACGTGTTGAAACACAAGAAAGATGTTGATTTGAAAGATGTTCATGACACAAAGAAATGTGTTTATCATAGACATCTGTTAATTACTCGTAACACAAAGAAGTGTGTTTGTCTAGAAAACAATAGAAGCTGATTAGAAGATGCTAGAAAAGAGAAAAAATGCTGAGTCATATCTGAGTCAAATCTGAATCAGATCTAGGTCAGCTCTCAACTAAATCGTTGACTAGCTCTAATCAATACGCAGTGAACTCGCTAGCGTTCACTGTGAATTGATTAGAGTTTAATCTTTGACACATTCGTAACATTATCTCTCTCTTTGAAAATTCATGTTCGCATGAATAGAACAAATGAAACGCAAAAATTTTCACTGTTTTTCAATTTAGTGTGACTTGTCTGAATAGAGCTTATGAAATTCGACTAGAACTTCTTTCGAGCTCTCGAATTCTTCTTTATCGACATAGTATCATTCATCGTCTCGATCTAGTCTCGTTCATTTGATCTTATATTGTATTCGATCTCGATATCATTTAAAGTTCAGAATGTCATCTATCTTTCAATGCTCATCGTCTTCAATAGTGAGAAATCTAAATAATTCTGAATGCTGTTCTGATAAGAGATCGTTGAAATAAGAACGTAATAGCTTCAAACTAAACATTGAATGCAGCTGCTTCATGCTTATCAATAGATGAAGATGATAGAAGATCTCAACTTTGACAGTGATTTGATAGAGTTCTAGCTGTTTATCTTTCAAATTCTTACATGATCTAGTTGTCTTTATGTTTCTAGAGAATAATCAAATTCAGTCGCCTACTTTATAGATGATGTCTCGTCTATGTTTATTGATCTGAGCTTTGATGATCTGCTTCGTCTTTTTCAATTGCTGATGATCAAAGATAAGAAGCTCTTTTATTTGAATGATAATATCGTTTGCTTTTCTAGCTTCAAGACGTTCATGAGTTGTTTTGTAGTCAGTCGTATCTGAATCGAAACTCATTCGTGAGTGAAAACTCTTATTGAAGTAGAACAAAGTCATTGAGATGATCGAGAAGATATTGAAATTCTCGCTGAATTCTATCATTGATAGTCATTTTGCTCAGTCGTTCTGCATGTAATTGTAGTAGATTCTTAGTTCGCGTTCAACATCTTGATTAGCTCATTTCAATTAATCATTGATCTCAGAATGATAAGCTGTTGATAGACTAGCTGTGATCTTTAGTCGCTTGCAAAGACTTTGTCACATGATTGATATGAATTGAAAGTCTCTGTTCGAAACAATAGAACTAGATAGATCATGAAGTTGATAGACGTTTCATAGCATGATTCAAACCGTTTCTTCGACTGAGATGTCATAATCTTTTCAATGACAGAGAACATAGTGACGTTTCTTGATAAGTTAGCATATGATTGTGCAAATGACGTTATAATCTTCTGATAGAAATAGCTCAGTGATGAAGTTCATAGTTATATTCTTTCAGCGTTTCTGTGAAATTGAAAGAGAATGAAGAAGTTCATTGATGCTATTTCTAGATGTCTTGCTTCATTGACAGACATGACAGTTTCGAATGTAACGTCTAATCATTACTTGATGATCTGATCAATAGTAGAAACGTTGAACTAGATCGATAGTTCTTCGATTGTCAGAATGAGAGATGAAAGACTGATCATAAATTTTCTTTAGCAATTTCGTATGCATATTCTCAGAAACTCACAGTAGGTCTTTTCTGAACAGAACGTCGTCAACGATCTCGCAGTGCTTCAATTCAGTGCTATATAGCTTGAGCTTGTTTTCGCTTATAGCTTGTTTATACTCATTGCAAAGCTCATTCGTTCTGTTGACATCTTTTACTCGCTGATAGAGATCAACTTCAGATTCGATCGCTAGAATATTTACTCTATCGAGTGTCAGAATGATTTGATAGCGATCTTCAGTACGCTGAGTTGATTCAGAGACGTCGATCAAAGACATTCTGATTAGAACATTGACTTTAGTGTTCATTTTGTCTGATTGAAAAATGATCTGAAAGTTAAACTCGAATAGAATGTCTAGATAATTGACTTGATGTCGAGTTAACTGTTTGTTTTTCATGAAAGTCTTCAAAGTCTGATGATCAATGAACATCTGAATGAGTAACTCAATGCATTTAAGCTCGAATCTTCAATGTTTAAAACATTGAATAATGATCAGTAA
>JAABUZ0100000701.1_pt1 | contig 76830 bp, 79 predicted proteins | sample 5562091 | NCBI WGS metagenome assembly JAABUZ01 (sample SAMN12813069, study PRJNA571459) | rock metagenome | isolation source: Antarctica rocks | place: Antarctica: Victoria Land, Linnaeus Terrace sud | collected 2015-12-21
CCTGGTTCGGATTCGCAACATCTTGGCGATCGGCACATGACTACGGGATCGGTGTCTCCAAAAGTGCCCAAAACGTCGTTAAACGAGCGCCCAAGGGCCGAAAACATGGCCTGGGAGCGAGGAGATCGCGATGAACCTCGATCCGACAAGTAAAACCTCGCCTATTTCCGCACCCTGTTAGGCGTCTCGTTCGGATCCTCGCCATGCTTGTGGGCGAGAATGACGAGATCGTTGCCTGCAACATCCAGTACGGGGTCTTTGCAGCAAAAGAGATCTTGTAACGACCAAAGTAATCCGTTTTCGCCATAACAATAGAGTCCACAACAGTGCCCGATCAAGACCAGGTTGCGCGCAGCAATTCGAAAAATATAGTGCACGCTGTGGCCCTCAAAGCCGACAAGGATTTTAGAACGGTCAGGCTGCTCCGCATCGACGAGCCATGCTGTCGTCCTTGAGAAATCGCGAAAGCGACGAGTCCGTTGCCTTGGGCGGGATCGTGTAGACGGTGAGATCGCTGCCCGGGCGGATGTGCAAATTCGCCCGTTCACGTTCGGTAGAGCACCCTCTGCCGAAGCCAATCGTTCCGGATTCACCGAAACGGGGTGAGCGCCAACCGCGCTCACAGCTAGACAAGCTAAGCCGCCACGACCACTGGAAAGAGACGCAATCGGCGATTCATCATCGTTAGCATCGCCACATTCCACGCGTCGGCCTCTTCACCATAAGATCTGCGCAGCCTCATAACGTCGCATCGCGGCGTCCGGAGACACCAACGTGAAACCGCGTGCGATGCTTTGGGCGATCAAGGCGCGATCGAACGGGTCCTTGTGGTGCATGGGCAACTCTCCAAGCGGTACGAGGTCGGTCTCGGTAAAATCGATCAATGCGATCCCGTAGCCGTCGCGCAAGCGAGCGACGAAAGCCGGAATCGGTTCCGGAAGCTGAAGCTTTCTCACGGACGTCTTGACGTAGAACTCCCAAGAGGAGACGACGCTCATGAACAGTTGGGTGGCTTCGCTTTCAATGGCTTCCCGAGCAGCACCCGAAAGACGCCTGCCGCCACCGTCTAGGAACAGCAGCGTTGCCGTGTCCAGTAATGCTTTAACGGTCTAGGTCTCGGTAGAAGGGCCGAAGCGGATCGTCGCTACGGTCATCCCGGCCCTCAAAGGCGGCGAGTAGTGCCTCAGGCAACGGCTCGAAAAACGAGTCTGGGATTTCCCAATCCGGGTGTAGGTTACGGAAAACGCGCTTTCTGGGCGCGGTCGACTCGGCAATCGGGCGAAGTTCGGCGACCGGCACACCGCGCTCGCAGACGAGGATTGTCTCGCCCGCTTTGACGCGCCGCAAATACCCGGAAAGACGGGCCTTAATCTGGGCGACGTTCACTCGAGACATGGTCACGTCCGATTCTATGATGTGACTAGTATACCGAAGGACGCGCGCCTCGACAACCTCCCCCCATTCGCGGTACAATATGCGTCTATGCCCCTCGGTCGGTCACCGCGAAGGACCGGCCCCGCCACGCTGGCGGAGCCGACCTGCGCTTTCCGTATGTCCGGGACACCCTCGACTCCGACGGCTCAGCGAGCCGTCCGAACCGTGGCCCCGCCAGCGGACGTCCCGGCATAGCGGCGCGACCCCCGTCGCGCGTCCGAACCCTCCGACGGTACCGCGCCAAGCGCGAGCCGCCGGCAAGAGATAGAGGTACACCCCAATTAGCGTCAACCTGCTCGACGTCAACAATTTCGATGCGATGCGGATCGGGCTTGCGAGCCCGGAACAGATCCGCGCTTGGTCGTTCGGCGAAGTAAAGAAGCCCGAGACGATCAACTACCGCACGCTCAAACCCGAGCGCGACGGCCTTTTCTGCGAGAAGATTTTCGGACCGACCAAAGACTGGGAGTGTCACTGCGGCAAGTACAAGCGCATCCGCTTCAAGGGAATGATCTGCGACCGCTGCGGCGTCGAGATTACCCGGGCGAAAGTCCGCCGCGAGCGCATGGGCCATATCGAACTTGCCACGCCGGTCACGCACATCTGGTACTTCAAGGGCGTGCCCTCGCGCATCGGCATTCTGCTCGACATGTCGCCGCGCCAGCTCGAAAAGGTCATCTACTTCGCGGCCTACATCGTCATCGATCCGGGCAGCACGTCGCTGACCAAACGTGAGGTTCTCACCGAGCAAAAGTATCGCGAATCGCGCGAGAAGTTCGGAAACGGCTTCAAGGCCGGCATGGGTGCCGAAGCGATCCGCGAGCTGTTGCGCGACCTCAACCTGCGCCGGCTCCAAGAAGACCTCCGGCGCGAATTCAAAGAAACGACCGGACAGAAGAAGATCAAGGCGATCAAGCGCCTCGAAGTCGTCGAAGCGTTTCTCTCGTCGGGCAACCGGCCGGAATGGATGATCCTCTCGGCAGTGCCGGTCATCGCGCCCGAACTGCGTCCGATGGTGCAGCTCGACGGTGGCCGCTTTGCGACCTCCGACCTCAACGATCTCTATCGCCGCGTCATCAATAGAAATAACCGGCTCAAGCGTCTGCTCGAGCTCTCGGCTCCCGAGATCATCATCAAGAACGAGAAGCGCATGCTGCAAGAAGCAGTCGACGCGCTGATCGACAACGGTCGTCGCGGCCGCCCCGTTACAGGGCCGAACAATCGCCCGCTGAAGTCGCTTTCCGACATCCTCAAGGGTAAGCAGGGCCGCTTCCGTCAGAATCTGCTCGGCAAACGCGTCGACTATTCGGGACGCTCGGTCATCGTCGTCGGTCCGAACCTCAAGCTTCACCAGTGCGGCCTGCCCAAAGAAATGGCACTTGAGCTTTTCAAGCCGTTCGTGATGAAGAAGCTGGTCGACCGGCAGCAAGCGCACAACATCAAGTCCGCCAAGCGCATGGTCGAGCGCGTGCGTCCCGAAGTGTGGGACGTGCTCGACGAAGTGATTCGCGAGCATCCGGTGCTGCTCAATCGCGCGCCGACGTTGCATCGCCTCGGCATTCAGGCCTTCGAGCCGGTTCTGGTCGAAGGCAAGGCGATCCATCTGCATCCGCTCGTCTGCACACCGTACAACGCGGACTTCGACGGCGACCAGATGGCCGTCCACCTTCCGCTCTCCGCCGGTGCCCAAGCCGAAGCGCGTATCTTGATGTTGTCTTCGAACAACATTCTGCAACCGTCGTTCGGCCAGCCGGTTTCGATCCCGACTCAGGACATGGTCCTCGGGCTGTATTACCTCACCTTCCAAAAAGATGAGTACAAAGGGCCAGCCAAGGGTGACATTTCCGAGGACGCGCTGATCTCTTCGATCGGACGCAACGCGCACGCCGCGCTCGCGGTCAACGGCAACGGTAAAGTGCACCCGAACGGAGCGGCGACCGACGGCACCGGTTCCGACCGCGATGCCAACGGCGAAAAACTGCCGGCGTTCGGCTCGGTCGACGCGGCCGTGATCGCGTACGAGCACAGCGAGATCGGTCTACAGCAGTGGGTCAACATCCGCTGGAAGGGCGAGTTGTTCCGCACGACCGTCGGGCGTGCGATTTTCAACGGCGCCTTCCCACTCTCGTGGAACCAGCCGTTCCTCAACATCAACGTCGACAAATCGGCGCTCAAGCGGATGATCACCGATTGCTACCGCCGTCACGGCAATGCCGAGACTGCGGCCTTTCTCGATGCGATCAAGGCGCTTGGTTTCCGCTATGCGACCCAGAGCGGAACGACGGTTTCGATCAGCGACATCGTTGTCCCCGACGCGAAGTTCAAGATCCTCGACGATGCGCAAGACGAGGTTGACAAGCTGCACGATTTCGTCGATCAAGGCTTCATGTCCGACGACGAGCAGTACAACAAGACGATCCAAGTGTGGTCGAAAGCATCTGACGAGGTAACGGCGGCAATGCAGGCCGCACAGAACCCGCTCAACCCCGTCTTCATGATGGCAACTTCGGGCGCGCGCGGTTCGGTCGCGCAGGTCAAGCAGCTCGGCGGCATGCGCGGACTGATGTCCGACCCCTCGGGACGCATCCTAGAAATTCCGGTGAAAGCGTCGCTCAAAGAGGGGCTAACCGTCCTTGAGTACTTCATCTCGACGCACGGTGCGCGCAAGGGTCTTGCCGACACCGCACTGCGTACGGCAGACTCCGGTTATCTGACGCGGCGTCTGGTCGACGTTGCGCAAGACGTGATCGTGCGCGAGGAAGACTGCGGCACGGCAAACAGCATCTCGGTCTTCGACATCGGCGTCGGCAAGGAAATCATCGAACCGATCTATGATCGGATCATCGGCCGGCGAGCGGCCGAGGACGTAAAAGATCCCGAGAAGCCCAAGCAAAAACTCGTCCTGCGTGATGAAGAGATCGACGAGGAGAAGGCCAAGGCGCTCCTTGACGCCGGCATCAAGCAAGTCAAGATCCGTTCCGTGCTCACGTGTCAGGCGCGCTTCGGGGTTTGCGCCATGTGTTACGGTCGCAATCTCGCCACCGGCCGCAAGGTCGACATCGGCGAAGCGGTCGGTATCATCGCCGCGCAGTCGATCGGTGAGCCCGGTACGCAGCTAACGTTGCGCACTTTCCATACCGGCGGCGTCGCCACCGAAGACATCATCACGGGTCTGCCCCGCGTCGAGGAAATCTTCGAAGCGCGCAAACCCAAGGGTAAGTCCGTGCTCGCGACCGCAGCCGGCATCGTGCACATCACCGAAGAGAAGGGCAAGCGGGTACTCGTGATCACCGACGATACCGGCGAAGCGCACGAGTTCGATGTTCCGTACAGCACGCGGTCCTTCGTGCAGGAAGGCGCGCGCATCGAAATCGGCGATCAGCTTAACGAAGGTAATCTCGATCCGCACGAGATTCTCGACCTCAAAGGCGAGAGTGCCTTACAGCAATACCTCGTTCAGGAAGTGCAGAAGGTCTATCGCTCGCAAGGCGTCGACATCAACGATAAGCACATCGAGACGATCGTTCGCTCGATGCTGCGGAAAGTAAAGATCGTCGACGGCGGCGACACGCGGATGCTGCCGGCCCAGTTGATCGAAGCATCGGTCTTCACTGAAGAAAACGAGCGGATGAAAGCCGACGGCAAAAAGCCGGCCGAAGGAAAGCCGGTGCTCTTGGGCGTCACGAAGGCGTCGCTTGCGACCGAGTCATTCCTCTCGGCGGCAAGCTTCCAGGAAACGACGCGCGTCCTCACCGACGCCGCGATCAAGGGAAAGCACGACCCGCTGCTCGGCCTCAAGGAGAACGTCATCATCGGCAAGCTGATACCGGCGGGAACGGGGATGTCGCGCTATCGCAACATCACAATCGAACCCGAAGGACAGGATCTCGACGAGGAAGGCCGTCCGCGCAGCGTCTTCCTCGATGCCGAGTTCGAACCCGAAGAAGAGACGGCGGCCTACGGCGGCTCGAAACTCGTCAGCGGCTTCCAAGACCGCCGTCCGCCCCTTGAGCAGACGGTGCACTATGAGGGCGATTACGAAGGCGACTTGGCGGTCGTCGCGCCTCCGAAGACAACGCAGTATCGCCCCAAGGGGATCAACCCCGAAGACCTGTAAGCGCAAACCGCCTTACGGTTTCGGCGATGCCGTCGAGATCGGTGAAGCACTCGCCCTCGCTTGCGGCCGGTCCTGGCCGCCCGCGAGGGCGACGGCGATTTCGTTGTCCATCTGGTTGCTTGTCAGCGCGCCATGGGCGACGCACGTGATGTGGCCGGCGCGGTCGAGGAAGACGTGCGTCGGAAACCGATTACCGCCTAAGCCTTTGAAGACAATGCCGCGGCTATCGAGGCCAACGGGATAGTCGATGTGGTACTTCGCGACGAAGGCCCGCACTGGTTCTTGCGTCTCCTTCACGTCGACGCCGACGATCTTCAATCCGGCGTCGCGGTACCGTGCGCCGAGGGATACGATGCCGGCGGCTTCCTCGTTGCACGGCGGACACCACGTGGTGAAAAAATTCAACCACACGGGTGATCCGACGAACGAAGAAACCGTCAGACGCTCTCCGTGGTCGCCGTCGAGCAGCAAGACCGAGAAATCGATGCGTGGATCACCCTTGGGATGCGTGCACCAATCACCCGGTCGTGCACCCGCGGCGCCGGCGGCAGCGCACGTACACGCCGCACCGGCGACGAGTCCCCCGGAAAGGACACGCATGAAGTCGAGTCGACGAAGGACGCTGTCCACGCGCGAGACTTCGCTGCGCGAATGTGGAAAGCATACTGTATGAGCGACGAGCGCGAACCCCGGAAGACCGAGTCACCTGAAGAAGCGAGCCGGCGGGGCCTGGAGAGTCTTCACGACGGCAAACCGCACCCGACTGAAGGCGACGTACTGCCCACGCACGATGCGAGCGACGAGGGCGCTTCGCCTGGTGAGGCGCACCGCGGCGGACTGCTGCCGGACCAGAAGAAATAACGCGGACGTCACGGGGCGCTAACGTCAGGCCGGCTCGAGCGTACCCAGCGTCGTCGTGGGCGACGGCAGGTACTGCGCGTCGGCATACTGCTCTTCGAGCGTCGCGTCAGCTTGCCGCGATACGCCTGCGCGATCCAAGGCGAGCGTCAGCACGGCGCAGACGGCGAGGTTGACGATCAGCGCGTCGACGCCGATATACGGAGCGAAGGTCGTGCCGGCGACGTGCAGCGGGAACGCGGGCTTCACGCCGATTGAGAAGGACAGTGCGGTGCCGCCCGCCATTCCGGCGAACCATCCCCAGAAGAGCGCAGCGTGGTGGAAAAGACGGCGGTGCAAGCCGAGCGCGATTGCCGGCAGTGTTTGTAGAATCCAAATGCCTCCGAGCAGCTGCAGATTGATCGCGTACTGTTGCGGGACCGCGATGATGAAGACGAGTGCGCCGAACTTGACGACCAGCGAAGCGATTTTGGCGACTTGGGCTTGCTGCGCGTCGCTTGCGCGACGATCGAGATACGCCTTGTAGACGTTGCGTGTCCACAGGTTGGCGGCGGCGATCGACATGATCGCTGCAGGGACCAGTGCGCCGATAGCAATCGCCGCAAACGCGAAGCCGGTAAACCATGAGGGGAACACCGCTTTCAAGAGTGCCGGCACGGCGTCCGTCGCGGATTGCACGCGCACGTGGGCGGCAAGCGCCATGAACCCGAGCAGCGCGATTACTCCGAGCAGCAACGAATAGAGCGGTAAGAGTGCGGCGTTACGCCGAATGACGTCGGCTCGCGCCGAACTGAGAATTCCCGTGATGGAATGCGGGTACATCAGCAGAGCGAAGGCCGACCCGAGCGCGAGGGTCGCGTAGGTCCAATATCCGCTCGGCGCAAGGATGACGCTGCCATGTGGCGACGCCGGTGCGGCGGCGGCCGCGCGAGCGAAATGTTGCGAGGCTGCCGCGAAGATGACGCCGATGCCGCCGAGCCGGATCGGTATAACGACGAGCACGGCGACTACCACGACGTAGATCATGAGATCTTTCACGATCGCGATCAGTGCCGGCGCGCGCAAGCCCGATGTGTACGTGTATGCGGCTAGTATGATGAACGCGACGATCAGCGGCACCTCGCGCCCAAATCCGCTGCCCGTTACGCCGAGCGCCGCGATGACAGCTTGCATCCCGACGAGTTGCAAAGCGATGTACGGTAAAGTTGCTAAGATGCCCGTTGCGGCAATAGCAAGCGCGAGCAGATCGGAACCGTAACGCCCGCGCACGAAATCCGCGGGCGTCACCCAATCGTGACGCCGGCACACGTTCCACAACCGCGGCATCAAGACGAACGCGATCGGATAGACGAAAATCGTATAGGGCAGCGCGAAGAAACCCATCGCGCCCTGGCCGTACATGGCTGCCGGCACCGCGATGAACGTATACGCGGTGTACAGGTCGCCGCCGAGCAGAAACCAGGTGACGAGCACGCCGAAGCGCCTGCCACCCAGTCCCCATTCGCTTAAGCTGCGTAAATCACGGTTCCCGGCGCTACGCTCGGGAACCGGACGGTTCCCGGCGCTACGCTCCGGAACGGGGCCGCGCCGCCAGCGGGCCGCGTAGAAACCGAGTGCGCTCACGAACACAAAGAACGCGATGAAGACCGCCAACGCAACGGGATCGAGCATTCAGCGCGTCCGGGCTGCGACCAGTGCCGTCAGACCAGCGCTAACGACGAGCCACGCAAACTGGTACCAGTAAAAGAACGGCAGCCCCGCAAGCGCAGGGGTCGCGCGCGCGTAGAATGCGGGAAAGAGCAGCGCTACGAACGGCACCGCGAGCAGTATCAACCACCATCCCGAGCGGCGTCGCGACCTCATCGTTGCGGGTCCGACGATGCAGGGGGACGCGATCGAGCGTGCCGTGAGCATGCCGGAGCGGCTCCTCCGAAAGCAGATATTTCCCGCGTCTTCGGCAACGGCCACAGTCGTTCCGGTCACGTCCCGGACATTACGGCAGGCGTGACCGCGCTCAAGCGATAAGCGCGACGGAACATGACTGCGACGGCGCTGTTCCGCTCGATGGCGTTGTTGCTCGTTCCGCTCGTATGTTGCGCTGCGCGCAACATACGCGTTTGGCCTTCGGCCAATCCGCCCGTCGTCAGGCATCGGGCAAAGCCCGATGCCCTCCTTTCGTCGACAGCAATGCTGCCGTCCAATCCTGCCCTTTCTCTTACCAACAACGCGCTGACGGTGCTCGACGCGGGCGGCCGCATCGTTTCCACTGCTACGGTTTGTCCGGGCTACACGTTCTCGCAACTCGGCGCGACGGGCCCCAAGGTATCACCGAACCGCCACTGGATTCTCATCGACATCCTAGGCCCGTACGAACCCGGTAACGTCGGCCGCAATCACGCGCTCGTGCAGATCTCGACGGGGCGCACGGTCATTTCGCCCAACTTCAAAGCATATCTGGGCGTTCCCGGAACGCTGCAGCCCCTATCGTGGATAAGCGGCGAACGCGCAACGTTGCGCTACGCCGACGGCACGAGCGCCGCCCTGCGCGATCCACCCCCACGGCCGATCCCACCGGAGCACTGCACACCCTCGACACCCGCCTAGCGAAGCGGCGGCCCGGGTGCGCTTGCTCGCACGTGAGGGGCTGCGTGCGGGGTGTGGGCGGGATATGGCGAAACGACCAGCATGGAAATCGTCGAAGAAGTGTTGCGTCTCCCTTCGCCGGCGCCCAGGCCGCAGTCGCTCGCTTTCGACGGCACGTCGCTCTGGATGGGTTCGCGCGAGACGCGTCACATCTACGCGCTCGATCCAAACACCTGGACCGTGCGCGAGGAAGCGCCGGCACCCGGAACGCCTTGGGGCATGACGGTCGTCGGCGATGAACTGCGCGTCTTGTGCGGTGAGAGCGACGATGACACGCGCATCGTCCGCCGCTTCATTCCTGGCCACGGTTTTAAGGCCAATGATGTGTTGCACGTTCCCGACGATACGGGATCGCAGCTTTCGTACGACGGAGACCGGTTGTACGTCAGCCAGTTTTACAACCGTAAGATCATTTCGCTCGATGACCGCGGAGATGTCGGAACGACCGTCACGCTCGATCACGATGTGTGCGGTCAAGTCGTCGTCGGCGGCTGCTTTTACTGCGTCACGACGGATGACGAAAACACCGACGACTACTGGCTGACCCGCGTCGACGCCCGCAACGGCGAGCCTCAGATGACCGATCTGTACCGAATACCCTTTGCTGCACGCGCGCTCGCCTATGACGGCGAACGTTTCTGGACGAATCACCGCGACGCAGACGAGATCGTCGCTTTCAAAGCGGCGCTCTGAGCTCGGCGCTCAGCCGCTTCGGCCGGTAAGCGTTCCGTAGAGGTAGAAGACGGCCGCCGCCAAGACGACCGCCGTCACGCCCCAGCCCGCGCACGCTAAGGTTGGACCGATCCGATGCTGCTCGCTCATGACGTGGCGGTCGCGTGCAGCGAGCATCAGAAGTGCAAGCGTGAACGGCGTCGCGATGCCTCCCGCGATGCCGCTCAAGAAGAGTAGCTGGATCGGCGAGGCGCCCAGCAGCGCGATGATGGCGCCGAGCAGTAATGAGGCGATAAGCGTGGTGTAGAATCCACCTGCGCGAGAAAATTCGGCGTCGAGGCTGCCGCGCCAACGGAAGGCTCCCGCCATCACGTACGCGCTCGTGCCGGCGAGCACGGGAATCGCGATCAGGGCCGAACCGAGCAAACCGATTCCGAACAGCAAGCCCGCGTAGCGACCGGCGATCGGCGTCAATGCCGCAGCAGCGTCCTGTGCCGTTTGAACCGTTTTGTGGTGAACGCCCAGGGTCGCCCCGGTCGCGACGACGATGAACCAAAACGTCAGGCCGGCAAGCACGATTCCGATAGTTGCGTCGGCCTGCACGAGCCCAAGGCGCCGTAACGGTACGCGTTGTTGGCTGACTTCGACGGTCTCCCAGACGTACGCGTAACTGGTCAGCGTAGTTCCGAGCAGTGCGATCGCGCCCGAGACATACGCACCCCGCAGTTCGAAGTGCGGGATGACGGAGCCGCGCAACACGTCGAGCCAATTCGGGTGGGCGAGGAACGCTGCGATAACGTAGGCGAAGAAGACTAGGGTCAAATACTTCAGCACCCGTGCGATTGCATCGTAGCGCGCGAATACCAAGGCGCCGGCCGCCAGCAGTGCAAGGGGGACCACGAACCAACGGTAATCGATTCCGGTCATCACCTGTAGTGCGGCGCCGCCCCCTTCGAGGTCGGCGGCGAGGGTCAGGAGATTGACTGCGAGGACGGCGAAGAGCGCAAAGAACGCGAGCGGCCGTCCGTAGCGCTCGAGAACGACGTTCTCGAGCCCGCGTTTGCTGACGGTGCCCACGCGTGCGGCGACGGTCTGCACGACGGCGAGCATCGGAATGACCAGCAGCACGAGCCAAGCCAGACCGTACGTCGTCGATGCGCCGACGACCGTCAAGGTTGCGACCGTCGTCGGATCATTGTCGGACGCGCCTGAAATGACGCCCGGCCCAAGCGATCGGATCACGACTTTAACACGGCGAAAAACGTGGGACGTTAGCACGCCCTTGTTAACCGTCCCAGCCCGTGGCTCGGGCGTGCGCGATCATTTCCCGCATGCGTGGATGGTCGCCGGGAACGGTGCCTTCCCAGTCCTCAAACCGCGGCACCCGGCCGACGGTGAGAAAGACGAAATAATAGATCGAGAGCGGCCCTAAGAACTTGAAGCGGGCGTGCAGATCGGTCGCTAGTTCATCGTAGCTCGCAAAAGAGCTCAGATACCGCTCGAACCCTTCGTACTCGCGGTCGAGCGCAAGCAGCGTGCGAGCGTTGGCAATCGTGGCGACCATCTTCTTGCGCGTGCGCACGATCCCGCCGTCGGCCAGGATGCGTTCGACATCGGTCTCATCGAACGACGCGACACGCTCGGCGTCGAAGCCGCCGAAGAGCCGCAGGTACGCGTCCCATTTGGACTCGATCATCTTCCACGAGAGACCCGCCTGGAAGATCGCGCGCGACATCACCGCGAGATAATCGGACAACCGCGGGTGCTCGATGCGTTCGGGAATGCCCATCAGCGCGGGAGTTCGTGCACTTGCCGTTCGTCGGCGGCGACCAGGCGGCGGCCGCGCTCGCCAAGCAATCCCTGTACGGCGGCGAACGCATCGTCTGTGGACATCACGGCGCCCCCGCCTTCCGTCTTATACGATTCGCTCCTGTTGACGCACGGACGTCCGACGGCGCGCGCGTACCTCTTGTTCCACGGTCTGACGGCGAGCCCGCGACAATTCGAAGCATTCGGCCGGGCGCTCTTCGAGCGCGGCTCCAATGTATCGATTCCCCGTCTACCGCGACACGGTCACGCGCGATTGGCGACCGAACTTCGGCATCTGACCGCTGCGGAGCTGCGGACGTTTGCGGACGATGCGCTAACTCGAGCGGGCGAACTGGGAAACGAAGTGGTCGTCGTCGGCTTTTCTGCCGGTGGCCTCTTGAGTGCATGGCTCGCGCAACATCGGGATATTGCGCGCAGCGTGAGCATCGCGCCGCTCCTGGGCATTGCCTGGTTGCCGCGTCCGTTGACCGGCCTTGCGGCTCGCACGGTGCTGCGGGCGCCGAACAGATTTCTGTGGTGGGATCCGATTCTACGCGAGCGGCTCGGGCCGACGCACGGCTATCCGCGCTTCGCAACGCACGCCGTCGCACACGCCGCTATCTTGGCGCGCGAGCTGCTCGCCGATGCGAAACGTACGGCACCCAGTGCCCGCGAGATGAGAATCGTGCTCAATGCGCGTGAGACGACCGTCAATAACGCGGCGGCCCGGCGGCTGGCTGCGCTCTGGTCGCGCAGGCGCGGAAGCGTTACCGTACGGCACCTCCAAGGTCTGCCGCTCTCTCACGACATCATCGAGCCACTGCGTCGCGGAAGCCTTGCCGCGCACGTGTATCCGACGCTGCTCGACATCGTCGTTTCGTAACGGCGTGCGCCCCACTCCCGCTCGCAGCCATGCCGAAGCCATCGTGCGCTTTCGAGCCTTACGCCTGCGCGAAGATGGTCGCATCAGCGTGCCGGGCCGCTCGCGCTTCTTTACGCACGGGGAGCGCGTTCCGCTCGTCGTTGTGTTGCTGCACGGTTTCACGACATCGCCCGAACAATGGGTGCGCTTTGCCGCCGAACTGTTCGAACGCGGCGCAAACGTCGTCGTTCCACGCTTTCCCGGCCACGGCTATCTCGACCGCAGGACGCACGCGATTGCCTCCGTCAGCGCGGACGCGCTTCTCGCATGTGCAGGTGGCGCCGTCGATCTCGCGCGCGGCGCGGGCGAACGCGTCGTCGTCGCGGGACTCTCACTCGGCGCGTCCATGGCGACGGCGGTGGCTCTGGAACGCGACGATATCGCGTGCACCGTCGCAATCGTCCCGTTATTCGGCCTCAAGCATCTCGGACGGCGGGCAAACGCGGCGGTCACGCGATTTCTCGAGACCGTACCTAACGCATTTTTGCCGTGGGACCCCACCGGTGGCGCGGGGCAAATTCCAGCCTACGGCTACCCGCGCTTCCCGACCAAAATGCTCGCCGAGTCCCTGCGCATCGGCGAAAGCGTTCAGCAATGCGCGGACGACGGGCGCGTGCCGGCGGGCGACGTGAAACTGCTGCTCAACGCAAACGAACCCGCCTGCAACAACGTCCTGTCGTCGGCGCTTGCCGCGCGCTTCAACACGCTACGCGGCGGCGCTTGCAGCGTGATGGTCCTCGCGGACCTGCCCGCCAACCACGACATCATCGATCCAACCAACGCAAACGCACGCATCGACATCGTCTATCCCTGCCTACACGATTTGATACGAGCGCCAGGCGAACGATCTTCAACTAACCTTCGCGCCGTAGCGAAGCGGAGGAGCTAGCGCTAGAAGTGCTCGCCGGGCTCCGCGCGTTCCGAATCACGCTTGTCGTCGGCGTTAGGGTCGAGTGATGAGTCGCCGTACACGACCATGCCCGGAACGATGCCGGCTACTTCGGCTTCGGGGTGCGATCGGCTTGCGTGTGCAATTCACCGGGGGCGTCGGGGTCAGCCTCAGGCCGCGGTGTTTCATCGCTCTGATTCATGCCGGTGCTCCTATGGGGAACGAGGACAGCGCCTCGCGTAGTGAAGCGCAAACTCGCATCTGTTCGCCGAGGTGCGCGATATCAAAGATGCGGCGCACTTGCGTACCGGGCGGAACGACGATCGAGAACCGGTCACGTAGCCGTTTTGCCAAACGCGCAAGCAAGCACAGTCCACTGCTGTCGATGTACCGGCACTCCGCCAGTGAGACGACGAAACGAGGGACGTCCGCTGCGGCTTCATCGAGATAGCGCTCGACGACGGCAGCGCTGGCGAGGTCTATTTCGCTACCGACGGTCGCGACGCGAACGCCGCCAACCGTTTCGAGTTGGATAAGGGTGTCGTACACGAGGGCTCCTGGTGAAACGAGGGACGGGTAGGGGACTGTGTTGTGCCCACCAGCATTATCACTCAACCGCTGGAAAGCCGCATTCGCGAAGAATAAGGGACGAACGCCCGCGCGCTCGTCCCTTGTGACCCGATGATGATGAAGAGAAAGACGCGCTGTGGCGGCGCTTTACCGGACGACCGTTCCTCGGCGACCGGTGAAGGCACGAATGATCAGCAGAAGGATGACGGCGCCGATGAATGCGACGACGATCGACCACACGTTGATGCCGGTCGCGCCCATATGACCGAAGGCATTAAAGACCCAACCGCCGATGAGCGCACCGATGATGCCGACGATAAGGTCGCCTACGATGCCGCCCGGGCCTTCACCGGGGACGACCATCTTCGCGAGCCAGCCCGCGATGAGTCCGACTACGATCCAAGCCAGGATGCCCATGAAATTCCTCCGACTTCGAATCTTCCGAATTATCGCGCTTCGATCGGCCTATGTCCGTCGCATGCGCCCGTCGCCGTGGAAGCAGCCGGCGACGCTGGTAATGGCTCCTTTCCGCAGCGTACGCCCAGTTAAACTTGCTCGCCCCCCAACGAAGGGCGCCTCGCCCGTGCCAGATCGCTGCTCGCCTGCAGTACATCTGCGACGGTAATGGCAAGTAAGCCCGCGTCGACGACTTCGGCGTGGGGGTTTCCGACCGATCCGGTCCACAGGACGCGGTGTTGCGGCCGCGCCGGCGGGCCCCACGTCTGGGGGGATGTTGGCCCGAAGAGCAGGATCGACGGCGTACCGTAAGCGCTCGCCAAATGGGCGACGCCGGTGTCGCCAGAGATGACGCAGCCCGCTCGTGCGATGAGTGCCGCAAGTTCGAGCAACGATGTTTCGCCCGCGATGGCCGCCACGCCGGGTCCGCTCGCCACCGCGATGTGCTGCGCGAGTTCGCGTTCGGCGGCCGATCCCGTCACGAGCACCGGCCCCCGGGGAGCCAGTGCGCGGGCGACCGCTGCGAAGCGCTCGGCAGGCCAGCGGCGCGCCGCGCTCGCGGCACCGGGATGCAGAATGGCGGCGCCGCTCGGGTACCGCAGCGTATCGATGGCGGGAATCGCGATCGAGAGTTCGTCCGCATCGGCTTCGAGGCCGGCGCACTGAAGGAGCCGGCACCACCGTAGCGTTTCGTGTTCCTGCGCGTCCCAGCGCGGTCCGCCGGCACTTGCATGGATGTCGGGATGCGCGAACGCGATTAGCCGCCTAGACCCCGCCTGCAGCAGGATGCGGTGGCTTTGCGGTCCGCTGCCGTGAAGGTTGACAGCGATGTCGATCGGCCCCAGAGCCGCGGGCAACGGTTCGAGCGGACCGACGTCGACGGTTTCGGGGAAAGCGCCGTCGAGCAATGCCGGTAACGGGTGCAGTGATCTCGGCAACGCGAGGATGCGCCGGTGGTGCGGAAAGGCTCGCGCCAAGGCCTTGTATGCCGGGACCGCGCAGAGAAAATCACCCAGGCCCAGCGCGCGAAGCGCAACGAGCGTTTTCCGTCCGTCGCGACCGGCCCGGCTCCCCGTTCTTGCACGATTCGGCATAGCGCGATCGGCCACGGATTGCGCGAAGCGGGATCCCATCACGCGGTATGGCTGACGGCCTCCGGCGTGCGCGCGAGCGCGCGATAGACTTTGGCGGTCTCGACCGCGATGCGATCCCAGGTGAAGCGCGCGTGGGCCCGTCGTTGCCCCGCTGCGCCGAGCCGCGCGCGCAAGCCCGAGTCGGCGAAGAGTTCGCGCAGCGCCGCTGCAATCGCGCCGGGTTCGCGCGGCGCGACGTGCAAGCCCGTGAAGCGGTCGATCACGGTGTCGTTCTGGCCGCCGACCGCGGTCGCGACGACGGGCGCGCCCGCGGCCATCGCTTCGAGCGGGACGATACCGAACGGTTCGTACCACGCGGCGCAAACGACGGCGTCCGCCGCTCGCAGCAGACGCGGCACGTCGTCGCGCTCCACGCGGCCTAAGAACGTTACGCGGTCGGCCACGCCGCAGGAGCGCGCGTGGGCGGCGAGACGTTGCGCTTCGGCATCGCGGGTAAGTTCGGCCGGTGCCGGACCGCCGGCGACGATCAGTTCGGCGTCGGGCACGTTGCGCAGCGCCGCGATCACGTCGTCGACGCCTTTGCGAGCGACGAGGCGGCTGAGCGTAACGATGCGGAACGTGCGCCGGCGCATCAGCGGCAAGGCACCTTGGGAACGGGCGAAGAATGCCGCGTCGACGCCGCACGGCACGATTCTGAGATGGTGCACATCGGCTCCGAGCCGGCACAATTCGAACATCTCGCTACTGGAGGTAGCGACGACCCGGTCGACTGCCCGCATGATGCGCACTTCCTCCGCCACCCGTTCGCGCGGGCTCGTATCCGAAGCACCTTGCATGCGACGCTTCTCGCTGCCGAGCGCATGAAAGGTTTGCACGACCGGAATGCCCAGCGGTTTGCAGGCTGCCAGTGCCGCGCGTCCCGACATCCAAAAATGACCGTGCACGACGTCGGGCGGCGCGGGAACGAAGGCACGACGCAAGCCCCGTGCCAGGGCGTCCATGTACGGCAGCAGTTCGTCCTTCGCAACGTTGCGCGCGGGGCCGGCGTCAACGTGTACGACCGTCACGCCCGAGGGCATCGTGACGGAGCGCGGCAAACGTTCGTCGTCGCGGCGCGTGTAGACGGCAACGCGGTTGCCCGCGCGCACGAGCGCCGCGGATAGTTCGGCAACGTGAACGTTTTGGCCGCCGGCATCGACCCCGCCGAGCACGGCAAGCGGACTTGCGTGTTCGGAAACCATCGCGATGTTCACGCCGGTACCTTATCATAACGGCTCGCGAGCGCAGCGCCGCGAGCCGGACGGCTCGCGAGCGCAGCGCCGGAAGCGGGACGGCTCCCGAGCTCGTCGAGCGCGTGGAGTACGTCGTCGACGCCGACGCAACCCGTACAGGGCTGCCCCGGGAACGGACATGTACGAGCACGGCAACCCGCGCAGGCGATCGTCTGATTGCCGAGCACGACGTATGGTACGCGCCACGGCGCGAACCGAACCAGCGGAATCGTCGGTGGAAAGATCGTCACGACGGGCGTACCGACGGCGCTTGCGACATGAATGCCCGACGTGTTGCCCACCACAAGTACTCGCGCATCGCGGATGACGGCCGCAAACTGGGCGTACGTCGTCGCGCCGCACAGATCGAGCGCTCCGGAGTCGCCCGCGACCGTGCGCGCGAGTTTGCGCTCGTTTGCGCTCCCGACGATGACGACATCTTCGCCGGCGTTCCGCAAGCACCGCACGAGCGCGCGCAGCTTGTGCGGATCCCACGCCCGCGCGGGCACCGTCGCGCCGGGTTGCACGGCGACGTAGCGCTGCGGCAGACCGCTTTCACGCGACGGCAGATTACGATAGGCCAGCGCCGCGTCGTCGCCGGGCGGCAAAGCATAGCCGGCTGCTCCAACCAGTGCGAGCGCCCGTTCCACTTCATGAATGTCGTCGCCCACGCTCATACGCAGATCCAAGAGCGAGCCTGGGTAGTCGACGCTAACCGCGCCGATGCGTCTGATGCCGGCGAGCCGCAGCAGGAGCGCCGTCGGCAGCGGGCTTTGATGAAACGATGTGAAGACGAATGCTTCATCCGCCCGGACCGCGGCATATCGAGTGACGTCATCTGCGATGCGCACGGCATCGACCGGTCGTGGCTCGCCTTCGATCCAGTCGGCCCGCGCGACGAGCACGTCGTCGACACACGGTAGCAGCCGCGCTGCACCTTCTCCCGAGGGACCACAGGCTAATGTGACGTGACCATGTGCGGCTAAAGCCCGCAGCGCCGGACCGACGAGCGTCACGTCGCCGTTATTGTCTTGGCGGATCGCAAGGAACCGTCTCATACGCTGCCTTCGAGAATATAGTTTACTGCCTGAGTTAAGTCGCGCGCGACGGCCGTTGCCGATTCGATCTCGACGGCCAATGTGAGCGGCGTAGGCACGAGAATGGCGCGCGCCCCGGCGGCGTGGGCCGCTTGGACATCCGTGCCGATGTCACCGACCACGATGCAGTCAGAGGGCTCGCAGCCTACCTTCGCGGCGGCCGCTAGGATCAGTCCGGGCTTCGGCTTGCGGCAGGTGCACTCTGCGCCTATGGGATGCGTACAGGCTTCGATCGCCGCAAAGGTTCCGCCGAGTTCGTCTACGCGCGCGTGCAGCGCGGCCAGCTCTTCTCGTGAAAGCCGGCCTTCGCCGACACCCGACTGATTGGTGACGATGCCGACGGCGATGCCGGCGGCGCGCAGCCGGTCGAGCGCCGCCCGCGCCCCCGGCATGAGCTGCACGTGTTCCGGATCGCGCAGACCCGGCCGATCGACGATGAGCGTTCCGTCGCGATCGAAGAGCACTGCGCACGGCAGCCGATGCGTTCGTTGCAGCGCTCGCGAACTGAGCGCGTAGCCGCGCGCGCGATGATAGACGGCCGCGAATGGAATCACGACACTCGTTGCGACCATCGTCGCGATTTCGGGTAAATCGCGCGGCCCGGGCGCAATGCGTTCCCATGCGAAGCGCACGGTCGAGGCGAGCCACGCGGCTCCGCAACACAGCGCCGTGCATCCCAAAGCAACGGTAGCGGCGTGCCGCCGAAAACGACCACGCGGTGCACCTGCGAGTTCGCGCCACGCTTTGCCGTGCATCGCTTCCATGAGCGCGTCGTCGGCGTTGCCCGCCTGCAAGCGTACGCTGATCCACGGGTCGGCGTTGCGTACGGGATGTGCGATCCGACGCGTGCCGACGGCAATGCTGCGACCGCGCGCGAATAAGCGCAGCGCGAGTTCCGCATCTTCGCGATACGCCCGCGGAAAGCGTTCGTCGAAGCCGTCGATCGCGCGCAGATCCGCGCGCCGGTACGCGCAATCGGCCGTGATCCAGCGCGAACCTTCGAGGGCAGCGACGTTGCGTTCGTAGTCCGTCGGCCGCCGACCCGGCGGCAGCGGTACGCTGAGGTTGCCTTGCGTGCCCGCCGTCGCATCATCGCAGGCGCGCAGGTCGGCGCTCAGTTTGCGACGCCAGTCTGCCTCGACGACGACGTCGTCATCAAGGAACGCGACCCACGGCGCTTGCGAGCGGCGCCAGCCCCGGTTGCGCGCGACGGCAGGGCCGGCACCCGCACCTGCGACGATCGCAATGCGTTCGCCGAGCTCCCCGAGTTCGCCGAGCGCGAGCGGCGTGGCGCGCTCGCGACGATCGTCGACGACGAAGACGCGGCCGGGCAGGGGGCCTTCGGCACGCGCGAGCGACCCGAGGAGGCGGCCGAGCGACGGGCGTCCGACGGTCGGTACGACCACGTCATAATTCACGCGGCGGCGGCGAGCTGCGCTCGTCGTGCGAGCAAGAACGGTCCGAGCGCAAGCGCATCGACCGGCGTCGAACCGAAGAGTTCCAGAGCGTCGCGCGGTTCGTCGACGATCGGTCGTCCGGCGGTATTGAGACTCGTATTGACGAGCAGCGGTAGACCGGTGCGCCGCTCGAAAGCCTGCAGCACCGCAGCCATGAGCGGTTCCTCCGCTGCATCGACCGTTTGCACCCGCGCGGTGCCGTCCACGTGGGTCACCGTCGGAATGCGCGCGCGCCACGCTTCACGCACGCCGTGCGTGAAGAGCATGTACGGGCTCGGTAGCGGACCGGTGAAAATCTCGGCAGCGCGGTCCGCGAGCACCATCGGCGCGACGGGCCGAAATTGTTCGCGGCCCTTGACGTCGTTGAGGCGGCGCAGGTTTTCGGAATATCCGGGGTGCGCCAGCAGACTGCGGTGCCCGAGCGCGCGCGGCCCGAACTCGCTGCGCCCCTGAAACCACGCTACCAGGCCGTTGTCGGCAAGCACCGCCGCGACCGCTTCGGCGAGATCGCGGGGCGCCTCATAGCGCAGATTCGCGACGTCCAACTGCGCGCGTAGCGCATCCGTATCCCACGCGCGACCGAGCGCCGCCGTTCTCATCGGCGTAATGCGTTCGCCGTTTTGTGCGGCGACGTAGAGCGCCGCCCCGAGCGAGGTACCTGCATCGCCCGCCGCCGGCTGTACCCAGATGCGCTCGAAGGGTCCGTGCGTGGCGAGGTACGAGTTGGCAACGCAGTTCAGCGCCACGCCGCCCGCGAGCGTCACGTCGCGCTCGCCCGTGCGCGCGTGAAGTTCGCGCGCGATTTCGACGAGAATCTCTTGGAGTCTCGTTTGGACACTTGCGGCGAGGTCGGCATGTTCGGCTGCGAATCCTTCGTCAGCGGGGGAACGCGGCGCGCAATATGTGCCGAAGTCCAGCGGTGGTGCCTGGTACCCCAGTCCCTGCGCGTACATGTTTTCGCGCAGGCGCCCTAGATACCGCGGAACGCCGTATGCCGCGAGTCCCATCACCTTGTATTCATCCGCCGAACGGTGGAAACCGAGATGAACCGTGAGGTCCTCGTAGCGCAAGCCGAGCGAGTGAGGCAACGGTACGGTCGCGAGCGTTTCGAGACGGCCGTCGCGCGCGTGACCTGCGAGAAAGGAGCCGCGCTCGCCGCGGCCGTCGAGCGCCATGGTTGCGCACGACTCGAACGGCGCACACAGATAGGCGGACGCCGCGTGGGCGATGTGGTGCGGCACGTAGCGCACCTTGGCCGGATCGAAGTCTCCGAAGAGCGTAGCCAAAAAGTGCGGCAGTCGCCGCACGTAGTATGTGCGTAAACCTTCATAGGCGTTAGCGATCAAGTCGTCGCTCGGCTCCGCCAGCGCCGGATCGTACGAGTAAGCCACGGCGTCGAGTTCGTCTGCCGTAAGGCCAGCCTGCTCGAGACACCACGCGATTGCACGTTCGGGCAGTTCCCACGCAGAAAACGGAACGCAGTCCTTGGCGTGCTTGCGGCGCGTGAAGCGCTCTTCTTCGGCAGCGGCCACGATCTCACCGTCGACGACGAGCGCGGCCGAGGAGTCATGGAAGACGGCGTTGATGCCGAGCACACGCATCCTCGTCGCGTTTCCGCGGTTCTCCCCTCGAAACACGCTCGGCTGCTTCGTTTGGACGCAACGGAGCTCGCTGCTCGCCTGCTAGCCTAGGAAGCGCGTTTGCTAGGGGGTCGCTTCGCGCATGAAGCGCCGGAAAGAGCAGGGGAGCACAGATTGTTCGCAACTGAAGTTGTCGGTTCTCAAACGTTGCCGCGCGCACTCGAGCGGGTCATCGTCAGCGGCGGCGGTTCGGGCCTGGGACGAGCCGCCGTCGAGCGTATCGTCGCCGCCGGCGGCCATGCGGTCTCGTTCGACGTACAGGGTGCGGATCAACCGGATTCGGCGACCGTCGACGTCGCCGATCGCACGTCGGTCGAACGGGGCGTCGCCCGCTTCGCCGAACGGCACGGTCCGCCGACTGCCGTCGTGACCTGCGCGGGCATCGATGCTTGCGGTCCGTTCGGGAAGGTCGCTGCCGACGCATGGGAGCGAGTCATCGCCGTCAACCTCTTAGGAACAGCGGCGCTCGTGCGCGCGGCGTTACCGTACCTTGAAGCGAACCATGGACGGATCGTCACGGTCGCGTCGACCCTGGGGCTGCGTGCCGTTTCAGATGCGACGGCCTACTGCGCGAGTAAATTCGGCGTGATCGGTTTTTCCCGCGCGCTCGCCGTCGAACTCAAAGACCGGGTCGGCGTGACATGCCTCATTCCCGGCGGCATGCACACGAACTTTTTCGAAGGCCGCAGCGAGCAATACCGGCCGCCTGCCGACTGGAAAGCGAATCAACCCGCCGATGTTGCAAACGCGATCGTGTTCGCTCTCTCGCAGCCTCCCGGTTGCGAAGTTCGCGAGCTGATCGTGTGTCCGTCGAACGAATCGTCTTGGCCGTGATTTCGCAGCAAGCGCAAGCCTGTTTGAGCGCTGCGTGATGATGAACGCGGGATGGGCAACTGCAATCATCGGGCGTACGAAACCCAAGCTCGTCGGCCTGGTCGCGTCGGGCAAGTTCGATCCCATCCTAAGTAATCACCAAACGCGAACCGTTGACGGGTGCGTTCGACGCGTATGCCGCTTTCAGCGTGCGCGATCCCGGTTGGCTCAAAGTCGAGCTTTCTCCGCAGGCGGCCGCGACGGCGCGCTGAAGCGCGAAGCATGAACGGTAACGAAGATTCTCCCGACCCGCGCGAGCGCGGACCGCTGCCCTCGCAAGACATCGATCCCGCATCGGGTACGAGCGACGATCCGCGCGTCGACCCGACGCCCGACCGGCGGCACACGGACGACGCCGACGGCGGCACGCGCGATTTATAAAGTCCCTTAGGAGGGTGCCGGACTTTGTCCGACGCCCGACGACGGGCGCCTTGCGGCGAAGCCGCAAATGCGACGATTCGGTGAACCCGAATCCTCTAGTAGCGCGGGGACGGTCCCGTGCTCGCGTTCGGCGCGGGGCTGTGCAGGCTTCCGGCCGGGCGCGGATTTTGATTCTGCCGCCCGAAGATAACCGCTGCGATGACGGCAACGACGACGAGTACGCCGAGGATGAGAGCATACAGCACCACCGGCGGATTACGGCGCGTTCCGGTGGGATCGGGCGGCGTGGTCATGCACGAGGCGCTACCCATCCGGGCGCGTCTCGAATCTTTCCCGATGGCGTATGTTCCGAGGCGGTCGGGTACGTGCGTGAGCATGGAAGAAAAGATCGAACCCGGACGACCCAAGGCTGCCGACGAACAAGAGGGCCTCGCAGCCGGCGATAGCGTGATGGAAGACGATTTGACCGAAGAGCGCGACCCGACGCCGCAGCAGCGCTCCGACGGCGCCGACCGCACTCGACTCGATCCTTAGAGGATTCGGTTTCGCCGAATCCTTTGTGCCCCTGTAAGGGGCGGGCATCGTCGATTTCGTAATCACTTCTCCATGAAAGCTTCCGTTTTTCATGGTAAGGGTGACATACGGATCGAGCACGTTGCCGATCCGACAGTGATGCGGCCGACCGATGCGGTCGTGCGCGTCACGCATGCCTGCGTTTGCGGTTCCGACCTCTGGTTTTATCGCGGGGACGCAGCGTGGGAAGCCGGCTGGCGCACGGGGCACGAGTTCATGGGCGTTATCGCGGATGTCGGGAGCGACGTGCGGACGCTGCGGAAGGGAGACCGCGTGTTCGCGCCGTTCGCATATTCCGACGGGACGTGTGAATTCTGCCGCAAGGGTTTGCAGACATCGTGCCTCGGCGGCGGCTACTGGGGTGGTGCGGACAACGACGGCGGCCAAGGCGAGGCGGTTCGCGCACCACTCGCCGATGCAACGCTGGTCAGGATTCCGGATGAGGTCGCAAACGACGAGAAACTGCTGACGGCGATCTTACCGCTGACCGACGTGATGGGAACGGGTCACCACGCCGCGCTTGCCGCGGGCGTGAAACCGGGAGCGACGGTTGCCGTCGTCGGCGACGGTGCGGTCGGATTGTGCGGCGTGCTCGCGGCGCGACGTTTAGGTGCTGCACGAATTATCTTGTTCGGCCGCCATCCCAAACGCATCGCGGTTGCGGCCGGCTTCGGGGCGACGGAGGCCGTACAGGAGCGCGGCGCCGACGCCATCGCGCGCGCGCTCGACATGACCTCGGGCGGCCCCGATGCCGTACTCGAGTGCGTCGGCAACGAAGCATCGATGGCGATGGCGACCGGCATGTGCCGGCCCGGGGGTGGAGTCGGCTACGTCGGCGTGCCGTACGGGGCGCAGCAGGGTCTCGACCTGCGCCGCATGTTCGGCGAGAATATCGCGTTGCGCGGCGGCGTTGCCCCGGTGCGTGCGTATGCCGACGAACTGCTGCGCGACGTGCTGGCCGGGAAGCTCGACCCGTCGCCCGTGTTCGATCTCACCGTCGGGTTGGACGACGTTCCGCGCGGTTATGCGGCGATGGATGCCCGCGACGCGATCAAGGTGATGGTAAAGTTGTGAAACTGTTCTCCTGCTTCGCCGTCGCGTCGCTGCTCTCGGTTCTCTTGGCGGGCGGTTGCGCGCGGGTGGGCACTCAATCAGCCACGGCGAGCGGGAACCCTTGGACGCACCATGGCGTCCTGCGCGTCGTCAACATACAGGAGCCCGACACGCTCGATCCGGTGGTCGGCGCGGAGCAGATCGATGCCGATCTCGCCTTCCTTTGGGGCGGATTCTTCTTCGACTGGAGCGACCGCAACGAATTCGTGCCCGACCTGGCAACCGAGATGCCGACGTTGCGCAACGGCGGCATCAGCCCGGACGGCAAGACAGTCGTCTACCATTTGCGACGCGGTGTCAGCTGGCATGATGGGGCGCCCTTCAGCGCCGACGATGTGATCTTTACGTGGCGCGCGATCATGAACAAGAACAATAACGTCTCGAGCACCGTCGGCTACGATCTCATTACGGCGATCGACAAGCGCGACGATTATACGGTCGCCGTCCACCTGCGCCACGCGTACGCGCCTTTCATCGCGACGTTCTTCGCGCCCTCGGCGAATCCGTATCCCGTCCTACCTGCCCATCTGCTCGCCAAGTATCCCAACATCAATCAAGTCTCGTTCAACAGCCAACCAGTCGGCACGGGGCCTTTCGAGGTCGAGCGCTGGCAGCGCGGCAACAAGATCGTGTTCCGTGCGAATCCGCACTACTGGCGGGGGCATCCGAAGCTCGATCGGATATGGTACACCCCCGTTCCCGACGAGAATACGATCGTTACCCTGTTACAATCCCACGAGGCCGATCTCGAGTTCTACGGCTCCGCGCAGAACTACGAACAGCTTTCGCACATTCGCGGCACGAGCGTCGCGTTGACGCCGTTCACGCAATACAGTCAACTCGCAATCAACGTCAGTACGCGCGCGCTCTCCGACGTGCGGGTCCGGCGGGCGCTCTGGCACGCGATCGACGTCGCGGGGTTGATTCGCAACGTCACGCACGACGCCGACACGCCGGGATACACCGATCAACCGGCATTCCTCTGGGCCTTCAACCCGCATACCGTTCACTACGACTACGATCCGGCGCAGGCGCGCGCACTGCTCGACGCCGCGGGCTGGAAGGTCGGTCCGGGCGGGATTCGCACCAAGGGTGGCCAGCGGCTTTCGCTCCTGCTGGCGGGCGTCTCCGGCGTGGCGGCAAACAACGCGGTGAACGTTATCGTGCAGCGGGACTTTCGCAGCATCGGCGTCGACCTACAGATCAAGACCTACGTTTCATCACTTTTCTTTGCGAGTTACGGTGCCGGCGGCATCGTGCAAAACAGCAAGTTCGATCTCGCGTTCTTCTCTTGGAGCAACGGCACCGACCCCGACGACTCCGTCAACTGGATGTGCGATCAATTTCCGCCCAACGGACAAAACGTCTACAAGTTCTGTGATCACGCGCTCGACCGCCAAGAACGCATCGCGCTTACCAGTAACGATCGCGCGGAGCGCAAGAAAGCCTACGACGCGATTCAAAGCATTCTTGCCGACCGCGTACCGGCGATCATCACATGGTACGTGCGGCGCATCTCCGTGTACAACACCGACTTGAAGAACTACCGCCCCGCGCACGCCGTCACGACCTTCTGGAATTCGTACGACTGGCAGATTTGAGGTACAGCGTTTCGCCGAGCGTGCTTAGGGGCAACCTGTGTCGGTTTCGGTAAAACGCCCATGCGAAGAGCGGGCCTGGCAGCGCACGCCGTCGAGCGAGGCGCAGTCCGGCGCCGCTCCGCCCAACGGGACGTGGCTGCTCGTCGCGGCGATCGTCGGCTCGAGCATGAGCTTCATCGACGGAACGGCGGTCAACGTGGCGTTGCCGGTGCTGCAGCGCGACTTGAGCGCGTCGTCGGCGAACGCGCAATGGGTCGTCGAAGGCTATTCGCTCTTCCTGTCGGCGCTCATTTTGCTCGGCGGCTCGTTCGGTGATCGGTTCGGCCGCCGTTTGGTGTACGCCGCCGGCATCGCGCTCTTCGCACTCGCGTCGCTCGGTTGCGCCCTTACGCGCAGCATCGAATGGTTGATCGTGGCGCGCTGTGTGCAAGGTGTCGGTGCGGCGCTGGCTACGCCTGGCAGCCTCGCGCTGATCAGTGCAAACTTTAGTGGTGAAGCGCGCGGCCGCGCCATCGGAACGTGGTCGGGGTTTTCCGCAATTACTTCGGTTATCGGCCCCGTGGTCGGCGGCTGGCTCGTGCAGTTCGGCTCATGGCGTTTGGTCTTCGTGATCAACCTGCCCCTTGCCGCGCTCGTAATTGCGATCCTGTGGTTGCGCGTCGGGGAATCGCGCGACGAATCGGCGCCGCGCCGCGTCGACGTGCTGGGAGCGGCGCTTGCGACCGCGGGTCTGGGCGCGCTCGTCTACGGCCTCATCCGGTTGCAGGGCGCAACGTTCGATGCGCTAGCTTTCGTTGCAATCGGTGCCGGCTGCACGGCGCTCGCCGGTTTCGTATTTGCCGAAGCGCACGAACGCAATCCGATGATGCGGCTCGATCTGTTCGCATCGCGGCGCTTTTCGGCGGCGAATCTCTACACGCTGCTCTTGTATGCGGCCCTCGGCGGAAGCCTGTTCTTCGTGCCCTTCGATCTGATCAACGTGCAGCGCTATCCTCCCGCGTACGCCGGCGCCGCACTGCTGCCGATGATTGGGATCATGTTCGCGCTCTCCCGTTTTTCGGGCGGTCTGGTCGCGCGGATCGGGCCGCGCATGCCGCTCGGCATCGGGGCGTTGCTCGCCGCCGCGGGCTTCGCCGTCTTCGCCTTCGCCGGGGTCGGAGGAAGCTATTGGACGACGTTTTTTCCGGGCGCAGTCATGCTGGGCCTCGGCGGCGCAGCGTTCGTCGCGCCGCTCACGACGACGGTGCTCGATGCGGTCGACGTCTCGCACGCCGGCATCGCTTCGGGCATCAACAACGCGGTCTCGCGCACGGCCGGTCTGATCGCGATCGCCGCGCTCGGGATTGCGCTTGCCGGCACATTCGGGGCGTCGCTCGACCGGCGCATCGCAGCCGAGCGGCGCCTGACGCCTGCGTCGATCGCGCTCTTGCATCACGACCGTTCGCGGATCGTGGCGGGCAGTATTCCCTCGGACCTGCGTTCCGCGTCCCAGCGAACGCTGGTGAGCGCAGCGATCCGGCATGCGTATGCCGACGGCTTTCGTACCGCCATGCTGCTCGCGGCACTGCTTGCGCTGCTGGCGGCGCCGATCGCACTCGATCCCTCTTTCGCAAAGCGTGTCGCGTCGCGATAGCAAGGTACTTGCTACGATGCTGCGTGCGTTTCCGAGCGTAGCGCCGGAACCGAAGAGGTAAGCAGCCGATGTCCTACATCAACAACAACGCATTTCCGACGGCCTTTCCCGCAGCCGTCATCCCGGAAGCCGAAACCGGTGCGATGCCGTTGGGCCTTGGGCCGCCGGCTTCGGGCGGACGGCCGAACGATGGAATCGTTCCGATCTGGCGCTTCCCGCAGCCGCAACCGATCGGTTTTCCGCAACCGCTCGATCCGCCGCCGCCGTTCTCTAATCCCGGCAACGGCGGGACCGGCATGCCGGGCTTCATGAATCTCATAAACGGCTTCATCGACGCGTTGCAAACGCTGCTCGCGAATCTCGGTAGCGAATTCGGATTCGGCGGCACGGGCACGCCGTCGGGCACGTCGGAAACCTACGTGCGCAACGCCGACGCAAGCTCGGTCGGCGATCCGCACGACGCCTTCAACGGCACGAACCGATCGGGTGGAACGATTGCCGGATGCAAATGGGATAACATGCAGTCGCACACCGATCTGCTCGACTCCGATTCGTTCGCTGGCGGCTATACGGTTTCGACCAAGACGACCGCGCCGAATGCAAACGGCGTTACGATGAACGCGAGCGCGAATGTGGCCCTGGACGGCGGAGCGACCGACATTACGATGAATGCGAACGGTTCGGCCTCCCTGTCATCGTACGGCCATAACGTCCAGCTGCAAAAGGGACAGAGCGTGCAACTCGGCGATGGCGCAAAGGTGTCGCTCGGCGCCGGCGACGCATTGACGATCAGCGATACGAACGCGGCCGGCGGGACGCTCTCGACGCGGCTGACGGCCAACGGCCATGGCGGCGTCGACGTCAAGGCGAGCGCGCAGAACGTCGATCTGGGCGGCTATCTCGTCAATCGTACTGACGGCGCGCCGTGGCCATCGCCGACGCCCGTGACGCCGCTGCCCATGTCGCCCGTCTTCGACCCCTACGGCTCCGAAACGTGGCCGACGCCTTCGGTCCTTTCGGGCGGAACCGAGCCTGCGATCGAACTTCAGTAGGCCGATCGCCGGTAGCAGTGGGATACTTCGACATACTCTAGAGAGGCGAATGCCGTCGAGCTCTCAGAAAGCGAATACCATGACTGTTCGTCTTCTCGCAAGCTGCCCTGACGATCTTCACGCTGAACGCACGGTGAAGCAGTTTGCATCTCTCGTCGGGACCAACGTAAAGGGGCAGACCTTGTCGTGGGCGCGCAGCGCAGGTGGAAATCGTCGCCTCGATCAAGCGCACGAGCATCCATGATTCGCGAGGATTCGGTCTGGGAGTCGCGCAGAGCACGAACAAGATACTTGGGGCCCGCGTCGGGCGCCATGTTTGCGGTCGGGCTCAATAGCGCTCCAAGCGGTACGAACGATGAGCTCGGCAAGGAGCTGACGCTCTCGTTGCATGCGACCTTGCAGAGAGCGGGCTTCATCTGAGGGCCGACGAGCCGTCCCGTGATAAAATGTGTCTTATGCGACCTGCGCAAGTAGATGAAATGGGTCCCCGACCGAGCACGTTTTCCATCGTTGCATCCGATGTCGCGAGCGGCGAGATCGGGATCGCGGTGCAGTCGAAATTCTTAAGCGTCGGGGCCGTCGTACCGTGGGTTCGGGCACGTGCCGGTGCGATTGCCACCCAAGCCTTCGCGAACACCGCATACGGACCGCGCGCGCTCGAGTTGCTCGAGCGCGGCGTTCCGCCCGACGACGTCGCGCAAGCCCTTCTAGCGGACGACGACGGTCGCGACGATCGCCAGTTCGGCATCGTCGCAGCCGACGGACGAGCGACGACGTTTACGGGTTCGCGTTGCATCTCTTACGCCGGTGGTATCGCCGGCAGCGGGTTCGCGGCGCAGGGCAACTGCTTGGCTGGCGAAGCGGTCGTAGCAGCGCTTGCGCGAACATTTGAGGCAACGCAAGGTCCGCTCTCGGATCGTTTGATCGCCGCACTACGCGCCGCGCAAGGCGCCGGCGGCGATAAGCGCGGACAACAGAGCGCGGCCTTGATCGTCGAAAAACCGCATGGCGGTTATGCGGCGTTCAACGATCGCTACGTCGACCTGCGCGTCGACGACCACGCAACTCGGATCGACGAGCTCGCACGTCTCCTCCAGCTACACAAACTCTACTTCTTTGCTGCCGAACCCCACGATGTCATCGACATCGACGATGCGCTCGGCGAGGAACTGGTGCGCGAACTACACCGCGTCGGAGCACTCGCTCGGAAACATCAAAACTTCGACGCAACGGCGCGCGAGACGCTCGTTGCGTACATGCACGTCGAAAACTTGGAAAACCGCGTTCGGGACGACGGCCGCATCGACCGCCAAACTCTCGACTATCTGCGAGCTGCCCCGTCCGCTCCAACTGCGTCGCGGGTAACGGCCGCCTTTCAAAACGACCACTCGTAGGAGTTCCAATCCTCAATGATGCCGTTGGGCTGAAAGTTCTTCAGATCGCTGTTGACGGCTTCAATTTGGCGCGGCCACCACAGGTAGACGAGCGGATTGTCGCGGGCGAGAAGTTCTTGGATCGTCGCATAGGCGCGGGTGCGCGTTGGCCGATCGTATTTCGTGAGCGCCACGCTTTGTGCGGCGTCCATCTGCGCGTTGCAATAGCGGGCCCAATCGTATCCGTTCGGAGGCCGCTGCGAACAGATCAGTTGCGTCGAGTCATCGGGATCGGTACCGGCATACCATACCAAGAGCCCGGCCTCGTACTTGCCGCTCGCCAAGATACCGCCCAGACTCGGTGGACCGTAATACAGCGCGAGCGCGTAGCTCTTGAGCGTGACGTCGATGCCGACGGCATGTAGCATCGATTGGAGCACAACGGCTAGATTACGGTCGGTGAGACTGTCGTTGCGGTATGCAAGCTCGAGCGAAAGCCGGCGGCTCCCGTTCGCGCGGATACCGGCGGTGCCGGCGCGCCAGCCTGCCGAATCGAGCAGCCGCTTCGCCGTCGCAACGTCTTGCATCGCCGTTCCGGCGCGCGGATTGAAAGCCCACATGAATGAGGGAATATCTTCCGTGGCTGCCACCGTCGTTCCGTAGGTGACCTTTTCGACGATCGACCCTTTGTTGATGGCGAGACCGACCGCCCGGCGCAGCCGCGGATCGCTCCAGGGGGAGCGCGTCGTGTTGAACTCGATGGCATCGTTGCCGTTGAAGGGCACCAAGTGCACGTTGATGCCCCCGATGCCGCGCAATTGCGGATAGACGCGCGGCGTTGCTTGAATGAACCAATCGAGCTCGTGCGAACGCATCTGTTCGACGATCGTGTTCTCATCGGGCACGAAGTGCAGCACGACGCGCCGCAGCTTGGGCTTGCCGAGATAGTAGCGGTCGTTTGCGACGTACTCGATTCGGTCACCGCGCAGCCAGCGAGCCACCCGAAACGGGCCCGTCCCGACCGGCTTAGCGTTGAAGGGCAACCCGTTGAGGCTTGGATAGCGCTCGAGCAGATGTGCCGGCAAGATGAAGTACGGCGAATCGCTGGTCGCAAAGAACGTATGCACGGCGGGCGCGAACGGATGCAGCAAGCGGAAGATCGCGGTGTACTTGTCGGGCGTGTCGACTCGCAAGACGTCGTCGTAACCGTGACGAGTGATGATGTTGGACTTCGGGTTCATCACGGCGCTCCAGGTGAAGGCGACGTCGTGACTTGTGAACGGTGCGCCGTCTTGCCACACGACGCCATGGCGGAGGTGATACACGATCGAGAGCCCGTCCCGCGAGATGTCGCCGTTTTCGAGCGTCGGGACGCGAGCCGCGAGCATCGGAACGTCGTGCCCTTTGGCGTCGGTCGCAATCAGCGGATCGAACGCGAGCGCTTCGGCTTCGACTTCCAACTCCTGCGTCGTGAGCAGCGGGTCGAGCGTGCTCGGCGAGAGCGTCATTGCGATGCGCATCTCGTCGGGATGCGTCCAGGAGTGCAGGGCGCCCGAATTCGCGGACGTCGTTCCGACACGCGTGCACGCGATCAGCAGCGCGCTCGTCGCCGCCAAGACAAATAGCCGAACGTTCATCAGGCGCTGCGTTGCCTGCGGATGGACGACCACTCCTCTTGTGCTGTGCCGCGACGCCCGTGAACCGAAACGCACCATCCCGGAGCAGTGTGTCACAGAGGTGGCACAGCGAGCCGATATCGTCTTCTGAAGCGGCTCGTCCGCCGCCGGAAAGAGAACAGCATGAGAGACGTACACGATCGGCACTACGACGAAGAGCCTCGCGACGGTGACGACGACTTGGCGCAGATCCGGTACAGCCTGACGGCGCTCGGTGAAGCGCAACTCGAGGAACGGCGAGGCAAGCCGTTCCGGGGCTTCGGTCCCTGTTCGACGCCGGCGTGGCAGGCCGCGAGTTGAGCATAGAGCGAGCCCGATTCGGTTTGACGCTCCTTCCCCGACCTGATATACTCCGATGGTTCCGGCCCACCGCGGTGGGGCGGAATTTGTGTGCGTGCCGCATGCGGGACGCCGTCGCTTGGAGAGTGCGTGCCGACCATCAGTCAACTCGTCCGAACCGGACGTGAGAAGCTCGAGAAGAAGGTAAAGGCGCCGGCTCTGCGCGTTGCGCAGACGGGGCCCAAGCCCGGGCATCCCGATCTGCCGCTGCGTACTTTCGAGGTCAGCGGCAACCCGTTTCGTCGCGGCGTGTGCACCCAAGTGAAGACGATCACCCCGAAGAAGCCCAATTCGGCGCTGCGTAAGGTGGCGCGTGTCCGCCTGACCAACGGTGAAGAGGTGACCGCCTACATTCCAGGCGTCGGACACAACTTGCAGGAGCACTCCGTCGTGTTGATCCGCGGCGGACGCGTCAAGGATTTGCCGGGCATCCGTTACCACATCATCCGCGGCACGCTCGACACGTCGGGCGTCGCCAACCGCAAGCAAGCCCGCTCGAAATACGGCGCCAAGCGCTCCGCCAAGAAATAGGTAGGGACACCGCATGCCTCGCAAGGGAGCCGTTCCCAAACGGCAGATTCTCCCCGACCCACGCTTCAATTCCAAAGTGCTCTCGCGCTTCATCAACAAGGTGATGCTCGCGGGTAAAAAATCGACCGCGGAGCGCATCACCTACGGGGCGCTGAGCGTCGTGGGCGAGAAGCTCGGCCGCGATCCGATGGACGTTTTCACGCAGGCGCTCGGCAACGCGATGCCGCTCGTCGAGGTGCGTCCGCGGCGCGTCGGCGGCGCAACCTACCAGGTCCCGATGGAAGTTCGGCCCGACCGTCGCCAAGCGATGGCGATGCGCTGGCTGATTCAGTACGCGCGTAAGCGCCCCGGCCACTCGATGGAAGAGAAGCTCGCAAGCGAGATCATGGACGCAGCCAACAACGTCGGCGCATCGGTCAAGAAGCGCGAAGATACCCACAAGATGGCCGAGGCGAATAAAGCCTTCGCGCATTACCGCTGGTAGCAGGTTATGGCAACAGCAACCCTGGTTCGCCAGTATCCCCTCGAGCGCACGCGCAACATCGGCATCGCCGCGCACATCGACGCCGGCAAAACGACGGCGACCGAGCGAATTCTGTTTTACACCGGCCGCACGCATAAGATCGGCGAAGTCCACGACGGCGCAGCCACCATGGACTGGATGGTGCAAGAGCAGGAACGCGGCATCACGATTACCTCGGCCGCCACGGCGACGACGTGGCGCGAGACGCGCATCAACATTATCGATACGCCAGGCCACGTGGACTTCACCGTCGAGGTCGAGCGCTCGCTGCGGGTGCTCGACGGTCTGGTCGCGCTGTTCGATTCGGTCGCTGCTGTTCAGCCGCAGTCCGAGACGGTCTGGCGCCAGGCCAACAAGTATCGCGTACCGCGGATCATCTTCGTCAATAAGATGGACCGCATGGGCGCCGACTTCTTCAACTGCGTCGCGAAAATTCGCGAACGCCTGGGCGCGCGCGCCGTCCCGATCCAAGTGCCGATCGGCGCGGAAGACAAGTTCCTCGGCGTCGTCGACCTCTTCACGATGAGCAAGACCGTCTACACCGACGACCTCGGTTCGACCACGGACGAGACGCCCATCACCGATGCCGACGGCGAGTTGCAAACGACGGCGTTGCAGTGGCGCCAAGAGCTCATCGAAGCGATCGCCGAACAGGACGACGAACTGCTGGAGCTGTTTTTCGGCGGCGAAGAGATTCCGGTCGAGCGCCTCAAGACGGCGCTGCGTAAGGCCACGATTGCCGGAGACGTGCTGCCGGTGCTGTGCGGCTCGGCCTTCAAGAATAAAGGCATTCAGCCGCTGCTCGACGCGGTCGTCGACTATCTGCCTTCGCCGCTCGATGCCAAGCCGATCGCGGGCGTCAATCCGAAAGATGATTCCGCGGTGATCGTGCGCAAGCCCGACGACAAAGAGCCGTTCGCGGCGCTCGCCTTCAAGATCGCGACCGACCCGTACGGCAACCTGACGTACTTCCGAGTCTATTCCGGCACACTCGAAAAGGGCAGCTACGTCTACAACGCGCGCAGCGGCCGCAAGGAGCGCATCGGGCGCATCCTCCGGATGCACGCCAACCACCGCGAAGACATCGACGCGATCGGCGCGGGCGACATCGCGGCGGCGGTGGGACTGACCGACACGCGCACGGGCGACACTTTGTGCGATGAGAAGCAGCAGATTCTGCTCGAGAATATCACCTTTCCCGAGCCCGTCATCTTTCAGGCGATCGAGCCCAAAACGAAGGTCGACCAGGACAAGATGGGCACGGCGCTCTCGCGCCTCGCTCAAGAAGACCCGACCTTTCGGATGCGCACTGACGATGAAACGCAGCAGACGATCATCGGCGGCATGGGCGAGCTGCACCTTGAAATCATCCTCGACCGCCTACGGCGCGAGTTCAAAGTCGAAGCGAACGTCGGCAAACCGCAAGTTGCCTACAAAGAAGCGATCACGCGCACGGTCGAAAAACAGGGAAAATTCATTCGGCAGACCGGCGGCAAAGGTCAGTACGGCGACGTTTGGGTGCGCCTCGAACCCGGCGAGCCCAACACGGGTTACATCTTCGTGTGGGCCGTCGTCGGCGGTGTGGTTCCCAAGGAGTACCAGAAGGCGATCTCCGAGGGAATCCGCGAGTCGGCCGAAAACGGCGTACTTGCCGGCTATCCGGTGCTCGACTTTAAAGCGACTGCGTTCGACGGCAGCTACCACGATGTCGACTCGTCGGAAATGGCGTTCAAGATCGCCGGTTCGATGGCGTTCAAGGAAGCGAACCGGACCGCCGGCCCGATTTTGCTCGAGCCGATCATGAAGGTCGAAGTCACTACGCCCAAGGATTATCTCGGCGCCATCAACGGTGACCTGATGAAACGGCGCGGCATGATTCAGGCTTCAGAAGACGTTACGGGCAACGCGATCACGATCACGGCCGAAGTCCCGCTCTCGGAGATGTTCGGGTACGCGACCGACATGCGGTCGGCGACGCAAGGCCGCGCAACCTACACGATGGAGTTCGGGCACTACGAAAAGGCGCCGAGGTCCGTCGAGGAAGAGATCGTCGCCAAGTCTCAAGGAAAAAAATCCGCGGCTTAGACCCTGACGACGATGGCGACGACGACGACGGCCCTGCCGGGGTCGGAGTCCGCAAGAAACGCCGCTGACTCGGTCTAAGCATGGAAGCCCCAAGCGGCCACCTGGTACAAGAGCCTAAATGGCGACAACAAGAAACGATTCAACCACCTGACCGGGGACACTCCCCGATGGCGTCCTCATGGAGATGAGCCGCGAGTGCGGTGAAGGGGGCCATCGGGGGGTGTCACCGCCCCGATCTTAAAAGGAAACAACACAAAAATTATGGCGAAGGCAAAATTCGACCGGAGCAAACCGCACGTCAACATCGGTACGACGGGTCACGTCGATCACGGCAAGACGACGCTCACCGCGGCGATCATCAACTGCCTTGCCACCGAGAACGCGAACATCCAAAAGCGTAACGTCGACGATATCGATAATGCGCCCGAGGAGAAGGAGCGCGGCATTACGATCGCCATCTCGCACCAAGAGTACGAGACCGCGAAACGGCACTACGCGCACGTCGACTGTCCCGGCCACGCCGACTACATCAAGAACATGATCACGGGTGCCGCGCAAATGGACGGCGCGATCCTGGTGGTTTCGGCGACCGACGGCCCGATGCCGCAGACACGCGAGCACATCCTGTTGATGAAGCAGGTCGGCGTCCCGTACATCGTCGTGTTCCTCAATAAAGTCGATCTCGTCGACGATCCGGAGCTGCTCGAACTCGTCGAGCTGGAAGTGCGCGAGCTACTTTCCAAACAAGGCTTCGACGGCGACGAATGCCCGATCATCCGGGGCTCGGCAACCAAGGCACTCAACTCGTCGGGCAAACGCGGTGAAGCGGATGCGGAGCCGATCTTCCAGCTGATGGACGCGGTCGATTCGTACATTCCCACGCCCGAACGCGCCGTCGATAAACCGTTCTTGATGCCGGTCGAAGACGTCTTCACGATCACGGGACGTGGCACGGTCGGCACCGGTCGCGTCGAGCGCGGCCAAGTCAAAGTCGGCGAGGAAATCGAGATCGTCGGCCTACAGGAGAAGGCGCGTAAGTCGGTCGTCACCGGTATCGAAATGTTCCGCAAACTGCTCGACATGGGCATTGCCGGCGACAACATCGGGGTGCTCCTGCGCGGCATCGAGCGTAACGACATCGAGCGCGGTCAGGTGCTCGCGAAGCCGGGCTCGATCAAACCGCATACGAACTTCAAAGCGGAAGTGTACGTGTTATCGAAGGAAGAAGGCGGCCGCCACACGCCCTTCTTTGCGAACTACCGTCCGCAGTTTTATTTTCGCACGACCGATGTGACGGGCACGATTAAGCTTCCCGAAGGCGTCGAGATGGTGATGCCCGGCGACAACATCACGATGGACGTGGAACTGATCACCCCGATCGCCTGCGAAGAGGGTTTGCGTTTTGCGATCCGCGAGGGCGGTCGCACCGTCGGCGCGGGCGTGGTGACGGCGATCCTGGCCGACGCCGTGCCGGCGGGAGTCAAGAAGTAGCAGCGTGGCAAAGCAAAAGATTCGCATCCGGCTGAAGGCCTACGATCATAAGATCCTCGATCAGTCGGCGGAGCGAATCGTGGATACCGCGAAGCGCACGGGCGCCTTCGTCAGCGGCCCCGTTCCGCTTCCGACCGAGATCAATCGCTTTTGCGTGAACCGTTCGCCGCACGTCGACAAAAAGTCGCGCGAGCACTTCGAGATGCGCACGCATAAGCGTCTGATCGACATCCTTCAAGCGTCTCCGAAAACGATGGACGCGCTCATGCACCTCGATCTTCCGGCCGGCGTAGACATCGAACTCAAGGCGTAAGCGGGCCGCGAAGCGCTGCGCTGAAAGTAAATAGGCGCTCGTCCGAGAAACCGTGGGGATGCCTATCCCACTAGCGGTCGTTCACCAGCGAAGCTTCGGCGGCACACGGCGCCGCATCTACCAGCTGCTCGCTGAAATGGGCACGTCGGCCGACGCGATTTGGCCCTTTGCGTCGCAGCCTTTCATGCGCTCGGCGGGCCCTCTGACGCCGGGCAAAACCGAAGAGTGGCATAGCGGCGTCCATGCCGTGCTCGATGAGGTAGTTCCCGAAGAGCGAATCGTCTGGCGCTTTCAGAACGAGGGCTTCGACGGCACCCACGGCTTTTATCTCGAGTCTGACGCGAAGAAGACGCGACTCGTGCACCGCGTGCAAGCGACGCTCTCCGATACCGACGGGCGCCTTTTCTGGCGGCGGCTCGAGGACGTGAACGAGCGCACGATGGAAGCGCTTTTCGACAAGATGGAACGCGTTCTCAAACGCTGAGCGCGCGCGGCATTCATAGCGGTGCAATGATCGTTTTGGTGACCGGGGCGAGCGCCGGCTTCGGTGCCGCGATCGTGCGTCGTTTTGCGCGCGATGGTGCGCGCGTCATTGCCGCGGCGCGCCGCCGGAAGCGCCTCGATGCACTGCGCTCAGAGCTCGGCGACGCGGTTCTGCCGCTCGAGCTCGACGTTCGCGATCGTGATGCAGTCGTTAAAGCGGTCGTATCGTTGCCCCCGGCATTGGCGGAGATCGACGTGCTGGTCAACAATGCGGGCCTCGCCGTCGGCCTAGAGCCCGCGCAGGCAGCGCAGCTCGACGATTGGGACGCGATGGTGGATACGAACGTCAAGGGGGTGATGTACGTGACGCGCGCGGTGCTGCCGGGCATGGTCGCGCGCAATCGGGGGCATGTCGTCAATCTGGGTTCGATCGCCGGTGAGTTTCCGTATCCCGGCGGAAACGTCTACGGTGCAACCAAGGCCTTCGTTCACCAGTTTTCCTTGAATCTGCGCGCCGATCTGCTCGGCACGCGCATACGCGTGACCGACATCGAACCGGGGCTCGCCGGCGGCACCGAGTTTTCACAGGTTCGCTTCAAAGGTGACGTTCAGAAAGCGGACGCCGTCTACGCGGGAACGACACCGCTTTCGGCCGACGACGTCGCCGACGCGATTCATTGGGTCGCAACGCGACCGCCGCACGTCAACGTCAACGCGCTCCAAATGATGCCTGTCTCTCAGGCCTTCGGCCCGCTTGCCGTCAAGCGCGATGGTCGATGAGTGAGCCTCGACCGCACGCGATTCGTCTGGTCGAGGATCGCTGGACGACAATTCGCCACATCGTCGAAGCAGTCGCAATCGTCGCCGCCGGCGCGTGGCGTTTTATACGTTCTTCTATCAAGAGAAGATCAAGCCGGCGGGCGAAGCTCCCGCGCTCGTGCCCACCGTCACCGTTTCGCGCCTGGGGCGGGACGCAAAGCGGGAGATTCTCAAGGTTCGCTCAGCTACCACAATACCGGCAAGACCGAAATTGATATCGCTGCCGATGCAGTCAACGTCTGGGGCGTCCGTTATGGCCTACGCGACAAACTTCACGTCTTCAGCGGCGCAGGTGTGCACGTTTATAGCGTTACCATGCCGGAAGTCTCCCGCCGTCTTATCGCAAGTGTTGTGGAACTTCGGGAAGCAGCGCGAGGCGGTCGTGCTGGTTTTAACAACGTCATCGAGCCTGGCGCTACGACGACGCTTTCCGACGTGATCGTGTTGCGCCGCGCTCAGTACGATCTAATTGACGCGCAGCTCGTCGCCGTTCCGGTCAAGCTCCATCGGGCGAAAGTTCGGGTCGACCTCATTTCCGACAAAGGCGGCGGAACGTCCCTGCGACCCGATCCCACGCGAGCATTTGAAGATGACAACACGACGGATTTTGCGTTGATACCGTGAAAACGAGCGTCATGAATCGTAACGCTGCTCGCCCGGACTCCTTCGATCCGGTCGATCCACTCGGCCTCGATCGCAATCTCGGGTCGGATGAACGCCTGGTGCGTGATACGGTGCGCAGCTTCGTCGATCGACGGATCCTTCCCGACATCGCGACGTGGTTTGAACGCGGCGAGTTTCCGAAGGAACTTGCGAGCGAGGTCGGCGAGTTGGGCGTGCTGGGCATGCACCTAGAAGGTTACGGTTGCGCGGGCGCAAGCGCGACGGCGTACGGCGTCGCGTGCCGTGAACTCGAAGCGGGCGACAGTGGATTGCGCAGTTTCGTGTCGGTGCAAGGTTCGCTTGCGATGTTCCCCATCCGCACGTACGGTTCCGAGGAACAGCGCGAAGAGTGGCTGCCGCGCATGGCGCGCGGCGAGGTCATCGGCTGTTTCGGGTTGACCGAGTATGACTTCGGCAGCGATCCGTCCGGCATGCGCACGGTTGCGCGCCGCGACGGCGGCGACTACGTACTCGACGGTTCGAAAGCCTGGATCACGAGCGGCGGCATCGCCGACGTCGCGATCGTGTGGGCGCGTACCGCCTCCGATAACGGCACTGCGCGCAGCGCGTCCGATGGCGGCACGGAGCGTGCCGATTCCAGCAGTGGAAACGCGAGCGAAACCATCCGTGGGTTCATCGTCCCGGCCGGAACGCGCGGTTTCTCGACCCGCAACATCGAGCGAAAGCTCTCGCTGCGTGCGTCCGTAACGTCGGAGCTATCGTTCGACGCCTGCCGCATACCGGCGCGTAACATGCTGCGGGGCGCGAGCGGCCTAAGGGGCCCGCTGTCGTGCCTGAACGAAGCGCGTTACGGCATCATATGGGGCGTCATCGGAGCAGCCCGCGCCTGTTACCACGCCGCCCTTTCATACGCGCGGACACGCGAGCAATTCGGCAAGCCCATTGCGAGTTTTCAACTGACCCAAGAGAAATTGGTCAACATGTTGCTCGAACTGCAAAAAGCCCAACTTCTCGCGACGCAAATCGGTCACCTGAAAGATGCGGGAACCCTCACGCCCCAGCACATCAGTCTTGGCAAACTCAACAACGTCCGCGAGGCGCTTACGATCTGCCGGGAAGCACGCACGATCCTCGGAGCAAGCGGCATTACGCTCGAATATCCGGTGATCCGACACATGAACAACCTCGAGTCCGTCCTTACATACGAGGGAACAAGCGAGATACATACGCTGGTTCTTGGCCAGGCGATCACCGGTATTCCGGCGTTTTCCTGATATGTATTCCACCTAGAAAAATCCGCGGACCCGAACGGTCGTCAGATATCGCGCGTGCGAAAGCTCAGCACTGCCGCGGTGAGCATGCCGATACCCCATGCGGCGCTCCAAGCAAGAAATGCAGGTGCGGGCGGACCCGATACGGCGAACGGGCCGAAGTCGCGCGCGCCTTCGCGCGTCGCGCCGGTGGCTACGATGACGGCGGGCTCAAGTGCGGCGAGCGCACCACGCCAGAGACCGTCGCTCGGCAGTAGGAGTGAAACGATGGTACCGGCGTGCACCAGTGCCGCGTTGCCGAGGGTCGAGGCGAGCGTGACGGCGATGCCGGCGATCCAGGCCAGGCCGAAGAGCGCAATTGCGATAATCCCACCCGCGATCGGTGCAAGGCGCGTGCTGAAGAAGAGTGCAAGTGTTAGCATCGTAAGGCTTTGCGCTGCGAGAAACGCGAGTGCGACGAGCGGATGCGGTGGCGCATAACCGGCGATCGCGCGAATTACCACGAGTTCGGCGCCCCCGACGGCGAAAATGAAGACGACGACGAGTGTCGCGAGGCCGAACCATTTTCCGAGGACGACGTCGGCGCGGCGCAACGGTCGCGGTAGAATCGCCAGCAGTAAGCCCGAGTCGATATCGCCGGCCAGTGCCGGCGCCGCGAGAAATGCGGAACCGATCGCGAGTGCCACGCTGAACATGTACGCGAGCAGGACGACGAGCACGCTGAAGGTTGTCGCTCCGAGCGCCGGGTCGCGACCATGACTTACAAGCGATTCGTGCAGCTTCCAAAAACCCCACCCCGTCAGGGCGACGATGACGACCGCGATGACGGCGGCCGCCGCGACGACGCGTCGGCGCGATGCTTCACGTAGGGTCAGCGACGTGATTGCGAGCAGTGACGGCCTCCGGCTTCAAGAGTTCGAGGAAACGCTCTTCCAAAGTCGCGCGTTGCGGCTCGACCGCGTGGACGGCGGCGCCCGCATTCACGAGCTGTCGCACGAAGTCGGGTATTGCGTCCGGTTTCGCATTGGTTATCCGGTACCACGCGGGCGTTTCGTTTGCAAGCGTTGCAGACTCAGGCCGCGCACCCGCGCGTGCGAGAATGTCGTGCGCAGCCGGCCCGACGTCGGTTAAGCGTACGCGAACGCCGGCGCCGTTGCCCAGTAGTTCGCCGACCGCGCCGCCGGCAACGACGCGTCCGCGATCGACGATGGCGATCCGGTCGCAGACGCGTTCGACTTCCGTCAATAGGTGTGAATTGAGAAAAACCGTCGTTCCGTCCGCGCGCAACCGTTCGATGAGAAGCCGAACGTCGTGGCGACCGACCGGATCGAGCGCAGAGGTGGGCTCGTCGAGAAACACGAGCGACGGAGAACCGAGCAGCGCGACCGCGAGCCCCAGACGTTGCTGCATTCCTTTTGAGTACGTTCCGACGCGATCGTGCGCGCGCGCCGACAAGCCGGCAATATCGAGGACCCGCTCGACATCGTCGCGCCGCGTGGCTTTAGGCAGCGCAAGCAGTCGGGCGTGAAAGCCCAGAACTTCGCGCGCATCCAGCCATTCTTGATAGCGGAAAAGCTCCGGCAGATATCCGATGTGCCGCCGCACTTCACGGTTGCCGAGTGGCAGCCCCAAGACATCGCCCGCACCGGACGACGGAGTTGTGAGGCCCAGGAGCAATTTGACGGCCGTCGTCTTCCCGGCCCCGTTGGGCCCGAGAAACCCAAACACTTCGCCGCGCCGGACCTCGAGCGTTAAATCGGTAAGCGCGGTTGTCGTACGGTAGCGTTTCGCCAATTCGAGCGTTTCGATCGCGACGTCCGGCGCAGCGTTCATGCCGTCAGCGAAGCGAATTTGCCACGGTGAGAATCGTGCGGACGGGCAGCGTACCGGCGACGCCGTAGACGTATCCGCGGCTCTGCCAAATCACGCCTGCACCAACTCCCGTGTTGTCGCCGACGACGAGTCCCGGTGCGTTCTGCACGACGACCGGTTGCGCATGCACACGGTCGATCGGAATAGGGATCGGCAGCGTCGAGGTCGGGTCGGCGATAGCGCGCAGCTCGGCGGCTACGGGCGGCGGTAAGCCCGGCTGCGCGGCGAGGTAATCGACGATCGTCGTTGCCGAGACGCCGTTCGAAGCGACGACCGGAACGGGCATCTGCGCGATCAAGAGCTTCGGCCAGCCGTGTCCGCGCGCACCATGACGATCCCGCTCGACTTCCGATGCGCGCTCCTGTGACGTCAGGTAGAGAGCGATGACTGCAGGACCGACGCTGGCCTCAATCGTGCTGCCGTCCAGTCCCGCAGGCATGGGCGCTAAGGATCGTCCTGTGGCCGCCGCGGCTGTAGCCGCTTTGACCGCGCTAAACGTAAAGGCGCTCGTGCCGCGCGAGATCACGCGATACTCGATGCTCGTCGGAACGCCGAGTGGTAACGCGGCCGGGACGCGCACCGGAATGCGAGCCAGGAGTGCCGCGTCCTGCGCGTCCGGAACGATTGCGTTGCGCTCCCGCACGAGTTCGCGCATCGTACCGTATTTTGCAAGATCCGGTAAGGCGCGCATCTGCCGAGCATCGGCACGCGAAATAGGAAGCGCGACGAATTGGCGCGGCTCGAAGATCGCAAGGAAGTTCTGCGCGAGTGAGCGCAACGGCGTTGCGACGAAGAGCACGACGATCGCGACGGCCGCGCAGGCGCTCCAGAATGCGAGTGGGACTCGCCTTCGGCCCGCCTGCGACGATGCGGCGGCTGCGGCGGGAGTCGCGGAGCCGACCCCCTCCCCTAAGGGCGGCGCCATGGTGTCCCGACGGAGCGAGTCGGGAATGAGCCCGGATGACGCGCCGAGAGCGACGTCTGCGACTTGGGCCCGTGCTGCCAGCGCATTCGAACGGCGCCGGCATGTGAGACAGTCATCGAGATGGCGCCGCTGTGAGCCGAGCAGCGCGGCTGGTTCATCGAGCGCGCGACGTAGAGCGCCAAGCGTAAGATGCTTCACTTCCGTAGTTCCTTTCCAAGTGCGGCTTCCGCGCGGACCAGACGCGTGCCGACCGAGCCGATTCCGATGCCGAGCGACGCCGCGACCTCTGCATACGATAGCCCACCGTAGCGCAAGGCGAGGATGGTCGCGTGCTGTTTTCCGATCCGACGGAGCGCTTCGCGAACCGCCGCCCGTTCTTCGCGCCGTTCCAGGTGGACTGCCGGGTCGGCGCTTTTCGCTGCGTCAGCGCGGAGCGCGCAATCCAAGAGGTGCTTGCGCCTTTCTCGTGCGAACCTGCGCCGTTCACGGCGCAGAACGTCGAACGCAGCGTGAGCAGCAGCCGCTCGTAGCCACGCGGACGCAAACTTCACGTCGGGTTCATAGCGACGCGCAAACGAAGTCAAGGTGTCCTGAGCAACGTCTTCGGCGGCACTACGGTCACCAAGGATTCGTTCGGCAATCGATACCAGCTTCGGGCGTTCGCGCGATACAAGCGCTTCGAACGATGATGGCCGAAGGCGAGCGGCCCAGCTTTGGGCACGTAGGTCCGTTGCCATGGCTTCGTTCATCCGCACCTCACGCACCGTAAGCGCCGCAGCTCACCGTTTTATGACGTCGTCCGGTTCATCAGCCCCTTGGGAGCCGGCCGCGGTTTGGCGCGCTCGTACTGCGGGGGCCATGCGGCGTCGGCGCCGAGGGCCGATGCGGCGTGCAGCGGCCAGTACGGGTCGCGCAGCATCTCGCGCGCCAGGAGGACGAGATCGGCCTGGCCACTGCGAATGATGTCATCGGCCTGACCCGGCTCCGTGATCATGCCGACGGCGCCCGTCGCGATGCCGGCATCGCTGCGAATTTGCGCCGCGAAAGGCACCTGATACCCCGGTCCCACTTCGATGCGCTGCTGCGGAGCGAGACCGCCCGACGATGCGTCGATAAGATCGACGCCCAATTCGCGCAGATCGCGAGCCAGACGCATCGATTCGTCGAGCGTCCAACCGCCGTCGGCCCAGTCCGTTGCCGAGATGCGAACGAACAGCGGTACTTCGACCGGAATCACAGCGCGAATCGCGCGTATCACGTCGTGGGCGATGCGCGTCCGATTTTGAAAGGAACCGCCGTATTCGTCGGTGCGCAGGTTCGAAAGCGGCGAGAAGAACTCGTGCAGCAGATAACCGTGCGCCGCGTGCACTTCGATAATGCGAAAACCGGCTTCGAGCGCACGGCGCGCGCCGGCAGCAAACGCGTCGGCGACCGACGCGATCCCTGCGTGCGTGAGCGCGCGCGGCACGGCATAGTCGCCGAAGGCAAGCGCGCTCGGCGCGACGGCTTCCCATCCGCCGTCTGCTGTTGCAACCGGTCCGCCGCCGTCCCATGGCCGCGCGGTGCTCGCCTTGCGCCCGGCGTGCGCCAGCTGAATGCCGGCGATGCCGCCGTGCGCCGCGATGAAGTCCGTGATGCGCCGGAGCATCGCGACGTGGGCGTCGCGGTAGATGCCGAGATCCTGCGGACTGATGCGGCCGACTGCCGTAACGGCCGCAGCCTCGGTGAAAATCAGGGCCGCGCCACCGATCGCGCGACTGCCGAGATGCACGAGATGCCAGTCTTGCGCGAAACCGTCTTCGCTTGAATACTCGCACATCGGCGAAACCGCGATGCGGTTCTTTAACGTCACGCCGCGGACGGTCATGGGCTCGAAGAGGTGCGCCATCGCACACTGAACACGAGGCTTGGTTCCCGTAGTTTCAGAGTGCGACGGCGAAAACCTTACGGCGTGGGCGACGCCATCGGGGCCATCGGCTCGGGCCGGCTGCCGCGCTTGTGTTGCATCGCGGCTTCGAATTGCGTCCGCTGCGAGGGTGTCAAGACGTTCTCGATCTGCCTGCGCAGCTGCGCGCTGGTTTCGGTGTGGCGCTGTTGCGCGACGTGCGGTACGCTTGACGTGCCGCTTTGATCTGCACTTTTTGCGTATCCGAGAGGCCAAGGGTCCGCAGGGCGCGGGTCATGCGGCTGCCGCGGCGTTGGTGCGCGCGCACGGCGGGATTGGATGCGGAAGCCGGGGTCGATATCGCAGTAGGCGCCGTTTGCGCGTAAGCGCCGACCCCGCTGTCGAGTAGAGCTCCGATGAGAGCCGGAAGAGCAAGATAGGAACGGATGGACACGGGTCGTTCTCCTTTTGACTCTTACGGAACGAGCCCGCCGCGACCGATGTTGCGGTGCGATCTAAAGGACGGATGAGAATGCGCTTTTACACCGGCTACCTGACGACCAACACGCGCGAATGCACGAAGCGAAGTCCGCGTGCGCCGGCTTGGCGAGACGGCGGAGCGACGAGTCTTACGCGACGCCCAGCGTTTGGGACGCCATTTTCGTGCCGTCGACGCGAGACTTGATTTTCTCGAAGGCGACGTCGCGCGCGACATCGGGTGAACCGTGCTTCGGTTTCACGTCGATGCTGAAGGGTGAGAACCCGCAGTCGTCCGTTGATCCGAGCTGATCCTTGGGGATGTACTTTGCAGCCAGGATCAGGTCGTCGGCGACTTCCTGCGGCGTTTCGACGCGTGGGGTAAGCGGGTTGATGACGCCGATGAAGGCGACTTGCTTGACGCCCTGCGCATCGCGCCGGATGTTCTCGCCGATGATCTTGTAGATACGCTCCTTGTCCTTTTCGCTTGCAAGCTGGATCAAAAAGTAGCCGGCGTTCATCTTGAACAAGCTCGGAAGCATGGCGGCGTAGTCGACCTCCGCGCTGTGCACGGAGTCGCAATCGCCGCCAGGGCAGGTGTGCATCCCGATGTTCACGCGTTCGCCCGGTGTGAAACGCGCGAAGAGCCGGTTGTTGAGATCGACGAAGGTCTGCAGCATGTTTCGGCCGGTCCACGGATTGCGCGGATCGTTTTTGAGTGCGAGCCGTCCCTCGGTGAAGTCGACGGACACGCGCTGAGCGCCCGCGGCAAAGCATTTGCGGATATCTTTCTCCGCCTCATCGATGAGATCGCTGTGAAACTGTTCGCGCGAGTATCCCGCAAGTTCGCCGTCGAGCGGATAGAGCAGCATCAGCATCGAGGGGGCGATCACGGCCTGCTTGAGCGGACGCGACGTCATCTTGCGCGCCTTCTCGAGAAACTTGACCGCGTACTGTTTGTAGCGGAACGGTCCCTTCGTCAGCCGCGGCAATTGACGGTGGTGGCCGTCGTCGAAGATCGCAAAGAACTGACCGTCACCGGCGAGATTCTCCGCTAGTCCGGTTCCCGCAAGCGTATCGGCGAGCGGATAGGTCGCGAAACTCGAAATCCGCTGCTCACCGTCGGAGATGACGGGCTCGCCAGTTGCCTCACCCCGCTTGATGGAATCCGCGGCCGCCGCGTCCTGTTCGCGCGACAGCTGCTCGAACGTGATCTTGCCGTCGTCGTAGTCCTTGATTGCCGCTTGCAGTTTGGCGGGACGCGGTAGCGAACCCACGGGTTCGGTCGGAATCGGCATCGTGTACCTCCACAGTCGGCAAACTCGCTAGGTAACCGGTCAGTCGCCGCCCTGTCGTGTTACCGTAACCCGTAGTGGCTCCTCCCTTCATCGCCGCGTTGGAGCATGAAGTTTCGCGCGCCGTTCCCCGCCGGTCTACGCCGGTGCTCGCGTGTAGCAGTCTACCTTTAACGCATCTAACGCATCGTCGCGCACGTTCGCATAATCTGCACATCGCCGTCCAACAATCGGAAGCTATAACTAGTCTTGCGCCGCTGTGGCCTTGAGATCGTCGCTGCGACACGTGATGGGGATGAGGTATCGATGTTCCAAATCGGCCGGCCCGCCGTAATCGCGGTGGCGATGCTGGCAGCGCTGCTGATCGGCACGTGTTCGCGCGCCGAAGCCGAAGTGCGGGACGATCGAGGTTTCGCCGGCACCGCAGCCGCTTTGATTCGCTTGTTCGTCGAGCCCGATGCGCGGTCGCCCGCAGCGGGGCAACACCGGCAGCGGTCATCGAGGCGACGTACGCATGCGTCAACGCCTACAACGCCAACAGCGCGGTCGAGCACTACGAAGGCGTTCCGCGCTACGCGAGGCCGGGCTACGTCAGCACGTTCGCAAACGACGTTCGCTCCGCGAACGCCTAAGCGTTGGCATGAAGCGCACCGCTCGACGTGCCAGCTCCACCAAAGGAACGCATCCACGCCGAGCTACGGCGCCTCGGCGGTTTACAGAAGCACCTCTTCACCGAAAGCCAGGGCGTCGGCTCGACGGAGTACGCCAAGGTGGTCGTTGCGATCACCGATGCGATCGAGCGGATCGCGGTTTGACAACACTGCATTATAAGCGTATATACATTGTATGAACAGGCAGCCTTCAGGCGCCTCTTTCTTGCCGCCCGGCGCCGATGCTCAAGAGGGCAGTTTCATGAAACTCGCAAGCGAGAACTTTGAGGCGCTGGTCGTCCAGGACGCGCGAGTCTTCAAAGCCGGCAATTCGCTTGCAATCCGCATCCCGAGCGCCATCGCGAAACATATCGCCCTCGAAGACGGCGCGGCCGTGGAGATGGCCGTGGATCATGGAGTGATCTACGTGCGCAAAGCGCCGTCGCGGGCTCTGGCCGAGCTCATCGAGGGCATCACGCCGGAGAACCTGCATGCGCCCATGTTCGATGACTTGACCGGCGCCGAGCGTTGGTAGAGCCATACGTTCCCGATGTTGGGCATCTCGTATGGCTCTCGCTCGATCCGCAGCGTGGTCGCGAGCAAGCTGGGCGCCGTCCGTTCCTAGTGCTTTCGCCGCGTGCTTACAACGCCAAGACGTCACTGGCCGTCGGTGTGCTCGTGACCTCCCAGCGCAAACATTATCCGTTCGAGGTGCCGCTTGCAACGAGTAGTTCGATCGCCGGCGTCGTGCTCGTGGACCAGGTGAAAAGCCTCGATTGGCGCGCCCGGTTTGCGGATTTCGCGGATGATGTTTCGCCAGCGACCCTGCGTCACGTGCGCAAGCAGTTGGCGACGTTTTTGCAGCTTGTCTAAACACTGGTGACGTCATGATCGCAAAGGTCATTCCGGCGAAGGGCGGGGGTCGGACCTTCGGCGCGCTCGTCGACTACGTCAGCGCGGAGAACCGCCTTGATCGCCCCGTGGGGCGCGAGTTCGAGGAGCTCGTGCGCTACGTCGGCCGCGAGGACACCGTCGAGCCGTTGACCGGTGAGGTGACGCCGAAAGCGATAGCGATCGAGACGCAGGCGTCGCGTCGCTGCGTACCGCGGCCGCCGAAATGGAGGCCGTCGCTTCGCAGTGCCGGCAGCTGCGTGCGCCGGCGGATTATCACCTCGTCGTCTCCTGGCACGAGAACGAGCACCCGACGCCGAGCAGGCATTTGTAGCCGGGCGTCACGCGCTCGCGGCGCAGGGCATGGAATCACATCAGTACGTGATGGCCGTCCACGGCGACACGGCCAACGTGCATTTGCACGTCGCGACCAGCGCCGGCTTTCCGTAGCGTACTCCTTCGCGATAGCTTGCGCATCGAGGCCTCGCATCGCCTTGCGGACGGAGCCGATGCCAATCTAGTGCGAGGCAACATGAAGCGCACGCAGTTCGCGCATTTGCGCGAAGATTTCCCGACTATACTCACAAGCGTGAGGGTCGAAGGTAACGACGCGGCTCGCCCATTCGCTTACGCGGATCCACGCTCGCTGTCGCAAGCGTGGTACGATGCACTCTACGGTGCCCACAAAATGCCGCGAGAGCGGCATCCGTCGCGACAAAGCGCGCATGTGTCAGACGAGTCAAGTCGCGCTGCGGCACCGCCGCAAGCCGGAGGGCGCGATGCCGGGGCGTTCGAAAGCGAACCAGCCGAGCACCCCGCCCTCCGCGCATCCGCCGTTACGGCGCGTGGGACCGGCGGCGCACGCGACGGCACCGTCCCTCCGAAATGAAATACCGCTCGCCTCCTTATCACGGATCATCCTCGAGATTTCAGGGGGTCCGAAAAAAATCTTCAGGTCACTGGCTCCGCCACAGGGTTCGCGAACGGAATGCCGGTGTGATGGCGAGCAAGCCAAGCAAGTTTCCTCGCGCCTCTGCCTTGACGGGTCTGCACCGCAGCGGTTCCGAAAGTCGCACTATGGAGTTCGAGTTTGCGGGTCGAATGCTCGCAGCTCTGGCGGTGATCGCAGCGGTGCTGTTTGCGTTGCAGTTCGTTGCGCGTACCGGATTGCGTCAGCGCCTTTCGAGTCGTGCGGGCGGCCGGCTGATGACGATCGTCGAAACGACGTCTCTGCCGAACGCGTCTTCGCTCCACGCCGTCAAGGTGGGCGAGCGGTACATCGTCGTCGGCCGTAGCGGAAACTACATCTCGATGCTGTGCGAACTGCCGCCCGAAACCGTTGAAGCGTGGCTTGCGGCGCAACCTGCGGCGCCACTTCGGCCGATCTCGTTATCCGATATGATCGGCCGCCTCCGCGGTAGACGTACCGAATTAAAATAGGGCGACGTCGAGACTCCGCGCCGCGAGGCGCTCATACGGCAACTCAGGATCGGTACACGCACGTACCATTGACCCACGTTTGAAGAACGCGTGCTTGAGCGAACGACCCATCGCTCGGCGCGTCTCGATCAAGAACGACGAAATCGGCATCGTAACCTGAAGCAAGTAGCCCGGCGTGTGACTCCGCGTGACCAAGCCGTGCCGCATCGTAGGTGTACATCGTGAGCGCTTGGAGCGGCGTAAGGCGTTCGCTATGGGTGTGGTGCGCGCATGCCGCTGCCATTCCCGTCAACGGGGAGAGCCGGCATACCGGGCTGTCGTCGCCGCCGCACAAGATCGCCCCAGCCAGCAAAGCACTACCCAGCGCGTTCATCGAGCGCATTCGTTGCGTACCGAGACGCGCCTCATACATACCGCCGTCACCGCCCCAATCCGCGTCGAATTGGGGTTGCATCGAGAGATAGAGTCCCAGCTGAGCGCAGCGGGCTATCTGCACCGGCGTCGCGATCTCGAAGTGTTCGATGAAGTGACGATTGTGCGGGCTCGGCTTGCCGCCGAGTACCCGGTCCCACGCCATCACGCACTGCTCGATTGCGCGGTCCCCGATTGCATGCACGCCCGCGGACACGCCCAGTTGCTCGGCGGCGCTGAAGTATGCCTCCACCTCGGCGTCGCTGTGCGCGAGCCGTCCGCATGTCGCAGCGCCGTCGGTGAACGCGCCGTTGCAGTAGGGTGTGCCGAGCGCCGCGGTCCCGCTTCCGATGGAGCCGTCCAGAAACACGTCGCCGCCCACGAACGGCAAGCCGAAGGAGCGCGCGAGGGCCGGATCTCGCTCGCAAATCTTCGGGTAGATTTTCAATCCCGGCAGAGTACGCAGCGCGTCGATCTCGACCGCATACGCATCGCGTTCGCCGAAGCCGACGAGCTGCGCGTGCAGATGCACGGCGCCTTCGCGCAGCGCCAACTCGCCCGCGCGTCGCTCCGCCGCCCGGCGCTCGGTGGCGGGAAGCTGCGCGAAGAAGCGTGACTGAGCAACCCAGTTCGCTTCGAGAAAAAGCCGGCCGGTTGGCATACCATCGGTATCGCATTCCAGTCCCGGCAGCTGCGCTTCGAGCTGCAGGTGCGCAAGCGTCTTACGATTGACGATGCACGAATGCCCATCAACGCGCACGCACATTGCAAACGCTTCGGAGAGATGCGAGTCGAGGGGTCGAGCGCTCGCGCTTGCGCCGTCGACCCAGCGCGACTCATCGTAGTTCCCCGCGAGCACGAACCGTTCCACCGGCAGCGCGGCAATGCGAGCCTCGAACTCCCTAGCGCTGCGCACGCCTCCAAGGTCGCGCGGGCCCAGCATGTAGCCGGTATCGGTCAGATGCACGTGGCAGTCGGCGAACGCCGCTAACACGCAGGCGCCCCCGAGATCGATGCGCTCGACTCCGGCGCCGGCCAAAGATTCCTCGAATCCCGCGAACCGCGTCCCGTCGACGAGGACGGCATCGCGCACGGCATAGGTGCGGGATGCGGGCTCGAACGCATACGCGCGACAGTTGACGAACAGCTTCACGAACGAATGTGTTCGCGCCGCGCAGTTCCGAATCCATCGCGACGCAGAAACGACCCGTAGTCACGGGCCGTTTCTGCTAAAGAGAGGCGACCTTATTACTGGCGGTCGCCGCGGTCCCGATCCGAGTTCATGGCCAGATTGACGTCGTTGATGGCCTCGTTGATCTCGGAGATCGCTTTGATGCGATGGCCGTAGAAGTCGTGTGAACCCTTGTTAAGTTCGGCGCGGGCTTGGATCAGATTATTCAGCCCTGCACGAAGCTCGGGATGGCGTTCGAAGGCGATCGTCGGCACGGCAGCGCCCGCGAGAAACGCGGCTGCTGCGATGGCGCTGATGGTCCGTTTGTTCATATAACCCTGCTTTCGACTGTGAGAAGTATGGATGAAGCCGGTAGTACGTTGCGACTGTAACCTGAACGAAGCCCGATGCGCACTGGTTCCAATATTGTGCGGGTTTGTCGTGTTCGGGCGAAGCGAGATATGCAATACGATCGCCCGACGGAGACCAGCGCGGTCGTAACGCCGTCGCGATCGTGGGTGAGCGCACGCTGCATGCCGTCGGCGACATCGCCGACCATCAGTTCGCTGTGGTTCCGGTCCGCCTTATAATCGCCGACGGACCGGACGTAGACGATGAGCGAGCCGCCCGGCGCGATCTGCGGATCGCTGACGCTGACGACCTGCCGCAACGCTTCGAACGTCAGCGGCTTCTGCGTGACGGTCTCCGTAGACGCCGCGCCCATGCACGGAAACGCCAGAAGCACGACGGTTGAGAAAACGGCGCACCGGCAAAGCCCTTTCGGCTTTTTTGAGCGGACTTCGATTCATGCGGACGCAACGCTCGCCGGCCCGCCGGCCCGCCGGCCCGCCGGCCCCAAAGATTCTCGCAGTGCGGCCGCGTTATGGCTCGTCGCGGTGCGGCGCGTACAGCTGCGCCAAACGCTGCGCGGGAATACCCAAACGGTGCAGCAACAGGATCACCGTCCAGCGCAGCAGCGTCCGGAGGGGACGCCCCCGGTATCGTCGCGCAGACGTAGTCACGGCGAGCGGAATGCGGACGGTTCGCCCCGCGCGTTCCAGTCGCCGCACGAACGCATCATCTTCCAAGATCGCGACATCGGGGAAACCGCCGAGACGCTCGTACACGCTGCGGCGCACGAAGATGGCGCTGTCCCCGAAGTACGTCCGCATAAGCCGTTGCTGCAGATGATAGACGAAGGCGAACAAGACCGCCGCGGTTCCTGGTTCGTCGAAGCGCAGGGCGAAGTTGCCGCCGACGACCTCGCTCTTCCCAAGCGCCGCCCGCACGGCGTCGAGCGCTCCATCGGGAAGAGCCGTGTCGGCGTGCAAGAAGAGGAAGATGTCTCCGCTCGCGGCCGCGGCGCCGGCACCCAACTGCGCTCCGCGTCCACGCTTCGCTGCGACGATAACAGCTCCACATCGCGCGGCAAGGGCGACCGTACGATCGCTGCTCCCGCCGTCGGACACGATCCACTCCCACGGCGCACTCTGGCGCCGAAGCTCTAGCGCCCGCGCCGCGACGTTCCGTTCCTCGTTCAAAGTGGGTGTCACGATCGAGACCCGCATCAACGAAAGGTATGCACACCGCAATGACCGCGATCCCGCTCGTCGATCCCGCGCACGCGCCGCTGCTCGCGCGTCCGTATCTTTCGCCCGCCGGCTGCAGCCCGCTCGCAACGGCGCTCGCGCACGTCCCCGAACTGCTCGAGACTGCAATGCCTTTTCTCGGTACGCTCTACGGTCCGACCGCGCTTCCCGCCCGGCTCAAAGAAATCTTGATCGTACGGCTCTCGGCGCTGAACGGCTGCCGCTATTGCACGCGAGTCCACGGTGCGCTCGCCGCCGCTGCCGGATTGCTGCCCGTCGAAATCGCGGTTCTCGGCGGTGAAACGGAGGCCGTGGCGACGTTTGCAGAAGAAGAACGAGCCGCCATCGCGTTCGCCGAGGCGCTGTCTCGGCACCCTGCCGACAGCGTCGCGCTTCTGCGGCCGCACTTTCGCGACGATCAGATCGTCGAACTTGCGCTGCTCGGCGCAACGACGATTTCTTTGAACCGCTTCTGCACCGCAATGGGGTTGTCGTGAGCGCCAGCCGGTTGTGGTTTTACACGAACTACCATTGCAATCTCGCCTGCCGCTATTGCTTGACCGAATCGCGCCCGGATGCGCCGCGCCGCACGCTCGATGCCAACGCAATCGTGGCTGCTGCGGGCGAAGCCGTCACCCTCGGCTTCACCGCCTTCGGCGTTACCGGCGGCGAACCGTTCCTGCGTCCCGACATGCCGTCACTTCTGGCGCATCTGGGTTCGTTGCTGCCGACGGTCGTGCTGACGAACGGTACGCTCTTCACCGAGCGGCTGCTCGACGCGCTGCGGCCGCTCGCGTCGTTACCGGTGGGCCTGCAGATATCCCTCGATAGCGCCGAGCCCTACGTCAACGACGCGCAGCGCGCAACGGGCAACTTCGCAAAAGTCGTCGCCGCGATCCCTCGTTGCCGCGCGCTCGGACTGAAGATTCGCATCGGAACGACCGTTGACGACGCCGATCCCGGCGCACTGGAGCGCCTGTGCGAGTTGCATCGTTCGCTCGGCATTGCCGACGAGGATCATGTCGTGCGACCGATCGTGCGCCGCGGCCGCGCGCAGACCAACGGGTTGGGAGTCGGCGTCGCGCTCGAGGACCTGCCCGCGGAACTTACTTTAACCGCCGAAGGCGCGTTCTGGAGCCCAGTTGGTCCGACGGTAAGCGCGGACCGGCTGGACATCGATTACTTGTTGACGCGAACGATTCACCCGCTCGCGATCCCCGTGGGGGCGATGGCGCGCTATGCGAACGCGAAACCGTTCCGCGAACCTGCCCTGACCGTCACGTGAGCATGACGGCTTCGCGTCCGGTCGGACGCGTTTCGTACGCCGATCATGGCGGGTTTCGCGCAAGTGACGACAGCATCGCACGCGTTCGCGGCGCCTCATTCTCGTGCTCGATGCCGCGATTCGCTGCGAGTAGCTCGTCGCGTAGCCGCCAAAGCGAAACCGCATCGTCGACGTCGTACCACTCCCGCAGCACGGTGAGTGCAAGGCCGAGCGCCGCTGTGCGTTCGGACATCTGAGCGAAAACACGAGCGGTGCTCCAATCGATCCCCGTGAACACTCCGATGTGTCCGGCGCGCAGACCGATGAGGTAGCATCCGCCGTCCGCCGCCGGGCCGACGACGACGTCGCTTCCGGCATGCAGCGCCGCGAACGCGTCCAAGATGCAATCACGCGGTAATGTCGGACTGTCCGCGCCCACGAAACATACGGTCTCGAGTCCCGCTTCCGCGAGTTGCCGGTACGCTGCAGTGAGCCGCTCGCCGAGATCGCTCCCGCTCTGCGCATACTGCCGGATGCCATCGGCAAGCAGTGCCCGCATCTCGGCTTTGCCGTCACGCGGGGCATAGAAGGCCACCGGTTCAGCTCCAGAGGTCAGCGCAGCTGCAACGAGGGCCGTGCTCGTATCCTCGATGAAGGCGCGTGCAAGCGCAGCGTCCTCATCGTACGTCAGCGGCGGAACGAGTCGCGTTTTTACCGCACCGGGTCGCGGAACTTTCGCGAACATCGCGAGCGCGCGCACCCGCAAGATCTTTTTGCCCGACACCTCGCGCACCTTGCGTCCCAAGCGTGAAACAACGCGATGCGTTACCGTATCCCGTGCATGTTCACGCACGCAGCGCTACTCGTCGCGCTATGTACGCATGTTCCGCCGATGGGCGCCTATCGATTCGCCGGTCGCACCGTCTACGTCGGAACCGATGCCGAGCCGCCGGACCATCCGAGGATACAGTACTATGATTCTAAGACGCGTCGCATTGGCACGCTCGACTACGTCTCCGGCCGAACATATCGCACAGATGAATCACCGCGGCTGAAGTTTACGCTCGCTGTGCCCGCTTCGCCCGTTTGCGAGAAGCCATTGGTGATTGGCGCCGGCGAGCATCGTCTCGGGGCATCGTTCTGGTCGGCGCCGAGTGCCCAGCATCGCTCGACGGTCGTCCTCATTCAGGGAGCCGATGACTCGACCCGTCAGATGGGCTTCCTCATTTCGTACTTCGTCGCTCATGGTCTCAACGTCGTCACCTACGATCAGCGTGGGACAGGCAACTCGCTCGGGAACTGGCGATACACCGGCCCCAATTCCCAGGCCGATGACATTCTCGCAATACTTCAGGCGGTAAAGACGGATCCCGCCGTGGACGACCACCGCATCGGCGCGTGGGCGGCCAGCAACGGCGGATGGGTCGCTCCGATCGTTGCGACGCGTTTTCCCTTGGCTTTCGTGATATTGAAGAGCGCGCCGAGCGAAACGATCGTGGACAACGTTCTTTACGAGGTCGAGGCGGACTTGCGCGAGGGTGGCCGCTTCAGTTCGAAACAAGTCTCGGACGCAATGGCGTTTGAACGAACGATGTTTCAAGCGTTGGAAACGAACTCAAATTGGAACGTCGCTGCGCGGGCGCTGAAGGCGGCGAAGGCGCAGCCGTGGTTTTCCGACATGCGCATTCCGCCCGGAATGACCACGCCGCCGGCGCCGCCGATGCTCGCGGCGCTCCGTGCTTCGCTCGTTTACGATCCTACCGCTACGCTGGAGCAGCTTCGGACGCCGACGCTTGCGCTTTTCGGTGCGCTCGATAAGGACGTGGATGCCGCCGACAGCGCTGCGCGCTTTCGCAAGGCGTTCAAGCATTCCGGCATGGCCGATCTGACGATCCTCAGCTTCCGGCAAGCCGGGCACCTCGTCGTCGCATCGACAACCGGATACGAGGAATCAGCCGTTGTTCCCGGTCCGCTATGTCGGCTACCCCGAAGCGATGATTCGCTGGCTCGATGCGCGTGGTTTTACGACCCAATGACCGGTATAGCTAGGTTCGAGTTCGCCGCCTTCCCTGGCGAATCACTAGCAGTCGACGAAGTTCTTCCAGCCCGATCACTTTCGTGAGACTCGCCGTTGGTAGCGCCGCCCCCGACGCGGCTACCCGCCTCGCGCGTACGGCTCACCGCGACCGCCATGGATCGGACTGCGCAACGAAGGGCAGCGTCAGCACTCTGCCAAGCGTGACGTCGGCCTCGTTCCGATACGTGGGAACGCCGACGTCGCCCGTAGGGTCGCCTTCGCGCAGCGTCCGATGGAGCCAATCCCACAACACGAGCCCGCTCGACCAGTTTCCGTGTTGCGCATCGTGCCGCGCGAGGTGATGGATCCCGTGGCGCCGGGGCGTCACGATGACCGCACCGAGAACACGTTCGACCGTCGCCGGCAGCTGCAAGTTTGCGTGGTGAAAAAGCACCGAGAACGCGAAGAGCCGCTGCCAAAGCACGAATTCCCGCGGGGTCACGCCAAGCGCTACGATTTGGGCAACGCGCACCAGAGCGGAGAGCGCAATCTCGGCGGCGTGTATCCGCAGCGCCGTGGTTACGTCGAGGTCGCGGTCGACATGGTGGACGAGATGCAATCGCCAGAGTGCGGGGACGCGGTGCATCGCCGCATGCCACACGTACATTGCATAATCGAGCAACGCGAGCGCTCCGACGGTGCGCACCGCCCGAGGAAGCCCCAAGCGCGGCAGTAGTCCCCAGCCCCGGCGCTCGGCCGTAGCGGCGACACGCATGGCTAACGGCGCTTCGAGCAGCCCGGTCGCAGCCACCGCGATTCCGCCAAGCACACCGTTGCGGAAAAATCGCGTCGGGCGCGATTCCCGTGGCCGGCGAAGTGGCGAGCGCTCCTCCGTGAGCAGCAACACAGCAAGTTCGGCGGTCAGCAGAGATCCCGTAACGAGTCTATCGGGGCTACGTCCCATCGCAATATTCTACCATTGTAAGCGAATAGGGGAAACCGGCTTGGCGTCCACCGTGACGATCCCGCGCTCGAAGGTGAAAAGTCGTCGACGCATCGACGTGGCGCTAGCGCCTTTGATGCGGCCATCGGCTCCCAAGACGCGATGCGCCGGAATGAAGAGAGCGAGCGGAGTGCGCCCCATCGCGCGCGCGACGCCGCGGTATGCGTTCGGCCGACCGATGGCGCGCGCGACGTCTGCGTACGAGACCAGTAGGCCGGTTTCAAGCTGCGCGACCGCCTTCCAGGCCGCGACCTCGAACGGCGTACCATCGAGAAAGAGCGGCACGTCGAAGCGCCGCAGCCGTCCAGCGAAATATTCCCGGAGTTGAAGAACCGCTTCACGCAGCAGCGCATGATCGCCGTTCTTCGCCGGCGGCCGTGCGGAAGCGGCCGTCCAACGGCTTGCAACGACGCCGCGCGTATCGCATGCGACGTAGAGTCCGCGCCCGAACGGGCTCCGCACGATAGTAGATATCACCACTGCCTCGAATAATGGTCAGCGATCGGAAGCCGCTACCTCACAGCGAAGGCCGTCGGCTCGTGCTGAAGCGCGCAACGCCTCGATCGTCTTCAAGGTTCCTAGGGCATCCTGGACCGGTATCGGCGGCGTACGCCGCTCCAAAAGCGCAGCGGCGAACTCCTCTGCTTCCAGGCGGTACTGATCGACGCCGACGATGCATTTTCGCGGCGCTCGCGGCCCGTCGTGACCAGCAGCGAAACATCGGCGTCGCCCGGAACGAACGCATTGAGCACGTCGATCTGGCCTTTCGTGCCGACGACCGTGTACGAACCTGGCCCGGCAGCGCGGAAACCGCAATCGAAGGTTCCCATCCGCCGGTCTGAAAATCCCAGCACGCCCGCGGCACTGACCTCAACGTCAAACTCATCGCGAAAGTCCCATTGTGCCGACGCCCAGCGGGGTTCTTCACCGAACAGCATGCGCATCGCGTTGACTGCGTAACACCCGACGTCCATTAACGCCCCGCCTCCGAGGTTCTGCTGTAAACGAACGTTGTGACGCGGAAACGGCTCAAGCAAAAACGTGAACGCGGCGCGAACGGCGCGCAATTCGCCGATCGCTCCTTCGGCAAGCAACGTCCGGACGCGAGCGTGTTGTGGATGAAAGCGGTACATGAACGCCTCCATCAGCGCGACGCCGTGCCCGCGACAGCCGTCGATCATGGCCCTCGCCTCGGAGCTGCTTAACGCGAGCGGTTTCTCGCACAGTACGGCCTTGCCCGCGGCGGCCGCTTTCAGCGTCCATTCGGCGTGCAGGCTGTTGGGCAATGGATTGTAAACCGCGTCGATGTCGGGATCCGCGAGCAGCGCCTCATACGAACCGTATGCCTTCGCGATACCGAGCCGCCCTGCACTCTCGCGCGCGCGCCCGAGGTCGCGACTCGCGATAGCGGCGACGATACCGTTGCGCGAATCGAACACCCCCGGAATGAAGCGTTTCAGCGCGATGTTGGCCGTGCTGAGAATGCCCCATCGAATCGGATTCTCCACGTGCAACGCTCCCTTCTCGACCTCGCCTAGGCCGTCAATTGGCGGACATCGCCGGTGCGCTCGAAAGGCTTGCGGTCCTGCAATAGTTCGCGGAGCACGGCGGCGTCGTGCGGCGCGGCGGCGGCGGTGTCGTTATTAAAATAAACGAAGACGTTTCCGGTTCGCTTTTCGATCCGCCGCAGGCGCGCCGCCCAGCGTCGCAGCGTACGGCGCGGATACGAGCCGGCGTACATTGCGTGGTAGCCATGGAGGCGAACGTACGCGAGATCGGAGGCCGTTACGATGTCGCGCATGTGGAAGCCGGGATAGTCGTGCAGGCACAGCGCGATGTTGCGCTCGCGCAATATCGCATAGACCGAAGGAAGCAGCCACGATCGTTCTCGGAATTCGACGACATAGCGGTGTTGCGACGGCAGCTTGCCGAGAAACGCGCGCAGGTGGTCATCGTTGCGCTCGAGATAGGGCGGAAACTGGATGAGCACTTGCGCGACCTTGCCCGCTGTGAAGCACGCAACGCGTTGCATGTAGTTGTCGATGAAGCGGTCCACCCGCTCGGGCAGCGTCTTGCGGTGCGTGATCAATCGGCTCAGTTTCAGCGTATAGATAAAGTCGCCCGGGACGGTCGCGCACCACTGCCCAATCTGTGATTCGGCCGGCAGTCGGTAGGCCGTCGCATTCAGTTCGACGGTATCGAAGCGGCTCGCATAATATGGCAACCATCGCGCCTGCGCGAGCCCCTTCGGGTAAAAACGCGCGCGCCAATCTCCGTACACCCAGCCGCTGGTCCCGACGCGAATCAACGAGATTTATCCTTGCGACGGATCGGGAGTTTATTTAGGTGTCGCGCGCCGGGCTGTCGGAAGCAACCGCGGCGGCGCGCGGCGCCGTTTCTCGCTGATAGCTGCGCAAATAGTCCGGCAGCGGCATGCCCTCGGCCCGATCGTCGGGAAGCGGCTCTCCGAAGGCAAGCCGGGCAGGTATGACTCCCGCCCAGTACGGTGAAGATGCGTCGGCACTCGCATCCTTCGGCGGCCCGCTGCGGCTCTTGGCGGAACACTCGCGCAGGTCCATGGCGATCACGCCGGTCGCACTCAACTCACCGGCGGAGGCGCCTCGCGTATCCGCTCCGCGACCCGGAACGACATGCTCGACAAGCGCTGCAAAGGCGCGCTCCTTTTCGGCGTGATCGGTAACGGGACGCGGTTTCCCGAAGATCACGACGCTGCGATAATTCATCGAGTGATTGAAGGCGGAACGCGCAAGGACGAGGCCGTCCAGAAGCGTCACCGTAACGCAAATCTGCTCGGCGGAAGAAAGTCCCGCAGCTAAGCGACCGCCGGCTGCGCCGTGGAGGTACAGGATGTCGCCGTCGCGCGCGTATGTCGTCGGGATGACGACGGGACCGCCGCCGTCGATAAAGCCGACGTGGGCAACGAGTGCTTCATCGAGAATCGCGTCGACATCCTCGCGTTCCGGCAACGCGCGCTCGGGATGTCTGCGTAATGTCGTGCGCACAAGTTCCTCCGTCCGTCGGTGCTTACGGCGGACAGATTGCGTTCCTGTGTGGAACGCCCCTACGCCGTTCGTTCTTTTTGGCGAACGGCTTCGATGATGACGCGAAACAGCGGCTCTCTCCGAAGCGCCCCCATGAGTGCCGCACCGTCGCGAGCGGACAGCGAACCCAGCGGCGGTACGGTTCGTAGCCACCGGTCGTCTTCCCATAACGCGCCTAGCGCGAAGCGGACGGCGGCAAAGAGCGGATAAGCCGCCAACGTCGAGCGCAACCGAGAGAGCGCGACGTCAACCTCGGCTGCGGCAACGGCACCGCCGCGCGAAGCGTCCCACGCGGTGCCGGACAACGGTGCCGTCACGTTGACGGTCGCCGAAATGCAGCCTGCAAAGCCTCGCAGACGCGCACCGGCTAACTCCGTCTCGGCGCTCGGAAATACGTCGAGCCCGGGAAAATCGCGCGCGAGCGACGCGGCATGCTCCGGCTGCCCCGAACTATCCTTGATGCCCACGATCGTCGCTCCGCAGGCTCCAACGAGCCGCTCGACCACGGCTGCGGTGATCGGCACGCCGCTGAGCGCCGGAAAATGGTACAAGTACAACGCGAGTTCGGGCTTGCCGACGCGATCGATAAGGGTTGCGAAGAAGCGAAAGACCTCATCGTCGGCCACCTTCTTGTAGTAGGACGGCGGCACGACGAGTGCGCCCGCAAAGCCGAGTTGCGCGGCACGTCTGGTCAGAACGACGGCGTCGTCGAGCGCGTTCGCTCCCGTACCGACCATGACGCGCGCCAACGGGATGTCACTGTCCGCAACGGCTTCCATGACGGCCAGCCGTTGCGCGAGCGGAAGCGACATCGCCTCACCCGTCGTCCCGAGCAGGTTGATGCCGTCGCAGCCGTTGCCGAGCAACCACCGACAATGGCGCAGCAGCGCCGGCACATCAGGCCCGAGACCCGATAAAAGCGGAGTGACCGCGGCCGCAACAACGCCACGCAAGCGAAACGGTTTATGAGACAAGCGCTCTGGAGCGGCGATTATAGCGCGCTCAACATCGAACGCCCTCAGCCATTATGATCGGGGAGCGTGACCGTAGCCTCGATGACGCTCACGGCGCTACCGCCGACTTCGACGGTCTCGAGTGCGCCGTTGCGCAGCCGCAGGATGCCGTGTATGAGGCTGCGACGCTGCATCTTCACGCCCTGCTCGTTCCGGAAACGCGCGCCGTCGACGTTCGGGATGAGCCCGTGCTTCGCGAGATACGCCCCGAGGGGCCCGGTCGCGCTGCCGGTCGCCGGGTCCTCGGACACGCCGAGCGCGGGTGCAAACATCCGCGCGTAGACACCTTCGGACGTCGGGGCGAAGACGAACACTTCGTCGCCGGCGGGATCGTCAACGGCACGCCGCATCGCAGCCGGCTCCAGGGCGGCGCGATCGACCGTCGCCGGATCGCGCAGCGGTACGTACAGGAACGGATTGCCGCCCGACACGGCCTCGATCGGATAATCACCCAGGAGATCGTCTTCTTCCAACCCGAGCGCCCGGACGCATGCGGTGCGATCGAAACGGCGTCCGAACGATAGCGGCGGCGTGCGTAGCCATGCGATGAACGGATCGCGTGCGCGTTCGAGCCGGATGCCAATCGGTCCGACGTTTTCATCGAGCACGAAGTCCTCCGCCGGCACGCGGCCGGCGTCGACGAGCGCGAACGCGCTTCCGATCGTGGGATGCCCGGCGAACGGAATCTCCGCGCGCGGCGTGAAGATGCGCACGCGCGCCGCACTACCCTTACGTTCGGGAGCAAACACGAATGCCGTCTCCGAAAGATTCAGTTCGCGGGCCAAGACCTGCATCTCATCGGACGAGAGCCCGTCGGGTTCCAAGAAGACGGCAAGCGGATTACCGGAAAACGGCACTTCGGTGAAGACGTCGACGACTACATAACGAAAGCGCCGCATGAGCGTCGTCTACGGGACGCGACCGCAGAGCTCCGCTTCGCCGCCAATTTCGCGTTTTCTCAGGTGCCTCTCAGCCGCGCTGCGTACCATGAACGCATGATGCAGGCTCCTGCACGAATCCTCGTCGTGGACGATGAACGCCACATCCGCGAATTGCTCGAAATCGGTCTGTCGGACGACGGCTACGACGTGCGCTCCGCGCCCGATGGACAAGTCGCTTTGCAGATCGCCCACGAGTGGTCGCCCGACGCGATCGTGCTCGACGTCATGCTGCCGAAAATCGACGGTATCGCTCTCTTGCCGATGTTCCGTAAACTGACCGAAGCGCCGATCGTGATGCTTTCCGCCAAGGCCGAGACGAGCGACAAGATCGCGGGTCTGCACGGGGGCGCCGACGACTACGTCGCCAAGCCCTTTGAGATGAACGAACTCGTCGCGCGGCTCGAGACGGCTTTGCGCCGCCCGCGCCTCGCTCAACCGACCGTGTTACGCTTCGCTGACCTTGAAGTGAATCTTGAAACGCGCGCAGCGACGCGCGGCAACAAGCGAATCGGTCTCTCGGCGCGCGAGTACGATCTGCTGGTCACGTTTCTACGCAATCCCAATCGCGTCTTCAGTCGCGATCAGCTGCTCGACGCCGTGTGGGGCACCGAGCGCTACGTCGGCCCGGGCGCCGTCGAAACGTACGTCTCGTACCTGCGCGCCAAGATTGACCACGGTTTTTCGAAACGACTGCTGCATACGCACCGCGGCGTAGGGTACTCGCTGCGCGAAGGCTAAAGCCTCAAGTAAGCTGATGTTTCGAAGCCTCGCGACGCGACTGACGGCGGCGTACGTCTTCGCCGCGATCGTGTTGATCGTGATCGTGCTCGCGGCGGTGACCGCCTTTGCGCTATCTGCGTTTGGATTGGCGTCGCGAGAAGCGAGCGCCGCCGTTGCGCGCCAAGCGCCCGACGCGATCCGCTCGCAAGTTGCTCGCCATGGTACGCTCGAAGCGGCCGCTACGGCACTCGCGCAGGATCTGTCGCGGCCTGGTCTGCATGTCGTAATTTTTGGTCTGCACCGTGACGGCCGCCGGTTTCTATCAGCGAGCATCGGCGAGGGAGATGACGGGCGTCCCGTGATCGTGACCGGGCGCCTGGCGCGGCTCGCAGTGCCGCCCGGTACGCCTGCGCGTTTCGAGACGCGGTCGGGGACGGCACCGGGCTTCGAACCTCCTTCCGATTCGCGGCACCGCCAGTTTGAAGGCATGGCACCGTTTCCGTTCGGCCTCAATCTGTTTTTGCGGCTGGCGCCGAACATCGTCGAGAGCGGCGGCGCGCGCGTCGTCATCCTGCCCGATCCGACGCCGCTCGCGCGCATCATCAATGCGTTCTGGCTTGCCATGGTCCCGATCGGCATCTTCGTCATCGTTGCGGCGTGGCTGCTCGGGCGCGCGATCGCGGGGCAAGCCCTGCGCCCGCTGGTCGAAACGACCGAGTCGCTGCGTCGTTTTGGCGCAGGCGACTTTACGCCGCGTACGATCGAAAGCTCCCAGCGTAACGAGATCGGCGCACTCGTCAGCGCCTACAATGCGGCCGCGGCGCAGGTTGCCGCAGCCTTCGAAGAGCGCCGGTCCGCGGAGTCGCAGATACGTCAATTCGTAGCCGACGCCGGACACGAATTGCGCACGCCGCTTACGGTCGTCATGGGCTATCTCGACGTGCTGAGGCGGCGCGCGCAGAACGAACCGACGGCGTCACTTCATATTTACGATACGATGCTTGCGGAGAGCCGACGCATGCGCGCGCTCATCGACAAACTGATCGTCCTTGCGCGACTCGAGCACCCGCAGGCGGCGCAACGGGAGCTCGAGACGGTCGATCTCGCCGAAGTCGCGGCGCGGGTCGCGACGTCGCTCGAAGCGCGTGCCGCGGGAAGGCCGATTGCATTGCACCGCGCCTCCGATGCCCTTGTCCGCGGGGATGAAGCCGAACTGTACGACGCGGTCTCCAACCTCGCCGAGAACGCGCTCAAGTACGCGCCCGGCTCAACCGTCGAAATCGACGTGCACACCGAGGCGGCCGACGTTGTGCTGGCCGTAAGCGATCACGGCCCGGGCATTGGACCCGCCGAGCAGGAACGTATCTTCGACCGCTTCTATCGCGGCGCCGAGCGCGCCGACTCCGATGGCTTCGGGCTGGGTCTTGCGATCGCCAGACGCGCCGTCGAACGCGCCGGCGGCATTCTGTCGCTGACGAGCGCGCCAGGCGACGGCGCGCGTTTCGTAATACGCATTCCCGCAGCATCATGATTCGGCTTCTCGATGAGATGACCGTCGGAGCGATTGCGGCGGGCGAAGTTGTCGAGCGTCCGCTGTCGGTTGCCAAGGAACTCGTCGAAAACGCGCTCGATGCCGGAGCGACGCGCATCGCCGTCGCGGTGACGCGCGGCGGCCTCGACGCAATCGAGGTGATCGACGACGGCGCGGGCATTGCGCCGGCCGAGCTGCGGCTCGCGTTCGCGCGGCACGCGACGAGCAAGCTCGCGCAAGCCACTGACCTCGAGCGCATCGCAACCTTAGGCTTTCGCGGCGAAGGACTCGCCGCAATCGCAGCGGTCGCGCGCGTGCGACTGGACTCCCGCACGAAGGATAGCGACATCGGATATGGCGTCCGCGCTCACGCGCTCGAGGTCTCGGAACCCGAGCCCGTCGCCGCTGCGCCCGGCACTCGCGTGCGCGTCGAAGCGTTGTTCGCGAACGTTCCTGTACGCCGTGACTACGTACGTTCGCCGGCAGCCGAATTCGCGCGCATCTCGACGTTTCTCTCGATGCTCGCGCTCGGCTATCCAGGCGTCGCGTTCAGCCTCTCGCACGACGGGCGACCGGCATTTACGTTTTCCGCAGCCGGCGGGCTCGAACAACGCCTGGCGCACGTTTTCGGCAGTGCGGCTGCACGTGCGCTCATCACGCTTGAACCGACCGACGGCGCCACGCGCGTGCGCGGGTTCGTCAGCCCGCCCGGCGTCGATCGCGGGGACCGCCGGATGCAATTGCTCTTCGTCAACGGACGGCTGCTGCGTTCGACCTTGCTTGCCGGTGCATGGAGTGCTGCGTATGCAACCTTCGCGCTGCGCGGCCGTCACCCGTTCGGTTTGCTCTTTCTTGAAGTCCCGGCCGATCACGTCGATCCTAACGTCCACCCGACTAAGAGCGACGTGCGTTTGCGCTTTCCCGACGCGGCGCACGATGCCGTTCGCCGCGCGATCGGGCGTACGCTTGCGCGCGATGCTACGTCGCGTTTACGCGACGCGCTTTCTTTTGCACCGCCTTTGGACGCGACGCGCACGGCGGCGTACGATCCCGCTCGTGCACCGACTCCAAAAGCAGAGCTTATCTCGCCAGAGACACTACTGGAGCTGCGCGCGGCGACGGCCTCACGCGACGCCGACGACGTGCCGCCCGGTGAACTGCGCATCCTCGCGCAGCTCGACGATACCTTTGTGCTAGCGACCGATGGGCGCGCACTCGTGCTCGTCGATCAGCACGCCGCGCACGAGCGCGTCGCGTTCGAGGCGATTGCCGAGCGCGCGCGTTCGGGGACGGCGGTGCACGAGCCGTTGCTCGTCCCCTACGCGATCGAACTCGCTGCCGAGGATGCCGAACGTTTCGAACGCGCTCGTCCAGCGCTGGCCGCCGCGGGACTCGAAGCCGAACCGTTCGGCGCGCGCGCGTATCGCATTCTCACCACGCCCGCGGGCTACGGCGCGCGCATCTTCGACCTGCGCGCGTACGTTGCCGATCTCGCCGAAGACATGGGCGGTCTCGACGCGCGCGAGCGCGTGTGGGCGTCGCTTGCCTGCCATTCCGTGGTCCGCGCCGGCGAACGGCTCGAACACGCCGAGATGACGGCGCTGCTCGCACGTCTCGTGCGCTGCGAGAACCCGATGCACTGCCCCCACGGCCGCCCGACGATCGTGCGCATCGAACCCGACGCGATCGCGCGCATGTTCAAGCGTGCGTAACGGGTCGCTGCGGAACGTAGCGTGAGCGGCGTCGTCTTGCTCGCCGGTCCCACGTGTTGTGGCAAGACCGAACTTGCGATCGAACTCGCCGAGCGTTTCGATGCCGAAATCGTCGGTGCCGACTCGCGACAAATATACCGCGGCATGCCGATCGGGACCGCGGCTCCGACGGCCCAACAGCGTGCTCGCGTGCCGCATCATCTCATCGCGATACTCGAGCCGCGGGAGCGGTACAGCGCCGCGCGTTTCGTTGCCGATGCTCTGACCGCGATCGAAGCGATTCATACGCGTGGGAAGCGTGCGATCGTCGTGGGTGGCACCGGCTTTTACCTGCGTGCGCTCGCGGGCGACGTGGCGCTCTCGCCTGCATACGATGAAGCGTTGCGCGCGCGGCTCGCGCGCGAAGCGCGCATTCATCCGCCGGAGGTGCTGCACGAATGGCTTGCCTCGCGAGCTCCGGCTCGAGCCGCTGCGCTCCCGCCGACGGACCGCTATCGTGTAGCGCGCGCGCTCGAGATCGCGCTCGCCGAGCCGGAGAAGCGGCGGGCTGACATCGTAACGAGGAACTCGCTGCGCAGCGCGGCTCTGCCCTTTATGAAAATCGCACTGGACGTCGATGCGACGTTGATTGAGGCGCGGATCGCCGTCCGCGTCGACGAGATGCTTGCGGCAGGATTCGTTGCCGAGGCTGAACGTATCGGGGCGGAGGCCGTAGCGGCCGATGCCGTCGGTTATCGGCAAGCGTCGGCATATGGGGCGGGGTGGCTCTCAAAGCAGGAGCTTCGCGCAGGCCTGATACGGGCGACGCGCCGGTACGGAAGACGGCAGATGACATGGCTTCGTAGCGAACGGGACGTGTGCTGGGCGAAACCCCAGAATGCTGCAAACGCCGTGATCGACGTTCTCGGCTGGGGCGAACGCCGCAGGATGGCTTCCGGCACGACCTGAAGGCCGCTCGATGCCGAGCAATGGTGGCTCCGGAACGACGAACCGCGTCGCGCTGCAAGACACATACCTAGCTGAGGCCAAACGTCAAGAGATCCCGGTCACCGTGTATCTCGTCAACGGCTTTCAATTGCGCGGGACGGTGAAGGGTTACGATGCCTTCACGATCGTGCTCGAATACGAGTACCGCCTCCACCTGATCTACAAACATGCCGTCTCGACGATTTCGCCGCAGGCGCCGCTCGCGCTGCCCGAATGACCCACATCGTCTTCGCGGATGAGCCCCTGCATGCTGATGAGCCTCGCTGATTCCCGCTCTGACGGGGCGGCGCGTCTGGCGTCACTTCCGAAGATGCACGGTGCCCACAACACGTTCGTGCTCGTCGACGAACGCCCGGCGCGCTTCACGGACTTCGGCCGCCTGGCTCGCATACTGTGTGCGGCCGACGGGCCGATGGACGGAGCTGACGGCATTCTCGTTTTGCACGATGCGCCCCATGCAACCGTCGCGATGCGCATCTTCAACGCCGACGGCAGCGAAGCCGAGATGTGCGGCAACGGCATCCGTTGCATCGCGCGTTATCTGCTCGAGCGTGGTGAGGGCGAAGCGTTCGCAATAACGACGCACGCCGGCCGGATAGAGGCAGCGGTGACGGCTCGTTCACCGTTTGCGGCAACGGTCGACATGGGCGCCGTGCACTTTCCGAACGGCACCGCAGAAGAACCTCTCGAAGTTCTGGGAGCGACGTGGCATATGTGCGAGGTGTCCGTCGGAAATCCGCACGCGATCGCATTCGTCGACGATCTCGATGGCGTGGATCTGCCGGCGCTCGGGCTTGCGCTGCAAGCGCATCGACGTTTTCCCGAGGGCACGAACCTTCATCTCGTTTCACCGCTCGACGCGTGCACGTTGCGCGTACGGCACTACGAGCGCGGCGTCGGTCTTACGCAAGCCTGCGGTACCGGAGCTGTCGCCGCGGCGGCCGCCGCAATCGCAGCCCGCGGCTTCGGCTCGCCGCTCGACGTGCGCGTGCCCGGCGGGATTTTGCAGGTCGCGTGGCAACGCGGCGGCCATGCCAAGCTGACCGGCGGAGCCGAGCTGTTGTTCGAACGCGAGGTCATGGTCTGATCGGTCTTGCCTACGCCGATGCCCGCGAGCGTATCTACTTTGATGAACGGGCGACACCGCTCGCCGACGGTGGCCGCCTCCGCGTACCGTGCGCTGACGAACTAATCGCTGCGCCGGCCGGCACGATTCCCACGGTGCTCCCCGGCCGTGCGCCCCTGCTCGCAGACGGGGGCGTTGCGCGCCGCATCGCGCTTGGCGCATTACTGCCGGCCGGTTACACCCGGCTGTTGCTGCCCGCGTATCGCCGTCAACCTGACGCGCCCGCCTTGCCGCTCTTCGGCTACACGTTTGCCTGCGTCATCGATGATGAAATGCACGTCGCCGCCATGCGCACCGACGCCTCGGACGAGTGGACCCCCCGTAGCTTTGAGCCGAACGAACTCGAATCACTCGTCGCCGTACGGCGCGCGCGCGACCGTTTCAACGCTGTACTCGCCCAACTGGCGATATGCGCCGTTGACTACGGTTGCTTTACGGCGCAGAACGTCTTCTTGGAACGCGGAGAGGCTGCCCTGCCGGTGTCACCGCGCTGCAACGCGCGCTGCATCGGCTGCATCTCCGAACAGGATTCCGACGCCGGCTTCCCCTCGCCGCAAGCTCGCGTGCGTGATGAAGTCGACGCTGCCGCCCTCGCACGCATCGCCCTTGCACATCTCGAACGCGTGCCCGACGGCATCGTTTCGTTCGGCCAAGGTTGCGAAGGAGAACCACTTCTGCGCGTCACGACCATCGCGCAAACCATCGAGCGCATCAGGTCGCAGACGAGCACCGGCACGATCAACCTCAACACGAACGGGAGCCTGCCGAAATCGCTCGCCACCTTGATCGACGCCGGCCTCGATGCCGTGCGCATTAGCTTGAATTCGTTTCGACCGGAGATTTACGCGGCCTATTATCGTCCGCTCGGTTACGGTCTTGCTGACGTCTTCCAAAGCGTACGCGTTGCCGCCGGCGCGGGCTTACGCGTCTCGCTGAACCTCCTCACGCATCCCGGCGTCACTGACGATGCCGGCGAGGTCGCTGCAAGCGACGCCTTCCTCGCATCCGTCCGCGTCGCAATGATACAGACCCGCACCTTGAACATCGACCCGGAGCGCTATTTCGCCGCAGTCGGCCGCCCGGCTCAAGCTCCGCTCGGCATGCGCGAAGCCTTACGCCGCATCGAAGCCGCCGGCGTACGCGTTGGTAATTTTACGCACGCGCACTAACCATCACGCTGCACCATGATCACTGCGAGCCGGCGCCATATTCCGGCCGGCAGTCAAAACTGCGCGATAGAACGATCGAGTTTCGCGACCATTACCACGGAGGCAATGCCGACGAAGAGGCCCGTCGCTACGACGCCGTGCAGAGCGCGCAAACGCATGTCGAGTGCCGCCGGCTGCCGAATCGAATCAAAGGCGCAATCGAGGATCGCATTTCCGTTGTCGGAAACGAACGCCTTGCCGCCTTGGAGGCGTGCGGTAACGGCCGCACCCATTGCTTCGATTTCACGCCCGACGTAATGTGCCGAAAACGGCACGACTTCGACCGGTAAGGGGAACGCTCCAAGTTGTTGCACGAGTTTGCGTTCGGTCACGATGGCGACGAACGTGCGCGCTGCCAGTGCGACGGCCTTCTCGCGGAAGAGCGCGCCACCGCCGCCTTTAATAAGCGACCGGTCGGGGGCGGCTTCATCGGCTCCGTCGAGGGCAACGTCGAGCGGCTCATCACCGAGCGCGACAAGCGGTATACCAAGCTCCCGACACTGACGTTCGGTCGCAAGCGACGTTGGAATCGCCCGTAACCTCCAACCGCTCGCAATCAGTTCGCCGACGCGTTGTACCGCCCAGTATGCGGTCGTACCCGTGCCGAGGCCGATGCAGGTGCCGTCGCGCACGAAGCGATCGACCGCCGTGTATCCGACGACACGCTTGGCGGCGTCTTCGAGCGAAGGTTCCATGGCGCGCCCTTCGCGAGAGCCGCACAACCTCTTGCGGAGACAAAGCGCCACATCCGAATGCCCGGCGCGCATGATCAGATGCGGCCGCACGTTAGCCATGCCGAAGAGGTAACGCAAACCGGCGACCAGGACGGCGTGCAGCAATCGCGTCCGACGCTCGGTCAAATACGTGGTAGACTATGCCGATGCGCGCACACACTTACGTAACGACTGTCGCCTTTGCACTTGCTGCGATTCCGCTCGCGTCGAGTGCCCAGTCCCTGCCCTCTCCGGCGCCGACCGCCTCTACGAGCGCGATGCCGCCCGCACCTTCGGACCCCTGTGCGGCGCTCTCATCGCTCGTCTCTCGACCGACGTTTAGCACCGCAGCGTGCGCGGTGAAGAAGGGCGACCTGCTCTTAGAGAGCGGCTACACGAACTTGACGTCGAGCGGCGTCGGCGCATCGAGCTCGATCACTTTTCCGCAGGGAAACTTGCGCGTGGGTCTAGGCCGAAATGTAGAGTTCGATCTCAATCCGCAGTCGGTGGGTTATCTTTCGGGCTCGCCGCGACAAGTCGGCATCACGGATGGTTCGATCGGGCTCAAATACGAGATTGGTTATTCGAGCCGCCTGCTTTACGGGGTCAACGCACTCTACACCCTACCGGTCGGCAGTGCGAATGTCTTCTCTGAAAACGGCGACGGAGTTCTTGCAAACCTCAATGGTGCGTTTGTTGTATCGCCGAACGTCGGGCTGTTTGCGAGCGTCGGCTACAACGCGCAGAACGCCGGAAGTATCGCCGCGCCGGCGCGCTACCATGATTTCCAGCCTTCGCTCGGAGTATCGATCTCGCTGCCGGTGAACTTCAACGTCTTCCTCGAAGGCTTCGGCGTGTCGTCGACCGGCGCGGGCCTGAGCGGCCGCTACGGCTACGACACGGGATTTCAGAAAGACATCGGCTCCCGCTTACAAGTCGATTTCAATTACTTCAACTATCTCGGAGTGCAAAACGGTAAGCATCAGCATGCGATCGGTTTCGGAGCAGCGTATCTGATCGGTTCGTGAATGCAGAAAGCGGCTCTACGTCAGCTCGGCGGTGCCAGGATGAGCAACTGCTTTGCGCCCACATCGAGCAGCCGCCGGGCGAAGGGCACCCCACGCGGCCAAACGGGACGTTTCCGCGCGCCCTCGATTGCAATCGTGGCAGCACCTTCACGCTGCACGGCGTCCATGAGTTCGACGGCAACGTCGCTTCCCATCGTCACGCTCCAGCGCGCCCGCATGCGCCGCGCGGTTGCAGCGAGTTCGTCGACGATACGGGTTTGCGGTGGGTCGCCCCGATGCAGGACGTGCACGACCGATAAGTCGATCTCGAGCCGCAGCGCGATACGAGCGCAGCGTTCGATCAGCTCAACGTCGCGTTCGCGCGCCTTCACGCCGAGCATCAACCGCGAAAAAGGTGACGCGCTCTTTGCACCGCGCGCGTGAACGATCTCCCGGAGCGCAAGTTCACGCAGCGCGGTCAAGTTTTCAGTGCGGAAGAAGTGCAACAGGGCATCTTCGATTTTTTCGGGCCCATAGATGTTGCCGGCGCGCAAGCGTTGGCGTAAGTGCTCGGCAGTCGTGTCGATCAGGATAACGTCGTCGGCGAGTTTGAGGATATCGTCGGGAACCGTCTCTCGTACTCGTTGCCCGGTAAGGCGGTAGACCGCGTCGCTCAAGCCCTCGAGATGCTGGACGTCCAAGGTCGTGATGACGGAGATGCCGGCCCGAAGGAGTTGCAGCACGTCATCGTATCGGGTGGCGTGCACTTCGCCGGGAGCATTCTGGTGCGCCAAGTCGTCGATGAGCGCAATTGCCGGCCGACGTGCCAGCAGCCCCAGCATGTCGAGTTCGCTGTACCGGCTACCGTTACGCTCGAACTCGAGCCGAGGGAGGATCGGCAGCCCTTCGGCCTTGAGGGCGGTGTCGGCCCGTCCATGCGTTTCGATCAACGCACCGACGACATCGACGCCGCTTTCCTGCAGTTGATCCGCGCGATCCAGCATCGCATAGGTTTTGCCGCTGCCCGTCGCTGCGCCCAAATAGATCGTCAAGCGCCCATAGCCGATGCGCAGGCGGTCGCCGACGGTCTGAGCGTAGCGCGGAAACGCAATCTCACGCTCTGTCGGCGCCGCGTAGGCGGCCGCCTCGATGATGAAGACGTCGCGTTCGGCGGGGCGCGCGGCGATACGGTGCGCAAGCTCGCCGCACGGGACGCTCACGAGGGACGCCTTGAGCTCGGAAAGCTGCGGTTTGATCGCATCGAAACGTTCGAGTGGGACGACGTGCGCATTGAGGTCCGCCGAAAGCGCCGCAATCGCATCGATGTCGCGCTCGCCAACGAGCGCGATATCGACGGCAAGGTCCAGCGCTTGCGCTAAGCTCGCAGACTTGCGCAGGAAGACGGCAGTATCGCCGTCGCCCGTAGCCAGCGCAAGTGCGGTCGAAGTTCGTTTCGGCGTAACGTCGGGCGTTTCGAGATCGTCGACGGTGCGCAACATCATCTCGCGCAAGGTTCGCAGGGCCTGCGCCGGATAGACGCCGGGGGGATCCTGTGTGACGTTGTCGTGTTCGGCGATATCGTGCGAAACGAGCCGCCGCTCGAGCTGTTCGACCGAAACGTCGAGCGCGATTACTTGCTCAGCTTCGCGCAAGAACGAGATCGGAACGATGTCGGCGACCGGATGACCGAGGAGCTCTGCGGCCGCCGTCGCGACGGTTTCGACGTTTGCGATATCGAGAGCTCCTAAGACGCCGATTCCCGCCGACCGCAATGCCAGTGCGTCCTCCCAACGCTTACGGTGAACACCACCCGTAATATTCGCGTGCGCCAAATCGTCGAGCACGACGAGTTGCGGTCTCGCCAGAAGCGCGGCTTTGAAATCGAAGTCCTCGAAGGTGTCTCCGTCGGCGGAAACGACGCGCAGAGCAAGCCGCGGAAGTTGCACGGCCAGGTGCTCGAGGTCGCGGCGTCCTCTGGTGGCGATAGAACCGATAACGACCGTCATTCCGCTCTGCTGCAAGCGGAGCGCCTCGTCCAGAAGCCTGCGCGTCTTACCGGCCCCGGGCGTGCTCGCAAGGTAGACGGTAAGGCGCGCCCGATCATTCACGGCGCGCTGGCTTCTCGCCGCGGGTGTGCCGCTCCGCCGCCCGGATCACCTTTGCAGCTGTGCTTCCATCGAAGCCGGGTCGGTTGTCGGAAGACCGCACATTCCATGTTCGCAGATATATGCAGTCGGCCGACCTGAGAGTGTAGCCTTGCCGGTTACGATCGACGCTAACCGCGCCAACGCTTCGAGCTCCGCGCCTTCGGCGGTACCGAGCAGCGCTCGGTTGGGCAGAAAACGCTGCCGTAACGGATCGACGAATGTTGCGGGAGCGCCCTGCTCCGGCTCCCAAACCAACACGATTTCCGGCGGCTCTCCGATGAAGTAGTCGACGGCCAGGAGCATTCCGTTCAGCGCCGCAGGTTGCTCGCGCAAAGCCGGCGTGTAAGCCTGCAACGTGCGCTCGGCGATGCGTCGCCAGCGGTCGTCGCCCGTGATCGTGTGCAGGCGCAGCGCGTTGAGCAGCGCGACCGATGCGCCGCTCGGCTCGGCGCCGTCGTAGTTCGGCTTTTCGCGTGCAATGAGCTTTTCGTGATCGTTCGCGCTGCGGAACCAGCCGCCGTGGCCGGCGTCGGCGAAGAGGCTTTCGGTTCGCTCGGCAAGTGCCAGCGCTTCGGCGAGCCGGCGACGATCGAACGTCGCCTCGTACAAATCAAGCAAACCCGCGACGTAAAACGCATCATCTTCCAGGAAACCGGGCCCCGAAGAGCGCCCGTCTCTCCAGCTACGCTGCAACCGGCCGTCCTTGCGCAAGTGCGCCAGCACGAAATCCGCCGCGCGCGCAGCAGCGTCGACGTAGCGAGGCTCGGCGAGGACGCGGCCCCCAACAGCCATCGCCGAAATCATGAGCCCGTTCCACGCCGTGAGAATTTTATCGTCACGTAGCGGATGCGGCCGCGCCTCGCGCGCGGTCCGCAATACCCCACGCGCGGCGTTCAGCATCTCCCACGCGTTCTCGTCGGGACGCGGAACGAACAGCACGTTTTTCCCCTCAAAATTTCCCTGCGGCGTGACGCCGTAAAACGCTATGAACCGCTCCGCTTGCTCGCCGAGAAGTCGCCGGACTTCGTCCGCGCTCCAAACGAAAAACGTCCCCTCCTCACCTTGCGAATCGGCATCCGTCGCAGAAAAGAATCCGCCTTCGGGCGACGTCATCTCGCGCATTACGTAGTCGAGCGTCGTGCGGAGCACGCGCGCGAAGTCGCGCCGCTTCGTGACTTGCCACGCTTCGGCGTAGGCGAGCGCGACCAGCGCGTTATCATAGAGCATCTTTTCGAAATGCGGTACAAGCCAACGTTCGTCGGTCGAGTAGCGGTGGAAACCGCCGCCCAGCTGATCGTGCATGCCGCCCGCGGCGATCATCTCGAGCGTGCGTTCGGCCATGTGGAGCGCGGCTGCGTCAGCAGTGCGGTGATGCTGCCGAAGCAGCAACCGCACCGGAAGGCTGGAGGGAAACTTCGGCGCACCTCGGATGCCGCCATTTACGGGATCGTAGACGCGCTCATAGAAGTGCGCCGCCGCGTCGAGGACGTCGGCGCCGGGCAACGCGTCGGTCGTCGCATTGCCGCCGGAACGCGTCATCGTCGCTTGAATCGTGGCTATGATCGACTGGGTCGCCCTCGTGACGCGAGGCGGGTCGGCGCGATAGAGGTCCGCCAACGCTTGCAGGATCGATAAAAAACCCCGTGGCGCTCCGCGGTCTCCGTCACGCGGCGGCACATAGGTACCGGCGAAGAACGGCCGCCGGTCGGCGTCGAGCCACACGCTCATGGGCCAGCCGCCGTGCCCGCTAAGCGCCGTAACGGCCGTCATGTATACCGTGTCGACGTCGGGGCGCTCTTCGCGGTCGACCTTGATCGCGACGTAATACTCGTTGAGGAAGCGCGCAATCTCGATGTCCTCGAACGATTCCTCTTCCATCACGTGACACCAATGGCACGTCGAATAACCGACCGAGAGGAACACCGGAATCCCCCGCCGTCGCGCCTCGTCAAATGCTTCATCGCCCCACGGATACCAATTCACGGGGTTGTGAGCGTGCTGACGTAGATACGGGCTCGTTTCGAGAATCAGCCGGTTCGTGAAGTGGGGGATGCCAGCGTCGCGATGCCGCGTGCGGGGCGTCTCGGAACCCGTTCGGGCTGCAAGCGCGTTAGCGATCTGCTCCTGGAGGTCGCTCGAAAATGGTGCCGCTCCGGGCGGCGGTTCTAGTGGCGCATGTTCAGGATCGACGTATTTATCGGGAGGAATAGATGCCGTCGCATTTTGCAGCGAAGATGACGTCGCTCTCGGTAAGGCCGCCGATCTTGTGCGTCCAGATATCCACGCGAACTTTGCCCCACGCGACGTGCAAGTCCGGATGATGCCGCTGCTCTTCGGCAACGTCGCCGATACGCACGGCGAAGGCCATGGCATCTTTGAAGTTCTTAAACCCGTACTCCCGCGCCAGCATCATGATCGTGCCGCGACGAGCGTCCGCAACATCATGCACCTCCCATGCGCTGTCGATTTCTACAAGCAGCGGAGCCAATTGTTCTGGTGCCAGCGGCGGCACGTCCCCCCGGCAAGGAACGCATCGCTGTTCGGCCAGACTTCCCACGCCCCGTTCCTTCGCCGTTCGTCGAACGAGCCTTGCGGCGACGCATCCAAGCGGTTTAAGCCCGTATTGACTGAAGCCGAGCGTATCGGCCGTTTAAGCGCCACCGCAACCATGTTGTGAGTTCGGCCCGATGTATGCGACGTGATGTCGGTAATCGTATACCCGGTACACCATCCCGCGCGAGTCAACATTGGGATCGCAAATGGCCTTTCCGGTTTGAGGATCGCGCGTCGGTGTCGGAAACGAGACCAAGCAGACCTGAACTTTGTCTCCGGGTTTCTCTGATTCCATAACGTTGTTGCCGTGGTCCCCGTCGTAGTGCACGACCGCCGCAGTCGGAAACGGCTGGCCGTTGAGAAATCTGGGAACGGTCGGCAATTTGATCTCGACGGCGACGCCGCTGTTGAAGCGCTGAGGCCCGCTAGACCCAGATTCCTCAAGTCGAGAGTGCACGGAAGTCACCATGCCGTCGGCGCACGGAATGAATTTCCCGGCATGCCAAGCGCCGCCGCTCACGCTCATCCGTTCTTGCTCGTCGGCAGCTGTTGAATCTGCAGCGGCGCCAAGGTTAGGCAAGAGCAGCACCAGCGTCAACGCCGCGAAAATGGCTACACGTTCCATCAGAGCCACCACTTTTTGCAGTCGATTCCGTCGTCCGCTTTTTTGTCTTGATTACGGGGTTTTGGCTGGTGTTCGGATGTTGAACCGTTTGGCCGCTATCGCTTCGATCGGCTCGGGGAGCGTTAACGGTCCTGGGCTAATAAGGCAGAATTCGAGTCCGGGCCTAAGCACCATCTGACGCTGCCATAAAGCGCAAGAAGTTCCCAGCAGCGGGCGAAACATATCATCAAGCTCTGCATACTGCATGCCTTCCGGCTTTGAAAACCAATGCGCAGTTGTGCTGACCGCCATCGCGTCGGCACCAGCGCGAAGTTGATAAACCCCACCGGCCCCGCCTGCCGCGGCAGATGCGGCGCGGTCGTGCGGTACTTTCTGTTCCCCGGCAACGGCGGCGGAGTTGAGCCGGTCGAGCGCCGCCCATCCGTTCAACAAATACCAATCCTCGTACGCCTTGCCGGCATTGTTGATCCACGGCAGCCCGGCCACGCGAAAGGAAAAGCACCCACGAAACTCTACTAGCGCCGCGTTTTGCAGCCCATCCTGAAACGTAGTCAGGTATGATTCGTACGCGGCAACAGCCGTTTCTTCGCGCGGGTGGTGCCAGAAAGTATATGCCAGCATGATCGTCTCTCGAAGCTAGGGGATTCGATTTCACCGAATCCGTCGCGTTTGCGGCTTTGCCGCAAGCCGCCCGTCGTCGGCTGTCGGACAAAGTCCGACAACTTCCTAGGCGACGGCAGTGAAGCGAGTTTCTGATCTAGCACGTCCGACCCATGCTCGACTTACGCTAGTGTGATGATTCACGAGTTCGTTAAAGAAAGGCCGACGATTTTCGAGAATATGGCGTCGGCCGTAGCAGTCCAAACGAACGGCTTGGCTGCCGTATTATGATACGCGAGATACTCTCGAATC
>JAABUZ0100000702.1_pt1 | contig 76736 bp, 64 predicted proteins | sample 5562091 | NCBI WGS metagenome assembly JAABUZ01 (sample SAMN12813069, study PRJNA571459) | rock metagenome | isolation source: Antarctica rocks | place: Antarctica: Victoria Land, Linnaeus Terrace sud | collected 2015-12-21
GGGATGCGACGCTTCCACGAGATGGTGGGGGTGGAGTCGCGGGTGAGCGCGACAACGATCCAGACCGTGGGCAGCAAGGGCTACGACGGCTTCACCATCGCCATCGTCGACCCCGAGCGCTGAGGCGTCCGGCATAGGCTTGCCCCCCATGGCCGTCGCCACCCGCCGCCGGTCAGCTTCAACCCGCTGCGACGGATCGCCGAGCATCTCGACGCCGAGCGCCACGCTCGGCGTCGCGCCGCCTATCCCCCGGCGACACCGCCTTCAGCCTGGCCCGCACCCACCGCTTCGCGCCCTCGATCCGCTGGCTGCGCTACTCGACGGCTACCGACGCTACGGCCCGGTCTTCACCGTGCGCCTGCTGCACCTGCCCGCAGGGTCCCGCCGAGATGGCCAGCCATGCGAGGGTGACCCCGGCTGGGCGGCAGCTTGACCGCGCCTCAACGCCCGTCGTCGTGGCGACGCCGGACCGCGGCCTCCTGCCTAGCTGCGTCGCGCCGTGCGCGGCCGACCTTGCTCGCCGCCTCGTTGCGATCTGAGATCTCCTTGGTCAGGGCCGTGAAGGCCGCGTCGGCCGCGACCGGCCGGTCCCGGGTCGATGCTTGTCGTCGGTCATGGTGCGCTCCTCAACGCTCGCGGCGAGAATGAACCAGAGAATGCGCGAGCGTGGCATCCAGGGGGGTGCTTGACCATCGAGTCTAGGCCAGACCCGAGGGAATTGGGGCGCAGTTCCTGCTAGCAGGGTCCGGCCGACTGGCCGGCGAAGAAGCGGGCGACGACAGCCCGGGCGCAGGGCGCCTGCTCGAGCACGGCATGGGTGACTCCAGGCACCACGACCAGCTGGGCCTGGGGCAGGCCATGGGCCACCTGGAGCGCCCCCTCCAGCGGCGTGAGGACATCGTCGGCGCCGCTGAGCACCAGGGCGGGGACGTTGGGGAGCGGGCCAAGGGTGGGCTGCGCGCCGGCCGAGGGCCACGTGGAGCACAGCCCGCCCACCCCGTACTGCAGACCGACGTCGGGGGTGAAGGGGGCAAAGCCCGAGCCCAGGCCATTGACCACCGCGCGAGCCTTGGCCAGGCGGACGGAGCGCGGATCGCCCTGATACCAGGGCAGGGGGGAGTCGTCGCACGTGGTGGCCACATAGACCGTCCGGCTCTGGCGGTTGGGCAGGCCCGAGCGCAGGTCGGCAACCGCGGTGGGCAGGTCGCCGAGCAGGCTGAAGGGATCGCCGTGATGGGCAGCGTGCAACCAGAAGGGAAGGTGGGAGAGCCCGGCCTTGTCGCCGATGAAGGAGTCCAGCAGCTGGGCCTCGGAGAAGCTGGCTCCCGCGATGCGGACGTATCCCGCCCGCTGATGGCGTACGACCCCGGTCAGGTCGGTGGCCGGGTCGAAGCCGCAGCGTTGCGCCTGGCACACGGCGCGCAGGACGCGCACCGTCGAGCCGGCCGCCAGGCGGTAGAACGGATCGGTGTCCGGGGCGATCACCGAGTCGAGCACCATCGCCTCCACCCGAGACGGGTACAGGCGCGCGTAGTCGGTGGCGTCCTTGGTGCCGTAGGAGATCCCGAACGGGAGCACCTGGGGGATTCCCAGCAGGGCCCGGACGTCCTCGAGATCGGCGGCGGTGTCGCGCGACGCGTAGTGGCCGCGAATTGGCCCCAGCTGCCGGGCGCAGTGAGCCACGTCGCGGGAGCTGTAGCTGCGCTCACCCTCGATGCGCGGGCAGTCGATGGGGGAGGATTGGCCCACCCCGCGCGGGTCGAACACGAGCATGTCGCGGGTGCCCAGCGCCGGAGCGGCCAGCCCGGCGAAGAAGCTGGCCGCCGCCAGGGCGGGCTCGCCCGGGCCGCCGGCGAGGCCGACAACGGTGTTGCGGGGTGGTCCGGCCGGATGCCGGTAGGCGAGCGAGAGCACCACCGAGCCCGCGCCGCTGGTGTGGTCCAGGGGCACCTGCACCTGGCCGCAGACCCAGGGCGCCCCCAGCGTCGCGCAGGACCCCAGGGGTCGGACCCACCGCGCGGCCGCGGCGGCCTCGCTGTTCGCGAATGGACCGACGAGCCCGGCGAGCACCGCGATGCTCAGAGCAACCAGGGCCGCCGCCCAGGGGCGCGCCGGGGCGAGGGCAAGTGCCCCGACGGCTCGGGCGATTGGCCGCTGGCCACCCTTCATCGGACGCAATCTAGTCACGATCATGGCCAACCCGGCGCGGCCTAGGATGATTTGGCATGGCTCCCTCCCCCCGGCCGGCGCCGCCCCTCCGCCTCGCCGCCGCGCGCCTGGCTCCCCTCGTCGCCGGCCTCGGACTCGTCGCCGCGTGCGGGTCCTCGGGCCCGGCCGCCGGCGGCCCGGGCGCGGCACCGGCGTCGACCCCGGCACGGGCGTCTGCCCCGGCGTCGATCGCCAGCGCCGCTCTGGCCGATCCGGCTCGGGCGGGCTCAACCGACTGGCTCACCTATCACCACGACAACTCGCGCAGCGGCCTCGACCCGGCAAGCCCGCCACTCGGGCGCCCCCATCGCGCGTGGGCCTCGGCCCCCGTGCACGGACAGATCTACGCCGAGCCGCTGATCGCCGGCGATCGGGTGATCGTGGCCACCGAGGAGAACTGGGTCTACGCCCTGTCACGCCGCAACGGACGGGTGCTCTGGCATCGCCACGTCGCCCCGCCGGTCTCCGCCCGTGCGCTGCCCTGTGGCGACATCGACCCGTCGGGCATCACCGGCACGCCGGTGATCGACGCCGCCGCCGGCCGCGTCTACGTGGTGGCCTTCACCGCGGGCGGGCACCGCCACGAGCTCGTCGCCCTCAGCCTGCGCAGCGGATCCATTCGCCTGCGCCGGACGGTCGACGCGCCGCGGGCCGATCCGCTCGTCCACCAGGAGCGCGGTGCCCTGGCCCTGAGTCACGGCCGGGTGATCATCCCCTACGGCGGGTTGTTCGGCGACTGCGGCGACTACCACGGCCGCGTCGTGTCGGTGACGGCGACGCGCGGCGCCGGCCTGCGCAGCTACCGCGTCCCGGCCGGCCGGGAGGCGGGGATCTGGGCCCCGTCGGGCCCAGCGGTCGATCCGGCCGGCGACGTCTTCGTGGCCACGGGCAACGGCAGCTCGACCTCCCAGCCCGATCACGGCAACAGCGTCATCCGCCTGTCGCCCGACCTGGGCGAGCGGGGCTACTTCACCACGTCTGGCACCGTGGCCGAGAGCGCGAGTGACGCCGACCTGGGCTCGGTCGGGCCGTCGCTGCTGGCTGGCGGCCGCGCCTTCGTCGCCGGCAAGACGGGAATGGGCTACCTGCTCGATACGATAAATCTCGGCGGCGTGGGCGGTCAGCGCGGCTCAACCCGGGTCTGTGGGGGCGCCTACGGCGGGCTCGCCGTCGACGCCGGGCTGATCTACGTCCCCTGCACCGACGGGGTCCATGCCGTCCGAGTCAGCGGCGATCGTCCGGCCGTCGCCTGGACGGGCCCGGGCTTCGACGCCGGGCCCCCGATCATCGCCGGGGGCGCAGTTTGGACCGTCGACCTCGACGCCGGCCGCCTGGTCGCCCTGGATCGGGCCAGCGGGCGCCAGCGGTTCGCCGCGGGCATCGGGCGGCCCAACCACTTCGCCAGCGTGGCTGCCTCGGCCGGGCTGGTCATCGCCCCGGGCGGTAACCGGGTCACCGCCTTCTCGATCCGCTGAGCCACCACGCCGCAGCCCGGAGCGACCGGCGAGCCGCCGACGCGCGTGGGGTATGGTCGCCGACCCCCGATGACGCGCGTGCCCGACCACCGCCGCCGCGCCACCCGCCCTCGAGGGACGGCCCGGCGGCGGGCCGGAATCGCTTTCGCTGTGCTGGGGGGCGTGGCCGCGCTGGGGACCGGGTGCGGCTCCGGGAGTCACCGAGACTTCCTCCCCCCCTCCCCGACGCCGGGCGCCTCCCCCAACGCCGGCGCCCCCGTCGGGGCCGGAGCCATCACCCTGCGGATGACCCTGCCCGGCGTCGGCCCGTCCTATGCGCCGGTGGTCAGCTACCCGGCCAGGGGCCACAGCGCGCGGATCACCGGACTCGTCGACCCGCCCAACGCCGCGGTGCTGCTCGAGCCGCAGACGAGCGCGACGCACGGCTTTCGCACCCTGGCCGCCCGCGTCCAGGCGGGACACATCAGCGCCCGGGTGGACCTGGGCCCGGGGGCCAACACCTTTGACGTGGTCGCCCTGAAGCCCGGCCTGCTCTCCCAGACGGCCCAGGTGGTGATCACCTCCGATCAGCCCGGGATCAGCGCCGATCTGCTCGCCGCCACCCAGGCCGCCGACCAGACCAATGCGCCGGTGACCATCTCCCCCCACGCCAAGCGCGGCCTCGGTCAGGCGCCAAGCACGCTGTCGCTGGCCGCGCCGACCATCGACCGCATCAACGCACCCCCGCCCCCGGCCAGCGGCGGGCCGGGACGCTGGCTCTCGAACTTCGAGGTCACCGAGTACTACCCGATCCCCGAGTCGCTGTTCTCCGGCCCGTTCGTAATGGCCCCCGGGCTGAGCACCGCCCACCGCCAGGACTGGCTGTACGGGCCGAGAGGCGTCGTGCTGGAAGGCGACGGGATCGGGCTCGACGGGCTCTTCTACCACGTGGTGGACGTCCATCCGCCCTACTCGTTCGCGCCCGGACCCTCCCAGCCGTTGAGCTACTACCGCAGCCTGGCCGTCGACCCGCGGGTCATCCCCTTCGGCAGCCACGTCTACATCCCGGCCTACCGGCGCATCAACGGCGGCTGGTTCGAGGCCGACGACACCGGCGGAGCGATCATCGGCAACCACGTCGACGTCTTCCGCCCCCCGCCGCAGACCCTGGCCGACACCGGGGCGCTGCTGCAGGGCCAACCTGTCTACGTGCAGGGCCCGTAGGCGGGGAGCGCGCTGGGCGGGGGCCCGCGTCCGGGGCCCGGCAGGGCCCCGGACGACACTGCTCAGGACAGGCTGTAGCGCCGCAGCGAGAGGGCGAAGCCGTGGCCGGTGTTGGTGTTCATACAGGTCAATCCACTTGTCCGGCTCTGACAGAGGAAGGGCCCGACCCGGCTGTCCTGGCCGTAGGCGAGAACCGAGCCGCCGGGATTCAAGGCGGTGTCGCCGGCGCAGACGAAGGCCGCCGATCCGCTCTTGCCCACCTCGATGCCCTGACCGAAGTCGACCACGCTCGGACAGCTCGCCGGCCGGGCCGGTGGGGACCAGCTGCGGCTACGGATGTCACAGCGGGCGGTGCCGCCCGCAAGCACACAGCCGATGTTGGTCGACGGGGCCTGGAAGGTGGTCAGGTGCACGGGCGGGCTCGACGAGGCGGGGGCGGGGGCGGGGGTCGCCGGCGAGGAGGTCGGGGCGGGCGCCCCCTGGTTCGTCGGCTTCGAGGTAGCACTCGATGACCCAGCGGGGGTGCTGGTCACGGTGACCGTCTTGGTCGAGGATCCGCCGCAGCCGGCGGCCACGAGGGTGGCGAGGACGAGGGCGGCGCGGGTCAGGCGTCGTCGTCTGAACACCGGTCGAGCGTAATCGATCCCGGCCGTCGTCGGGGCCGCAGCCCGCTGCTGCCGGGAGGCGGTGGCTCAGTCGACGGCGCGGCGCACGAACCCCAGCGTGCCCAGGGCCCCGAAGAGCACGAGCGAGACAACGAGGCCCAGCGCGATCCAGCCCCCGCCCAGATGGGGCAGGGTGCTCAGGGTCCCCCGCATCCCCTCGCTGACGTAGGTGATCGGATTGAGCAGCGTGAGCACCTGAAACCACTGCAGGTGCCCCAGGCTCTGCCACGGATAGAACGTAGCGCCGGTGAAGATGAGCGGGGTGAGGACGATGGCGAAGGCCACACTGATGCGGTTCGCCGGAACCGCCGTGCCCAGCACCAGGCCCATGGCGCCGGCCGTGAATGCGCCGAGGACCAGGACCCCGGCCCAGGGCAGCCACGAGGCGTGGGAGAGATCGATGCCACCCGGGAGGATGAGGGCGGCGAGCGGCAGGATGAGCACGGCGGCGACGATGCCTCGCAGCGCAGCGATGATCAACTTCTGCACGGCCACCGCGGCGACGGGGAGGGGTGCGAGCAGGCGGTCCTCGATCTCCTTGGTGAAGGAGAACTCGATGACCAGCGGCAGGGCCGTGTTCTGCAGGGCGGTGAGCACGACGGTGAGCGCCATCACCCCGGGCATGAGCTGGGCCCCGTAGCCGCGCCCGGCCGACCCGATCTCGGGCAGCACCCGCCCGAAGACGAATAGGAAGAACAGCGGCTGCAGCAGCGCCTGGGCCAGGAAGCCGACGGTCTCGTGGCGGACGGTGACCCACAGGTCGCGCCCGCAGAGGGCGAGGAAGGCGCGCAGGCGCACCTTGGCCGGGGAGGTTCGCGCGGGCGCCACCGCGCCGGCCGGGAGGCCAGCTTCGGGCCCGAGGGCCTGACCGCTCGCGCTCACCGCAGCTCCCGGCCGGTCAGGTGGACGAAGACGTCCTCCAGCGTGCCCTCGATCCGCCGCAGCTCTGAGACCTCCATCCCGGCCCGCTCGGCGGCGGCCAGGGCGTCCGAGAGCAGCGAGGGTCCCTGCCCGTACAGACGCATGTGCCACAGCCCCTCACGCTCGGAGGCCTCGCCCACTCGCTCCACCCCTTCCACGGCGGCCAGCGTCGCGCTCGGGTCACCCGCGGCGGCGGCCGTCAGCTCGAGTCCGTGCTCGCCGGGCAGCAGCGCGCGCAGCCCCCGCGGGGTGTCGAGGGCGAGGACCTGGCCGCGGTCGACGATGGCGATGCGGTCGCACAGCCGGTCGGCCTCGGCCATGTCGTGGGTGGTGAGCAGCAGGGTGGTACCGCGGTCGCGCAGGTCGACGATGGTGTCCCACAGGAACAGCCGCGACTGCGGATCCAGCCCCGAGGTGGGCTCGTCGAGGATCAGCACGCGGGGCTCGTGCATGAGCGCCCGGGCGATCATCAGCCTCTGGGCCATGCCCCCCGAGTAGTTGTTGACGTGGTCGGACTCCCGGCCGGCCAGGCCGAAGCGGGCGAGCAGCTCGGTGGCCCGCTCACGGCGCTCGCGGCGTCCGGTGCCGAAGTAGGCGGCGTGGAAGGTGAGGTTCTCCAGCGCGGTCAGCGTGCGGTCGAGATTGCTCATCTGCGGCACCACGGCGATGCGCAGCTTCACCGCGACGGGGTCGGACGCGACGTCGATCACGTCCACGAAGACACGGCCGGCCGTGGGCTTCACGCGCGTGGTGATCGTCCCGATGGTGGTGGTCTTGCCCGCGCCATTGGGCCCCAGCAGGCCGAAGATCTCCCCGCGACGCACGCCGAAGGAGACGCCGGCCACCGCCTCGGGGCCCTCGGCCCGGTAGCGCTTGTGCAGATCCTCGACGCGGATGATGTCGTCGGGGCGCGGAACGCCGGGGGTGCGGTCCCCGATCGACGGACTCGCTGACGCAGGGGAGGGGGCGGGGACCATCGCGTCCCAGGGTGGCAGAGCCGGGGGCGGGCGCTGCGCCGCGCCGCGCCGCAGACCCGAGGTGGCAGAGCCCGGGGCGGGCGCCGCGCGCGGACCCGGACCCGGAGCCGGAGCCGGTCGGCGCGAGACCGGCGCTGCGTCATCGGCACGTGGCTGGGGGGCGGCGGGGTTCAGACCAGCGGTAGCCACGAGGCCTTCGCGGAAGGCTGGCGGGCCGGACCGACCAGAGGCGGTTACCGGCGGAGCCGCACCCCTACCCGCCCTGGCCGCGCAGCACCTGACGCAGACGCAGCGGGGCGCCGGTGCGCAGGATCGTGCGATCGTAGAGAGACGCAGCGGCCGCGACCAGTGCGGCGATCGCCGCCAGGGTGAGGACCAGCGACAGCGCGAACTCGAGCGGCGAGATGTGGCCCAGGACCACCCGCGCGGGCACGACCATCGGCGCGGTGAACGGGACGAAGGTGCAGACCTGCGCGAGCGTCGCATCGGGACTCCCCAGCGTCGATATCGCGGCGATGTAGGAGATGACCAGCACGCCGGTCATCGGGCCCTGGGCGCTGTTGGTGTCCTCCTGGCGTGAGACGAGCGACCCCAGCACGGCGTAGCCGGCGGAGAAGAGCGCGTAGCCGAGCAGGAACCAGAGCAGCGAGAGGCCGAAGATCTGCACCCCGGCGGCCGGGATGGCGCCCTTGCCAGTGGCCGCGCGCCCGAGCAGCGCGGCGCTGCCCACGGCAAGGATCTGCCCCATGCCCAGAACGCCGATCCCCAGCAACTTGCCGGCCAGGAGCCGGCGCGGGCGCACGGTGACGAGCAGCACCTCGACCACTCGTGAGGCCTTCTCCGCCACCAGGCTCGATAGCACGACGCTGCCGTAGGAGATCAGCAGGATGTAGAGCAGCACGAGCGCGGCGGTCACGATGCCGCGGTTGGTGTTGCGGGCCCTCGCGCCGGGCTCGATGGCGGTGACCTGGGCCGGTGGCGGCGACAGCGCCGCGCCGATCCTGGCCGCCGGCACCCCGGCCTGCTGGAGCGTCGAGACGCTGGAGGCCACGCGTGCTGCGCCGGCGGCGAACTGCGCCGGCTGGGACTTGGTGTCTGACTTGACCACCACGCTGCGTCCGTCGATCAGCGCCGCGTCGAGCTTGCCGCTGCCAACGTCGGCCCGCGCCGCGGCTGGCGACGCCGGACGGCGCACCCGCACGCGGTCGCCTGTGCCCTGCACCTGCGCGGGCAGGGCGGCCGCCGCCGCGTCGGCGTGCGCGCCCACCACGCCGATTTCGTAGGTCTTTGCCTTGCCCCCGAGCAGCGACGCAGCGACCGCACCACCGGCGGCCAGCAGCACCATCGCGACCAGAGAGATGCGAAAGGCGCGCGAGCGGCCGCGCTCGACGATCTCACGGCGCGCCACAAGGGCAACCGTGCTCACCGCTCGATCACCTCGCGGAAGACCTCGGCGAGGCTGTGACGCACCTCGGCGAAGTGCGTCACCCGCCCGGCCGCGCGCGCGGCATCGAGGACGAGCTGTGGGTCGGCGCCGTCCTCGAGCGCGAGCAGGGAGCGCCCGTCGCGGTCCTCGATCGGCTCGACGTGCGCGACCCCGGCCGCCCACCCGGGCGCTGCGCCGTCGACCTCGACACGGAGCACCGGCCGCCGCTCGGAGCGCTGCAACTCCTCCACGGTCCCCGACGCGACCGTGCGACCGCCCTCGACGATCGTGACCCCGTCGCAGAGGCGCTCGACGAGGTCTAGCTGGTGGGAGGAGAACAGGACCGAAACACCATCCCGTGCCCGCTCGGCCAGCACATCGGCGAGCACATCGGTGACGATGGGGTCAAGCCCCGAGAAGGGCTCGTCCAGGATCAGCAGCTCCGGCTCGTGCACGAGCGCGGCCGCCAGCTGAACGCGCTGCTGGTTGCCCAGCGAGAGGCGCTCGACCTTCTCCTGCACGCGGTCGCCAAGCCCGAGGCGCTCGAGCCACTTGCGTGCCGCGGCGCGCGCGTCGGCACGCTCGAGCCCGTGGAGCTCGGCGAAGTAGGCGAGCTGCGCTCCAGCGCCCATGCGCTGGTAGAGGCCGCGCTCCTCGGGCATGTAGCCGATCCGCAAGCGCTCTGAGCGCCCAATCGCCCGCTCGTCCCAGCGCACCTCGCCAGCGTCGGGCTCCAGCAGGCCGCAGATGATCCGCATCGTGGTCGTCTTCCCCGCGCCGTTGCGGCCCACGAAGCCGTACAGCGCACCCGCGGGCACGGTGAAGGTCAGGCCATCGAGCGCCCGCACGGGGCCGAAGGCGCGGTGTAGGTCGCGCAGTTCGAGCATGGCGGAAGAGTCGGCCCTAGCGCTTGGCGACACGCCGTAGCGCATCAACCCGCGGATCGGCGCGGTCGGGTCGACCGACCACACTATCGATCCCCACACCGGGGGTGCCGGGCGGGACGGGAATTGCCGCCGCACCGCTGAGTTCTGCGTCGGCGCCGGGTCTAACCAAGCGAGAGCCCAATCAGAAGCGAGCCACAGGAGAGCAAGAATGAGCCTTCCGCAGGTCGTGTCACGAGACGAGTGGCTGGTTGCTCGCAAGGAGCTGCTGGCCAAGGAGAAGGAGCTGACCCGGCGCCGGGACGCGCTCAACGCGGAGCGGCGCAGGCTGGCGATGGTCGAGATCGAGAAGGACTACTTCTTCGAGGGCCCGGACGGCACGGCCAGCCTGCTTGATCTGTTCGAGGGCCAGCGCCAGCTCATCGTCGGCCACTTCATGTTCAACCCGAGCTGGGACGATGGCTGCCCGAGCTGCTCGGCTGGGGCCGACGAGATCTCCGACGGACTTCTTGAGCATCTGCACGTCCGCGACACCAGGCTGGTCCAGGTCTCCCGCGCGCCGTTGGAGAAGCTCGAGCGGTACAAGGCGCGCAAGGGCTGGACCTTTCCCTGGTACTCCTCCTACGGCAGCGACTTCAACTACGACTTCCACGTCACGCTGGACGAATCGGTCGCCCCACTTGAGTACAACTACCGGACCCGGGCCGAGCACGAGCAGGCGGGCACCGCCTACTACCTCGAGGGCGAGCAGCCCATCGAGGAGCCGGGCTCGAGCTACTTCCTGCGTGACGGCGACCGCGTCTTTCACACCTACTCCACCTACGGCCGGGGCGCCGAGATGACCGGAGGCTCGTACTACTTCCTCGACCTGACCGCCCTGGGCCGCCAAGAGGACTGGGAGGAGCCCAAGGGTCGGGCGACCAGCGCCCGCGGTGCGATCCCCGACTTCTCGGCTTGACCCGTGAGCGCGCCCGCGCGATGAGCTATCGATGCTCGAGCTCGGAGCGGGTATAACCGACGGTGATAAGCGGAGCGGGAGAGCGCAGCGTGGAGATATACGAGCCAGCAGCGAGGACCAGCGTCGAGACCATCCGGCGCTACGGCGAGTTCGCCGATCGCGGTGACGCCGCTGAGATCGCCGCGCGGGCGTGGACGGACGCCGGTTTTGACGACGAGAGCACGGCGAGATGGCTGGAGGCGCGCTGCTTCGATGCCGAGGCCGCGCGCGCGTTGGCCGAGCTTGGCGTCACATCGGGGCAGGCCGCCACCCGCACGCGTGATGGTGGCGACGGCTCCATCGCCACCATCGCCTACAAGGTGGCCAACGGGGACCTGACTCCTCGCCAGGGCGCAGCCCGGAGCCTGTCGAGCCGGTGATCTGAAGCCTCGGCGGGAGCGCCGAGCGCGCCTTTGGATCGTGAGCTCCAGGGCGACAAGGGCTCGCGCTGACGTGCCGTGGATCCTGAGCGAAAGCCCCGCATCCCAATGCCTTGTCCGGTGCATCTTGATGCGCTAAACATGTCGGAGTGCGCACGACTCTGACCCTGGCCGACGATGTCGCCGCCGCCATCGAGAAGCTCCGGCGCGAGCGCTCCATCGGCCTCAGCGACGCCGTCAACGAGCTCGTCCGCGCCGGCCTGACCAAGCAGCAAAGTGCCGCTCGGTTTCGCCAGAAGGCGCACGACCTCGGCCGCGGAATCGACTTCTCCAACGTCGCCGACGCCATCGAGACGCTTGACGGGGCCGCCGCTCGCTGATGCTGCTCGATGCCAACCTGCTCCTCTACGCCGTCCACAAGAGCGCAGGGCAACATGAGGCGGCCGCCGAATGGCTGACCGAGCAGCTCAACGGCTCGCGCCGCGTCGGCCTGCCGTGGCAGAGCCTCGGCGCGTTTCTGCGGATCGCGACGCACCCGCGCGCCTTCGAGCACCCGCTCTCTCCGGCCACCGCCTGGGAAGGCGCCATCGACTGGCTCGCCGCGCCGGTCGCCTGGATCCCTGCACCTGGACCAGAGCATGGCCGCATTCTCGGCGAGCTCATGACAACCCACGATGTCCGTGGCAATCTTGTTCCCGACGCAATGCTCGCTGCGCTGGCCGTCGAGCACGGCCTTAACGCTCTACTCCACCGACACCGACTTCGCGCGGTTCCGCGAACTGCGATGGGAGAACCCGCTGTCCTGATTGGTGAGCCGACGGTTGCACTCAGTGGGCGGTCCCGGACTCGAACCGGGGACCTCCTGCGTGTAAAGCAGGCGCTCTGACCAGCTGAGCCAACCGCCCTGATTGCGCCGGACAGGGTGGCAGGCCGGGAGCGTCGGGTCACCCCAACGCCCAACCAGATGGGCGACCGCCGTCGGCGCGCCCACCCGCGGTGGCTAGCCCAGCCGCTCCCGCAGTGCGGCCTCCAACTCGCCCTGACGATAGTCCCCGTCCCAGCGCTCCCCGTCGACGAAGAAGCTCGGGGTCCCGCTTATGCCCACCCGCTCGCCGCCCGCGAGGTCGCGGGCCACCCGGCGCAGCGTCACCTCCCCCATCCGGTCGGCGTCGAAGCGCTCGATGTCGAGCCCCAGCGCCTCGGCATGGCGGCGCAGGGCAGGATTCTCCAGCTCGTGCTGATGGCCCAGCAGTCGATCGTGCATGGGCCAGAACGCGTCCTGCAGCGCCGCCGCCTCGGCGGCGCGGGCCGCGTCGAGGGCGTGGGGATGCTTCTCGACCAGGGGGAAGTGGCGAAAGACCCAGCGGAGCTCTCCAACGAGCTCGCGCTCGAGCCCGTTGACGACCGACACGGCCATCCGGGTGTAGGGGCATTCGTAGTCGCCCAGGACGAAGAGCGCGACCCCGGGCCGTGTCGCTCCCCGGAAGTGGTCGACGTCGTTGTCGAAGCTCGGCTCGAGCACCGACGGCCACGCTACCGGGCGAAGGGCCCTGGCCCACGCGCCTGCGGTGATCCATGGGCTCTTAGAACCTGTCTCGGAACGGGAATCGGGGGTTTGGCCGACGAAGACCTGTGCGTCGCAAGAGGGCCTTGACCGGGCCGTCTCCGGTTGACCGTGGCCGCACGGGCTCAAAGCATCACCTGATGGCGTCGGCGGAGCACCCGCCGCAGGGGCGGCCGGCGGAAGTTGGCCTGGGACAGCGAGGCGTTGATGGCCACCAGCGTCGCCGCGGCGGCCAGGTGGGCACCGCCCAGGGCGCCCAGGACGCGCTTGGCCCGGGCCTGGCGCTTCGGCGTCTGCTCGGCCGGGGTGCTCCCGTCGTCGAGCGCGACCCGGCCGTCGGGCTCCATCCGCGCGAAGCGGACCCCGTTGACGGCGGAGGCTACCCCGGTGAGCGCCACGGCGGCAACTGTCACGTCCTTGAACCGCGCGAGCCTGCGCTCCCGACCCGAGAGTCGCGCGTCGGACGTCTCGTCGGACCGGGCGCCCAGCCAGCCGCCCACCACCGCGGCGAGCGCGAGCGAGTTGACCGTGCCGTACCGCCGCCAGGCGGCGTTGACCACCGCCCCGCGCTCGCGGGGGTTGGAGATGTGGGCCAGCGCCGGGTGCATCCCGACCCGGGCGAACAGATTTCCACCCAACAATGCCGCCGCACCGAGCTCGTGGACAGCCCGGGCCGCCGCGGAGATTCGATCGCTCTCGATGGCGACGCCCACGACGGCCCGATAACCCCGGGAGAGCCGGCGCAAACGGTGGCCCGGCCTCAGGGGCGGCCAGTCAACCTCCGCAACAGCACCTCCACCGAGCGCTCGAGCTGCTGGATCGTCGCGTCATTCACTCGGCCCACGCCGACACGGTTGTTGACCCAGGCGTTGATCTCGCGGTGGCTGCGGCGGTCGCGCCGGCTGAGATCGGCAACCAGGCGCCGGCGCTGGTCGCGGAGCCGGGCCCGGCGCTCGAAGGCCGAGGGCTCCGGGGGCGTTTCGGCTGGCGCCGCTTCGCTGGAGCGCGGGCCAGCGTGGGTCAGACCGGGCGTGGCGATCGCGGCAGCCGCCGCTCTGCCCCCCCCGCCGAACAGCGCCATCTGCGGGGCGACATCCGCAGCCAGAGGAACGAACTCCACCGGCGCCCGGCGCTCGACCTCGACCGGACCCTCATCCTCGTCGAAGCCCAGTACGTCCTCCTCCTCGCGCCGGCGCCGCAGCGGCGCCAGCTCGGTCTCGATCTCGGCGGCGTGGCGGCGCAGCACCGGATCGGCAGGGAGATACAGCCAGCTCGGCTCGGGCGCGCGCCCGGGCAGGGTGCGGACGAAGCGACCGACGATCTGGCGGAAGACCAGCGGCGTCTTGGCCGCGGTGGCGTAGACCCCGACACGCAGGCGCGGGATGTCAACGCCCTCGGAGACCATGTTGACGGCGACGATCCACGGGTCGCGCGAGCCGGAGAAGCCGGCTAGGCGCTCGGCCGCCCGCGACTCGGTGTGCAGGACGACGACCGGCGGGCGTCCGGTGACCTCGCGGAGCAGGGTGGCGAGCTGGCGGGCGTGGACCGAGTCGGCCGCGACCACCAGGCCGCCGGCGTCGGGGTGGGGTCCGGCGCGGAGCGACCCGAGCTGGCCGTGGGCCTCGCGCAGGATGCGGGGCAGGCCGTCGGGCAGCTCGGGTGAGATGGCCGTGCGGTAGCGCCGACCAGCCTCGCGGGCGGTGAGCACCGCGTGAAACGAGGACTCGATCTCCTCGTCGCCACTGCGCCAGGACAGCGCCCCGTCGTAGGTGACGAACGTGACGGGGCGGCAGACCCCGTCACCCACCGCCTCGGCATAGGAGTAGGCCACGTCCGGCTCAGCCACGCCGTCGCTGTCGTAGGAGACACCCGGAATCGGCGCGGCGTCGGAGCGAAACGGCGTGCCCGAGAGCAGCAGCCATCGCCGCGCGGCGGCCATGGCGGTGGCGAAGGCCTCACCCCAGGCCAGCTCCTGACCGAGGTGGTGGGTCTCGTCGGCGATGACAAGCGTGTCCGGACCAACCTGGCGCGCCCAGCGCCGGGGGGCCGAGGCCAGCCGCGCGTAGGTCACCGCCACCCCGTCGAAGTCGGCCGGCACCCGGGCGGCGGGGGCATCCGGCAGCAGGTCGAGCCCGAGGCGCCCGGCGGCCGCCGCCCACTGGCGGGTCAGCGGCGTGGTCGGACAGGCGACCAGGACCGACCGCACGGTCCCGGCGCGCAGGAGCGTCCGGGCCAGCTCGAGGGCCGGGCGAGTCTTACCCGCCCCGGGAGCCGCCGAGATCAGAAACGGACCGTCAGTCCAGCCCTCCAGCGCGCCCAGGGCGCGCGTCTGCCACGGACGCAGGGCCGGGGGGACCCAGCGGCTGGACGGACTCCGGGAGGCGGGGCTCGACGCGTGGGCCACGGACATCGAGCCGTGGATCCTGCGAGGTCGGCCGGACGGCTCGCGCCCGGGCCGGGGGACGCCCTACTTGCCGGTCCCCGCCCCGCCCGAGGCAGCCCCGGTGGTCTGGAGGTGCAGGTCGCCGGCACCGACCTGGATGTGGCCCTGGGAGTCTCGGATGTGCTCGGTGACGGTGCCCTTTGTCCCGTCGCCGTAGACGATGTCGCAGGTGAGCGTCGCGCCGGCCCGGGCGGTGACGCCGGACGGGCAGTGCACCGACGTGGGCTGCTGAGCCCCGGGGGAGGCGGTGATCGCCTGGTGGATCAGGGCTTCAGCCTTGCCGTGGTCGATCGTCGTCGTCCCGCAGCCCGCGGCGAGCAGGCCGCCGACGGCAAGGGGCGCGAGGCGCAGGGGTAGGGCGGGCATGGGGTCTCCTCGGGTCGGGCGCGCCGGGAGGGCGTCTTGGCCGGCACGCAGGGACGGAATCTAAACCTCCGGCGCGGAGGGTGCCCGCCCGAGGTCTGATCGCCTAGGCTGACGCGGCTCGATCCACCCACCGTCGGAGGAAACGCTGAGCGCAGACGGCTACGTAGCACCGGCCCGGCGCCCTCACGGCTGCGCTGAGCCAATCACTCCCCGGCCAGGCTCTCGGGCCGACCAGACCGTCCTGCGCGAGGTGGTCGAGGCGCTGGCCGTCCTGGAACGGGCACCCGGGTCCCCGGGCGAGCGCGAGGCGGCCGACTGGATCTCCGAGCGCCTCGCCGCCGCGGGATGCCGGTGCGTGGTCGAGGAGGCCGAGTTCCTCGACGGCTATGCCCGGCCGCTGATCCCCCTGGGCCTGGCCAGTGCCGGCGCTGGGCTGGTGGCCCTGACCGGACGAGCCCGCTGGCTCGCCGCCGCCATCGGGGTGACCACCGCGGCCGGGGTGGCCGACGACGTCCAGAACGGCACGCGGGCGTGGCGACGGCTGATCGGCCGCCCCCAGGCGACGCAGAACGTGGTGGCCGAGGCCGGCCCCCCCGCCGCGCAGCGGACCCTCGTCGTGCTGGCCCACCACGACGCGGCGCAGACGGGCCAGGTCTTCGACCAGAGACTCCACCACTGGCTCGGCGAGCGCTTCCCCGGGATCCTCGAGCGCATGGACACCTCGCTGCCCCTCTGGTGGCCGGTCATCGCCGCGCCCCTGCTGGTCGTGGCGGGCGCCGCGCGGCGCTCGCGCGGATTGGCCGCCGCCGGACTGGCCGGGTCGCTGGGCGCCGCCGCCCTGGGGGCCGACATCGCGCGCAGCCCGACCGTCCCGGGGGCCAACGACAACCTCTCGGCCGTCGCCGTCCTCGTCGCCCTGGCCGAGCGGCTGCGGCGTGAGCCACGGCCCGGCCTGCGGGTGCTGCTGGTCTCCTGCGGCGCCGAGGAGGTGCTCCAGGGCGGCATCCACGGCTTCTGCGCCCGGCATCTGCCGACCCTCGATCGGGATCAGACGTGGGTGCTGTGCCTGGACACGGTCGGCTCGCCCAGGCTCATCCTCGTCGAGGGCGAGGGCCCGGTGATCATGGAGGACTACTGGGACCGGACCTTCCGCGACCGGTTGGCCGGCGCCGCCGAGCGCGCCGGGGTCACGCTGCGGCGGGGGATGCGCGCCCGCTTCAGCCTCGACGCGATCATCCCCAGTCGGGCGCGCTACCCGACGGCGGCCCTGTCCTCGACGGACTGGGCCAAGGCCCTTACCGAGTACCACCAGATGACCGATACCCCGGAGAACCTCCACTACGGTACGGTGGCCGACGCCGTCGAGGTGGCCTGGGAGCTGCTCGGCGAGCTGGCGGCGGGCGGCCCGGGGCTCGAGCCGGCCCAGCGCGGATAGGACGCGTCGCCGCCAACCGCCAACCGGCTCGCGCCGAGCCCGCAGCGTCGATACGCCCCGACGAAAACCAGCGCCGGCAGCGCCACTCGCCGGCCGCGTTTGGCGACGCTACTCGCGCGCGAGCGGATCGACGGCGTTTCGCAGCGAGTCGCGGCGTCCGGGTGATCCGCAGGGTTCTCGCCTCCGTTAACCAATACAGTTGTTCACAACAGCGGTTTTCAGCGGTGCTCCAGCCCTCGCGAGGGGGGGGAAGCCAGCGGAGCCGAAAAAAGCGGCTGCCTCGCGCCCGGTCCGGGGCGGCGGCACTGCATCCAACTGGAGGAGGGCGTATGCCCGACCGAACCCCTGACGAGCAGGGCCTCGCCCCCAGCGGCGCGATGGCTGAGCTCGCCAACGACCCGTCATCACGGAAGCGATTCCTGAAGATGATGGGCACCGCCGGAGGGGCCAGCGCGTTCAGCGTCTTCCTGGCCGCCTGCGGCTCCAGCAAGAGCTCGACCTCGCCTGGGAGCTCCAGCCCCCCGCCCGGCAGCACGCCGTCGCCGAGCACGCCGTCTCCTGGTGGTAGCAGTGGCGGCATGGGCGACATCAAGATCGTCAACTACGCCCTGACCCTGGAGTACCTCGAGGCGGACTTCTACGCCAAGGTCGCGGCCAGCGGCCTGTTCAAGGGCGCACAGCTCACGGCGCTGAAGAAGATTGGTGCCAACGAGCAGCAGCACGTCTCCGCGCTCACCGCGGCGGTCAAGCAGCTTGGCGGCACACCCGCAGCCAAGCCCATGACCAAGTTCCCGCTGAAGTCGGCGACGAGCGTGGCCATGCTGGCCGCGACCGTCGAGAACCTAGGCGCCTCTGCCTACCTCGGGCAGGCGGGCAACATCCAGAGCAAGCAGATCCTCGCCGCAGCGCTCTCCATCCACACGGTGGAGGCTCGCCACGCGGCGTTCCTCAACACCTTGGTCGGCAAGTCGGTCACGCCTGAGGGCGCGTTCGCCAAGCCGGCGACGATGGATGAGGTCCTGCCCAAGGTCAAGCCCTTCATCGTCGGCTGATCATGGCCGCCAGACAGGAGACAACCATGAGCACCGATACAGAGCTGGCGCAGCCTGAGCTCGCCGGCATCGAGGTCCACGGCACGACCCGGGGGGCGTTCATCGTCCGCGGGGCACTGGCCGCGGGCGCCGTCTTCGGCGCCAGCACGGTCGGGCCCTTCGTGTCCGAGGCCCTGGCCGCGGGCGGTGGTGGGGATGCCGACATCCTCAACTTCGCCCTCACCCTGGAGTACCTGGAGACGGCCTTCTACAAGAAGGCGCAGACCCTGGGGCTCAGCGCCAAGACCATGAAGCTGGCCAAGGCGTTCGGCGCCCAGGAGGCCCAGCACGTGGCCGCGCTGACCAAGGCCATCTCGGGAGCGGGAGCGACGCCGGTCAAGTCGCCGAAGTTCTCCTTCCCGATCACCGACGAGGCGAGCTTCCTCAAGCTCGCCGTCACGCTCGAGGACACGGGGGTCAGCGCCTACAACGGCGCCGCGCCCTCCATCCAGAGCACGGCGGTCCTGGCCGCCGCGGGCAGCATCGTGCAGATCGAGGCGCGTCACGCCGCCGCGATCCGCAACGCAGCGGGCAAGTTCCCGACGATCTCGGCGTTTGACAAGCCGCTGGGCAAGTCGGCGGTCCTGGCCGCGGTCAAGCCGCTCATCAAGGGCTGATCAGGTTCCAGGTCCCCTGAGCGGGGACCTCTTCAGCGGCGCGGTCACCTGTGGGTGGCCGCGCCAGCTGATCCTGGGGGGCCTCGGGCCAGCTCGCCGGCCGGACTCAGCGCGTGAGATTCGCCTGCTGGGCCACGAAGCTCTCCACCGTCCGCCTGAGGCCCTCGGCGAGCGGCATCTCGGCCTCGAAGCCGATGGCCTCCCGCGCGCGGGAGACATCGAGGTAGCGCGTCGGCTGGCCGTCGGGCCGGGAGGCGTCCCACACGATCTCGCCCTCGAAGCCGGTGATGTCCTGGATCATGGCGGCGACATCACGGATGCTTGTCTCCATGCCGGTCCCGATGTTGATCGGCTGCGAGGAGTCCAGGCGTTCGGCGGAGAGGATCATTGCCCGCGCGGCATCATCGACGTAGAGAAACTCGCGCGACGGATTGCCGGTGCCCCACACGGTGACCTGGCCGTCGCCTTTGCTCGTGGCCTCGAGGAACTTGCGGATCAGCGCGGCGATCACGTGTGAGTCCTCGAGGTCGATGTTGTCCCCGGGCCCGTAGAGGTTGGCCATCACCGGCGCGCAGGAGTCAAAGCCGTACTGGCGGCGGTAGGCATCTGAGAGGACGATGAGCATCTTCTTGGCCAGGCCGTACGGCGCGTTGGACTCCTCGGGGTATCCATCCCAGATGTCATCCTCAGAGAACGGGGCTGGCGTGAACTTCGGGTAGGCGCACACGCTGCAGGCGGCCACCAGCTTCCCGACACCCGCCAGACGGGACTGCTCGAAGATGTTGGCGGCCATGATCAGGTTGTCGTGGGCCAGGGGCGCCGGGTTGCGCCGATTGAACCCGATCCCGCCAACCCGAGCGGCAAGGTGAAAGACGGTGTCGGCGCTCTCGACGGCCGTGCGGGTGGCCTGGGTATCGCGCAGGTCCAGCTCCGAGGAGCGGACCACGCGGACGTCGGCGCCGAGCGCCTCGAGATCGCCGACCAGCACGCGTCCGAGGAAGCCGGCACCACCGGTGACGGTTACCGTTCGTCCACTCCAGGCACTGGGGTCGGGTTGGGCCATGGTCGCTACCGCCGAGGGTACCGACGTAGACTCCTCAGATGGCCAGGACACCCGCGATCCGCTGGCTCGACGATCCCGAGGACAAGGACTACGAGGCAGCCCACAGCTTTCTGAGCATGGTGGTTGCCCCGGCGTCTGTGGCCGGGGTGATCGCCCGCCTGCGCAGCGCACCCCGGCAAGAATGGGCAGCCAAGGACATCCTGCGCGCGGCCGGGCTTCCCCCGCTCAAGCCCAAGCAGAGCGCTGAGGTTGCCGAGAAGGGCAAGAAGGTCAAGGCGGGCAGACCCTTATCCCCCATCCTGGCCATCGGCGGCCTGCGGGAGCTCCTGGTGGTGGCCGACGGCTACCACCGCGTCTCGGCCGCCTACCGCGTCGACGAGGACGCGATGGTGCCGGGCCGGCTGCTCTGGCTCTAGTTGACCGCATCGGGTCAACACCGGGGTCGCGAGCTCAGCGTCCGAGACGAGCGGTGGGTCGAAGGCTTCGGCGACCCCTCCCTGGAATGGCGGCGCGTGTTCTCCGAGGTGCTGGGCACCTTCCTGCTCGTGCTCGCCGGAGCGGGCGGTGGCGTGGTCATGGCCGCCAGCCACGACAAGATCAGCCCGGCGGCGGCGGTCACCGCACCGGGCCTGACCGTGCTCGCGGTGATCCTGTTCATGGGGGCGGTGTCGGGCGCCCATCTCAATCCGGCGGTGAGCATCGCCTTTGCGGCGCGGGGCGACTTCCCATGGAGGCGGGTACCGGGCTACGTCGTGGCCCAGCTGCTCGGGTCGACCCTCTCCGTGCTCTTCCTGCTGGCCGTCTTCGGGCGGGTGGGCATGCTCGGGGCCACCGCGCCTGGGGCCGGCCTCGACGACACCCAGGCGATGCTCGTCGAGCTGGTGCTCACGGCCGGCCTGGTCAGCACGATCCTGGGAACCGCCTCACGCGCGCAGAACCTCGGTCCGATCTCCGCCATCGGCGTCGCCGCCTACATCGTCCTGGCCGGCCTGTGGTCGGGCCCGGCCTCGGGCGCCTCGATGAATCCGGCGCGTTCCTTCGGCCCCGATCTGGTGCTCGGCGACTTCTCCCACCTCTGGGTCTACGTGGTGGGACCATTGGCGGGCACCGTGGTGGCGGTGGCCTTCGCGCGGATCCTGCGCGGGCCCAGCGGGCGGGACGACACGGCCAGCAAAGCCGCCCAGGGCTCGCTGGGGCCGCCGTCCGGTCGTTGACCTGGGCGCGCGGCCAAGCCTGCCCGGTCGGCGCCCGGCGTTTGGTCTCGGGCGCAACGGGCATCGGGCTTGGCATGAGCTCACCCACCAGCCAGGTTCCCCACCTCAGTCTCCCCGGCGACGTCGAGATCCCCCAGCTCGGCTTCGGCACCTTCCAGGTGTCGGCGAAGGAGACGACGGACGTCGTGACGCGTGCCCTGCTGGCCGGCTACCGGCTGATCGACACCGCCGCGATGTACGGTAACGAGGCGGGCGTCGGGCAGGCCATGCACGCCTCGGGCCTTGACCGCCGCGAGATCTTCGTCACCACCAAGCTCGCCAACGGCGACCAGGGCCACCAGCGGGCCCCGCGCGCGTTCAAGGAGAGCCTCAAGCGACTCGAGCTCGAGCACGTCGACCTCTACCTCATTCACTGGCCCGTGCCCGCGCAGGATCGCTACGTCGAGACGTGGAAGGCGTTCATCGAGCTGCAGGAGCAGGGCCTGATCCGCGCTATCGGGGTGTCCAACTTCCAGCCCGCCCACCTCGCGCGCCTCAGCGCCGAGACCGGCGTGACGCCGGCCGTCAACCAGGTCGAGCTGCACCCCCACTTCCAGCAGGTCGGCCTGCGTCGGGAGCACGAGGAGCTGGGCATCGCCACCGAGGCATGGAGTCCGCTCGGCCAGGGCAAGGCCCTCGAGGACCCGGCCATCACCCAGATCGCCGAGGCACACGGCCGCACGCCCGGACAGATCGTCATTCGCTGGCACCTGCAGCTCGGCAACATCGTGATTCCCAAGTCGGCGACGCCCGAGCGCATCGAGGAGAACTACGCCGTGCTCGACTTCCACCTCAGCGAGAGCGAGATGGAGGCCATCGAGGCGCTCGACAGCGGGGAGCGGATCGGGCCGGACCCCGAGACGTTCTCGTGATGGGCTGACCCGGATCCGGACCAGTCTCCCGGCGGCGGTGGCCCTCTCGGGCACCCGCGGTCCCGCCGGGCAGATCCAGATCGTCGTCTGCACGACCGTGACAACCCGCGTGCGCCGGGGACGCAAGCTGGTCAAGGGGACCCAGAAGCGCTGCACCTCACGGCTCGTGAGCAGCCCCGGGCGCTTCGCGAGCGCCCGGGGCGCCCGGGCGAGCGTCTCGCGGCGCGGGATCGTCTACGCCGCCGGCGTGGTCACCCACGCCGGGCTCGTGCTGCTGGCACGACGGCCGCTGGCCGCAGGCCGCTACGCGTTGACCCTGACGCTCAACCGCGCCGGGCACACGACAACGATCAGCGAGACCCTCACCATCGGCTGAGCCGTGGGCTCGCGCATGAACGACGCGCAGCCGGAGACAACCGCTCGACGGGGCTAGGCGCCTAGCTCCTGGGAGGCCATCTGCGCCCCCCTCACCCGGTTGGCGATCTTCTCCATGGCCACGTCACGGGCGAAGTCGGGCGAGCCGTGCTTGGGCTTGAGGTCGCGGGAGAAGGGCGAGAAGCCGCAGTCGTCGGTTGCGCCGAGGCGCTCCTTGGGGATGTACTTGGCCGCGGTGACGAGGCGGTCGCGCACCTCCTCGGCCGTCTCCACCGTCGGGTTGAGTGGGTCGACGACGCCCATGAAGCACACCTGGGCCACGCCGTCGGCGTCGTCGCGGCTGTACTGGCCGACCAGCCGGTAGACCTCCTCCTTGTCCTCCTCGGAGGCGCATTGGATGAGGAAGTAGCCCGCGTTCATCTGGAACATCTTGCTCAGCAGCTTCTCGTAGGGCACCTCCTTGGAGTGCACCGAGTCATTGTCGCCGCCGGGGCAGGTGTGGATGCCGATGTTGCGACGTTCGTCGGCCGAGAAGCGCTCAAAGACGCGGTTGTTGAGGTCGATGAACTCCTGGAGCATGTCCTTGCCCGTCCAGGGGTTGCGCGAGTCGTTCTTATTGGCCAGCCGGCCCTCGGTGAAGTCGACCGAGACGCGCTCGGCGCCGGCGGCGAAGCACCCGCGGATGTCCTTCTCGACCTCGTTGACGACGTCGTCGAGGAACTGCTCACGCGAGTAGCCCTCGATCTCCTCGTCGAGCGGGTAGAGCAGCATCATCATCGATGCAGAGATGACCGCCTGCTTGACCGGCTTGGAGGCGATCTTCCTGTTCTTCTCGACGAACTCCGAAGCATAGGTCTTGTAGCGAAACGGCCCTCCGGTCAGGCGCGGCAGCTGGCGGTGGTGGCCGTCGTCGAAGATGGCGAAGAACTGGCCATCGCCCGCGAGGTTCTCGGCCAGCCCCGTGCCGGCCAGCGTGTCAGTGATCGGGTAGGTGGCAAAGCTCGACTCGCGCTGCTCGCCATCGTTGACATAGGTCTCGCCGGTCTCCTCGAGGCGCTTGATCGAGTTCTCCGCCGCCTCGTCCTGCAGCTTCTGCAGCGCGGCGAACTCGATCTTGCCCTGGTCGTGATCCTCGTAGGCGTCCTGCAGCTTCTCCGGTCGGGGCAGGGAACCAACCGTCTCGGTGGGAATCGGCACGGCTTCTCCTCACTTGCGCTTCAGGGACAGAGGGCGACAGTGGGGCGAGCTACAGCCAGCCCGCGGGGACATCCGCGGTCTTGCGGGCGACGATCGCCACGTAGTAGAGCGGCTGGCCGCTGACCGACAGGCGGTGGCGGTAGCGGCGGCGAACCACCGGATCGATCGTCCCCTCGGTGAGCATCCGCCGGATGAGCAGATTGAATCCGCTGGGATCGGTGTCCTCGAGAAAGTGATCGCGCAGGTTGAAGGCGACAAAGCCGCCGGGCGCCACGTAGTTGAACGCATTGGCGAATGCCGCCGGCGGGATGTCGCCGAAGCCCAGCGCCGCCACGCTGGTCAGGCAATTGAGGTCAGCCTCGCGCAGGGTCCGGTCCTCGCCCGCGCTGGGTTCGCACATGTCGGCCACCAGGTAGTCGTCGTAGAGGCCGGGGCGGTCGCGCTGGGCGGCATCTCGCGCCGCTTCGATGATGTCAACGCCGACGAGACGGTCAGCGCCAAGGTCATCGAGCTCCTCGGCCACCATGCCGTTGCCCGCACCGAGGTCAAGGACCCGCAGCTCCGCGGGGTCCTGGCCGCCCTGGTCGAGGGCCTGGGCGAGCAGCTCACGCATCGTCCGCGGTGAGTTGCACTGGAGCTCGTCGTAGAACAGGCGCTCGTAGAGCCCCTTGACCCCGAAGATCTCCGCGTAGTCGTGGAAGCGCAGGCGCTGTCGCGGCTCGCCGGCGACCTCGATCCAACACCACTCGGTGTCCTGGTCGTAGCGTTCGCCGACCGTTGCCGGCAAGGAGATGGCCAGGTCGATATCGGTGGACCCTGTGGTGGAAATGGCAGCTCCTTCTCGTGGTTTCCCGTGACTCCGGGCTGGTCGTGGCGCTAAGGCTCCCCTTATCAAACCACGTGAACGGAGATTTACGCCCGATCGGGAGCGCCGAGGCGCCAAACGGGCAGCAGACGCGGAGCCTGCTCCTAGTCAAACTGCTCGATCGAGTCGCCGATCAGCCAGAACATCGGAGGCCAGAGGCCGACGAAGATGGCCCGCCGCTCGGCGTTTCCCCGCTCGTCCTCGCCGAGGGTCTTCGCGCGGATCCACAGCGCGATGCACAGTCCGACGCAGCTGAGCGATGCGGCCCGCAGATGCCATTCGCGAAGCCCCGCACGATGGAGTCGCTTGGCCAGCACGACCCGTAGAGTGACAGCTCCCACCGCCGGGTCTCCCCTGCTCGAGCCGTCGTCCGCTGGTACTACTTGCTTGGTGCCACGCCGCCTGCCCGCCAAGCTGTTGCTCTCGACGGCGGCGCGTTGGCCGGTGGGGGTCAGCCTCACTTCGTGGCGCTATTTCTGGCGCACGCTGCCCGTGCATCGGCGTGAGCTGGCGGGATCCCTGCCGCGGGACGCCGGGCCCGATCTGCCCGAGGGGATTGAGCTCGAGGGCATCCAGCGGCCCAGCGACGGCGCCGGACCGCTTGTCCATCGCATCTACCGGGCGGAGATCGCCGGCGGCCAGGTCTCGCCTGAGCAGCTGCTCGACACGATCACCCGCGACCTCAACGCCGTGGCACCGTCAGAGTTCGCGAGCTTTCACAAACTGAGCGGCGACGCCGGGGCAATGGCCGTGGGCGACGAGTACGTAGTGCGGATGCCCGGGCCCTGGAATGGACCGGTGCGGGTGATCGACAGGACGCCGAGGTCATTTCGACTGGTCACCCTCGACGGACACCTCGAGGCCGGCCAGATCGAGTTTCGAGCCATCCTGGGTCCGCGCACCCTCGACTTCGTCATTGAGTCGTGGGCGCGCAGCGGCGACCGACTCAGCGATTTCCTCTACAGCCACCTGCGCATGGCCAAGGAGGTCCAGCTGCACATGTGGACCTCGGTTCTGCAGCGTGTGGTCGCGCTGGCCGGGGGCGCGATGGAAGGCGGCGTGGTCATCACCACACGACCCGTCGCAGTCGAGGGGGGCTCGAAGGGTGCCCGGGACCGACTGACCCGGGACCGAGCCCAGCGACGGCTGGCCGGACTCGCCACGCTCGCCCAGAACTTCGATCCCTCGGCCGAGGAGCACACGCGGGCCAACGGCTGGCATGTCGACGACATGATCGAGCCTCTTGCCCCCGAGCCCTCGGGGCCGCCGCTCGCTGATGGCAGCTGGGAGACGGCAGCAGAGCTGATGCGCGCCTATCAGCTCGCCGATCCCCGGGTCGTGCGCGCCACCTTCCGCGAGGATGCACCCCTCGCCGGCCGCGACATGTTGCTCGAGATCCGCTTACATGGACTGCGGCTCCACCTGGGCGTGCGGGTGGACGAGGTCTACGACGAGGAACGACAGCTCGCTGGCCGCTCGGCACGCGTGTTCGGCTGGAGCTACACCACCCTCGAAGGGCACTTCGAGGAGGGCCGCATGTACTACGAGATCTGGAAGTGGCTGGACACCGGGGACGTCGAGTTCCGCCTGCGTGCCTACTCCCGCACGGCTCGTCGTGGATCGGTGGCTCGGCGTGTCGCGTTCAGGCTCATTGGCCGCCATCAGCAGCTCGCTTTCTACCGCCAGGTGTGTCGGTGCGTTCGGCGTCTGACCGAAGCCGAGCTCGAAACCAAGCACGTCGCCACCTGAGCCCTCAGACGGTGGGGGTGGCGACGCATCCGCGCACCCTGAAGCCCCGGTCAATCAGGATGTCGCGCTCATCGACAGCAGCAGCCGGGTCACCGCGGCGGGGTCGTCCCACATCGGGAGATGTCCGCAGCCGCGCAGGACGACCTGGCGGACGGTGGTCGGCACGTGCCGTGGGGGCGCGACGAGCCGGTCGCGCTCGCCCCACGCCAGAGTGACCGGAACGCGGATGCGCTCGAGTCCCTCGAAGCGCCCAGCGCGCATCGCGGCGTTGACCGCATCGAAGCCGGGGGCGCGGGCGTAGGCGCGGATCATGCGCGCAGCGTCGCTGGCGGGCACGCGCTCGGGACGGGCGACGGTTCCTGCCAGCGCGAGCCGGCGTCCGCCGGGGCGCCACACCAGCAGGGGGACGAGCGGCAGAGCGAGCCGGGCGACCTGGCGCGCGGCACCCAGCCGCGGTGCCAACGGCGCCGGCCACAGGCCCGCCGGGCACAGCGCGGTGACCGAGCGCGCGCGCCCGGCCAGCGCCAGCTCGAGTGCGACCCAGGCACCGAGCGAGTTGCCCGCCACATGCGCGCGCTCGATCCCCAGCTCGTCGAGCAGCCCCCCAAGCGCGACCATCAGGGCACGCGGCGTCGGCTTGGGCGGCTCGGCCAGCGCAGCGGAGTCGCCGAAGCCGGGGAGGTCGACGGCGATGACGTGGCGCTGGGCGGCGAGCCCGTCGAGCAAGGGGTCCCACGAGTGGCGGTCCCCGCCGAGCGGATGAACAAGCACGAGCGCCTCGCCGGCCCCCCGGCGCTCGTAGGCCACTGCGCTCATCGGACTACTGTTCGAGGGCGACGATCACCGCGCCGGCGAGCAGCGCCGATGCGCCGGCGACGGCCGCGGTGGCGGCGGGAGACTTCGCGGGCAGCCCCTCGCGCGCGGCGAACGTGGCGGCGATGTCGGCGCAGTCGCCGAGTACCGCCGCCGCCAGCCAGGGTCGGACGGGCTCGTCGCGCAGCGCGCCGGCCAGGGCGCCGACGTGCAGCAAGGCGTCGCGCGCGCCGAGGCCGCGCAGGCCGACGCCGGCCGCCGCGCTGCCGCCACCGTCGCCAAGCCAGGTTTGGCTCAGCCGTCCTGGGGCGGCGATCAGGGCAAGCCCGTAGGCGATGCGCAGGGTGGCGAGGGCCGCAGCGGCCTGACGGGCGCGTGACATCGTGTTGGTGTACGGATCGCTGGCGCAGATCGATCACGACGACGTGATCCCGCCGCGAATGGCCGCCGTAGTTGCCGGTATGGAGCTCAGCGGTACAACGGCGCTGGTCACGGGCGCAAACCGCGGGATCGGCGCCGCGCTGGGCCGGGCCCTTGCCCAGCGCCCGCTGCGGCGCCTGCTGCTCGGGATGCGCGATCCGGCGAGCTGGGATCCGATCTCCCGGCCGGCCGGTGGCGCGCGCGAGATCGTCGCCGTGCACATGGACCTCTCCTCGCGCGAGCAGATCGACGCCTGCTGCGACGCGCTCGGCGAGGACCTCGGGGCAATTGACGTGCTCGTCAACAACGCCGGGCTGATGACCGGGGGACTGCTCGAGGAACAGGACCTCGAGCAGGTCTACGCGATGTTCCAGGTCAATCTCGTTGCCGTCGCCCACCTCACCAGCCGGATCGTGCCCACCATGGTCGGCCGCTGCACCGGCATGGTGGTCAACAACACCAGCATCAGCGGGTATGCCTACTTCCCAGCCGCCAGCACGTACGCCGCCTCCAAGGCGGGCGTCGTGGGGCTGTCGGAGTCGTTGCGCCGCGAGCTGCGCGGCACCGGCGTCGGCGTGCTGCACCTCGTGACGCCTGGCGTTGACACCGACATGCTGGCCGACACCGAGCAGGTCTACGGCCGGCACATCGACACGTCGTCGTGGGGTCGCGTATCACCCGAGGAATGGGCGCATCGCGTCTTGGGAGCAATAGAGCGCGACGCCCACGTGCTCGGCCCCGGCGGCCGCCTCGGGCTGGCCAAGTTCGCCTCGCGCGGCCCCGCGGCCCTGCTCGACGCGCTCTCCGCGCGCATGTTCAGCCGCGAACCGCGCGGCTGAGCGCGCTCAGACCGACGCCAGCGCTACCGGGTCGTGGGCGGTGAGCGGGCTCAGCGCGCTCACGCGCTCGGCCCGGAAGGACGGCTTGGCCAGCGTGACCTGGACGCTCTGGATCCGGCGTTCGGCGAAACCACCCTCGGAGTAGGCGAGATAGAGCGTCCACAGGCGGCGGAAGCGCTCGTCGTAGCCCAGCGCCTTGAGGCCCTCGCGGTTGGCCACGAAGCGCCGCCGCCAGTGGCGCAGCGTCTCGACGTAGTGCGGCGAGAGATCCTCGACGAAGATCGGGCGCAGGTCGGTGTGGCGGGCCACGCTGCGGCTGATGACCTCCATCGAGGGCAGGCAGCCGCCGGGGAAGATGACCGTGTTGGCAAAGCTGCGCGACGCCTTCTCGACCTCGTAGGCCCGATCGTCGATGGTGATCGCCTGCAGCAGCATCGCGCCCTCGGGGGTCAGCAGCTGCGCACAGCAGGCGAAGAAGGTGTCGAAGTCGCGCCAGCCGACCGCCTCGATCATCTCGATCGAAACCAGCTTGTCGTAGCTGCCGCGCAGGTCGCGGTAATCCTCCAGCAGCACGGTCACGCGGTCCTCCAAGCCGGCGGCGCGTACGCGCTCCTGCGCGAAGGCGTGCTGCTCCTGGGAGATGGTGGTCGTGGTCACGCGGCAGCCGAAGCGGCCGGCCGCGTAGAGCGCGAAGCCACCCCAGCCCGTGCCGATCTCGAGCACGTGGTCGGCCGGGCTGAGCCCGAGGCGACGGCAGATGCGCTCGAGCTTGGCTTCGGAGGCTTGCGCCAGGGTCATGTCAGGGTGCTCGAAGACCGCGCTGGAGTACATCATCGTGGGGTCGAGCATGAGCTCGAAGAGCTTGTTGCCCAGGTCGTAGTGGGCGGAGATGTCGCGCCGGCTGCGCCGCCGCGTGTTGCGGCGCAGGCGACCGGTCACCGCCAGCCAGACCGCCCGCGGCGGCAGCAGCAGGCGGCGCAGGCGGTCCACTGCCGGCATGTTGATCGCGGCGAGACGAACCAGCGCGGTCACGTCCGGCGATTCCCACAGTCCATCGGCGTAGGCGGTTGAGAGCCCGCGACTGCCGCGCAGCATCGAGCGCCAGAAGCGCGGAGCCCTGACCCGCAGCACGGCGCGCGGAGCGCCCGATCCGAAGCAGTGGCGCCTGCCGTCTTCGAGCACCGTCAGCTGCCCATGCGCGAGACGCGCAAGCACAGCGAGGACGAAGCGGCGTACGAGGCGGTCGGTCACGGGGTGGCCTGCGCGTGCGGATGGGGATGGGCGCGGACACCCTTCAGACGCAGCACGAGCGCCTGGCGGTAGATGCGAGCAAGCACCCGCATGCTCATTGCCGGTTGGCGGAGCGTCAGCGTCGCGAGGCTTCGCGGCGTCAGCTCGCGGCGCGTCATGGCCAGCGTCGCATCGAACGCGACGTGGTCGCCCCGACGGCTGGCGATGTGCACGGCCAGACGCTGATCGGGGTCGGCCATGCGCCACTCGTAGACGTGGTCCATGCCCATGAACGGCGACACGTGCAGGTGCTTGGCGACCCGCCCCTCGATCGCCCCCCCGCTGGCGTCGGGGTCACGCCCGAGCACGTAGGCGTGGCGCTCGCCCCACGGGGTGTTGGTCACCTCGGCCACGAGCGCGACGGGTCGCTCACCGGCAGCGTCGAAGCAGTAGTAGAAGGCCACGGGGTTGAAGCAGTGGCCCAGCACGCGCAGGTTCGCGAGCATCCGGATCGGCCCGCCCGGACGCGACCCGAGCCGTTCGCCGACCAGCCGCCGGACCGACTCCGCCAGGGGCACCGCGGGGTCCCCGAGGTAATCGCTGCGGCGGAAGCGAACGACGCCCGGGGGCGACGCGACCAGCCGGCCGCCCAGCAGGGCGGGCAGCTCGTCGAGGTCGACATAGGCCAGGTGCAGGCGGTAGGAGAACTCGTGCTCGCGCACGTCGAAGCGCCGATGGCGGACAGTTCCCTCATAGAGTGCGCTCGCGGTCACGGCAACCGCGCTCTGAAGCGCTCGCAGACGCGAAGGGCGCTGCGCACGCCGTCCTCATGAAAGCCCCAGCCCCAGTAGGCGCCGCAGTAGCTGGTGCGATTGCGTCCGCTGATCTCCTGATGGCGCGCCTGGGCGGCCGCACCGGCGGCGGTGTAGACCGGATGTGCGTAGGAGATCGTCCTGATGATCGTGTCCGGATCGATCGTCTCCGTGCGGTTGAGGGTCACGCAGAACTCCTGGTCGGCCGTGATGCTCTGCAGGCGGTTCATGTGGTAGGTGACGGTCGCGCGCTCGGGCGGCTCGTCGAGCAGGTGATAGTTCCAGCTGGCCCACGCCGCGCGGCGGCGCGGGAGCAGGCGGCGGTCGGTGTGCAGCACGGCCTCGTTGGGCTGGTAGGGGATGGCGCCGAGCAGCTCGTGCTCCCGGTCGCTGGGGTCGGTGAGCATCGCCAGCGCCTGATCGGAGTGCGTCGCGACGATCACTTCGTCGAACGTCTCCGGCTCCCCTCCCGGCGTGGTCAGCCCGACGTGGTCGGCCGCGCGGGTGATGGCGCTCACCGGCGTGCGCAGCCGCAGCCGGTCTCCGAGCGGGGCGATCAGCGCGTCGACGTAGCGCGCCGACCCGCCGCGCACGGTCTTCCAGCGCGGCCGGCCGCGGAAGCCGAGCATCCCGTGGTTGTCGAAGAACTCGGCAAGGAAGCGGGCGGGGAAGCTCCAGAGCTGGCGCGGATCGGCGGACCACACGGCCGAGGCCTGGGGGACGATCAGACGTTCGACGAACGCTTGAGAGAAGCCCTGACGCTCCAACCATACGCCGAGCGAGGGACCCTCGCCGTCGGTATGCAGCAGGTCGCGCGCCTCGCGGTTGAAGCGCAGCAGGTCTGAGATCATCCGTCGGAAGGTGGGGTCGACGAGGTGGCGGCGGTTGGCAAAGAGACCGTTGGCCGATCCGCTGGAGTACTCGAAGTCTCCGCGCCCGTCCGACACGCCGAAGCTCATCGTCGACGGCTGGGAGGCGACGCCCAGACCGCCGAGCAAGCGCTCGAAGTTTGGATAGTTGCGGTCGTTGAAGACGATGAACCCGGTATCCACTGCGTAGGAGGCGTGATCGGTCTCGACCGGGATGGTGTTGGTGTGGCCGCCCGGATAGCCGTTGGCCTCGAAGACGGTCACGTCGTGCTCGCGCTGCAGCAGGTGCGCGGCCACGAGCCCGGACACACCGGCGCCGACGATCGCGAGTCTCACGGGCCTTGGTGGGTGGGCATACCGCCCTTGTGTTCGTGCCAGACCCGGTTCAGGATCAGCGCGAGGAACCTGCCACCCCCAGCGACCGAATGCGTGCCGCGAAGGCGCTGCCGCCTGCAAGTCCTCTGTCAGGCCAGCGATGCTGGCGATAGCGCGTCAGAATGCCCATCGAGATGCGTAAGGGGTGCCGCCCCCTACCTTGTCCCTTTCGGCCAGACGCGGCAGAGGAGACCACCCCGTGAGAAGAAGGCGCCGACCCGCTCAGGAACTGAGGGCAACCATCGACCGGCTACCGCTCGAGGTCCGTCAGGCGGTACTCGACGGGATCGAGAGTCAGCGGATCATCGCCGGGGCCCACGCCGACGGAGTGGGCGGAGTCTGCCCGATGGTGGCCGCTGACGTCCGCTGGCAGGGCATTAGCCGCGGGAGCGTCGAGCGGGCCCAGGAGGCGGCCCGCGCGTGGGATCGCTATGCCGAGGCGACCGGCGCCTGGCATCCGGCCACCAAGCGTCAGCTGTTGGCCCTGCGCGCCATGCTCGAGGCGAGCATCTTGGAGCAGTCCACCGGGACCGAGATACCGCTGTCTGAAGCGATCGCCGAACACCGGCGGGTCAGCACGTCGCGCCACCGCTCAGCAGAGGCCCAGCCCGTGGCTGAGCCCACCTCCCGCCCGCGCCCGGATAGCGGTGAGCGCGACCGCACCAGCGAGCTCCGCGACCGCGCGGGATGGTCCTGGCTGCGACCGTTTCGCAGCTATGACGACTACGAGCAAGCCCTACGGACGCTGCGGGCGCGGCCGGAAATGGAGAGCCGCGAGGTGGAAACGGAGAGTCGGGAGCCTCACTACGCGGGCTCAGGCGTCTGAGACGAAGCTCGGCGGGAGCCGGCTGACAGGAAACGGGTCGTCGCGCGATGACCCGTTAGCGACGGAGAGTCGCTGTAGGCGCGAGGGGGCCGGTCTTCTCCCTATGGCCGATGCGTCTGACCCGAGATCTTCCAGGTGCCGTCTGGCTGCTTCTCCAGAGTGGTCGCCGCTGATCCTCCCAACTGAAACCGGAAGCGGGGTCGCCGTGGAGCTGGAGGCGCGAGCATCAGGCGTACCCGAACGAATGAAATCTCGTCGTAGCGGGCATAACAAGAGTTCGCTCCTCGTACTCCGCGACGAGCGGTGGCTCAGTGTCTTCGAGGCTCCGAGCAGGTGCTACAGCAACGCGCCGCGAGCCGGACGAAGGGCTGTGCCGGACCTCTGATCACAACACATCTCCGAAAGGAGCGTGACGCCCATGGCCGCCACGCAGACCACCAAGTCCCAGACCGCCGCAACCAACCCCAGTGAGACCCCGCGCAGCACATCCGCCAAGACCGCCGCCACGAAGCGCAGCACAACCGCCAAGAAGGCCGCCGCCTCGCGCGCTCGCCGGGCCGTCGGCGAGGAGGCGCGCAAGACCCGCGCCCAGGTCAAGCGCTCGAGCACGGGCGCCGGTCGCCAGGCCGATCGCGCCGAGGCCAAGGCCGAGCTGGGCGTGGCCACCGTCAACAACGCCATCCAGGGCGCCGTCGGTGCCGGCTTCCGTGGTGCCGCCACCGTGGTCGAGAAGGTCCGCAAGGCGTTCTAGCCCTTCAGCTGCTGCCGATGGGGCGGCTCGCGCTGCACGGCGTAGATTGATGGGCTTGATCCGTTCTAGCTCGTGCGCGCTCCAAGCCGGTCGCCGTGCCGGGTCCACCAGGCACCGCAGGCCATGACGCTGGTCCAGGCCTTTGCCGACGGCTCGCGCGAGCAGCGGGACCTGCTGGGCGGCAAGGGGGCCAACGTCGCTGAGATGACCCGCGTTCTGGGCGCGGAGCGGGTTCCGGCTGGTTTCACGATCACCACCGAGGCGTGCGTGACCTACCTCGAAGCCGGCGGCGAGCTGCCCGATGGGCTCGAGGAGCAGGTCGCCGAGCACCTGCACTCCCTGGAAGAACAGACCGGCAAGCGGTTGGGCGACGAGCAGGATCCGCTGCTGGTCTCGGTGCGGTCGGGTGCGCGCGAGTCGATGCCGGGGATGATGGACACCGTCCTCAACCTCGGGCTCAACGACCGCTCTGTCGAGGGCCTGGCGCGCCGCACCCAGAACGAGCGCTTTGCCTGGGACTCCTATCGCCGGTTCGTGCAGATGTACGGCAACGTGGTGATGGGCATCCCCGGCGAGCGCTTCCAACAGGCGATCAAGGAGCTCAAGAAGCGGCTGGGCGTGAAGCTGGATACCGAGCTCGACGCCGCCGCCGTGCGTGAGCTCACCGAGACGTTCAAGGGCTTCTACGACTTTCCCCATGATCCCCAGGCCCAGCTCGCGGCGGCCATCCGCGCGGTGTTCGATTCCTGGATGGGAGACCGCGCCGTTCAGTACCGCCGGCTCAACGGGATCCCCGACCGGTGGGGCACGGCGGTCAACGTCCAGCAGATGGTGTTCGGCAACAAGGGACCTACCAGTGGGTCGGGCGTGGCGTTCTCGCGTGACGAGGTGACCGGCGAGCCGCAGCCCTCAGGAGACTTCCTGCTCGACGCTCAGGGCGAGGACGTCGTCTCGGGCGTTCGCAACACTCTGGATCTCTCGGAGCTTCACGAGCATCTGCCCGAGGTCAACGAGGAGCTCCTCGACATCCTGCGCCGGCTGGAGCGCCACTACGGCGACATGCAGGACACTGAGTTCACCGTCGAGGACGGGCGGCTGTACATGCTGCAGACGCGCAATGCCAAGCGCCCGGCGCAGGCGGCCGTCCGCTTCGCCGTCGATGCTGTCTCCGAGGGTCTGCTGGATCGGGCGGCGGCGCTGCTGACCATCGACGCCTCCTCGCTGGATGCCCTGCTGCATCCCACCTTCGACCCCGACGCCGACTTCGATGTCCTGGCGCGGGGGGTAGCCGCGTCACCGGGTGCTGCCACGGGCGAGATCGTGTTCACAGCCCAGCAGGCGGTCGAGGCGGGAGCGGAGGGCCGGGACGTCGTGCTCGTACGACCGTTCACCGAGGCCGAGGACATCGCCGGGTTTCACGCCGCCCGGGGCATCCTGACCTCTGAGGGTGGCAAGGCCTCTCACGCCGCCCTGGTCGCTCGCGGAATGGGCCGACCCGCCGTGACCGGTGCCGGCGAGATCGTCGTCGATCTGAGCGCCGAGAAGATCCGGGTGGGCGACACGACGCTGCATCGCGGAGACCACATCGCCATCGACGGTACGACCGGGCGGATCACGCTGGGCGACGTGCCGCTGATTGCGCCGAAGGTCTCCGCGCAGTTCGACACTGTGCTCGCCTGGGCCGATGAGCTGCGTCGATTGGGCGTGCGCGCGAATGCCGACAACCCGCAGGACACCGCGCAGGCCCTGGAGTTCGGGGCCGAGGGAGTCGGGCTATGCCGCACCGAGCACATGTTCCTCGGCGAGCGCCAGAGCCTCATGGCGGCGTTCATCCTCGCCGCAGACGAACAGGAGCGCGAACGAGCCATCGAGAAGCTACGGCCACTGCAGGAGGAGGACTTCCAGGCCATCATCTCAGCGGTCGCCGGCCGGCCGCTCACCGTCCGACTGCTCGATCCTCCCCTGCACGAGTTCCTGCCCCGCCCCGAGGACCTCGAGGCCGGCTCCCCCGAACACCGCCGGGTCGAGAGCCTGCAGGAGACCAACCCGATGCTCGGGACGCGCGGGGCCCGGCTGGGCGTGCTCTTCCCGCCGCTCTACGAGATGCAGGTCCAGGCGCTCTTCCGCGCCGCCAAGCGCGTTGATAACGCCCGGGTGGAGGTGATGATCCCGCTGGTGGCCTATGAGCGCGAGCTCGAGCTCCTGCGCGAGCTCGTCGACCGCTGCGGCGAGCGAGAGGAGTACGAGAACTACACGGTTGGCACGATGATCGAGCTGCCCCGGGCCTGCTTCCAAGCCAAGCGCATCGCGGCCTTTGCCGACTTCTTCTCCTTCGGGACCAACGATCTCACCCAGACGGGCCTGGGCTTCAGCCGAGACGACATCGAGGGACGCATCCTCGGTCGCTACATCGATGTGCGGATCCTCGACCGCTCCCCCTTCGAGACCCTCGACGCGCCCGGGGTCGGACAGATGGTCCGCATGGGGGCCTGGTTAGGCCGAACCGCCAAGCCCGAACTGCAGCTCGGCGTCTGCGGTGAGCACGGCGGGGATCCCGACTCGATCGACTTCTTTCACCGCTCAGGAATCGACTACGTGTCCTGCTCCCCGTTTCGCGTGCCCGTCGCCCGGCTCGCGGCCGCCCAGGCAGCCGTCCGAGATGACGACCCGGGCTGACCGGATGCCCCCCCGACGCAACTGGCCTGCGCTTCGCGCGCGTCGTCTCGGTCCGGCTCAGCTCTGCGGGCCAGCGCGCGCTGGGCCAGCTGCCACCGCCACGCCATCACGAGCCCCCTACCCGCCAGACAGCCGGCACAGCGATTGGTAGACGGACGTGAAGCCAACGTCGAAGCAACCGCGAGAGTGGCCCGCTGGGCGCGAGTGAGCGCAGGAGGCCGCCACGACTCGAGAACGTGCATCAGTGCACCTCGTACCAGAAGGGATTCTGGGCGCCCGCTTCCAAGAAACCGAGACGCGGGGTGCGAGGCGGCGATCGAAGAGTGCCGGCTCGACGACGGCACCGCGGCTGAGGCGCTCGGTCGCCTGACACACGCCTGGCTCGAGATCAACCTGCGCTACTCGTTCTCGCAGCTGGTGCTCCAGACCGACTTCGCCGTTTCCCCCAAGCGTCGCCGACAGCAGCGTCGCGTCTTCAGCGAGCCCCTACTCGCCCTGATCCAGCGCGGTCAGGCCTCCGGCGAGCTTTCGGCGTCCGTGTCGCCCGAGTGGGGGGTACAGACCTTCCGATCCCTGATGCAGGGCGGCGCGCGCGCCGTGGCCGACGGCGGCCTCGCGCGCGCCGCTGCGCCCGATGTCGTCCTCACCACGCTGCTGAACGGATTGGCCGCCTCATGAGCACCGGCGCTGTCCAACCCGGCCAGAACGGGGGCCTAAGCGGGCGCGCCCTCGCCACCGTCTTTGGCGCGCTGATGCTGGGCATGTTCCTGGCTGCGCTTGACCAGACGATCGTCTCCACCGCGCTGCCGACGATCGTGGGCGACCTCGGTGGCCTTGACCACCTCGCCTGGGTGGTGACCTCCTACTTGCTCGCCTCCACAGTGTTGACACCCGCTCTACGGCAAGCTCGGGGATATGTACGGCCGCAAGCCGTTGTTCCTTGCGGCGATCCTCATCTTCCTGGCCGGCTCGATGCTTGCCGGCCTGAGCCAGTCGATGGGCCAGCTCATCGCCTTCCGCGCCGTCCAGGGCATCGGCGCTGGCGGACTGATGGTCGGCGCGCAGGCGATCATCGCCGACATCGTTCCGGCCCGCGAGCGCGGGCGCTACATGGGCCTCATCGGCGCAGTCTTCGCGGTGGCGTCGGTCGCCGGCCCGCTTCTCGGCGGGTTCTTCGTCGAGACGATCTCCTGGCGCTGGGTCTTCTACGTCAACATGCCCATCGGCCTGCTCGCGGTGCTGGTCGTGGTCTTCAAGCTGCACCTGCGCACGCCGGCCCAACGCCACTCGATCGACTACCTCGGTGCGGTCCTGCTGACGACCTCGGTCAGCGCGCTCACGCTGCTGACCACCTGGGGCGGCACCGACCACGCCTGGGGCTCGCCAACGATCATCGGCCTCGGCGTCGTAAGCGTCGCGTTCCTGGCCGCGTTCGTCTGGCAGGAGCGGCGGGCCGCCGAGCCGATCATCCCGCTCAGCCTCTTCCGCTCGGCAGTGTTCCGGATCGCCAGCGCGCTGGGGTTCGTCGTCGGCCTCGCGATGTTCGGCGCGATCATCTTCATCCCACTCTTCCTGCAGCTGGTTTACGGCGTCAGCCCGACCAGCTCGGGTCTGCGCATGCTCCCCCTGATCGGTGGCCTGCTCGCGGCGAGCGTCGCGTCCGGGCGCATCATCACGCGCATCGGCCGCTACAGGGCCTTCCCGATCGCGGGCACGGCCGTGACGGGCCTGGGCATGTTCCTGCTCTCGCGCCTGCAGGTCGACACCCCGCCGTGGCTGGCCTCGGCCTTCATGCTGGCGCTCGGCGTGGGTCTGGGCCTGACGATGCAGGTGATCGTCCTGGTCGTCCAGAACGACGCGCCCCGCCGAGACGTCGGCGTCGCGACCTCCAGCGCCACGTTTCTACGCTCGATGGGCGGCTCCCTCGGCGTCGCACTGTTCGGCGCGATCTTCGCCTCACGCCTGGACGCCAAGCTCACGGCGCTGCCCGCCGCCGTCTCTTCGAAGCTGTCGCGCGGCATCAACGTCAATCCCGCGCAGATCCACGCACTCCCCGCGCCGCTCCGCCACGACTTCCTGCTCGCCTTTGCCGATGCGCTGTCGCCGGTATTCCTCGTCGGGACTGGCCTCGCCGCGCTGGCCTTCCTCCTCGCCCTACTGCTCAGGGAGATCCCGCTCAAGGACACGTTGCCCGGCGTCGCCGAGCTCGCTACCGACCAGGCGGTGGCCGGAGGGACGCCAGCCGAGCCAGTCCTCGCCTCGCGCTGAGGCGGTCAGGGGGCCTCAGCCCGCCGCGGCTAGGGCAACGGTCCGCGGCTGAGGGCTCGGCCGGCGCGCCCACGCTCGGGCACGTCGGCGTGCCAGTTGGCGAGCGGCTTGCCCGATCCGGTCAGCGGGAGCGACAGCGCCAGCACCGACGAGAGCGCGGCGACCTGGGGCTCGTACATGCCGCGGAGCTCGTCCAGGTGGGCGCGCGGTAGGCGCATCGGCGATCGCCAGCCCGCTGCGGTCCAACAGGTCGTACAGCTCTTCGAACTGTGCAGACTCCAACCGCTCGGGCGCTGGGGTCGGCGTGGCGCGGAAGGTGTAGGTGAGGTCGGAGACCGCATGACGCGCGAGAGCGAAGGTCAGCGTCGCGGAGTCCGCGGTGTTTACCGGCGTCGCCGCGGCGATCAGGGCACAGGCGTCGAGCACCGCCGTGATCGACGCTAGCCAGTTCTGACCGAGGTGTTGGGAGCGGTAGTACCCGATGACCGGATAAGAGAGGTGGGTCTCCATCAGCTCTGCCGCCCAGCCCTCCCACTCACCGAGGTAGACGAGCAGCTCGTCGACCTGGCCGCGGTCGACCGCCCGCGCGATCAGCGCCCGGGCCGACGGCGGCGAGCCGGCGCGCGGATCAAGCCGCGAAACCGCCGTCTCCCGCCGGGAGAAAGCCTGGAAGAGAGCGGGCAGGTACCCGATGGCAATGAACAGGACCGCGAACCCCGCGGCCGCCTCGACGAGCAGCAGGACCTTGGCCGCAGTCGAGGTCGGCTCAACCCCACTGGATGCGCTGAGAAAGCCGCCGGCACTGAAGTACAGATCGTCGCCGAAGGTCCCCGTGACGCCATCGCCGCGCACGTGCGATCCCACCGCGTACTGCAGGGCGGCAAAGCCCAGCACCAGCCCGGCGGTCCAGAGCGCGACGATGAAGAGCAGGCCAAGCGGGCCGAACAGGCCCAGCAGCGTCTCGCGCGGCGACTCGGGCAGGCGCCGCGCGAACCAACGCCACAAGCGCCACAGCAGCTCGAACAACCCCCGCGCGAGCCGAGGATCACGCTTCACCCTGACCGGCAGCATGAACGACACGAAGAACTCGCCGAGCATGGCGAGCACCAACAGCGCTCCAAGGATCCCGGCGGCGACCCGCACAGCGCGACCATTGCAGATCGGCCCTGCCATCTCGCCAACGTGATCGCCGCCCAGCCGACGCGGACGCTCGGTCATCGAGCCCGGGTCCCGGTAGACCTCGCAAACCATCCCCCTCGATAAGGTTCTGCGCCTCGGCAGTTCGTGACGCGGACAACGACTACCCGCACCGAGCGCGTGCGGACCAGGACGAAGGCGAGATGGACGCCCACGTGGTCCTTCCCGCGTCGGGCTCGGGAGCCGGGATCCTCGTGCTACAGGAGATCTACGGCGTCAACGACTACGTCAAGGAGGTTGCCGAGCGCCTGGCCCACCTTGGCTACGTCGCCCTGGCTCCGGACCTCTACTGGCGCATCGAGCCAGGACTCACGATGCCTCACGACGAGGCGGGGCTCGCGCAGGCCATGGCGACCGTCAGAAGCCTCGACCAGACGGCGGCGGTGGCCGATGCTGTCGCGGCCCTCGACAGCCTCCGCCGGCTTCCCGAGGTGATTGGAAAGGTAATCTTCATCCACCAGCGCCTGCTCACGGGAACGCGCCTCGAGGAGTACGCCGGCCAGCTCCGCACCACCCAGAACTGGATCGGCGGCAGCGACTACAACCCCTGCTCCGCAGCCTTCATCCCGCCGCCTCATGAGCACGTCGAATCGCTTCTCGAGGATCTCTGCGCATTCTGCAACTCCGATTCACTCCCGGCCGTGGCCCAGGCGGCGATCGCACACGCCCAGTTCGAGACGATCCACCCCTTCGTCGACGGCAACGGCCGGACCGGGCGCGCCCTCATCCACGTGGTGCTGCGCCGCCGAGAACTGGCGCCGCGGGTGCTCCCCCCGGTGTCGCTGGCCCTCGCCACATGGTCGGCGGACTACGTCGGCGGCCTGACGGCGACCCGCTACTGCGGACCAGAGACCTCGCGCGCAGCCCACGACGGTCTCGACCAGTGGATCGCCCTGTTCGCCGCAGCGACTCGGCGAGCGGTCTCCGACGCGGGGAGGTACGAGGAGCGGGTCGCCGAGCTCCAGGTCGCATGGCGGGAGCGCGTCGGAAGGGTCCGGGCGAACTCCGCCGTCGAACTTCTCATCCACGCCCTTCCCGCGGCTCCGATCATGACCGTCAAGAGCGCAGCCGCATTCATCGACCGCAGCGAGCAGGCCGCGAATGAGGCCGTCGCGCGGCTCATGGATGCTGACGTCCTGCGCCAGACCACGGTGGGCCGGCGCAATCGCGCCTTCGAGGCCGCCGACCTCATCGACGCGCTAACCGTCCTCGAGCGCCGGCTCGCCAGCCCCGAGGGCGAAACGAGATCGTCTGCCCCCTCCCGACGGGTGCCCCAACGGCCGTCAGCACGGCCGCCCGTCGCGCTTGGCAGCTGACGCCATTGGCCTCGACGGGTCCGGCTGGCGGCCTCAACCGGCGAGAAGGTCGTGGGCGATGAGCGCAAGGGATGAGAAGGGCAAGACGCCTAGCGCCAACTGGGGTCGTGGGGCCCTGGAGTACGGTGCGCGGGGGATGACAAGCGCACTCGACGAGAGGGAGGGTCGAGGTTGCAGACGTGCCGCGCGGCTCGGGGAGAATCCCTCAGCGGAAGTCGAGACAGCATGCGGCCCCACCAGATCCGGTTTCTCAACGGTTGTTGGGCGTCGCTCTGCTCGCCAGAGCTCAGCAAGGACGGCGACCCACCTGGGAAGGCTCAGCGAGCCTCGCTTGAGCTAGCTCAGACGCGCACGGTGCGTCGCGACCTACGCCGGCCCGCCGGCTTGGACGGAGAGGTCCCGAAACCCCGCTCTCGTGGGGAATTCAGGCGATGTCCGGAGCCTCAAATAGTCGCCGAGCGTGGCCCCCCTGAGGGCTTCCACACGAGCTCGGACGACCCGGTAACCGAAAGCCGACGGGGAGACTCGAACTCCCGACCCCTTCATTACGAGTGAAGTGCTCTACCAGCTGAGCTACGTCGGCGAACGCGCTGCCGGCACCCCGCTCGCACCGTCCACCAATCAGGCGCGACTCGGGCCGCCAAGCGGCACCGAGGATACCGCCGGCCAGCACCCGATCGCTCAACCGCGCAACGGCGCCCCGCCCCGACGGGCGTCAGCCCGTGTCCGGCTTCCGGACCAGGCCCGCCCCATGACGACCCCCATCCCCGCCGGGCGGCGGCACGTCCAGCGCCGGATTGCGCTCGAAGAACCCTGCCGGCTTCAGAGCAAAGCCGATCCGCGCCACGGGCATGACCGGCCAGTCCTCGGGGCGGGGAATGTGATGGTGGCCCATCGTGTACCAGAGGACGATGTCCTCGTTCGCCGTCGGCCGGTCGGCCTCGATCCACCTCGGCAGGCCGTCGCCGCCCGCGTGCTGGTTGGGGTACTCCCCCGCGGCGAAGCGCTGGGTCGGGTCGTAGCGGGTCACCCACACGTGGCGGGTGATGAAGCCTGACCGGGCCACCACCGACGAGCCCTCCTGGGCGAAGGGAACGGTGTTGTGCCCGGGCTCGAGCTTGTAGCCCACCGGCGTGCCCATCCGGTTGGTCACCGTCGGGTTGACGACCTTCCAGTAGCGGGCCCGGCTCAGGTCGAGCACTCGGCCGTTGCCGGCCTCGCTGGCCAGCACCGTCTCGCGCGTCGTGAAGGCATTGCCCAGCGGGTTCTGCGGCCCCGCCGGCGTTGCCTCGGTGTCCACCTCGATGACCGAGTTCCGCGTCCCGTCGACCATCATGTCCAGCCGCACGTTGAAGAAGTGCTGGTGGTAGGGCGCGGTGAGCCCGGGCGCCACCAGGGTGGCGTGAGGCGACTGCTCGCCCACCGGGAGGGCGCCGGTCGACAGGATCCCCGTCAGCTTGACCTCGGACTCGATGGTGCCGTCCTGCTGGAAGTACCAGTAGAAGGCGTACTCGTAGTTGCCCACCGTGGCCACAAAGGACAGCACCAGCCGCCGGCTGCGGCGCACCTCGGTCTGACCGGTTCGCCAGTCCACGTGCTTCCACAGCAGGGAGGCGTCCTCCTCATGCAGGCAGATGGCGTTGGGCAGCACCTGGGGGTGGCCGGCGGCGTCGGCGAGCACCGCGTCGAAGTAGTGGATCTCCCCCAGGCAATCGCACCCCAGCTCCAGCGCGTTGGCCAGCGCGCCCAGCCCGTACTCCCCGATGTCAAAGGCGTTCTTCCAGGCATGGGTGGGCGCGACGTCGCCGTAGGGGACGACCATCTCCGAGAACGACGCCCGGTAGATCACCGGCCGGCGCCGGTCGCCGTCCTGGTAGCTGACGGTGTGCAGCACCAGCCCCTCCCGGGCGGTGAAGCCGATGCGAATCCGCCACTTCTGCCAGGAGATCTCGTGTCCGTCGACCTGGAAGCTCGGCCCGGCGGGCTGGGTGATCTCCAGCGGTCGCACATCGTCGCGCAGGGGCCCGACCGCCTCGGGCCGGTAGTCACCCGCCTCGGGCGGCAGCGGGGTCACGCCGTGGTCCTCGATGCGCACGACCTCCATGCTGTTGAGGTCGACCAGGGCGACGAGCCCCTCCACCGGCCGCGCGTAGCCGTTGTCGCCGGGCTCGCTGCGCACCCAGGCCACCCCCCGCAGCAGCCGGGTGTCGCTCCCGTCGAAGCTGCCCGCCGACCACGGATCGATCATGAGCAGCTCCGGGGCGGCGATCCCGCGCTTGGCCAGCGCCGCCAGGTACTCCGGGTGGCGCTTGAGCATCTCCTCGCACTCCTCGAACTCCTCGGCCATGATCCGGGGCTGGGCCCCGGGCACGTGGCGAAAGTCGGACACCCCTCCTTCGCCGTCGAGGGCGACGATCGCCTCGTAGAGGCGCCCGCCGGAGCGGTCGAGCACGATGGCGAACGCCTCCCGGGCCACCGGCGCCGACCCGGGCCAGTCGAGCACCGCCGCCTTGGCCGGTTCGTGGAGCTCGATGGTGGAGAAGCGAGCGCGCTCCCCCAGCCCCTGCTCGCGCCGAAGGATCTCCGCCGCCCGCGAGATCTCCTCCGGAGTCAGCGGCTCCAGCGGATGCACAGCCTCGGTCGGCTCGCCGTCCGTCGTGGTCTCCGCGCCCGCGGCCGTCTCACCCATGCCACCTCGTATAGCGGACGCGTGGCAAACGTCACGGCCCCGACCGTCGCACCTCCGCACACCGCCCGCACGCCTCCCACCCAAACCGCCCCGCCACCCCCGGCCAGCGCTGCGCCGTGTCCTGCCAATCGCAGCGCAAGTGCCGGCCGATCACCACCGCGGCCACCGGCCCGCTCCCGGCGGCGCGCAGCGCCGCCGCCGCGCTCTGGGCCCCGGCGCCGCTGGTCCACGTGTCGTCGACCAGCAGCACCGGCTCCCCGGCCAGCCGCCGGCGGACGACGAACTTCTCGGTGCTGAACGTGTGCTCGGCCACCGGCACCGCCGAGCGGACGAGCAGGGGCTCGTAGCGCTCGCGCGTCGGGGCGACCGAGCGCCCGACCAGCTGGCGAAGCGGGTGCCAGGCGTCCCAGTGGCGGTTCCCCGACGGGACCACGGTGACGATCGGCAGCTCGGCCACGCCGACATCGCGCGCCACGCAGCGCTCGTGTCCGGCCAGCCAGCGCCAGAGCACGGCACCGAGCACGAGCTGGTAGCGCCGGGCGGCGGCCCCGTCACGTCGCTTGTAGCCGGCCAGGGCATGGTGCAGGCGTCCGGCCGCCAGCGAATACGACACCGGCGTCATCGACGCCAGCCACGGCTCCGACCGCCCACACGGCCCGCACCGGGCCGGCCCGCCGGTGAACGTCCAGCACACCTCGCACACGCCGGGCCCCGGGCGCGGCGTGCTCAGCCACGCCGCCCCGACCTCACTGAGCTCGGCCAACGTCGGGATGACCGGATAGCGGGCGGCCGTGACGACCATGACCACCACACTGCGACCGGCACCGCCCCGCCGGGCCGGGCGTCACCCAATCGGCACGACCTCGGCGCAGACCCGCGCCTCCAGTCCGGAGACCCGCGCCTTCCGCGCGCGAGCGCCCGGGTGGGGGGCGCGACCGCCCGGGTGGGGGCGCGACCGCCCGGATGGGGCGGCCGACCGGCCGGGCCGCTACTCCAGGTACCCGTAGGCCACCAGGGTCAGGAACTCCTCCAGCTCCTCCCCCAGCGCCACGCGCTCGAAGACCTCACGCGTTTCGTCCGGGCGCCCGGCCTGCCAGGTCTGCGCCCCCACCTCGCCGCGGATCCGCTCGGTCTCCTCGTCGAGCACCGCGGACACCAGCTCGCGGGTCACCACCCGACCGTCGCCATCGTCGAGCGCCACCGCGTGGTGAATCCACTGCCAGATCTGCGTCCGGGAGATCTCTGCCGTTGCCGCGTCCTCCATCAGCGAGTTGATCGCCGCCGCGCCCCGTCCGCCCAGCCAGAACGACAGGTACTGAAAGCCCACGCTGACGTTGGCCCGCAGCCCGGCCTCGGTCACCTCGCCCGGCGTGGCGGCCACGTCGAGCAGCTCGCTCGCGCTCACCCGCACCTCGTCGCGCGACTGGTCGAGCTGGTTCTCGTGCTCACCCAGCGCCGAGGCGAAGATCTCGCGGACCGGAGCGACAAGATCCGGGTGCGCGACCCAGGTCCCGTCGTAGCCCTGTCCCACCTCACGCTCCTTGTCGGCCCGCACGCCGGCCAGGGCCTTCTCGTTGGCCTCGGGATCACGGCGCGAGGGGATCAGCGCCGCCATCCCGCCCATGGCATGCGCCCCGCGGCGGTGGCAGGTGGCGACCAGCAGCTCGGTGTAGGCCCGCATGAAGGGCACGGTCATGGTCACCTTGACCCGGTCGGGCATGACGAACTCGCGGCGCTCGGGAAAGCACTTGACCGCGGAGAAGATGTAGTCCCAGCGCCCGGCGTTCAGCCCGGCCGAGTGGTCGCGCAGCTCATAGAGGATCTCCTCCATCTCCAGCGCCGCGGGCAGCGTCTCGATCAGGACCGTCGCCTTGATCGTCCCGGGAACGATGCCCAGCTCGTCCTGGGCCCAGACGAAGACGTCGTTCCACAGCCGGGCCTCGAGGTGGGACTCGAGCTTGGGCAAGTAGAAGTAGGGCCCGCTGCCCCGCTCCAGCAGACGCCCGGAGCAGTGGAAGACGTAGAGGCCGAAGTCCATCAGCGCTCCGGCCACCGGCTCGCCGTCGAGTGAGAGGTGGCGCTCGGGAAGATGCCAGCCGCGGGGGCGAACCAGCAGCGTCGCCGGATCAGGACCGAGCTCGTAGCGCCGCCCGTCGGATCCCTCGTAGGTGATCGTCGCATCGATGGCGTCGCGCAGGTTGATGTGACCCTCGACCATGTTCTGCCACGTCGGGGCGTTGGCGTCCTCGAAGTCGGCCATGAACCCGTCGGCCCCCGAGTTCAGCGCGTTGATGGTCATCTTGCGCTCGGTCGGGCCGGTGATCTCCACCCAGCGCTGGCGCAGGTCCGGGGGTGCCGGCGCCACCTGCCAGTCGCTCTCGCGGATCTCGTGGGTCTCCTCGAGAAAGTCGAGGGTGGCGCCCGCGCGCAGCCGCGCACGCCGCTCGGCCCGGGCCGCCAGGAGCTGGTCGCGTCGCGGACCGAACAGGCGCTGGAGACCCTCGACGAAGTCCAGCGCCTCGGGCGTGAGCACCTCACCGAAACCGTCGTGCATCGCTCCGCGGATCTCCAGGCTCATCGATCTCCTCTCGGGGGGTGGTGGGGGGTGCTCGGGGGCTGGTGGGAAGCTGTTGGGGGCCCGGGCGCCCGGGGGGACACGCCCACACCAATGGACTCGGCCAGCAGCTCGATCGGGTGGACGATCGGCACCGGGCGGTTCAGGTAACGGGCGATCTGGATGGCGCACCCCGGGTTGGCCGCGGCGATCAGCTCGGCGCCGCACGCGTCGAGGCTGGCCGCCTTGCGCCGGCCCAGCTCGGCCGCCGCCTCGGGCTCGAGCAGGTTGTACACGCCGGCCGAGCCGCAGCACAGCTCCCAGTCCTCGGGCTCGACGACCTCCAGCCCGGGGATCCCGCGCAGCAGGGAGCGGGGCTCGGAGCGCACCCCCTGGGCGTGGGCCAAATGGCAGGCGTCATGGTAGGCCACGCGTCGGCGCAGCGCCCGCCGCGGCGCCCGCGCCTCCACCCCGGCGAGGAACTCGTGGACGTCTGACACGCGTCCCGCGAACGCCGCCCCCGACTCGCCCAGCAGCTCGCCGTACTCCTTCATCCCCGACCCGCAGCCCGCGGCGTTGGCGATCACCGTCTCATAGGAACCGAGCGCGTCGACCGTCTCGCGGGCGCGTGCCCGCGCGTCGTCCTCATAGCCCGTGTGCAGCTGCAGCGAGCCGCAGCAGCGCGGCGCCCGCGGCGCGTGGACCTCGTAGCCCTCGGCGGCCAGGACGGCCACCGTGGCCCGATTGACCCCGGCGAAGAACACGCGCTGCACGCAGCCCTGGAGCAGGGCGACGGTGCCCCGCCTCTCCCCCCGCGCCGGGGTCACCTCGGGCAGCTGCCCCCAGGCGGCCGACACGGGCACGGCCGGCGCCATCGCTGCCATCGCCCGCAGGCGGCGAAAGCGGGCGGGAACCAGCCGCTCGGCACCCACCCGCCGCGACAGCGCGAGCATGGGCACCGCCGCCCGCAGCCTCCCCGGATGGGGGAACAGGGCGAACACGAGCCGGCGAAACGCCCGGTCGGAGAGCCCGCGGGAGTGCCCGCGCTCCACCTGGGGCCGGGTCTGGCCGATCAGCTTCTCGTACTGGACCCCCGACGGGCACGCGGTGACGCAGGCCATGCAGCCCAGGCAGCGGTCGAAGTGGGTGACCATCTCATCCGACAGCTCGGCCTGCTCGTGGCCCAGGGCCATGAGGGCGATGCGCCCGCGCGGGGAGTCCATCTCCTCGCCCCACAGCGCGTAGGTCGGGCACGTGGGCAGACAGAACCCGCAGTGCACGCACTCGTCGATCAGGTCGGGGGCCGGAGGCCGGTGCGCGTCCCAGGCCCTCTGGGATGAGGCCGAAGCGGGGGCCACCCCTACAGCCCCCCCACGAAGCGACCGGGGTTGCAAACCCCGTGCGGGTCGAACCGCTCCTTGACCCGCCGCATCAGCTCGAGCTCGGGACCCTCACCGACCCCCCACACGTCGACTGCCGCGCGCATCTGCACGGGACCCTCCTGGAGCACGCAGGCCGCCGGCGCCACCGCGGCCCGCAGCGCCTCGAACTCGCCCGGATCCGCATCGGCCAGCGCCACCCAGGCCAGCCCGATCCCCGCCCGCGCCACCGCGCCGCCCGGGGCCGCGGCCAGCACGTCGCCCAGCGCGCTCGGCCGGGCCGACACCCGGGCCACGGCGCCCCCCTCCACCGCGCGCTGGGCTTCGCGCTGCCCGGCCCACAGGCCGGCATCGTCGGAGACCAGTTCTCCCTGCAACCCCGACTCCGAGAGCACCCGCAGCGCCGACTCGCCCGCCTCCGACCCCGCGCGCCCCGTGGCCCGGGCCAGCACCGCGCCCCCGGCCTCGGCGCCGTCCCAGCGCACGTCGAGGGCCTCGAGCTCCAGCGGCCGGGCGGCCAGCGCGCCGGCCGCCCGGGCCAGGGCGTGGACATCGTCCCCCCGTCCCACCGCGGTCACGCTGCCCTCGGGCGCGGGGTGCAAACGCACCGTCACCTCGCATACAACCCCGAGGGTCCCCAGCGCGCCGCACATCAACTTGGCCAGGTCATAGCCGGCGACGTTCTTGATCACGCGGGACCCGGCCCGGGCCACCGTCCCGTCGGCCAGGGCGACGCGCACACCGAGGACCAGGTCGCGGATGGCTCCGTGGCGGTGACGCAGCGGCCCCGAGTCCCCGCAGGCCAGCACCCCGCCCACCGTGGCCCGACCGTCGCCGTCGGGCGGATCCAGGGCCAGCCGCTGACCGGCGGAGGCGAACCGCTCCTGAGCCCGGGCCAGCGGCACGCCAGCCTCGAGCACCGCGGTGAGATCGCCCTCGTTGTGCTCGACCATCCGATCCAGCCGCGCCGTGGACAGCTCCACCGCGCACGGGGCACCGACCCCACCCCAGTCGGCCTTGGTTTCACCGCCGGTCACCCGCACCGACGGCCCGGCGGCGAGCAGGGCCGCCACCTCCGCAGCGTCGGCCGGGCGCTCCCGCGCCGGGGCGGCCACGCCGGTCAAAACCGCTCCGCCAGCCCGGCGGCCTCCAGCGGGTGCACCCGGTAGGGCCCGGGAACCTCGCCGCAGAGCCGGGGGGTGGGCATGACCTTCCCCGGGTTGGCCAGCCCGTCGGGATCAAAGGCACAGCGCAGCTTTCCGAAGGCGGCCAGGTCGGGCTCGGCGAACATCTGGGGCATGTACTCCTTCTTGTCCACCCCGACCCCGTGCTCGCCGGTGATCGAGCCACCAGCGTCCAGGCAGGCCTTGAGGATGAGCCCCGACAGCTCCTCGGCGCGCTGCGCCTCCCCGGGGACGTCGCCGTCGTAGCAGACCAGCGGGTGCAGGTTGCCGTCCCCGGCGTGGAACACGTTGGCCACCCGCAGCTCGTACTCGTCCGCCAGCTCCCCGATGCGCCCGAGCACCTCGGTGAGCCGGGTCCGCGGAACCACGCCGTCCTGGACGAAGTAGTGACTGGAGATGCGACCGGCGGCGGGAAAGGCGGCCTTGCGCATCTTCCAGAACGTCGCGCGCTCGGCGTCGTCGGCTGCGACCCGGAACTCGGCGGCCCCGGCCGCGCGGCACATCTCCTCCAGCTCCTCGACGCGCGCCGCACACTCCGAGGCCGAGCCGTCGAGCTCGACCAGCAGCGCGGCGCCGGCATCCTCGGGCCAGCCGGCGTGGGCCATCTGCTCGGAGGCGTGGATGGCCAGCCCGTCCATCATCTCGATGGCCGCCGGCACGACCCCAGCCGAGACGATGGCCGAGACCGCGTCGCCGGCGGACGGAACTTCGGCGAAGAAGGCGACCAGGGTCTCGACGGCCTCGGGAGCGGGGACGACGCGCAGGGTGATGCGGGTGGCCACGCCCAGCGTCCCCTCCGAGCCGACGAAGGCGCCGAGCACGTCATAGCCGGGCGGGTCGGGCAAGCCGTCGCCGCCGAGGGCGACCACGGCGCCGTCGGGCAGGACGACCTCCAGGCCGGTGACGTAGTTGGTGGTGAAGCCGTACTTGAAGCAGTGGGCCCCGCCGGAGTTCTCCGCCACGTTGCCGCCGATGGAGCAGACGATCTGGCTGCTCGGGTCGGGGGGGTAGAAGAAGTGGGGGGCGACGGCGCGGGAGACGGCGACGTTGGTCACCCCCGGTTCCACCACGACGCGGCGGTTCTCCAGGTCGACCTCGAGGATGGCGCGCATGCGCGACAGGACGAGCAGGACGCCGTCGGCGATGGGCAGCGCCCCGCCCGAGAGCCCGGATCCGCTGCCGCGGGCGACCCAGGCCACGTCGTGCTCGTGACAGGCGGCCACGACCCGCTGGACCTCCTCGGCGGTTCCCGGCAGGACGGCCACCGGCGGCGCCTGGCGGTAGTGCAGCAGCCCGTCGGACTCATAGGTGCGCAGGTCGTGGGCGTGGGTGAGGACGTGGGGCTCCCCGCAGATGGCCTGCAGGCGGGCGATGAGCGTGCGCATGGTCTGAGCGCCGGGGGCCTCGCGCTCGGGCGGGTGCGGCGGGGCGGGGGCGGCGGCAGGCGCGGCCATCAGGCGACCATCACGAGAGGATGATCGCGCATACGTCCAGTGCGGGCGGGTGGCGGCTACGGAACGGGCCCCTCGCCCGCGCTCACGCGGGCCGGCCCCTGGTGGCTGCGCAGCCCGGCCGCCCCGCACACCAGCCCGATCCCAACCAGCTCCAGCAGGGCCGGGACCTGGCCCAACACGACCGCCCCGACGACGGCTGCCGTGGCCGGCAGGAGGGCGAGCAGCAGGGCGAAGCGGGCCCGCGGCAGCCGGCGCATGGCCACCTGCTCCAGCGCGTAGGGCACGGCGCTGGAGAGCACGCCGACGCCCAGGCCGGCGGCCAGGCGCCAGGGCACGGCGACCGCCTGGGCGGCGCCGTCCAGCAGCCCGACGGGAGTCAGGGCCAGGGCCCCGCAGGCCATGCCGAAGGCCAGCCCGTCCTGGGCGCGCAGCCCCCGCGCGGTCGACACCCGGTGGCCGAGGACCACGTATCCCGCCCAGCATCCTCCGGCGACCAGGGCCAGGGCAACGCCGAGCGGGCTTCCGGCGATGTGCACGTCGGCCAGTAGGGCAACGCCGGCGGCGGCCAAGGCCAGCGCGGCGGCATCGCGCCGCCCCCGTGACCCCAGGGCAGCCACCGCCACCGGACCGCAGAACTCGATGGCCACCGTCGTGCCCAGCGGGAGGCGGTCGATGGCCTCGTAGAAGGTGAGGTTCATCGCCGCCAGCACACAGCCGAAGGCGGCGGCCTCCAGCAAGGTGCCGCGGGTCCAGCTCGCCTGCCACGGCCGTCGCCAGGCCAGCAGCACCGCGGCCCCGGCCACCACCCGCAGCCACGTCACCCCGGGCACCGACACCACGGCGAAGAGCAGGACGGCCAGCCCCGAGCCCACGTACTGGGTGACCGCCCCGGTAATGAAGAGGACGGGCGCGGGGACCCAAGCCAGGGCCGGCGCGCCGACGGGAGGGGCCGGGAGGGGGGCGCCAGGCTCGCCCCGGGCGCCCGCTGCGCGGCCCGGGGCGCCCGGGCTGACCGACGCACGTCCACCCGCCATGGCCCCGATCCTCGCAGCCTGGTATGACCCCGGTATGCCCCTCCGCCGCCTCGACCTCCGCCGCCGCCTGCTCGCCGCCGTGCTCACGACGACCGCCGCCAGTCCCGCCGTCCTCGCGGGCTGCGCCGGCTCGGGATCGTCGACCGGCGACACCGACCCGGCGACCCTCGCCCCGGCCGGCTCGATCGTCTATGGCGATCTCACCGTCAACCCGAGCGGCGGGCAGAGGGACAACGCCCAGGCCGTCTTCTCCCGCCTGCTCAACACGCCCGACCCCGGAACCAAGATCGCCGACACCCTGGACAAGGCGCTCAAGCAGAGCGCCAAGGGCGTCAGCTATGGCAAGGACATCAAGCCCTGGCTCGGTCGCCGCGTCGGCTTCGCGGTGACCGGGACGGCCAGCGGCGGGGGGAAGCCGCTTGCCCTGTTCCTCGACTCCACGGATGACGGCACCGCCCGGTCGTTCATCGAGCGGACCAACTCGGGTCCCAACCGGGACTACCGCGGCGTCACCTATCGCATCAGCGGCACCGCGGTGGTCGGCATCGTCCACCACGTCGTCGTGGACGCGCCCGAGGCGATCTTCAAGCAGGTCGTCGATACCGCCAGCGGCGGGCCGGCGCTGGCCGCGGACCCGGCCTTCCAGCGGGGGCGCACCGCCTCTTCCTCCCGGGGCCAGGCGCTGGTCAACATCTCGGTGAACCTCGCTCCGCTGCTCAACTCGCCCGCACTGGCCCAGAGCTCTGTCCAGCTCGACGCCGTGCGCCGGGCCATCGACCCCTCCCAGCCCATCACGTTCTCGGTGGACGCGCTGCCCAACGCGCTCGCCCTGGAGGTCACGGCCAAGCCCAGCCCCCAGGCGGCCAGCACCAACGCGCCACCGGCCACGTCCCTGCTGCGGGCGCTGCCGGCCCAGAGCTGGCTGGCCCTCGCCGTCCCCCACGTCGGGCAGAGCATCGCCCGGGCGCTGGGCCGGCTCCCGCCCCAGGTCCAGCCCCGGCTGACCGCCGGCCTGGACAGCATCCGCCGAAAGACGGGGCTTGACCTGCAGCGCGACGTGCTGCCCGCCCTGGGCGACACCGCCGTCTTTGCCTCGGGAACCCAGCTCGCCGGACTTGCCGCCGGCTCGCCCAACCCGGGCGACGTGGCCTTTGGCCTGGTCAGCCAGCCGACGGACGCCGCGGCGGCGAAGCGCACGATCGCCCGCGTCGGCGCCCTGCTGCGCTCCCAGGGCAAGGCGGCGATCACGCCGGCCCCGGGCGGCTTCGCCGCCCGGTCCAAGGCCAACGCCGGCGGCCCGGGCATCCTCGTCGAGCAGCGGGGCGAGCGCGTGGCCGTGGGCATCGGCCAGCGGACCGAGGACTCGCTGCTCAATGGCACCCAGGGCCCGACCCTGGGCAGCTCGCCCGCGTTCAACGCGGCCCAGGCGACCCTGGGCGCGGGGCTGTCCCCGTCGTTCTTCCTCTCCTTTGCACCCGTGCTCGCCCTCGCGCAGGTCAGCTCGACCCAGAGCCCGAGCTACCAGCGCGCGCAGCCCTACCTGCGCAAGCTGGACTACCTCGTGCTCGGTAGCGGGCGCCGCGACGGACTGGCGGTGAGCCGGCTGGTGCTCGGCATCGTGAAGTGATGCCGGTGCGCGCCGGGGCGCTGAGCCCGTCCGGGGCGCGTCAGCGCTCCGGACGCGGGGCGGGCTGAGCGTGGGCGGGACGGGCGTGGGCGCGGCGTCGGGGCAGCCGGCGGCGGGCGCCGGTCCTCAGCGCTCGCCGGGCTCCGCGCCCTCGGCCAGGGCCGAGCGCTCGATCTCGGCCACCTTGGCCAGCCGCTTGGCGTGGCGCTCCTCGCCGCTGTACTCCGCGTTGACGTAGGCGATGACGATCTCCCCGGCCAGCGCGGGCCCGATGACCCGGGCGCCCATGCACAGCACGTTGACGTCGTCGTGCTCGACGCACTGATGGGCGCTGTAGGGATCATGAATGGTGGCCGCCCGGATCCCGGGCACCTTGGTCGCCGCCACCGACACCCCCGCGCCCGACCCACAGCACAGGACCCCGCGCGGTGTCATCCCCGAGCGCAGCTCGGCGGTGACCCGGAGGGCGATGTCGGGGTAGTCGACCGGCTCGGTGGTCGAGACCCCGAGGTCGATGACCTCGTGGCCCTGGGCCGCGATGGCATCGAGCACCGCGTCGCGCAGCGACACCCCGGCGTGGTCGAACGCGCACGCGACCCTCACGCCGGCACCGCCTTGCCCTCGGTGGCCGCCGAGTGGGCCCGGTCGGCCGCCTCGGTCTGGGCCAGCAGCGCGGCGCCGTGCACCCCGGCGTCCCGGCCGGTGAGCGCCAGGCGGATCTCGGTCTGCGTCCCCACCCCGGGAAGGATGAACCTTTTCGCCGTTTCGCGCGCGGACCCCAGCAGCAGCTCACCGGCCGAGGAGACTCCGCCGGAGATGGCCACCACGTCGGGATCCAAAAAGTTGATCGCGTTGGCGATGCCGATGCCCAGGCGCTCCCCCAGCTCAGCGACAAGCCGTCGGGCCTCGGGATCGCCGGCCCGGGCGAGGTCTACAACGTCAGGGCCGGACACCGGCCCCCGCTCGCTCGCGCGGCGCCCCAGCGCCCCGGTGGGGTTCCGGCGGGCGGCGTGGGACGCCAGCCCGTCCAGCGCCCGTCCCGCGGCCAGCGACTCCAGCGACCCGGGCTGGGGAAAGCGCTCGCTCGTCCCCGGCGGTCCGTGGCGCAGGTCGGCGGCGATGAGCATGTGGCCCAGCTCGGCGGCCGCCCCCGTCGCGCCGCGCCAGACCCGGCCGCCGAGGACGATGCCGCCGCCCACCCCGGTGCCCACGGTGAACATCACCAGCGATCCCGGTATCGGCCCCTCCCCGGTGTGGGCCTCGGCCAGCGCCGCGCAGGCGGCGTCGTTGTCGACGAAGACGGGAAGGCCGAGGCGCTCGGAGAGATGGCCACGGATGGGGACGTCGGCCAGCGGGATGTTGACCGACGAGCGCGCGCGGCCGCTGGCCCAGTCGACCACCGACGGGATGCCCAGCCCGACGGCATCGGTGTGCTCGCTGCGCGCGTCCTCGATGGCCTCGACGAGTTGGTCCAGCAGCCGGTCGGTGCTCTCCAGCCTGGTCGGGATCTGGTGAAGATCGTGCAACTCACCGTCGCGCAGGGTCGCCACGGACAGCTTGGTTCCCCCGAGGTCCAGGCCGATGGTCTCGCGCGGATGGTCGGACGCCATCAGCGCCGATCGTACCGACGGCATCTACCTTGAGCGTGATGGCCGCGTTGCCGACGTTCGATCTTCAGTCCCACTCGCTGCGCTCCGACGGCAGTCTGGCTCCGGCTGAAGTGGTCGAGCGGGCGGCAGCGGCCGGCATCGAGCTGCTCTCCCTGACCGACCACGACTCGGTGGCCGGGATCCCCGAAGCCCAGGAGGCCGGCCGGAGGCTCGGGGTGCGTGTGGTGCCCGGGGTGGAGATCTCCGCCGTCCAGCCAGGCCGGGGCGACCTGCACCTGCTGGGCTACGGGATCGACCCGAACGAGCCGCGGCTCGTCGCCCACCTGGAGCGCTCGCGGGGCGACCGGGTGCGCCGCGCCGAGAAGATGGCGGCGCGCGTGGGCGCCCTGGGCTTTCGCGTGGCCGACGAGCAGCTCGAGGCCCGGCGCGCCGCGGGCGAGACCATCGGGCGCCCCCACCTCGCCCAGGCCGTCGTCGCCCACCCCGCCAACCGCGGACGCCTGCGCCGGGAGGGCATCAACGACGCCGCGAGCTTCCTCGCCCGCTACCTGGTGACCGGGCGCCCGGGCTTCGTGGCCCGCGGGGCGCCGAGCCTGGCCGAGGCGGTGCGCTGGGTACATGATGCGGGCGGCCTGGCGGTCTGGGCTCACCCGTTCTGGGACTTTGACGAGCTCGGGGAGGTGCGCCGGATGCTCGACGAGGCGGCCGCCGTCGGCCTGGCCGGCGTCGAGACGTTCTACGTCACCCACTCCGAGCGCCAGGTGCGGGCTCTGGCCCAGATGGGTGAGCAACTCGACCTGCTGACCACGGGATCCGCCGACTTCCACGGACCCGACCACCCCCGCTTCAACCGGTTCGGGTCCTTTGCCACCTACGGGCTCGAGCCCCGGCTGGGAGCGATAGCGGCGATGGGCGAGCCGGTGGCCGCGTAGGAGGCCCCTGGCTCGGGAGGCGCATCGCCGACGGGGCGCGACGCTCGGCCGCCCACGTCGGGCACCGTCCAGCCCAGCGCCCCGGCGAGCGCGCCAAAGGCCACGGCGACGCCGAGGGCCAGGGTGAGGCTGGTGGCGTCGGCGAGCAGCCCGAGCAGGGCGGCGGCCATTCCCCCGATGCCGATCGACAGTCCGAGGGTGATCCCGCTGGCCACGCCGACGCGCGAGGGCAGCAGGGCCTGGCCGAGGACCACGCTGACCGAGAACGTGGCGATGATCGTCCCGCCGGCGAGCCCCAGCAGCACGAAGGCGGGCACGACGCCGACGGCCAGGAAGCCCGCCGCCATCGGGACGGCGAGGGCCATCGAGAACACGAACACGCGCCGCGCCCCGAAGCGGTCGGCCAGCCGGCCGCCGATCAGCGTCCCCGTGGCGCCGCTGATCAGCATCACGGTCAGGGCACCGTTGCCCGTCGCCTTGGACGTGTGCAGCTCGCGGACGAACCAGATGGGCACGAAGGTCAGCAGTCCGAAGTAGAGGATTGACCGGCAGGCCACGGCGCCGGCCAGGCGGGCGAACGCGCCGGGGCGATCGACCCCTTCCCCGGCCGGCTCGGCGGCGACGGCGGCCACCGCGCCGGCCGCGGTCGCCGGACGGGCGGCGCCCCCGCGCGCGCCGTCGGCGCGGTCAGCGGTCCGCGGGTGCTCGAGGCGCCCGAGCTGGGTGGCGAGCACAACGGCCACGATCGCCGGTAGCACGAGCAGGGCGAGCGTCCCGGTCAGCCCGAAGCCGAGCACGAGCGGGGTGACCAGGATGGGGCCGAGGGCGAACCCGGCGTTGCCCCCGACCGAGAACAGCGACATCCCCGTCCCCTTGCGCGCACCGGAGGCCAGGCGGGCGCTGCGGGAGCCCTCTGGGTGGTAGGCGGCGACGCCGAGCCCCGAAACGACGACTGCCGCCAGGGTCGCCACGTAGGTCGGGAGGGCTCCGGCCAGGGCGATCCCGACACCGGCCACCGCGACCCCGGCCGGCATCATCCAGGGACGGCGGACGCGGTCGGAGAGGATTCCGAAGACGGGCTGGACGACCGACGAGGCCACCGTGGCCCCCATGACCAGGACCGCGGCGGCAGCGACCGTGTAGCCCCGCGCGGCGATGAGGAAGGGCAGCAGCGCGGGCACGGCGCCCTGGCAGGTGTCGACGGTCAGATGCCCGAGAGAGAGCAGCGCCAGGGCGCGGCGGTCCAGGTCGGCCGGGCGCGGCGCGGTCATCGGCTCAGCGCCTCGGGCGCGAGGGCGACGAGCGCCTCGATGCGATAGCCCAACGCCTCGCACGCCAGCTCCTCGGTCACGTTGACCACCAGGCGCCGGCGGGTCTCCTCGACCAGCTCGACGGCCTGGCGCAGGGCGCCGGGGTCACGACCGGCGGCGTCCTGGTGCAGCGCCTCGGCGCGATCGGCATGGGCGATGAGCTCACCGGCGCCCCAGGCCAGGCACGCCAGGTCGCGGTACCAGAGTCCGATCAGCGCCAGCCCCAGGTCCAGAGCGGCGGTCTGCGCCCGCCGGCGCACGCGGCGCACGCGCTCGGCGTGCTCGGTCTCCACGCGGCGACGGTCGCGCCGGGCGGTCACGGCCAGGACCTGCTCATGGCCCGCCTCCAGCTCGGCCACCAGCGGCTCTCCGGCCCCGCGGGCCTGATCCAGCAGCGCGGTCCAGGGTCGCTCCCGGGTCCGACCTGCGAGCAAGGCTCGCGCCCAGTCCTCCGCGGCGCCGCGCAGAGCCCGCCCCGGCGCCCCGGCCAGACGTCGGGCGCGGTCGAGGTCGCCGGCGGCCAGGCGGGCGCTAGCGCCCGCCTCCTCGGCCCCCACCCCCGCCTCGCGGAGACGGGCAGCGATCGCCGCCGCCGTCGGGGGCTCGAAGCGCACCGCCTGGCAGCGAGAGGCGACGGTGGGCAGCACCTCGGCCGGGCGCTCGGTGAGCAGCAGCAGGTGCGCGTGGGCGGGCGGCTCCTCGAGGGTCTTGAGCAGGCGGTTGGCCGCCTCGTCGTTCATGGTGTCGGCCCGCTCGATGACGAACACCCGCCGGCTGGCCTCGAAGGGAGTGCGCGAGGCGGCGGCCACGACGGGCTCGGCGATGTCGCCGGAGAGCAGCACATGGGCCCCCGAGGGGACCACCCAGGTCAGGTCGGGGTGCACGCCGCGGGCCGCTCGCTCGCGCGCGGAGTCAGGATCAGCGGCGCCGTCGGACAGCAACGCGGCGGCGAATCCCCGGGCAGCGTCGCGCTTGCCCGCCCCCGCCGGACCGCAGAACAGGTAGGCGTGCGACGGCTCACCGGCGGGGGGCACGGCGGCGCCGAGCACGGCCCGGGCGTGGGGATGGGCCTCGAGGGCGGGCAGGGCGTCGCGCACGGCGTCGAGGCTAGTGGCGTTAGTGTCGGCGCCCCTTGCGCGGCACCCTGATCGCCATCGAGGGCGTCGACGGCGCCGGCAAGACCACGCTCGCCGCCGCGTTGGCTGAGCGCCTGCGCGCGCGGGGCCGCGACGTCGAGCTGCTGCGCGAGCCGGGCGGGGTCGCCGCGGCGGAGCGGATCCGCGGGCTGGTCGCCGACCCCGCGCTGCCCGTCGGGGCGCGAGCCGAGGCGCTGCTGTTCGCCGCCGCCCGGGCCCAGCTGGTGGAGGAGCGCCTGGAGCCCGCCCTCGCCGCCGGACGCTGGGTCCTGCTCGACCGCTTCGTGGACTCCTCCCTGGCCTACCAGGGCGGCGGCCGGATGCTCGGGGTGCCCGAGATCCGGGCCATCAACGAGTTCGCCACCTCGGGGCTGTGGCCGGATCTGACCCTGCTGCTCACCCTCGCGCCCGAGACCGGAGCGGCGCGCCGGGCCACCCGGGGAACGCCGCCCGACCGTCTCGAGCAGGCCGGCGAGGCCTTCCAGGCCTCGACCGCCGCGGCCTACCGGGCGCTGGTGCAGGCCGAGCCCGAGCGCTTCCGGGTGATCGACGCCGGTGCGCCGCCCGATGTCGTGCTCGACGCCGCGCTCGCCGCGCTGGAGGGCCTGGGCTAGGCGTCGCGGCCCTCCAGGCGGCGGTCGATCCAGTGGCTGGGCAGCAGGTAGAGCGCCATCACCACGCCAAAGGCGGCGAGACTGAGCTTCGGGCTGGCCAGGGCCATGAGCGTCCCCGCGCTGTAGGTGGGAAAGCCGATCATGTTGCGACGCCGCCGGGCGCGGGTCCGGGCCGGGGTCATGCCCTCGGCCAGCAGACGGCCCCCGCCGCGCGAGGCCGCCAGCCAGAGCAGCGGGAAGGCGAGGCTCACGCCCACGAATGTCGCTCCGTAGACCAGGACCGCCGTGCGCTGGTCGGCGGCCGTCCCCGAGGCCAGGGTGCTCCCGACCAGGCGGGTGGGGAAGGGGATCACCGTGACCACGAGGAGGAGGAAGAGATTGGCGACCACCACGCCGTGGTCGGCCGCACGAATCTCCTCGAACATGCGGTGGTGGTTGATCCAGATCGTCCCGATGACGGCGAAGGAGATCAGCAGGCTGGCGTAGCTCGGCCACTGGTGGCCGAGGCGGTGGGCGAGGGAGCCGCGTCCGGCCGGATCGACGTTGACATCGAGGATCAGCAGGGTGATGGCGATGGCGAACACGCCGTCGCTGAACGCCTCCAACCGTCCGGTCCCGACCTCCCCGTGTGCCCCGGGACTCGCCACGCGAGGCAACGCTACCCGCCGCGGGACGACGCTCCTTGATTCCCTTCCGCGCCGGGGGTCTGCGGGCGACTCACCCCGCGCAGCCAGGTCCCGACACGCTAGATGTACGGAAGTCAACATGCTTCGCCGGCTCGCCGACCTCAGCCTCCGCCGCCCCCGCCGCGTCCTTGTCGCGACCGGGCTCTTCGTCCTCGTCGCGGGCCTCCTCGGTGGCCCGGCCCCCGGACTGCTCAAGGCGCCCCACGACTTCGACGCCACCGGATCGGCCGGCTACCGGGCCCAGCGCCTCGTCGAGTACGCCACCGGCATCCAGGCGGCGCCGGGGGTTCTGGTGCTCGTTCACGCCGGCCCGCGCAGTCCGGTGACGGCGGAGGCCGCCCGCCAGCTCGCCGCCGACCCGGCGGTCGGCCGGGTCATCGCGCCGGCCCAGGGGGGCCCGACCATGGTCTCCCGCGACGGGCGCTCCTCGCTGCTGGCCGCCAGTCTGCGCGCCGAGGTCGATGAGGCAAATGCCGCCAACCAGCTGATCGACAGGGCCAAGGGCCATCCCGAGGTGCTGCTGGGCGGAGCGTCCATCGCCGGCCGGGAGGTGGGCCGGCAGGCCAACCAGGACCTGAGCTTTGGCGAAGCGTTGGCCTTCCCCCTGCTGACCCTCCTGGCCCTGCTCATCTTCCGGGGCTGGGCCGCCCTGCTGCCGTTGGCCATCGGCGCCACCAGCGTGCTCGGGGCCTTCCTGGCCCTGCGGAGCATCAACGGCGTGGTGGCCCTGTCGCCGTTCGCCCTGAACCTGGTCATCGGCGTGGGGCTGGGGCTGGCCATCGACTACAGCCTGTTCGTGGTGTCGCGTTACCGCGAGGAGATCGGCCGGGGCGCCGACGCCGCGGCCGCCGTGCGCACGACGATGGCCACGGCGGGCAGGACAGTGGTGTTCAGCGCGATCACCGTGGCGGCGGCGATGATCACCCTCACCGTCTTTCCCCTGCGCTTCCTGCAGTCCATGGGCATAGGTGGCGCCGTGGTGGCCCTGGTCGCCGGCGCGACCTCGCTGATCGTGCTGCCGGCCCTGCTCGTCCTGCTCGGCCGCCGGATCGGCCGCCACGTCCCTCCCGCCGACCGCGAGGGGCGCTGGTATCGGTTGGCCCACGGGGTCATGCGCCGCCCGGGAGCGGTGGCCGGGCTGACGGCCATCGCCCTACTGGCCCTGGCCGCTCCGACGCTTGGCACGCACTGGTCGGGCGTCGACGCCTCCGACCTGCCCAGCTCGCAGTCGGCGCGGGTACTCCAGGACACCGTGGCGCGTGACTTCCCGCGCGCCGACGCCACGCCGATGTTCGCCGTCACCCGCGCGCCGGCATCGGCCGGCGCCGAGCTCGCAGCGTACGCGGCCCGCCTGCGCACGGTCGCCGGCGTGGTCGGGGTGGGCGCGCCGCGCTCTGAGCCCGGCGGGCTCTGGCGGACGCCCGTCTCGGCCTCGGGCGAGTCAATCGCTCCGGCAGCCCAGCGGACGCTGGCCGCGGTGCGGGCGCTGCCCGCGCCCGGGCCGACCCTGGTCGGGGGCAGCGCGGCCAGCTTCGCCGATCGACAGGCGGTCCTCGGCGCCACCCTCCCGCTCGCCCTCGGGCTCCTGGTCGTGCTCACGCTGTCGATCCTGTGGGTCATGACCGGATCGGTCCTGCTGCCGATCAAGACCCTGCTCATGAACCTGCTGACCGTGGGAGCGGCCACCGGGCTGCTGGTCCTCGTCTTCCAGGATGGGCGGCTCACCGGCCTGCTCGACTACACCCCCCAGGGCGGGCTGGAGACCACCGACTTCCTCGTGCTCGTCGCCGTGGTCTTCGCCCTGAGCACCGACTACGGGGTCTTCCTGCTCACGCGCATCCACGAGGCACGCGAGCGGGGGCTGGGTGAGCGCGAGGCGGTGGCCGCCGGGGTGCAGGGCACCGGGTCGATCGTCACCGCGGCGGCGATCCTGCTGGCGGTGGCGATCGGCGCGTTCGCCACGTCGAAGATCATCTTCCTCAAGGAGCTCGGGCTCGGCACGGCAACGGCTGTGCTGTTGGACGCCTTCGTGGTGCGCGCCCTGCTGGTGCCGGCCCTGATGGCCCTGCTCGGCCGGTGGAACTGGTGGTCGCCCGCTCTCCTGCGCCGGCTGCACGCGCGGCTGGACGTTGGGGAGGGGGAGGCGCCCAGGGCGGCGGGTGAGGCGGGACGACCGGCTCCGACCCGGGCGGCGAGCTAACGGGCCGGGCCGTACCCCTGGGGGTGGGCCTGGTGCCAGGCCCAGGCGTCGGCGACGATCCGCTCGAGCTCGGGCTTCTCCGCGCGCCAGCCCAGCTCCCGGGTGATCAGCTCCGAGGCGGCCACCAGCGCCGGCGGATCGCCGGGGCGGCGGTCGGCCTCGATGGCCACGATCTCCCGGCCGGTCACCCGCCGCGCAACCTCGACTACCTCGCGCACCGAGAAGCCGGCGCCGTTGCCGAGGTTGAAGATCCGGTGCTCCCCCGCGCGCGCCCCGTCGAGGGCGAGCCCGTGGGCCGCGGCCAGGTCGTCGACGTGGATGTAGTCGCGGATGGCGGTCCCGTCGCGCGTCGGGTAGTCGGTACCAAAGAGCTTCACGTCGGACCGGTGCCCGGCCGCCGCGGCCAGGACGAGCGGGATCAGGTGGGTCTCGGGCTCGTGGTGCTCGCCCAGCCCGCCACTGGCCCCGGCCACGTTGAAGTAGCGCAGGGACACCGCACCGAGGCCGTGGGCCGAGCATTCCTCGCCGATCATCTGATCGACGGCGAGCTTGGTCGTCCCGTAGGGCGACGCGGGTCGGGTGGGCAGCGTCTCGTCCATGGGCACGCGCTCGGGCACTCCGTAGACGGCACACGTGGATGAGAACACCAGCCGCGGGACCTCGGCGGCCCGCATGGCGTCGAGCAGGTTGAGGGTCCCGCCGACGTTGTGACGCCAGTAGCGCTCCGGGTGGGCGACCGACTCGGCCACCAGGGCCAGGGCCGCGAAGTGCAGCACGCCGTCGAAGCCCTCGGCCAGGGCGTCGGTGACCCTCGGCCCGTCGAGCAGGTTCACCTCCACCAGCCGGGCCTCGGGCGCGACGGCCTGGCGATGGCCGCGCGAGAGGTCGTCGAGGACCACGACCTCATGCCCGGCGGCGATGAGCTGGGCTCCCACCACGCTGCCGATGTAGCCGGCGCCCCCGCTGACCAGAAGCTTCATCGGGCGACCGCGACGGGCAGTTGCCGGCGAAAGTCCGGCTTCGGGTGCGTCGAGGGCGCGGGCAAGGCGCCGAGGCGCTGACCGGCACGAGAGCCGTCTTCCATCGCGGGCGGCAGTCTGACAGACCTAGAATCACCCGCTGTGAGCGGGAGAGTGCCCATCAGTGCCTGGGCCACGGCGCGATGAGCGCCCCGGCCGTCTTCGAGCTCGAGAGCTTCGAACAGGTGCCCGCGAACGCCGGCCTGGCCCTGCTGCGCGTGGCTGGCCGCTGGCGAGCGGACGACGACCGCCCGGTCGTCCCACCCACCCTGATCATCGACGATGGGCGCGGGACGCAGGAGCTGGAGGCGCTGCCCGACCGCAGCGCCGGATCGCTGCTGGCCGGGCCCGATGGCCCGCAGTGGCGGGGAGCCTTCACCGTGCCCGAGGAGCAGCTGCGTCGGCGTCGGGTGGCCTTCGCGCTGAGGGCCGGCGACGAGACCCTCGTCGACCTCCCCCGCCCGGCCGAGCGGTCGCTTCCCGCGGCCATGCCCGCGCGAGCGCGGGGCGACCGTCGTCGCGCCGCGCCGGACATCCGACGGCGCGAAAGCCGTGGCGATCCCGAGCGCCGCGGACCGAGCACGACCGAGCGCGACCGGGCAAGCCTCGTGGAGATGATGGAGCGGGCCAACGCCGCCGCCCGGGCTCGGGCGGCGGCCGAGCGGGCGGCGGCAGCGGCCGGGGCTCGTGCCAGCGAGGCCGATGCACAGCGCCGACGCCTGCAGGAGGAGCTGGCGGCGCATCTCGCCGCAGGTGACACGCGGGTGGGCGACATCGAGCGGCTGATCGCTGGGGAGCGCCGGCGATCGAGCGAGCTGGCTCGCGCCGTCGAGGCCGAGCGCGAAGGCGCCGCCGAGCGCGACGCGGCACTGACCGCCGAGCGCGAGCGCAGCGCCGAGGCGGAGCGTGAGCTGACCCTCGTGCGCCGCCGCGCCGCCGACCTGGAGCGCGCGGCCGAGGAGCATGGGGAGCGAGCCGGTGAGCTGGAGTCCCGCCTGAGCGCCGAGCGCGAGCGGGCGCATGAGCTGGAGCGGGCGATAGAGCACCACGGGGAGCGCACGGCCGAGCTCGAGGGCCACCTCGACCGCGAGCGAACCCGCGCCGTCGACCTGGAGCGCCGGATGGCCGATGAGCGTGAGCGCACGAACTCGCTGGCCGAGCAGCGGCTGGCCGAGCAGCAGGGGCTGCTCAGCGACGCGGAGCGTGCCGCCGAGACCGAGCGCAGAAGCGCCGCGGCGGAGATCGCCGAGCGGCGGGCCGAGAGCGCGGCAGCGCGAGACGAGGCCACAAAGGCCAACCGCGCGGCGGCCCAGGCCACCCGGGATCGGGAGGAGGCCGAAACCCAAGCTGCCGCGGCGTTGGAGTCCCGGCGCGTCGCCGAGGCGCGGGCGCTCGAGGCCGCGCGGCGCGGCCAGGGTGCCGAGCGCACCCAGGGAGAGCTGGCGGCCCGCGAGCAGCAGGCCGCCAGCCGGGCTGAGCGCGCCCGCGAGACGGCCGAGGTCGCTCAAGCACGGGTGACCGAGCTCGAGGCCGCGCTGGTCGCCGAGCAGGAGCGCGTCCAGGCCAGCGAGGCGCGCAGCGCCGACCGGGAGGCCGAGCTCGAGGCGGCCCGGGGCGCGGCGCAGGCCGAAGGGGCACGACTCGCGCGCGAGCTCGACCAGGTGCGAAGCGGCGCGGAGGTCGACGCCGCGCGGGCGCAGGAGCTCGAGCAGACCCGCAGCACGGCGGAGGTCGAGGCCGCACGGATCAGGCAGGAGCTCGAGCGCGAGCGCGAGGAAGCCCAGCAGCGAGCGACCCTGGCGGCGCGAGAGCTCGAGCAGGCCCGCAGCGGCGCCGAGGCCGAGGCGACCCGGCTGACCCAGGAGCTGGAGAGCGCGCGCGCTGCCGCCCGGGCGCAGGTCACCGAGGCGACCCAGGAGGCCGAGCGCGCCCGTGACCAGGCCCAGGTCGACGCCGCAAGACTGGCTCAGGAGCTCGACCAGCTCCGCAGCGCCGCCGCTGCCCGGGCCGAGCTTCTCACCGCGGAACTGACCGCCGCCCGAGGCCACGCCGCTCAGGCCGCGGAGCGCGAGCAGGGCGCCGAGGCCGAGCTCGAGAAGCTGCGCGCGGCGATGTCCCACAGCGCCAGTCAGATCGAGACGTTCGAACGCGATCTCGAGGTCGGCCTGGCCGAAGCGCGAGAGCGTGAGGCGCTGACCTCACGCGAGGCCGAGGCAACCCGCGTCCGCGCTCAGGAGGCCGAGGGTCGCGTGGTCGAGCTGGAGGAGAACCTGCGCCGAGCGCAGGACCGGGCCGGGACCCTCGAGGCCCGAGTCACTCGTATTGAGCTCGAGCGCCGGCAGGCCGAGGACCAGGCTCGCGCGCAGCTCGCGGAGCTCCAGACCCGCTCGCGCCGCGCCGGCAAGGCGAACGGTGCGCAGATCGCCGATCTGGAGCGGCGCGCAGCCGAGGCTGAGGAGGAGACTGGGAGCCTTCAGGCCGCCGTTGTCGCAGCCACCGCCGAGCACGAGCGCCTGGCGGCAGCGCTCACCGAGGCGCACAACCGCGGCGAGCGGGAAGCAGCCGCGGCCGCCGAGGTGCGGGGCGAGCACGAGGAGGCAACCAGCCGCCTCAACACGGCCGAACGCGCCCAGAGCGCCGCCGCCCGCGAGCTCGAGGAGCTGCGCGGGAAGCTGGAGGGATCGACCGGCGAGGTCACGAGGGCGCAGGCGCGACTTCGCGAGGTCATCGCCGAGCGCGACAACGCCGCCCGCGGCCTGCATGCGACCGAGCTCGAGCTGGTCGAACTGCGCGTCTCCCACGCCGAGGCGGGCGAGGCTCGGACCGTCTCACTGCGCGACGCCGAGGAGGCACGCCGGGCCGAGAAGGAGAGCCGGTCCGCGGTGGAGCACGCCGAGGCCGCCGCCGAGGCCGCCACCCGCCGAGCAGGCGAGCTGGAGCGCGAGCTCTCCGCCGCCCAACGGACCGGCGACGGACGGGTTGGCGGTCTTGAACGTGAGCGCGATGACGCCCGCGCCGATGTCGCACGGCGCGAGCACGAGCGCGAACAGGCCCGCGAGGAGCGCGATGCCCTGCAGGAACGGAGCACCACCCTCGAGCATGATCTCGCGCAGGCCGGCCGGCGGGTGGAGGAGCTCGAGGGTCGCGCCACCGAGCGCGGCAACCGGGCCGAGGCGCTCGAGGCCGAGACGGTGGAGCTTTCCCGGCGGGTCGCCGCCCTCGAGACCGAGCTGGCGCGCAGCGAGACCCAGCGCACCCAGGGCGAGCGCCGGGGGGCGGACGCAGAGACCAAGCTGAGCGCCGCGCGCGAGCGCCTGGAGGTGGCCGACGCCGCCCGGACCGAGCTGGAGTCGAGGATCGCCAGCGCCGAGCAGGCGCGCACTGAGCAGGAGACGGCCCTGGCGGCGGCCAGCCAGAGCTCAGCCGCCCTGCAGGCCGAGCTGGATCGCGCCGGCCAGGGCGCAAACGAGCTCGAGGGGCGGCTGGCCGCCATGCAGGCCCGGGCAGACGGACTGGAAAGCGAGCTGTTGGGCACCGCTGGTCGCTCCGACAGCCTCGACCGCGAGCTGAGTGCCGCCCAGCGCCGGCTCGAGGAGCTGGAGGCCGAGGCTGTCCAGGCCCGGGACCGCGCCGGCTTCTTGACCGCTGAGCTGGAGCGGGCGGACGAGCGGACGAGCGGGCTGGAGGCCAAGCGCGCTGAGGCGGCCGAGCGTGCGGTCGCCCTGGAGGCGGAGCTCGAGACGGCAGGCGAGGACTCACGGCGAACCGATGCCGAGTCGACAGCCACTGCCCGTCGGGTCGAGGCGCTCGAAGGCGACCTCGTACAGGCCCGAGCGCAGGCCGAGGGGCTGCAGGAGGAGCTGGCGGCAGCCCACGATCGCGCCGAGGAGCTCGAACTGGAGGCAGCAACGCAGCGCGAGCAGACCGCGGAGGGGACCCGCGCCGCCCGCGAGGAGCTGATCGCCGCCCGCCGGCGCCTCGCTGAGCTGGAGGCGGTGATCGTGCTGGCCGATGAGGAACGAGCGGCGTCAACCGCGGGGGTCGCCGACCTGCGAGGGCAGCTCGTCGACGCCGTCGCAGCGCGCGACGAAGCGCGGCGGGCGAGCGCCTCGGCCAGCGCACACGCGGCGGAGCTGGACACCAGACTCGCCGCGCTTGGCTCCGACCATGACGCGGTGCGGGCACGGGCTGGAGAACTTGATGGCGCCCTAAAGGAATCGACGTCGGTTCAGGAGGCGCTGACCGAACGGCTCGCGGAGCTGGAAGGCGCGCTGGCCACGGCACAATCCGGAAGTGATGAGGCGACGGGCCGGGTGCGTGACCTCGAGGAGAGGCTGGCCGCGGCGACGGCGACAAGCGAAGGGGCGCGCGCCGAACACGAGGAGCTGGCCCGCGTCCTGGCCGAGGCGTCGTTGGCGCGGGACGCGGCCCGGGCGCGCGTCGAAGAGCTGGAGGGGGCGCTGACCGAGGCGCACGAGGGCCGCACCGCCGCCGCGGGCCGCGTCGCCGAGCTCGAGGGGGAGCTGGCCACGGCGGTGACGGACGGCGAAGCGGTCGCAACCGAGCTCGGCCGACTGCAGGCCGCGCTGGCCGAGGTCAGAGACGCACGTGGCGTTGCCGCCGCCCAGATCTCCGAGCTCGAGGACGAGCTGGAGCGTGGGCGCAGCGAACGCGACTCGGCGCACACCCGGAGTGAACAGCTGGAGAGGGAGCTGAGTACGGTTCGGGCGGCGGGCGACGAGACAGCCCGACGCGTCTCGGAGCTCGAGCAGGAGCTGACCGAGGTCGTCGACGAGCGGGACGGCATCCGCGCCGAGCTCGCCGGGGCCCTCAGCGCCCGCGAGGAGGCCGAGCGCGCCGGCCACCGAGTCGTCGAGCTCGAAGAGCAGAATCGCGCCGCCTCCAACGAGCGCGATGCCCTGGGCGCGCGCGCCGCCGAGCTGGACCAGCGCCTGGCCCGAGCCGACGCCCTCCTGACCGAGGCCTCAGAGGAGGCGCAGCGTGCCCAATCCCATGCCGCGGCGGAGGCCGAGCGTCTGCGCGTCGGCGCGGCAGAGGAGCGCACGAGGCTCGAGGGCGACCTGGGCCAGGTGCGCCAGGAGCTCGAGCGCGCCCACCGGGACGCCGATCGCGCAGCGACCGATCTCGACGCAGCGCAGGAGGGCCGAAGCGCCGCGGAGGAGGTCGCCGAGAACCTCCTGACCGGGCGTTCGCGCCTCGAGCACGAGCTCGCCACGGCGTGCAGCGAGCGTGATCGCGTCAGGGCCGAGTTGACCGATGCCTTGCGGCAGATCGACGAGGACAAGCGCGAGCTCGGCGCAGAGGCCCAGCGGCGCCTGGACGAGCTCGCCGCCGCGCTGGCCGTCGCCGAGGCGGCAGCCAGCGACCGCGCCACCGAGGTTGAGGCGTCGCATCGGCGGGAGGCGGAGCGAGGTGACGCGCTCGCTGAGCTGGAAGGGAGCATCGCCGAGCGCGATCAGGAGCTGGCGACGGTGGAAGCCCGGATCGCCGAGCGCGACGAGGAGCTGGCGACGGTGGAAGCCCGGATCGCCGAGCGCGACGAGGAGCTCGCGACGCTGAGCGCCCGCACAGCCGAGCACGAGGAGGAGCTTGCCGCCGTTCGCGTCCGCCTGGCCGAGCGCGATGAGATCATGGCCGACCTGCAGGCGCAGCGAGACGGCGACGCCGCTGCACTGGCCGAGCGCGTCGGCGAGCGTGACCACGCCCTTACGCGCCTACAGCAGGAGCACGAGACGGTGGTCACCCGGTTGCGCCTCGCGCTCGCCGAGCGCGAGGAGTCGCTGCGCGAGCTCGAGAGCGGCCGGGACGCCGACGCGAAGGCTCACCGCGGCCAGCGCGATGCCGACCTAGCCGCCCTGCGCGAACGGCTGCACGGACACGAGGCGGCGCTTGAGCGCCTCGATGGGGATCACGCGATGGCCATCGCCGAGCTGCAGGCCCGGCTGACCGAGCGTGAGCGGGCCATCGAGACGATGACCGCCGATCACCAGGCCGATCGCGATGCGCTGGAGACGCGCCTGGCCGCCCAGGAGGCGGACCGGCGCGCGCTCGAGGTGCGGGCGGCCGAGCGCGCCACCGCGGCCGGCGGGATCGATGCCGAGCGCCGAGAGCTGTTGGAGGAGATCGAGGCTCTGCGCCGCGACCGTGGGGCGCTGGTCCGCGCCCTCGACGAGGCGCGGGAGGCCGAGACCGGTCTCCACAGCCGCGTCGAACAGCTGGAGACGGCCCGAGACGAGGCCGCCCGTCGTGCCGCCGACGACGCCCAGGTGCGAGCCGGGCTCGAGCGCCAGATGGCCGAGCTCGAGCGGCTGCGCACGGCGACCGAGACCCGCGCCGGGGACGGCGATGCTCACGACGTCACCGCGGTGACGGCCAGCGCACCCGCCCGCTCCTCGACGGGCGAGGGGACCGTCCGCCAGCGCGCGCCACACCACCGCTCCTACCAGATCTCCGACCGTGAGGCGCGGCTGCGGGAGGTGGCACTGAGCCGGACCCGGGGCCGGCCGTCATCCACGCGCATCAACTACGAGCAGGGCCTGCCCGCCCGCCCGAGGCGCTCGCGCTGGCTGCCGGCCGACTGGGTCGTGGGGCTGCTGCTCCTGGCCGTGGGCGCGACAGTGATCGCTCTCGTCGTGCTTGGCTCGCTGCGCCTGAGCGTGACCTGAGCGACGGGCCCCGCGCCCTCAGCCCCCCGGGGTCACGGGGGGGTGGACGTGCCGGTGGACGACCGGTTCGCGAGCCCAGATCCCGGCAGCGGCCGCCCGGCGGGCACCGACGTGCCACCAGCGGCGCCCGTCGTCCCCTGCTGCCCCTGCGCTCCCGACGTTCCCTGCGCTCCCGTCGTCCCCTGCGCTCCGGTCGTACCGGTGACCGATGTCATCGGCAGCGGTGTGCCCGTCGCTGTAGCCGACAGGGAGGGCGGAGCCGCCGCTGTCTCCACCTCGAGGCCCAGCAGCCGGGCCAGCGGGCTCTGCGGATCGACCAGCAGCGCCTGGCGGGCCGCGCGGCGGGTTCCCCCGAGATCCAGGCGACCCAGCTCGACGCGGGCCAGCTCGAGCCATGCTGCCTCGCTGTAGGGCTGCCGGGAGACAGCCTCGAGCAGGAGGGCACGAGCATCGAGCGGCCGGCGGCGGCGCTCGGCGATGGCGGCCTGGGCGAGCACGGGCTCGACGGCCAGGGGATCCAGTCGGGCGGCGAGATCGGCGTGGGCAGCCGCGTCGCGCAGCTGGACGTCCGTGGGCAGGACCGGGAGATCACCGAGGGCGGCATTGGACTGGGATTGGGCGATGGCGGGCAGCAGGGCCGACACGGCGAACACCAGACAGGCCACCCAGACCGCGCCCAGCCCCCAGGCGCGTCCGGCCCCCGCGGTCGCCCTCGCCGTTGGCGAGGTGGCGGTGCCCAGCGGCTCGCAGCCCGGGGCCAAGGACGCTCGACCAACCAGCGCCCCGAGCAGGGCCAGCGCAGGGACCGTCACCCCGGGGATGTCCCAGTCCCAGTCGAAGAACCCGTGCGCCGCCCACGCGACCACGGCACCCAGCGCGGCTGCCGCCAGGCCGCGCTGTCCGCCCGGAGCCAGGCGCCACACTGCCCGCAGGGCTGCCGCGCCGAGCGCGAGCAGACCACCCACCGCGAGGGCCGCGCCAATCAGACCGTCCTCGGCGAGAAACTGCAGGATGACGCTGTGGGGCTGGAGGACCTGCAGCATATTGTGGCGATAGAGCAGGTGGGTGACGGGGAAGGACCCGGCGCCCCAACCGCCAATCGGCCGATCCGAGAAGGCGCCGAGGGCCTCCTGCCACCAGACCCAGCGGTTGCCCGAGTTGGTGGTCAGCAGGCGCCCCGGATCACCCAGCTTGTCCTCCCGCACCACGGTGAACGCATGCAAGCTGTGGCTGATGGTGCCGGTCAGCCCGCGCGACGAGGCGGCCGTCACGCTCAGCCCGAGCGCCACGACCACCACGGCACCGGCAACGGCCGCCCGGCGCAGCGCGAACCGCCGTTGGGCTGAGATGCTCAGACGCCCGGCCAGCGCCGGGACGCGGCGACCCACGACCCAGACGGCGACCAGGCCGACGAGCAACGCCAGTCCAAGGATTGCCCCCGCGCTCTCCCGAGATGAGAGCGCGACGCCGTTCCCTACCAGCCGGTGGTCGGCAAAGCCCACGGTCACCGCTGGCACGGTGCCGGCCACCGCGACGGCCAGGTGACCGAGTGATCGCGCCGTTGAACCGCCCAGGCGAAGGCTGACCGCGACGCCGACCAAGAGCGCGAGCACCGCTCCGCGCGAGTAGGTGAAAGCCCCACAGACGAGCAGGAGGCTCAGCGCGACCAGCGCCCCCGACCGGGCAGCTGCGCGCGCGTCGGGCTCGACGCTGAGCCTCAGCGCCACGGGTGCGGCCAGGGCGCAGACCAGCCCAAGGGCGTTCCAGTAGTCAAGCGGTGCGCGAAGCCGAGCGATGTCGGCGGTGTGATCCAGCGAGAAGAGCCCGGGGACGTGGATACCGGGCGCCACCTTGCCCCCGAGCGCGTAGAGGGCGACGACGCAGGCCAGCAGCAGCCAGCCAAGTGTGAGCCGTCGCAGGGCCAGGTCCCCCCTGCTTCCCACCACAATCCCGAGGCCCACGACCGCGGCATACGCGCACGCCTGGTTGAGCTCGAGCCAACTGCGGTCGGGCGCGACGCTCCACAGCAGCGACAGCGCGGTCCAGCCGGCAAAGGCAACGAGCGCCACCAGGCCCAAGCACGCCGTGCGCGTCAGCTCGGGGCGCGAGCCGGCTCCGATCAGGGCCCAGGCCGCCCATCCGGCCACCGCCGCCCCGAGACCCGCCTCCAGCGGGCCGGCGTCGGAGCCCGCGATGGCTCCGTGGGCAAAGGCCGCGTAGGCCATTGCCGCGAGCAGCACGAGGACGAGGGCGCCCTCGGCCCGGGACAGTCGGCCGCCTCCTGACGCGCTGCGTGGAGGGAACAGGCGGTTGACCAGGCTGGGCATGGGGTACAGGTAAGGATCGACCGGGGCGGTGCGCCTGCGGTCAGGACTAGCATGGCGCTGAGAATGCGACGTCAGTTCCCCCATCACCACCGTCGGCGAACGCCGACACGCAACGGCCTGCTGGCTGTGGCCAGCGTGGCTGCGCTGCTCGCCCTGCCGGCCACCGCGCAGGCCGGGAGCGCCTTCCAGTCGGTGCTGAAGGCCTACACCCAGGGGCAGGGCAGGATCAATCCCTGTCAGTTCTCGGCGGCGGAGCTCCAGTCCGCCCGGAGCCAGATCCCGGGCGACATCGCGCAGTACGCGCCAGACTTCGGCTCCGCGCTTGACGCGGCGCTGGCTGCCCGGGCACGTGGAGCGTGCTCCACGAGTCACACCTCGACGAGCCAGTCCTCGACCAGCAGCCCGTCGGGTGGATCGGGCGCACCGCCTTCATCGAGCGCGTCGGCGCCAGGTGCCGCGAACGCCGCTGGCGGAGCCCAGGGCGTGCCTCTGACCCCCGCGCCCCCGACCGGTCCGGTCCTGCATGTCGGGGCCGATCGTGGCCTGTCCCCCGTTCCCCTACGACCCGCCCGCGCGGCGGCAGCGCCCGCGCCGGTCGTCCTGCTTGGCGTTATCGGGCTCGTGGCCGCGGCCATCGCCCTGAGCGGCCTGCTCATCGGCGGCACCGGCGTCGGGACCCGCCGGCTCGGCCGGCTGCGTCACGCCTTCTCCGAGGCCGGCTTCCGGGTCGGCTCGACGTGGGCGGAGTTCGGAGATTGGGTGCGCCTCGGGCGCTGAGCCCGGAAGGCCGCTGACGGGCCCCGCGGGCTGGGCCGCGGACCCGCTCCCAGCCCGGGCCGGGCGATCGGGCCCGGTAGAATGGAGGGCCTGAGCACGGCGGTCGCCTACGCCCTCCCGACCCCTCGGTTCCGTCCGACCCGGGGCGTTCAATCGCTTGCCCACCTCGCGACGGGCGTGCCCCCCGGGGAGGAAGACGAGACCCAGCCGGCCCCAGGAGAGGCGTGCACATGAGCGAGCATCCGCAGACCATCGCGACGACCATCGAGCCGGCGTCCGGCCAGGGTGAGGGGCTGCGGATCAGTCGGCGCTTCACCACTCCCGGGGTCCACCCGTTCGACACGGTGGAGTGGGAGCAGCGCGATGCGCGCATCGGCCAGGGCGACAAGGTCGCCTTCGAGCAGCTCGACGTGGAGTTCCCGGTCCCCTGGTCGCAGAATGCGACGAACATCGTCGCCCAGAAGTACTTCCGCGGCCAGCTGGACTCCCCGGCACGCGAGCGCTCGGTGCGCCAGATGATCGGCCGCGTCGCGGGCACCATCAGGAGCTGGGGCCGCGACCGAGGCTACTTCGCCTCTGACGGGGACGCCGACACCTTCGAGGCCGAGCTCACCCACGTCCTGCTCTTCCAGATGGCGGCGTTCAACTCGCCCGTGTGGTTCAACGTCGGCTTCGAGGAGACGCCACAATGTAGTGCGTGCTTCATCCTCTCCGTGCAGGACACGATGGAGTCGATCCTCGATTGGAACACCAAGGAAGGGATGATCTTCCGCGGCGGCTCGGGTTCGGGGATCAACCTCTCGCGCATCCGCGGCTCCATGGAGCCGCTGGCCAAGGGAGGCACGGCCTCGGGGCCAGTCTCCTTCATGCGCGGCGCCGACGCGTGGGCTGGGACCATCAAGTCCGGCGGCAAGACCCGCCGCGCAGCCAAGATGGTCGTCCTCGACGTCGACCACCCCGACATCCGGGACTTCATCTGGTGCAAGGCCCGCGAGGAGGAGAAGGCCGGGGCCCTGCGTGACGCTGGCTTTGACATGTCGATCGACGGCGAGGGCTTCCACTCCATCCAGTACCAGAACGCCAACAACTCGGTACGGGTGACCGACGAGTTCCTTCGCGCCGTCGAGGAGGACCGCGACTGGCACCTCATCTCGCGCACCACGGGCCAGCCGGTCGGCGATCCGGTCTCAGCGCGAGAGCTCATGCGCGAGATCGCCGAGGCCGCCTGGCGCTGCGCCGATCCCGGAGTTCAGTACGACACGACGATCAACCAGTGGCACACCTGCCCGAGGTCGGGACGGATCAACGCGTCGAACCCGTGCTCGGAATATATGCACGTCGACGACTCGGCCTGCAACCTCGCCTCGCTGAACCTCATGAAGTTCCGCCGGGCCGACGGGTCCTTTGACGTGGCCGCCTTCGAGCACGCCGTCGACGTCGTCTTCCTGGCCCAGGAGATCGTCGTCGGCGCCTCGAGCTACCCGACCGAGGGCATCGCGGCCAACGCCAACGCCTTCCGTCAGCTCGGGATGGGCTACGCCAACCTCGGCGCCCTGCTGATGGCCAACGGCCTGGCCTACGACTCCGACGCCGGGCGGAGCACGGCGGCGGCGATCACGGCGCTGATGACCGGGCGGTCCTACCTCGGATCGGCCCAGATCGCCGCGGCGATGGGGCCCTACGACCGCTACGCGGAGAACCGCGAGCCACACAACGCCGTGATGCGCATGCACCGCGATGCCACCGAGGTCCTCCCCGACGTCGCCTGCGAGGACGACGCGCTGCTGGCCGCCGCCCGCCGCGTGTGGGATGAGGCAGTCGAGGCCGGCGAGCGCCACGGCTATCGCAACGCCCAGGCGACCGTGCTGGCGCCGACCGGGACCATCAGCTTCCTGATGGACTGCGACACGACGGGGGTGGAACCCGACTTCTCGCTGGTCAAGTTCAAGGATCTGGTCGGCGGCGGTCAGATGACCATCGTCAACCGCACCGTGCCGCTCGCCCTGCAGACCCTCGGCTATACCGACGAGCAGGTCGAGCAGATCGAGGCCCACCTCAACGAGCACGGCACGATCCTGGGCGCGCCCGGACTCGCCGACGAGCACCTGTCGGTCTTCGATGTCGCCGTGGGCGAGCGGGCGATCTCCCACACCGGCCACATCCGGATGATGGGCGCCGTCCAGCCGTTCATCTCGGGGGCTATCTCCAAGACGGTGAACATGCCCGGCTCAGCCACCGTCGAGGACATCGCCGAGGCCTACACGCTGGCCTGGCAGTGCGGGGTCAAGGCGCTGGCCATCTACCGCGACGGCTCCAAGACGGCCCAGGCGCTGCGCACCGAGCGCAAGCAGGACGTCACCGTCGAGGCGGTGTCCGACGAGGCGATCGAGGCGCAGCAGGCGCAGGCCACCGAGGCGGCGGTCCGCGCGGCGGTGGCTGAGGCACTGGCCGACGCGGCGCCCCGGCGCAAGCGGATGCCCCGGGAGCGCCAGTCGATCACCCACAAGTTCTCGATCGGTGGGCACGAGGGCTACATCACCGCGGGAATGTACGACGACGGCACCATCGGCGAGATCTTCCTCACCGACATCGGGAAGGAGGGCTCGACCCTGCGGGGGATGATGAACTCCTTCGCCACCGCCATATCGATCGCCCTCCAGTACGGCGTGCCGCTCCAGACGCTGGTGCAGAAGTACTCCTACATGCGCTTCGAGCCCGAGGGGATCACCCAGAACCCGGAGATCCCGTTCGCCAAGTCGATGCCCGACTACATCATGCGCTGGCTGGCCTCGCGCTTCTTGGACACCGACGTCCAAGAGGAGCTGGGGATCATGACGCCGGAGGTGCGCGCGCGGATGACCGCCCAGGACGCGGCAAGCTCGTTGCTGGGCGACACAGCGGGACCGAGCGGCGGCGACGCAGAGGATGAGGGCACCCACGGGAACGGCAACGGCGGTCCGACCGGCCAGGCGCCGACACCGCAGGCTCCCATAGCCGCGATGACCGACACCCCGCCGGTGCTCCCGGCTCGGCTCGCGGGGCTCGACCTCGGTCCCGCCTGCGGCCAGTGCGGCGGGATGATGCAACGCACGGGCTCGTGTTACACCTGCGGCAGCTGCGGGTTCAACACCGGCTGCGGATAGGCGTCCGGGCGACAGGGTTCGGCCAGCCCGACGACGCCTATCTGCCTGCCGATATCGGCGGACCGCCAGGCTCTTAACGTCCCTCGCGGTCCGCGGGTGGTCCTCCCGCTGAAGAAACGAAAGGACAGCCTGCGAGACGGCTGCTTGCACGCGAAAGCGGCGCTCTGCGGAGACGGGAGCCGAGTCGGGAATGGCGCCTGCGTCACAATGACCCTTGTGGCCGCGCCTCTGCTTACGGAGCAGCAGGTCGACCTCCTCTTCCTTGAGGCCGACGAGCGATCGCTCGCTGACCATGGTTCACGCGATCGGTTCGCCTGGCATAACCGGGGGGGAATGGGTCCGACTCAGCTCTTGCATCGTGCGGTTCCAGCCGACCAAACCGTAGATCCGATCGATCTCGAGGCTTTCGTCACCGCCGCGGCTCTTGAGTGGACAGGCCAGCGCGATCAAGACCCGGATTCGCCAGGAAGTCCGCGATCTAGCTCGCGTAGAGCGGACCACGCTCGTGGGCCTACGCGACGAGCTGGTCCGCCATCAGCTCGAGCTGACGGCGCCGCCGGAGGAGAGCGCGTCGATCGCCGATCTCATCGAGTGGACGAGCGCAGTGCTCGACGCCGGCGGACGCGAGCTCCGACGGTTGCGCGATCTCGCACAGTCCGAGAACGAAGCCGCAAAGACGAAGACCAACGGCCGGGAGACCGTGGCGGCGCTGGGCTTCGATGACTCGACCGCGTGCGGGTCGGCGCGGTCGCTGCTTGTCGGCCGCCCCGCACAAGACGCCCCGCGGCTTGCGCTTTTCTCACGACCTGCTCCGTGGCTGACTGCTGCCTTCGCGTGATTCGAAGCGGGCTCGGTAGCACGCGCTGCTGATCCACGCGCGATTGCTTGCGTGCCGGTGTTCGCACCAAGTCGCGGTCGTCGCGCGGCACGATGGAGACGTTGCTCATCGTCCGAGGGAGGACGTCATGGAGTCCGCTCCGCTTCTCGATTGCGCCAGCCGCCTGCGGTCGCCCGCGACCCTGCCCGGCTACCACCAGGGTCGCCCACCCCGCAACAAGAACCTCCGCTACCCGCCGGACCGCCCACCGTTGAGGAGATGGTCGGAGTCATGCTCGCCGTCGGCGACGGACCCGACGGGATCCGGCTGCGCGGCCTGATCATCGTGCTGTGGGGTGCCGGGCTGCGGATCAGCGAGGCGCTGGCCCTCACGGAAAGCGATCTGAGTCCCCGGCGCGGGGCGGTGTTGGTCAGGCACGGCAAGGGCGGCAAGCGTCGAGAGGTCGGAATGGATCGCTGGGCATGGGAGCAACTCAACCCATGGCTTACGCTCCGCGAGAGCTTGCCGGTCGGCGCGTTGTTCTGCGTGCTGCGGGGCCCGACCCGCGGGCGCCCTTGTTCCGCCGTCGGCGTCCGAGTCCAGCTCCGCACGCCGCGGTGGCTGCGCGGGTGCGGCAGCGGTTCGCTCCGCATCAGCTACGACATGCCCACGCGGTCGTGAGATGTCGCGCGAGGGAGTCCCGCTGGTCGTGATCCAGAGGCCGCTCGGGCACGCCAAACCCGCGGATCACCTCGATCTACCTGCAAGGCATCGACAACGCCGAGAGATGGTGCACGCCTTCCACGAGCGGCCGGCGCCGATGATCCCAGCTACGAACGGACTCAGGCTTCCTCGGTAGCGACCGAACCAACGGCCGCTCGTGCTTGAGAGCATTTCATGGGGGGGGGCGGGGGCGAGTCGAGAACGCGCTTTGTTGCCACAGCCGTCGCCGACCCTCGAGCGTCGTGCGCGGCTGGTGCAGTGATGCGCCCGCAGACGGCAGCGGTCGCGGGTTGACAAGGGCCGGCATCGTGCGCCACAATTGTGGCGTGACAACCGAACCGTTGCGCTCAGTCCGTGATCACCTCTCCGAGCTCGTTGATCGGGTCGCGCGCGAGCATGATCGCGTCATGATCACTC
>JAABUZ0100000704.1_pt1 | contig 76530 bp, 64 predicted proteins | sample 5562091 | NCBI WGS metagenome assembly JAABUZ01 (sample SAMN12813069, study PRJNA571459) | rock metagenome | isolation source: Antarctica rocks | place: Antarctica: Victoria Land, Linnaeus Terrace sud | collected 2015-12-21
CTTCCCCCACGCCCCGGGGCAGACGCGCCGCTCAGCCCTCCAGGCCGCCCACCACAACTGCTTCCAACTCGGGCGGCCGATCCAGCCGAATGCCGCTCACATGCTCAAAACTGCGAAAGCCGAGACTTGACAACAACCGCGCCATATCAGCCGCGCTCGCCTTTGCCCCCGTGGGCGTCTCCTGAGTGGCCGTCGCCGGACGCGATTGAGGCGAGCACGGTAGCCTCCCGCGCCGCATGCAGATCGGAGTTCCCAAAGAGGTCGCGGAGGGGGAGCGCCGGGTGGCCCTCGTGCCCGAAACGGTGCGGAAGTTGACCGGTAAGGGCCTGGAGGTCGTGGTGCAGAAGGGCGCCGGAGCCGGAGCCCTGATCCCCGACGCGCAGTACGAGGAGGCGGGCGCGCAGCTTGTCGAAGATGCCGCCGCGGTGTTCGCCGCCGACGTCGTCGTCAAGGTCGCGCCGCCCACCGCGCAGGAGGCCGCCAAGCTGAAGTCAGACGGCGTGCTGATCGGCTTCCTGGCACCGCTGACCAACGGGACCGGGGTGCAGGCGATCGCCGGCAGCGGAGTCACCAGCTTCGCGATGGAGGCGGTGCCGCGGATCAGCCGCGCGCAGTCGATGGACGCGCTCTCCTCGCAGGCCAACATCGGCGGCTACCGGGCGGCGCTGATGGGCGCCCAGGAGCTGGGCCGCTTCCTGCCGATGCTGATGACCGCCGCCGGCACGATCCGCCCGGCCACGGTGCTGGTGCTGGGCGCCGGCGTCGCCGGCCTGCAGGCGATCGCCACTGCCCGGCGCCTGGGCGCCGTCGTCCAGGGCTTCGACGTCCGGGCCGCGGTCAAGGAGCAGGTGGAGTCGCTGGGGGCGAAGTTCCTGGAGTTCGACGTCGGAAGCGACCTGGAGGGCAGCGGCGGCTACGCCAAGGAGCTGACCCCCGAGCAGCAGGCACGCCAGCAGGAGCTGATGGCCGAGGCCATCGGCAAGGTCGACGTCGTCATCACCACCGCCGCCGTGCCCGGTCGCCGGGCGCCGATCCTCGTCACCGAGGCGGCCGTCAAGCTGATGAAGCCGGGATCGGTGATCGTCGACCTCGCCGCCGAGAGCGGCGGCAACTGCGAACTCTCCGAGCCCGGACAGACCGTGCTGCGCCACGACGTCAAGATCATGGCCCCGCTCAACGTCCCCTCGACGATGGCCGAGCACGCCTCCCAGCTCTACGCTCGCAACGTCGAGTCGCTGCTGGGACTGATGCTCTCCGAGGAGGGTGGCCTGACCCTCGACTTCGAAGACGAGGTGATCGCCGGCGCGTGCATCACCCGCGGCGGGGAGATCGTCCACCAGGGCGCCAAGGCCGCGGCCGCAGCCTAGGCCCGGAAAGGAGAAGCATGGACAGACTCGTAATCGACATCGCGGTGCTGGTGCTGGCCGGCTTCATCGGCTTCGCCGTGATCTCCAAGGTTCCCAACACGCTGCACACACCGCTGATGTCGGGCACCAATGCCATCCACGGGATCGTCGTGCTCGGCGGATTGCTGCTGGTCTCGGAATCCAGCGGCGTACTGGAGAAGGTGCTGCTGGTGATCGCGGTGACCTTCGGGACGATCAACGTGATCGGCGGCTTCTTCGTCACCGACAGGATGCTGGGGATGTTCAAGCGCAAGGATCCCCCTAAAGAGGAAGAGGCCGCCCAGCCCGAGGACGGGCAGCGATGATCGCCACCGTGTTCCTACAGGATCCCAACTTCATCGACGCGCTCTACATCGTCGCGTTCGCGTTCTTCATCTACGGCCTGAGCGGGCTGACCGGTCCCCGGACGGCGGTGCGAGGTAACAAGATCGCCGCCGTGGGCATGGCGCTTGCGGTCATTGGCACGCTGCTGCACAAGGGCGTGCTGCACGGCTCCTCGACGCCGTGGCTGATCCTCCTGGGACTGGTGCTCGGCACCGCGATCGGGTTTCCCGCCGCGCGCAACGTGAAGATGACCCAGATGCCGCAGATGGTGGCGCTCTTCAACGGCGTCGGCGGCGGTGCGGTGGCGCTGATCGCGTGGGTGGAGTACCGCCACCACTTCGGCGGGGACTTCCCGCTGCGCGTCGAGATTCCCTCGCTGTTCGCCGCTGTCGTTGGCTCGGTCTCCTTCTGGGGCTCCAACATCGCCTTCGCCAAGCTCCAGGAGATCCTGCCCGGGCGCCCGATCAAGCTCCCTGCGCAGTCACTGGTGAACTTGGCGCTGCTGCTGGTGACCGTGATCAGCGCGGTCGTGCTGGCTGCCGGGACGCATTCGCAGGCGCTCTTCATCCTCGGCATCCTGGTGGCGGCGGCGGTGCTCGGCAACATGGTGGTGCTGCCGATCGGCGGTGCCGACATGCCGGTGGTGATCTCGCTGCTGAACGCCTTCACGGGTCTCTCGGCGGCCGCCACCGGGATCGCGCTGGGCAACACCGTGCTGGTCGTGGCCGGGATGATCGTCGGTGCCTCGGGCACGATCCTCACCAACCTGATGGCGGTGGCCATGAACCGCTCCGTGCCGGCGATCATCGCCGGCGGGTTCGGTGGTGCGGTGGCAGCGCCGGCCGGCGGGGCAGGAGAGACCGAAGGCACCGTGCGCTCGACCAGCGCCCAGGACGTCGCCATCCAGCTCTCCTACGCCCGCCAGGTCGTCGTCGCGCCTGGCTACGGGATGGCGGTGGCCCAGGCCCAGCACGCGGTGCGCGAGCTGGAGCGGGCGCTGGAGAACAAGGGCGTCGAGGTCAAGTACGCGATCCACCCCGTGGCCGGGCGCATGCCCGGGCACATGAACGTGCTCCTGGCCGAGGCCGACGTCCCCTACGACCTGCTGCGGGAGATGGACGACATCAACCCGGAGTTCCCGCGCACCGACGTAACGCTGGTGATCGGCGCCAACGACGTCACCAACCCCGCGGCCAAGAACGAGCCGGGCTCCCCGATCTACGGCATGCCGATCCTGGAGGTCGACCGCTCCGGCGCGGTGATCGTGCTCAAGCGCTCGATGGCCTCCGGGTTCGCCGGCATCGACAATCCGCTGTTCTACGACCCCAAGACCACGCTGCTCTTCGGCGACGCCAAGGCTTCGGTCAGCGAGATCACCTCCGAGGTGCAGGCGCTGTAGCTGCCGTCCCGCATGCAGGGCGCGCATCCGGTTAGAGTCCCGCTCGTTCACCCCCCTATGCGGAGCGACCATGGATCAGAACCGGCTGAAGTCAATTCCGATCTTCTCGCAGCTCTCCGACGAGGAGGCCCACCGGCTCGCGGCCTTCGCCACCGAGACCAGCGTCGCCGAGGGACAGATCCTGATGAAGGAGGGCGACTACTCCACGGAGCTGATCGCGATCGAGGAGGGCTCCGCGGATGTCGTGCGCGGCGGCGACAAGATCGCCTCGCTGGGTGAAGGCGACCTGATCGGTGAGATGGGCCTGCTCGACCGCGAGCCGCGCAACGCCGATGTCGTTGCCACCTCGCCAATGCGGGTGATCAAGCTGACCCACTGGGAGGTCCGCAGGATGTCCTCGGACACGGTCGACCGGATCAAGCAGATCGTCAAGGAGCGCCGGGACAAGGGCGTCGCCGACCCGGCGCACCAGGGCTAGCGCATCGTCCACGGAACCTCGTTCCAGTCCCGCCTTTCTGATACGGTGGCGCTCGCCGAGTCCCCGGTCGTTGCCGCCCCGGGGAGCGGGGAACCCAATTCATTTGGGGCGAGTCTCGCGGTGATCCGTGAGAAGCGCTCAGTCTCTGAGCGCGAGCCCGTCAGCTAACCCCGCAGGCACCAGGCGCGTCGTGCAACACCGCACCCGCGGAGGAGTCCTGCGTGTCAGCTTTCAGCAGCTTTGAGTACGAGAAGGTGTGCAAGCGCCCAGTGCGCCACTGCGTGAGTGGGCCCGGGCCCGAAGTTGGAAAGCGATGACCCGTGCTCTGAGATTGCTCGCCGTGATGATGGCGGCGACGCTCTGCCTCGCCGGCGCGGCTTCGGCCCGCAGGATCGCCCCCCGCAGGATCACGGTGTCCGGCGGTGCCGGGACCGGACCTGTGCAGCATCCGCGCGGCTTCGACAGCGCCGCGGTTCCCCTCTCGGGCTTCGGACGGACGCTACGCCAGGGCGAGAGCGGCCAAGACGTGAAGACCCTCCAGACCTGGTTGAGCGAAATCGGCTACCGGATGCCGCAGACCGGATACTTCGGCCCTCTCACCCAGCGAGCTGTGTGGGGCTTTCAGCGCTCGCACGCGCTGCGGCCGACGACCGGCATCGTGGGCGTGAAGACCGCTCGGGCGCTGCGGCTGGCGGTCAAGGCCCATGCCAGCCATTCCCTGCACCAAAGCTCCCCCTCCGGCAGGAGCTCGTCCGGTGCCTGGGTCTTCCCGCTGCGGCCGATCCGACGGGTCCTGCCACCCAGCACCTGGTCCCTCGATCAGGGCGTCGACATCCCCACCGCCAACAGCGACTGCGGCGCCGATGTCGTGGAGGTGGCGGTGACCTCGGGCACGATCGTCGGAGAGGGGATCAGCGGCTTTGGTCCCTACGCGCCCATCCTGCGAGTCGCCAGCGGACCCTACGCCGGCCGCTACGTCTACTACGGCCACGCGGCTCCCGCGCTCGTGCCGGTCGGCAGCTATGTCAGTGCCGGCGAACCGATCGCCGAGGTCGGCTGTGGCAGGGTCGGGCTCTCCACGGGACCGCACCTGGAGATCGGGATCAGCGATCCCGGTGGCCCGCCGTGCTGTCCCGGCGGGGAGACCGCTCAGGAGATGAGCGACATCATGCGCGGCCTGTATCGCCAGCCCGGCGGCCGGTAGCGCCTCACCGGCGTGAAGTAGCCTGGAGAGGCTATGCCGGTCGGCGCATGATCCCGCGGAGGCGCGCGCTGGAGGCGCTCACCACCGAGCGCTTCGACGTCGTCGTGATCGGCGGCGGGATAACCGGGGCGGGGGTGGCCCTGGACGCGGCATCGCGCGGGTACAGCGTGGCGCTGGTGGAGAAGGCGGACTTCGCCTCGGGCACCAGCAGCCGGTCCTCCAAGCTCGTCCACGGCGGACTGCGCTACCTGCAGAACTTCGACCTCGGCCTGGTCCGCGAGGCGCTGCTGGAGCGCCAGCTGCTGGTCCGCCTGGCGCCCCACCTGGTGCTACCACTGCAGCTCGTGGTGCCGGCCTTCGACGGTGCCCGGCCCGACCGGATGATGGGGATCGGACTCAACATGTACGACGTGATGGCCACGCCGCGGTTGCGCGGTCGCCGCGCCAGCCGCCGGGCGGCCGCGGCCGCGGCCGCGGCGGGCACCGAGGCCGAGCAGGCCTGGAGCCCCGCCCGCCATCGCGTGATCTCCGGGGAGGAGGTGTCCGAGCTGCTGCCCGCGCTGAAGGGCCGTGATCCGAGCGGCGGCTACCTGTTCTACGACTGCCAGACCGACGACTCGCGCCTGGTGCTGACGGTGCTGGGCGAGGCCGAGCGCTTCGGGGCGATCTGTGTGAGCCGCGTGGAGGTCACCGAGCTCGCGTCCGAGGAATGGGGTGGGGTGCGGGTGCTGGAGCGGGAGAGCGGCGAGGAGCTCGTGGTGCAGGCCGACAACGTCGTCAACGCCACCGGAGTGTGGGCGGACCGCATTCGGCCCGGGGAGCTACACAACGAGGCCGAGCTGCCGCGGATCGCGCCCAGCCGCGGCACCCACATCACGCTGGCCCAGCGGGACCTGCCGCTGATCGGCGGCGCGATCGTGCCCGCCGGCGAGGGGCGCTCGATCTTCGCCCTGCCGTGGCTGGGCCGCAGCCTGATCGGGACCACCGACAGCAACTACGACGGCAGCATCGACCACGTGCAGCCCTCCGGTGAGGACGTGAAGTACCTCCTGGAGGCCACCAACGCCTTCTTCGGGACCTCGCTGAGTGCCGCCGATCTCACCGGGGCCTACGCCGGCGTCCGCCCCCTGATCTCCACCGGGGACACCCGCAAGTCCGTGGACATCTCCCGCAAGGCCGAGCTCTACGAGACCTCCAGCGGCCTGATCACGATCACCGGGGGCAAGCTCACGACCTGGCGCCGCATGGCCAAGCTGGCCGTCGACCGCCTGGTGGAGCGCGACGGGCGTCAGGCTCCATGCCGCACCCACGAAATCCCGTTGGGGCAATCCTCCGAGCCGGGGGAGCTGCCGCGGGTGGAGGGGGTGCAGGAGCCCGCCTACGTCGCGCTCGCCGGGCGCTACGGCCACGCCGCCGAAGGGGTCCTGGCGGTGGCCGCGGAGCGCGGCGAGCTGGCCGCGCCGATCGTCGGCGACCTGCCGGACCTGCTGGCCGAGGCCCCGTTCGCCGTGCGCCACGAGCAAGCGCTGACGGTGGGCGATGTGCTCCTACGGCGCACCCGCCTGGGGCTGCTGGCGGCCGGTGAGCTATGCGCCCCCGGGAGCCCGGCCGCGGAGCGGGTGGCGCGGGCGATGGCGGGTGAGCTCGGCTGGGACGGGACGCGGGTGGCGCTGGAGGTGAGCCGCTTCCACGAGGAGGCCCGGGCGGAGGGGCTGGCGGTGGGGGGGCAGTGATGATCCCACCGCCGGCGGTGCTGGCCACCACGGCGGGGGAGCTGTGCCTCCAGGGGAGGCCGTGGTTGATGGGCGTCGTCAACGCCACCCCCGACTCGTTCTCCGACGGCGGTCGCTATCCCTCTCTGGAGCAGCGCGTGGCGCTGGCGCACGAGCTGGTGACCGCGGGCGCGCAGATCATCGACATCGGCGGCGAGTCAGGGGTCACGCACCGGCCGGCGGTCGGCCCTGCGGAGGAGATAGACCGCGTGGTGCCGCTGATCGCTCGGGTGCGCCAGGAGCTTGGCGTGATCGTCTCGGTGGATACCCGCAAGGCCTCCGTGGCACAGGCCGCGATCGCTGCCGGCGCCGCGATCGTCAACGACATCAGCGGCCTGCGCGATCCCGCCGTGGCCCGCGTGTGCGCCGCCACGGGCGCCGGCCTGGTGATCATGCACACCCGGGCCGCCGCCAAGCAGAAGCTGCTCGACCCCGCCATGGACGGGCACATGGCCGCCGACGTCAACGCGTTCCTGCGCCAGCGCATGGGGCTGGCAGCACGGCACGGGGTGATGCCCGAGCAGGTGATGCTGGATCCCGGGCCGGACTTCGGCAAGACACCATCACAGACGGTGGAGGTGCTGCGGGCGCTGCCCGAGCTCCACGCGCTCGGCCGTCCACTGCTGCTGGCGGTCTCCCGCAAGGACTTCCTAGGGGCCATCACCGGCCAGCCACCCCGCGGGCGTCTGGCGGGAACGCTGGCGGCGCTGGCCCAGGGTGTCGACGCAGGTGCGCACGTGGTCCGCGTCCACGACGTCAGGGCCGCGGCCGACTTCCTCGCCGTGCACGCCGCGCTGCGGGGCGGGGCCGAGGTCGACGCCGAGCTGCGCCTGAGCGAAGACCTGCGCCGGGAATCTTACGCGGAGAACCCGGCGCCGGGTTCGTGACCGGGCGGCCCGCTAGATTAGAGAAACGAGGTTCGCCGATCGCTGTCTCAACGCGATCGGAGCCCACCGACCACAACGCAGGAGGTAACCCCATGTCAGTACTCGATCGCGACGCGCTGCAGGCCAGCCCGCTCTCCGATCTCCACACCATCGCCTCGGAGCTGTCGATCGACGGCTACCGGCGGCTGCGCAAGGCCGATCTCATCGATCGCATCCTCGGGCTCCGGGACGATGCCGGCGCCGTGGAGGAAGCCGAACCCGCCCCCCAGGACGCCGGCGGGGACGAGGAGCAGCCGGCACGCCGCCGCCGCGGGCGACGCGGCGGCCGGGGTCGCACCGGCGGCCGTGAGGAGGGGTCCGGCGATGCCGGTGAGGACCTCGCTGAGGAGGCGGCCACCCCCCCGGCCACGGAGGAGGCTCCTGAGAAGACGGCGCCGGCTCCCCGGCGGTCCGGGACCCGTGAGCAGGCCACGTCCGGCACCAGCCGCGCCCGGGACCGTGAGGAGGCCGCGCCGGTTGGCCGCCGCGCCAAGCCTCGCGAGGAGGACAGAGCCGGCGCCCGGGGCGCGGAGACGGAGTCCCGCCAGGACGAGGAGCCCGTCGAGGGCGTGGTGGAGCTGCTGCCGGGCGGCTCGGGGTTCGTGCGGGTGAGCCCGCCGGAGCCCTCCGACGAGGATGTCTACATCTCCGCGGCGCAGGTCAAGCGCTGCGAGCTGGTCTCCGGAGACCGGGTCAGCGGACCTCACCGGGCGCCACGGCGCTCGGAGCGCTTCGCCTCGCTGGTGCGAGTGGACACCATCAACGGACAGGCGGCCTCGGAGCTGACCTCGGGAGGGCGCTTCGACGATCTGCCGGCGGCCTTCCCCAGCGAGCGCTTCCGGCTGGGATCCGACGATGCCACGGTCAAGGCAATCGAGTTCCTGACCCCCCTCGGGAAGGGCTCGCGGGTGACGATCACCGGTGCTCCGCGGGCCGGCAAGAGCGAGGCGCTCCGACGCCTGGCCTACGCCCTGCGCACCCAGGAGGATCTGCAGGTGTCGGTGGCGCTGGCCGGAGTGAGGCCTGAGGAGATCAGCGAGTGGAACGCGGGCGAGCTCGCTCCGGCGGCGGCGATCAGCTTCGCCGTCTCTCCCGACGCCCAGGATAACGCCGTGGAGCTGGTAGTCGACCAGGCCCGGCGGATCGCGGCGCGGGGAGCGCACGCCGTGGTGCTGGTGGACACGCTCGATGGCCTGCACCCGCTGGCGGCACGCAAGGTGCTGGCGGCGGCGCGCAACATCACCGGGGGCGGCTCGCTCACGGTCATTGCCACGGCGAGCGCGCCCATCGGCGGCGAGACGACGGTGATCGCGCTCGACGTCGCGCTGACCAGCACCGGCCGCCTCCCCTCACTGAACCTCACCGCCAGCGGCTCGCTGCGACCGGAGCTGCTGGTCGGCGAGGCCGGAGCCGAAGCGATCGCGCGGGCTCGGGCTGAAGCGCTTGAGCGATAAGAGGCTATGACGGTAGGAGGTGCGACCGGGGTGGCTGGAGGGCCGAGCGAGGCAAGAACGCAGGGGGTGAAGCCGTAGCAGCGCTACGGCGAACCCCCGAGGACGCAGCATTCGACGGCGGCACTCGGCCGCATCCGGGCGTGGCGCCTACCGGCATAGCCTCTCAGGCGAGGTCAGTAGGCCAAGCAACGGGAGCGGTGGCGGGGCGAGACCTTGTAGCGCCGGCCCTGGCCGCGCTGCCACAGCAGCTGGTCGACCTGGGCCGCGCAGGTGTCCGCGCGCTCGGCCACGATCAGCTCGACGGCGTGCACGGCACAGGCGCGGATCTCCACCTCTTCCGGCGAGCCGTGCTCTATCAGCTCCTCCGCCTCGATCCGGGCCACCAGGCCGGGCTCGAAGCGGAGAACGCCGTCCAGTCGGAGCACGTGCGGCACCAGGTTGTCGGCGAACATCGTCAGCCCTCTGAGGTCGGGCGCATCGATCAGCCCTGCCCGGGCCAGGTCTGCCGCGGCGATTTGCGCGCGCTTGAGAAAGGAGACTTCGATCCCGTCGTACTGCGAGGTGTCGGCGAAAGTGCTCAGGGCGCCCAGATGGCGCGCCAGCGCCACCGCCGATCCTCGCGTGGAGCTGGCCAGCGTCAGGAAGCTGCCGCCGTGCTCGGTGACGAGGTGCTCGCCAAGGACTCGTAGCGAGACCGCGAACAGCTCCAGCAGCGGATGCCGGGGGTCCTGCTCCAGGACCTCCGCCAGCTCCTCGGTCGAGATCCGGGTCAGCTCTCGCGCGCTCCAGGGCCCGAGCTCGTTGGCCCGCGCCCGCATTCCGCCGGCGATCGTCGAGTACCCCGAGCGGCCCGGTGGCTTGCGCAGCGTCGGAAACCAGCCGGAGCCGAAGTTGATGGCGTCGAGCGTCAGCCAGAACGCCGCCTGCTGTTCCGGGGTACCTTCGAGCAGCTCGTCCTGCGGGTCCGTGGGCAGGGGGTTGTCCGGCAGGCTGGCGGCGTAGGCGGCTAGCGACTCCGCAACGATGACCACGTGGCCTGAGCGCGCCGCGACGGCAGCGCAGGCGGCTCGGAGCTCGTCCATCGCCTCCCAGTGTCCTCGCTGCACGTGCCGGTGCGCTCGCTACCGTTGACTGGCTGCCATGACCGAGACCTCCACCGAGCTCGACGCGCTCCTCTCAGGGCTCAACGAACCGCAGCGGGAAGCGGTCACCTTCGGCGCAGGCCCGCAGCTGATCCTCGCCGGTGCCGGCTCGGGGAAGACCAGGGTGCTGACCCACCGGATCGCCCACTTGATCGCCACCGGTGCCGCCCAGCCCAACGAGATCCTGGCGATCACCTTCACCAACAAGGCCGCCGCGGAGATGCGTGAGCGCGCCGAGCTGCTGGTCGGCCGCCGCGTGCGCGCGATGTGGGTGATGACCTTTCACTCCGCCTGTGCCCGGATGCTGCGAGCCCACGCCGATCGGCTGGGGTATACGCGGCAGTTCACGATCTACGACCAAGCCGACTCGCGCCGGCTGATCAAGCGCTGCCTGGACGAGCTGGGCGTCGATCCCAAGCGCTTCTCCCCGGCCGCCATCGGCTCGCAGATCTCCGATGCCAAGAACAAGCTCCGGGACGCCGACGCCTACGGGCAGATGGTGGGATCGTTCTTCGAGCAGACGGTGGCTGACGTCTACCGCAGCTACGAGCGGGAGCTGCACCGGATGAACGCGATGGACTTCGACGACCTGCTGGTGCGCGCGGTCAACGTGCTGGAGCTGTTCCCCGAGATCCGCGAGCGCTACGCCACCGGCTTTCGGCACGTGCTCGTCGACGAGTACCAGGACACCAACCACGTGCAGTACCGGTGGTTGCAGCTGCTGGCCGGCGAGCACCGCAACCTGATGGTCGTCGGGGACGATGCGCAATGCCTGATCGAGGGCACGGCGGTGCGGATGGCGGATGGTTCGGAGAAGCCGATCGAGCAGGTTCGTTCTGGGGAAGAGGTTCTATCCGGTTACGGCAGCGGCGACTTTCGCGCGGCGACGGTGCTGTCGGTGCATATGTCTCGACGGACTGACGGGATCGCGATCACGACCGAGTCCGGTCGCCAGCTGGTCAGCACTCCCGAGCACGTTCACTTCGCGGGCTATTTGGCCGGCCGTACGCCGCAGCTCTACATGACCTACCTCATGTGGCGACGGGACTGTGGCTTTCGTGTCCGGACTTCTCGGACCTACACCAACGGGCACCCCAAGGCGGTTGTCGGCGTAGCGATGCGTATGCGTGGCGAGCGAGCGGATGCGTCCTGGGTCATCTCGACCCACCAGACCGAAGCCGAGTCGCGGTTCAGCGAGGCACTTCTGGCAGCTCGCTACGGACTACCGACAGTCCCCTTCGCAGCTCGCCGACAGGGCGACTGGCAGGGCCGTTCGCTCGTCGGGGATCAGGGCCTGCTGGATCGGCTGTTCGACGAGCTGGACACCAATGGCGCAGGCCGTCGCCTGTTGAAGGATCACGGGCTCACCTTTGACCATCCGCACTTCCAGAGCGGCACCTATACGAAGACAGAGGTGCGCCGTCGCCGTCTGGCGATCTCCCTCTGCGGGGACCGTCGCGGTCGGACCCCGATGCATCGAATCGCACTGTTCGGCTACGACGAGGATGGCAGGCGCGCGCTGGAGCGCGCAGGCCTTGGCGTTCGCCCGGCTCGTCGAGGCTCGGACGGCTGGCGCTTTGAAACGGTCTGCAAGGACATGGCCACGATCCAGAGCGTCGCCGGCCAGATCGCCGGCCTCCTCGATGGCGTGTCGGTGCGGTCCTCGGCCCGCCTCGGATCCAATCACGCCGGACTGGCTGGCAACTCACTCCCTTTCACGGGGGCGGCCGCTGTGAGGCCGGGCATGGTGATGTTCGATGAGTATGGGGGGTACGAGATTGTGGTCTCGGTGGAGCCGGTGAAGCTCTCGCGCCCGGTGTACGACCTGAACATCGAGCACACCCACAACTTCGTCGCCAACGGAATCGTCACCCACAACTCCATCTACGGCTTTCGCGGCGCCGATATCCGCAACATCCTGGAGTTCGAGGACACCTTTCCGGACGCTCACGTGGTCAAGCTCGAACAGAACTACCGCTCCACCCAGACGATCCTGGACGCTGCCAATGCGGTGATCCACAACAACCGCGGCCAGAAGCCCAAGTCGCTGTGGACCGAGCTCGGGCAGGGCGACCCGATCAGGGTGCGCGAGCTGGAGGACGAGCACGCCGAGGCGCGGTTCGTCGCCGGCGAGATCCAGCGGCTGGGCGACGAGGGCGTGTCGCGCTCGGAGGTCGCCGTCTTCTACCGCACCAACGCGCAGTCGCGGGTGCTGGAGGACACGCTGGTACGGGCGGAGCTCGCCTACCAGGTGATCGGGGGCACCCGCTTCTACGAGCGTGCGGAGATCAAGGACGCGGTCGCCTACCTGAACGTGCTCGTCAACCCGCAGGACGCGGGGGCGTTCACGCGGATCGTGAATTCCCCCCGGCGCGGCATTGGCACCATCTCGGTGTCTCGCGTGCTCGCCTTCGCCAACACGATGGGGATGTCGATCTGGGACGCCGCCGCCGAGCCCGAGCAGATTCCGGGCCTGGGCGCCGCCGCGATCAAGGCGCTGCGCCGCTTCATGGGGACGATGGCGGTGCTGCGCGAGCGCTCGCAGGCCGGCGCGACGGTCGCCGAGCTCCTCAAGGAGATCCTGCAGGAGACGGGATACATGGAGTCGCTCGAGGCCGAACGCACGATCGAGGCCCAGGGCCGGATCGAGAACCTCCAGGAGCTCGTCAACGTTGCGGTGGAGTACGACGCCTCCGGCAGCGAGGAGCCGTCACTGCCCGAGTTCCTCCAGCAGATCGCGCTCATCGCCGACGCCGACGGCCGCGCCGACGACGAGGGCCTGGTGACCCTGATGACGTTGCACAATGCCAAGGGTCTGGAGTACCCGATCGTGTTCATGATCGGCTGCGAGGAGGGCGTGTTTCCCCACTCGCGCGCGCTCGACGAGGGCGACCTGGAGGAGGAGCGGCGCCTGTGCTACGTCGGGATCACCCGCGCCGAGCGTGATCTCCTGCTCACCTACGCGCGCACGCGCACGGTGTTCGGGGCCCGCAACTTCGGCGCCCCCAGCCGCTTCATCGGGGAGATCCCCGTGGGCCTCACCGATCGTGACGAGCAGGCCCGCCGGCGGGCCCCCTCGGCCCCTGGAGGGTTCCGCGCGCGTGCCACGTCGTGGGGTCAGGGCGAGTCGCAGGCGGCGTCGATCGCCTACCGCCTCGGCGACGACGTCGTGCATCCCACCTTCGGCGAGGGCGTGGTGACCGCCACCGAACCGGGCGGGATCGTGGTCATCCGCTTCAGCAAGGATCGCTCCGAGCGCAAGCTCGTGGCCGATCTGGCCCCGATCTCCAAGCGTTGACGAGAGCATCCGCGTGGACACGCCCCCTACGCGTCCTTCAGAGCGTCGTGAGCCCAGCGTCATCATCGTGGGGGCGGGATTCGGTGGCGTGGCCGCCGCGATCGAGCTGCGCCGGCGCGGCTTCGCCGAGGTCACCCTGATCGACCGTGCCCCCGAGGTGGGAGGCACCTGGTACTACAACAGCTATCCCGGCTGCGCCTGCGACGTGCCCAGCCACCTGTACTCGTTCTCCTTCGCCCAGCGGCGGGGGTGGTCACGGCTGTGCTCGCCGCGTGAGGAGATCCTCCGCTACCTGCAGGAGGTGGCCCGTGAGCACGGGATCGACCGCCTGCTGGTGCCCAGCACGGAGGTCGCCGCCTGCACGTTCTCAGACGCGTCGCGGCGCTGGACGGTCACGGCTGCCGACGGACGCAGCTGGGAGGCGGACGCGGTGATCCTGGCCACCGGGCAGCTCCACCAGCCGGCGTTCCCGGACCTGGAGGGAGCGGAGAGCTTCACCGGTCACAGCTTCCACTCCGCGTGCTGGGACCACGACTACGAGCTGGCGGGCAAGCGCGTGGCGGTGATCGGCACCGGCGCCAGCGCGGTCCAGTTCGTGCCCGAGATCGCCGATCGGGTCGCCAAGCTGCACGTCTTTCAGCGCACCGGCAACTGGTTCTTGCCCCGGCGCAACCGGCCCTACCCGCGTTTCGTCCGGGCCGCCATCGCGCATCTCCCCGGCGTGCAAGCCTGCCGTCGGCGCTTCGTCTACGAATACGGTGAGAGCCTGACGCTGATGATCCGCCACCCACGCACCTTCGGACAGATCGGCCGGGCGCGCGCGGCGACGTTCATGCGCTGGCAGCTGCGCGATCCGCAGCTCCGCCGCCAGGTATGGCCCGATTACACGTTTGGCTGCAAGCGGGTCCTGTTCAGCTCGCACTTCCTGCCCGCGCTCCAGCGGGACGGCGTCGAGCTGGTCAGCGAGCCGGTGGCCCGGATGACAGCCGGGGGCGTCCTCACCGCCGACGGGGTGGAGCGCGAGGTCGACTGCGTGATCTACGGGACCGGCTTTCGCACCACCCACTTCATGCTCCCGATGGAGGTCACCGGGGCGGGCGGGGTCCCGCTGCGCACCGCCTGGGGAAAAGGAGCGCACGCTCACCTGGGCATCACCGTGCCGGGATTTCCGTCGCTGTTTCTGATGTACGGGCCCAACACCAACACCTCCGGCGGGTCGATCATCGTCTACGAGGAGGCCCAGGCCGCCTACATCGGTCAGGCTCTGGAGCACGTGCGCGACCGTGGGGCGGGCGCGATCGCAGTGCGAGCCGATGTCGAGGCTGCCAGCGACCGTGAGTTGCAGGCACGCTTTCAGGAGACCGCCTGGACCCAGTGCGACTCCTGGTATCGCAACGAGACCGGTCGGATCGTGGCCAACTGGCCCGGCTACATGCGTGAGTACGAGCAGCGCCTCCAGGTCCTCGATCCCGCCGAGTACGAGCTCCTGCCGCTGCCCGAGCGCGCTGCCGCGGCGTCCTGATCGCCCGCCCGCGGGGGCTGCTCAGAGCTCGCGCAGCGATTCTATTGCCTCGATGTCGGCGAGGTCGAGATGCGAGCCTCGATGCCGCTTAAGCTCGATCAGGCTACGATGGTTGAGTACCGGCACCTGTAGTTCCTCTATCTCGCGCGGAGCAGGCCCCGCAGATCCACGAGCGGCTCGGTCATCGTCGCCGCGTGGCCGCCGGCGCCTAAGCGGCGTCGCATGAGGCGCTCGAACAGATTCGACGCGCTCCTCCCTCTTTGGCGCCCGCGTCATCGTCTAGCTTCCGAGAGATGAGCGCGACGATCATCGACGGCAAGGCAGTGGCGGCGGAGGTGCGGGGCGGCGTGGCTCGGGAGGTCCTGGAGCTGACCGAACGCCAGGGCCGGACCCCGGGGCTGGCCACGATCCTCGTCGGCGAGGATCCGGCCTCGGAGGTTTACGTGGCCGGCAAGCGACGGGCTTGCGCCGAGGCGGGGATCGCCGACCACCACCGCCGTCTGGCCGCAGAGGCGAGCCAGGAGGACGTCGCCAGGGCGATAGAGGAGTGCAACGCCAACCCGGAGATCAGTGGCGTCCTGCTCCAGCTGCCGGTGCCCGCGGGGCTGGACGGGGCGGCGCTGACCGCCGCCATCGCCCCCGAGAAGGACGTCGACGGCCTCACGCCGATCAGCGCCGGTGCCCTGGTCCAGGGGACGCCCGGGCTGCGCCCGTGCACGCCGCTGGGGGTTATGGAGCTGCTGCACGTTCACGGCACCGCCCTGGAGGGTGCCGAGGTGGTGGTCGTGGGGCGCTCGGAGCTCGTGGGCAAGCCGGTGGCCGCCCTGCTGCTGGCGCGCAACGCCACCGTGACGATCTGCCACTCCCGCACCGTGGACCTGGAGGGCGTGTGCGCCCGGGCCGACGTCCTGATCGCGGCGGTCGGGGTGCCGCGGCTGATCGGTGCCCGTCACGTCAAGCCGGGGGCGGTGGTGATCGACGTCGGCATCAACCGCCTGCCGGAGGGCCTGTGCGGAGACGTCGACTTCGCCGCCGTCGCCCCCCACGCCGGCGCCATCACCCCGGTTCCCGGCGGCGTCGGCCCGATGACGATCGCGATGCTGCTGCGCAACACCCTCACCGCGGTACGGCTCCAGGGTCAGCTCGCCGGACAGCCTTCATAGCGGTGCCCGAGCAGACGCACCAGCCGGCCGACTGGCAGCCGGTGCGCCGGGTCGGCCCGCGGATCCACACCGGCGAGCTGATCAGCACGATTAGCGCGCTGCTGCTGGCGGCGCTCATGTTCCTGCTCGCCTGGTACGGAGCAGTGGGGGCCTCGGCTCCTGAGCGCTCGGCGCCCGCCACCGTCGAGAACGCCTGGAGCGCGCTCACGGTGACGCGCTGGGTGCTGCTGGCCACGATTGCCCTGGCGGTGGGCGCGACGGTCGTTCACGCCACCCAGCGCACCCACGGCGCCAGAACCGACACCGGCCTGCCGGTGGCGCTGACCGGGACGCTCGCGGCGCTGCTGCTGGGCTACCGCGTCCTGATCGATCCTCCGAACCCAAGCGCGGTCCTCGACGTCAAGCTGGGCGGCTACCTCGGGCTGCTGGCCGCGGTCAGCATCGCGCTCGGCGGGTTCGAGTCCGTGCGCGAGGAGCGCGACCGGCGCACGGGGCTGGCGCCGGTCAGCAGGCCGCGCTAGGTTGGGCAGAAGCACGCGCGCGCGGCGAATAGCCCTAATGGCAGGACCCAGGCTCCGGCGAAAGGAAGCACCATGGACATCGGCCGACTCCGGCAAGACCAGCTGATTGCCGCTATCGGCGGCCTCGTGCTGATCATCTCGCTGTTTCTCAGCTGGTCCGAGGTCGACCTCGCCGGCGGCTCGGGCAGCGCTTCGGCCTTTGACGCCTTCTCGGGCATGGACATCATCCTGCTGCTGATCGGGATCGCGGCGCTGGTCTGGCGGTGGCCACCGCCGTCGAGGCCCGCGTCACCCTCCCGGCCCGCGCCGACCTGATTTTGGCGCTGCTGGGCATCTTCGCCGTCGGTTGGACGCTGGGCTGGGTTCTGGAGGACCCCTCTGCGGGGATCGGCGCGTGGCTCGGCCTGCTGGCCTCGCTGGCGATCGCCTTCGGCGGGCTCCAGGGCGCACGGATCCTTCCCCCCGCGGGCGGGGCTTCCGGCGGTACCCGCCGCCGTGCGGGTCGGGTGGGCACCACCACCCCGGCCGGACCCGACGCCACGCCGGGTGGCGTCGGCGCCCCGTCTGACCCCGCCGGAGGCCGCGGCCCCGTCGCGGAACCGGGAGCCGGCCGCTCGCCTGAGGATCCTGGCACCCGGCCGCCCCGGGTCGTCTAGGTTTTGCCAGGGCGGCTTCCTAGAGCCGCACGATCTCGATTACCGCATTGGTGACCGTCACCCTGGCGGACGGGTTACCCGCTTGAAGCGTGAGGTCGACGAACTCGTCGACGGTTGTGTCGATCGTGACGGGGGCCGTCTGTGCGCTCAGCAGAACGCGCCCTCCGACGGTCATCTTGCAGTTGGCTATCGCCTTACCGCGGGAGCCGGCCGACTGCACAGTGAGGTCTCCGTCGAACTCGAAGCCGACAGCGGCGCTCGTCGTCCGCACCGCCCCGGAGACGCAGGCCTGAGCATCCCCGGTGCTCCCGCCCTCACCGACCCGGATGCGACCGTTCAGGGTGGTCGAGGAGGTTGCCGAGACCTGTCCTCTCCCGCGCACGCGTACATGCGAGCCGACCATGAGCGTGTCGGCCGGGATCTTGAGATTGTCGATCAGGGTCTCACCGCTACCGCCGGTCACCTTGCTGGAGGCGATCGTGCTGTTGGCATAGGGCCACGTGAGTGACCCGACTCCAGCGGCGAAGTGCACCGGAGTCGCATTGTTGCCGTTGACCGGGCACGCGCCGATGTGATAGGGCCCACCGCCCGCCAGGTTGACGTGGTAGCCGCTGGTGGGCGCCGCCCCGTAGCTCCCGTCGACGTTGTCGATGACCAGCGGAGCGCCCACCAGGGCATACACGCCTTCCAGCACCGTGGCGGCTGAGGCGTTCCCGATGTGGCAGTCCCGCAGCGACCCGGCCAGCGCCAAGCCGCGGAAGTCGATAGCGGGCTGCGCAGTGGAGAATCCAGAATCGAAGCCACCCATGAAGATGTAGAGGTCCTTCATGTGCACCACGGATGCCCCGGGGTAGGGGATGGAGATGGCGGGAGCGCGTAGCAAATAGGACTCGCACTTCACCTTCGAGAGCCAGATCTGGTTGGGAAGCTGCGTGCCCCCCGTTCCCTGCTCGATACGTATCGCCCCATGCTTCCAGGACTCGCAGCGGATGTTCGTCAGGCGGATGACGTTGGTGCTGTCGCTGCTTTGGCCGAAGCCGCTCGCGGCGCGGCTGGAGCGGATCCAGAGGCTCGGTGCGGTCCCGCTGCTCACGGCATCGCACACGATGTCATCGAAGTGGGAGTCCCAGGTTTCCACCATGTCGATCCCGACATCGTTGTTGGAGAGCAGATCGACTGCTTGCACGATCAGGTTGTCGGCGTAAGCGCAATCGATCAGGCGGCCGGTGTACGTGCTGCCCCCCGGAGGAGTCCCGCTCAGCCCGAGATTGCTCAACGAGCACCGCGAGCAGTGATTCGGCTGACCGGTTCCGGAGCCATTCATCTGCACGAGGTCGAAGTTGCCCGTCTTCGTGAGGATGGTTGCGCCACGTCCGTTGCCGACGATGTGGATTCCTGAGTGCGCACCATAGGCGAGCGGGCCGCTGGTGAGGATCGTCCCGGGGGGGAGAACTCCGGTGGCGCCGGGCCCGGCGCTCGCCAGGGCCTGTACGAAGTTCTGCAGATGACCATGATTGTCAGTCACGCCATCCCCGACGACGTTGTACCGCCGAGCGTCGACAAGGACGCCGTCCGACACCCCTGGCGCGGGCGTCGAGGTCGATAGGGCGGCGATGCCGGCGCCGGCCAGCGCCGCACCGGCACCGACGACCGCGCCGCGACGGGTGGACCGGTGAGGCGATGGTGGAGGAGATGTTCCGTCGGCCGGCATCGACCGGGGGCACACTACGGAGCGGTATCCTCGTGAGCAAGCGATCGGAGGGAGCCGAGGCACCAGGCAAGCGAGCCGCGCCTAGAATCCAAGACGATGCTCGACCGCGCCCAGGTTCTCCACGTCGCCCGGCTGGCGCGCCTGGAGCTCACCGACTCCGAGGTGCAGCGGATGGCGCGGGAGCTCTCGCACGTGTTGGACCACATCGAGAAGATCGGTGAGCTGGACCTCACGGGGGTGGCGCCGACCTCGCACGTGATCGATGTTCCTGGTGCGCTGCGCCCCGACGAGCCGCTCAAGTCGCTGCCGGTGGCCGTCGCCCTGGCCGGTGCGCCCGAGCCGGTGCCCGGCGGGTTCGGCGTGCCCAGCCCCGGCGCGTCGTGAGCGACGAGCTGATCGAGCTGAGCGCCACGCAGGCCGCCACCGCCGTCCGCGGCGGGGAGGTCTCCCCGGTGGAGCTGTTTCAGGCCTACCGCCGGCGTGCCGCGGCCGAGGAGCTGAACGCCTTCACCTGGGTCGCCGAGGCGCCGGCCCAGGAGGACTTCGGCCAGACGGCGCTGGGCGGGGTGCCGCTGGCGGTCAAGGACCTGTTCTGCACCGAGGGGGTGCCGAGCCAAGCCGGTTCACGGATCCTCGAGGGCTACCGGCCGCCGTACACCGCCACGGTGGTCAGCCGCCTCCAGCAGGCGGGCGCGCCCCTGCTGGGCAAGACCAACCAGGACGAGTTCGCGATGGGCTCCTCCAACGAGAACTCGGCCTTTGGGCCGGTGCTCAACCCCTGGGATCGCGGCCGCGTCCCGGGGGGATCCTCGGGCGGCAGCGCGGCCGCGGTGGCGGCGGGGCTCGCCCCCTGGGCGATCGGCACCGACACCGGCGGCTCGATTCGCCAGCCGGCCGCGCTGTGCGGGATTGTGGGGCTCAAGCCGACCTACGGCGCGTGCTCGCGCTACGGGATGATCGCATTCGCCTCCTCGCTGGATCAGGCCGGCCCGCTCACCCGGGACGTGACCGACGCCGCCCTGCTGCTCTCCCAGATGGTGGGCCAGGATCCCCGTGACAGCACCTCGGTGGCATTCCCCGGCGCGATCGAGCTGCCGCGCGCTGAGAGCCTGCGCGGAATCAGGCTCGGGGTGCCCGAGGAGCTGACCGGGGAGGGCGGGGGCGTGGACGCGGGTGTGCGCGAGCGCTTCGAGGCCACGCTGGCGCTAGCGCGGGAGCTGGGGGCCAGCGTGGAGCCGTGCCGGCTCCCTCACGCCCCCCATGCGCTCTCGGCCTACTACCTGATCGCGCCGGCCGAGGCCTCCGCCAACCTGGCGCGCTTTGACGGCGTTCGCTACGGGCTGCGCGCCGCCGATCAGCACGACCTCTTGTCGATGTACACCGGCACCCGCTCGGAGGGCTTCGGTCCCGAGGTCAAGCGCCGGATCATGCTCGGGACCTACGCGCTCTCCAGCGGCTACTACGACGCGTACTACGCCACCGCGCAGAAGGTGCGCACGAAGATCGCCGAGGACTTCCGCCAGGCCTTTGAGCGCTTTGACTTCGTCGTCACGCCCACGAGCCCGTGGACGGCGTTCCGGCTCGGCTCCAAGACCGAGGACCCACTGGCGATGTACCTCAACGACTTCTGCACAGTGCCGATGCCGCTGGCCGGCATTCCGGCCATCTCGATCCCCTGCGGCCTGAGCGACGGCCTGCCGGTCGGCTTCCAGCTCGCCGGTCCGGCGTTCAGCGAGACTCGCCTGCTGGACGCCGCTTACGCGCTGGAGCAGGCCGTGGGGTTCGACGGCCGGCGGGCCCGGCAATGAGCGCCATCGCCTACGAGCCGGTGATCGGCCTGGAGATCCACGTCCAGCTGAAGACCGCCACCAAGATGTTCTGCGGCTGCGAGCTCTCCTTCGGGGAGGAGCCGAACTCCCACACCTGCCCGGTGTGCCTGGGCCTGCCCGGCGCCCTGCCGGTGCTCAACGGCCGCGCCGTCCACTTCGGCGTGATGATCGGGCTCGCTCTCGGCTGCGAGATTTCGCAGCGCTCGCTGTTTCACCGCAAGAACTACTTCTATCCCGACCTGCCCAAGGGCTACCAGATCTCCCAGTACGACGTGCCGCTGTGCCGGGGGGGGACCTTGGGGGAGGTCCGGATCCACCGCGCGCATCTGGAGGAGGACGCCGCCAAGCTCAACCATCTCGGCGCCAGCGGGAGGATCCACGGCGCCGACCGCAGCTGGGTCGACTTCAACCGCGGCGGAACCCCGCTGGTGGAGATCGTCACCGAGCCGGACATCGCCTCGCCCGAGCAGGCGCGCGAGTGGCTCACGCTGCTGCGAGCGACGCTGAAGCGCCTCGGCGTCTCCGATGTGAACATGGAGGAGGGGTCGTTGCGCTGCGATGCCAACGTCTCCGTCCGGCCGGCCGGCACCGAGACGCTGGGGACCAAGACCGAGCTCAAGAACATGAACTCGTTCCGTTTCCTGGAGCGGGGCGTGCGGGCCGAGATCGCCCGCCAGATCGGGCTGCTCCAGGCGGGCGAGAGCGTCATCCAGGAGACACTGCACTTCGATCCGGCCACCGAGACGCTGACGCCGCTGCGCTCCAAGGAGGAGGCGCACGACTACCGCTACTTCCCCGAGCCCGATCTGGTGCCGCTGGTGGTCAGCGAGGAAATGGTCGCCGCCGCCGACGCGGAGCTCCCCGAGCTGCCCGCCGAGCGGGCCCGGCGCTTTCAGCAGGAGCTGGAGCTGCGGGCCGATCGCGCGCGGGAGCTCGCCTTCCGGACCGAGCTGGCCAACTACTTCGAAGCGACGGTGGCCGTGGCCCCCGCCGGCGTCGAGGCCACCGCGCTGGCCAACTGGCTTCCGCAGCTGGTCGAGCGGATCGGATCCGACGCCGACCCTGCCGATTCCAGGGTCACCCCGGAGGCGCTGGCCGCGCTGGCGGGGCTGGTCGCCGCCCGGGAGGTCACCCGGGACGCCGCCCGGGGCGTGCTCACGCGCCTAGTAGCCGAGGGCGGCGACCCGCGCCAGATCGTCGAGCAGGAGGGTCTGCACGCCATGACCGGGGGTCTGGCGGAGTACGTGCAGCGTGCCATCGCCGCCGACCCCGAGGCCGCCGCCAGGGTCAGGGAGGGCAACATGAAGGCGATCGGGCCGCTGGTCGGCTACGTGATGCGAGAGACCAAGGGCCGGGCCGATGGGGGAGAGGTAACCCGCCTGATCCGCCAGCAGGTGCTGGCGGCGGATTGACGCTAGTCCAGCCGGCTGGAGAGCCGCCGCACCACCAAGCCCGTGCCCAGGAGCCCGCCGCCACCGGCGGCCAGCAGGGCCACGTCCAGGCCGGTGAAGGGAAGCGTGCCGCTACCGGTGCCGCCGGCGCTGTTGGCACTCGGACCGTTGTGGTGCGCGACTGAGCAGAGCTGCGGGTTGTAGGCCTGACAGGTCGAGCTGCCGGCGGCCGCCGCAGTTCCTGGGGCGATTACGGCCAGAGCCGTCACGACTGTCGCGATTCGCTTCATCAAATCCCTTTCCATCAACGTTCTGGCTTCCAGCCGCCCCCTGATACTACCGACGGTTGCAGCCCTCCTGTGTACGAACCCTCCTGAGAAGGATACAGCAATCCCCTCATGGGTGTCACGTCGGCACCGGGAGGCCTTCGCTTGAGTAACGACGTCCTCCTCACGTTAAGATTCCGGAGGCCGAGCCAGCGCTTGCCATCCCTCGGGAACCTATGGACGGGAATCCTTGAAGAACCAATCCGCTGACCCGCCGGCACCGGCTGCCCGCGGGAACGTGCAGTTGCGCCTGCTGGACCGCACCCTCGGCCCGGAGCTGTTGCGGGTCCTCGGCCGGGTGCGACGGCCGCGGCGGCTCCCGCAGGCCCCGGCGCGGATCGGCGTGATGAAGTCCACCGGTATCGGCGACATGATCCTCGCCTCCGCCGTCGCCCGTGACATCGCCGCGGCCTTCCCCGCCAGCGAGGTGGTGCTCATCGGCGGGCCCGACAACGTCGACCTGGCTCGTCTGGTGGAGGGTGTGAGCGTGCTGGCGCTGCCCACCGCCCAGCCCTGGGCCGCGTTGCCGCCGCTCCGCTCCCAGCGCCTGGATGCACTGGTGGATCTCGGCCAGTGGTCCCGGCTGGAGGCGATCTACGCCTCCCTCTCCCGGGCCCGGTGGACGGCGGGCTTCGACACCGAGGGCCAGCGCCGGCACCTGGCCTACGATGTGGCGGTGCGCCACAGCGGCGAGGTGCCCGAGATCGAGAACTTCCGGCGTCTCGTGAGAACGATGGGCATCGAGGCCACGCGGCTGCCGCACTTCCCCGTCCCCGGACGCGTGGGTCCTCCGGCGCCGGAGCCGTACGCAGTCTTCCATCTGTGGCCGGGGGGCTTTCGCAGCGAGCTGCGCGAGTGGCCCGCGGAGCGGTGGCGGGACCTGGCCGGGCGCCTGCGGGGCGAGGGGATCTCGGTGGTGCTGACCGGGGGCCCGGCTGACGTGGGCCGCACGGAGCGCTTCATCGCCACCTGCGCGGAGCCGGCCACGGGTATCACCTCGGTGGCCGGCCGCTACCGGCTCAGCGAGCTGGTGGACGTGCTGGCCCAGGCCAGCTGCGTGGTCAGCGTGAACACCGGCGTGATGCACCTGGCCGCCGCCGTGGGCACGCAGACGATCGCGCTGAACGGACCGACATCCGGGATGCGATGGGGACCGCTCGGGCCCCGGGTGAGCTGCGTGGACTCCGACCTGCCCGGATGCGGCTACCTGAACCTCGGCTTCGAGTACGACGGCCAGCGCACCGACTGCATGGACGGGATCAGCGTCGAGCGGGTGGCGGCGGCAGCGCTGGAGAAGCTCCATGGCTGAGTTGCTCGGGGAGGACGGGGAGGCTCTGCGGGCGCTGGGGGTCGATGCCGAGCGTGTGGCCCGGGCGGCGGTGAGCCTGGCGGCCACGCTGAGGGCGGGCGGCAAGCTGCTCGTGTTCGGCAACGGCGGGAGCGCCGCGGATGCTCAGCACTTCGCCGCGGAGCTCGTGGGACGCTTCGAGCGCGAGCGGCGGCCGCTGCCGGCGATCGCGCTGACGACCGACAGCTCGGCCATCACCGCGATCGCCAACGACTACGGCTTCGAGCACGTCTTCTCCCGGCAGGTCGAGGCGCTCGGGCAACGGGGGGACATGGCCGTGGCCATCAGCACCAGCGGCTCCTCGCCCAACGTCCTGGAGGCGGTGGCCAGCGCCAAGCGCGCGGGTCTGCTCACCGTGGGTTTGTGCGGCGCGCCCGGCTGCCGGCTGTGCGAGCAGGTCGACATCGCGCTCGTGGCCCCGGCGGGCGGGACCGCCGGCGTCCAGGAGAAGCACGTGCGCATCGAGCACGCCATCTGCCGGGCGCTCGAGCGACTGCTGTTCGAGCCCACGGGCGACTTCGAGACCCGGCCCCCGGGATCGGTGGTCACGCTGGAGGAGCTGGTGGCGATGCGCTCCGGATGGCGGGAGGAGGGCCGGATCGTCGTCTGGACCAACGGCTGCTTCGACCTCCTGCACGCCGGTCACCTCGACAGCCTTCGGGCCGCCCGTGAGCTCGGCGAGATACTCGTCGTGGGGGTCAACGGCGACGCCGCGGTGGCGCGCCTGAAGGGCGAGGGGCGCCCGCTGGTGCCCGCGCAGGAGCGCGCGCAGCTGCTGGCCGCTCTGCGGCCGGTCGACTACGTGACCGTGTTCCAGGAGGACACTCCGGAGGCGGTGCTGGCGCAGGTGCGCCCTGACGTGCACACCAAGGGTGCGGACTACGGCGGGCCGAACGGCAAGCCGATCCCCGAGCGGGAGCTGGTCGAGAGCTACGGCGGCCGGGTGGCGCTGCTTGCGCTGCTGCCCGAGCGCTCCACCTCTAGCCTCGTGGAGTCGATCCGAGGACCGAGAACGTGAGCGCCCCGCAAGCGGTGTTCCTGGACCGCGACGGCACGCTGATCGAGGACGTGGGCTACCCCCGGGACCCCGACCGGGTGCGGCTGCTGCCCGGCGTCCCGGAAGCGCTCCAGCGGCTGCGTCAAGCGGGCTTCCGCCTGGTCATCGTCAGCAATCAGTCCGGAGTGGGCCGGGGCCTCGTCACCCCTGAGGAGGTGACGGCTGTGCACCGCCGGCTGATCGAGGTGCTCGAAGGCCACGGGGTCGTGATCGACGACGCCCGGTACTGCCCCCACGCCCCCGAGGATGCCTGTGACTGCCGTAAGCCGTCCCCCGCGATGCTCTACGCGGCCGCCGAGCACCTCGGCATCGACCTCGCTGGCTCCTTCATGGTCGGCGACAAGGCCTCCGATGCCGAGGCGGGACGTCGCGCCGGCGCCGCGACCGTGCTGCTGTCGGCGGATGCCGGCGGCGGCGAGGCGGGGGCCGATCACCTCGCCCGCGACCTTCCGCAGGCGGTAGAGCTGATCCTGGCCGCGGTGCCGGCGTGAGCGAGATCTCCCGGCTCAGCCGGGTGGCGGTGCTCTCCGTCGGAGACGTGATGCTCGACGAGTACGTGTGGGGCCAGGTCCGCCGGATCTCACCCGAGGCTCCGGTGCCGGTGGTGGAGGTGAGCCGCTACAGCCACACTCCGGGCGGCGCGGCCAACGTGGCCGCCGGCGTGATCGCTCTGGGAGGGAGGTCGTTTCTCTCCGGGGTGGTGGGCGAGGATCGGGCCGCCTCGGTGCTGCGCGACGCGCTTGCCATCGCCGGCGTCGCCGGTGAGGACCTCGTCACCGACGCCTCGCGGCCCACGACCAGCAAGACGCGCGTGATCGCCCATGCCCAGCAGGTGGTCCGTACCGACCACGAAGCGCGCGGACCGCTGTCTGAGGCCGTCGAGGACCGGCTGCTGGAGCGGATCCGCTCCCGCCTGGGCGAGGTCGACGCCGTCGTCCTGTCGGACTACCGCAAGGGAGTCGTCTCCGCGCGTCTGTCCCAGAGCCTGATCGAAGCGGCGGCGCAGGCGGGCAAGCCGGTGATCGTCGACCCCAAGGGGCTCGACTACGCCCGGTACCGCGGCGCCACCGTGATCACTCCCAACGAGCACGACGCCGGCCAGTCGGCCAACATCCACGTCGAGACCGAGGAGGACCTGGTGCGGGTGGCGCAGCGGCTGGGGGAGGCCTGCGCCGGGGCGGCGCTGCTGATCACTCGCGGCGCGTCGGGCATGTCGCTGTTCGCCGGGGAGGATCGCTTCGACGTACCCACCCGCGCGCGGGACGTCTACGACGTGACCGGTGCCGGCGACACGGTCGTGGCGGTGCTGGCGGCGGCGCTGGGCAGCGGGATGGAGCTGCGCCAGGCTGTCGAGCTCGCCAATGCCGCGGCTGGGATCGTGGTTGGCAAGGTCGGCACCTCCACCGTGTCGTTGGCCGAGCTGGAGGAGCTCGTGCAGGCCTGAGCGAGGGCGCTCAGCGCGTGGAGGCGGCCGCTGACGGAGTCTCCAGCGCCCGCGCCAGGAAGCGCTCCACATCGGGTCCGATCCGCTGCGGGACGAGCTCCCGCAGGCAGGCCAGCCCGTAGACGGGGCAGGTCGGCTGGTGGCACGGAGCGCACGGCACGTCCGCGCGCACGATCAGCGAGTCGCCGAGCGGGCCCCACTCGACGGGTAGGGAGTGCCCGCTCATGATCGTGACCGTGGGGGTGCCCAGGGCCGCAGACCAGTGAGCGGGGCCGCTCAGCACCCCCATGAAGGCCGCCGCGCGGGACATGAGGTAGCCCGACTGCGCCAGCGTCAGCTCGCCCTGGGTCTGGAGCACGCCGGGAAGCCCCTGCAGCTGCGGATCGCCCGGTCCGCCGATGATCACCCACTCGGCCTCGATCCGCTCGCGCAGGCGAGTGATCAGCTCGCTCCAGAGCTCCAGCGGGTACTGCCGCGTCTCGTGCTTGGCGAAGGGGTGGATGGCGATGTAGGGCCCGGCGTCCCGCGCTCCGAACGCCGCCACCGTGGCACCCTCGTCCTCGGCCGTCCAGCGGAAGGCGGGGAAGCGTACGTCCTCCCAGCCGTAGGCCCGCCCGCTGACGCGCTCGACGATCTGCAACAGCTGCAGGGACTGGTGGCGCCGCTGCTCGGTCCAGAGCGAGACGCTGGCCCGGTGCACGGAGTCGGAGCGCATCATCGGATCGACCGGGTGGACCCTGATCCCCGCGGGGATCTGGCGGAACTGGCGAAACGACGCCGAGTAGGTGCGCAGGTAGACCGACATGTCGAAGCTCTGCTGGGAGAACTGCCTCAGCGCCTCCTGCAGCGGGAAGTGAGGCCGTGAGAGCCGCGTCTGGGGCGCGACGGCGACGATCTCGTCGAAGATGCCGGTGCGGGCGTAGAGCGGCTCGGTGAGCCGCTGGCAGAGCAGGAACATGCGCGCCTGGGGAAAGGCCCGCCGCAGCTCGGCGGCGGCCGGCAGGCCGCAGACGGCGTCGCCGATCTCGTCGGGCTTGAACACCAGCAGCGAGCGGATCGCGCTGGGATCGGGGGCCACCGAGAAGACCTGCTCGCGGTAGGGCGCGGATGCAGCCGGCTCGGACCAGCGGTGGCGCAGCTCGGCATCCTGGTAGTCGGCGAGGTACAGGCGCCGCTGCAGGCGCTTGGCCAGGTTGAGCGAGCGTTGGATCCCGGGACGCATGGGAGTCGGCCTCAGGCGGAAGGGAGCGGTTCTATCCGCGGGGCATCGGCGGTCGGCCGGCCCGGCGCAACTGCTGCACCGATGCCGTCGAGGGCGTGCCTTCGCCACAATGGGCCCATGGAGGGCGATGAGCGCGGAGACCTGCGGCGCCGAGGGATGACGCCAGCCGCGTGAGGGTGCTGCTCGTTAGCGCCAACGGTGCGGACCTCTACTACGGCGGGGCGGAGCGCTATGTCCACGACCTGCGCGTCGGCCTCGAGCGCCACGGGCACGAGACCGCGGTGCTGAGCGCGTTCCCGGTCAAGGCCGACGACTCCCCGGTCCTGAGGGTTCTCCACCGCACCGATTGGCACGACAGCCGCGAGCGCCGGTACCGCAACCACATCCGCGACTGGGTGGCGCCGGCCCCCCGGAGCCTGGGCACGATCTTGCGCGAGCTGGCGCCAGACCTCGTCCACACCAACAACCTGCCGGGAATCAGCACGGGTATCTGGGAGCGGGCCCGGACGCTCGGTATCCCGGTGGTCCACACCCTCCACGACTATCACCTGCTGTGCCCGCGGGTCAGCCTGACCCGATCCGACGGGGCCCCCTGCGATCCGCACCCGCTGCTGTGTGGGCTGCGATCGCGCCGGATGGCGCGGTGGGCCCCCGGCGTGGATGCCGTCATCGGCGTCTCCCATCACGTGCTGAGCCGGCACGAGCACTTCTTCGGACCGGATATCGGTCGCCACGTCATCCGGCCGCCGCTGGTCCCGCTGCCGGGAACCGCGTCCGGGCGATCCGGGGCGTCCCTCGGCGTGCTCGGCTATATCGGCAACCTGTCCGCCGACAAGGGGGTGCGGGTACTGTTGGCGGCCGCGCCGCATCTGTCCGAGCTTGGGGTGCAGGTGCGTGTTGCCGGCGGCGGGCCGCTCCTTCAGGAGGTCAGCAACTCTGCGGCGGTGCAGTTTGCGGGGCGGCTTCAGGGGGCCGACCTGGTCGCCTTCTTGAGGACCTGCGATGCTGGCCTGGTCTCGTCGCTGTGGGAGGAGCCGGCGGTCACCTTCGCAGCTCTGGAATGGCTCGCGGCGGGGCGTCCGGTGCTGGCCACGCGCCGCGGTGGGCTGGCCGAGCTGGATGACCTCGGCGGCGTCGTGCACTACGACGGTAGCGCCGCTGGCCTTGTGGCTGGCGTCGAGCAGCTCAGGCAGGGCGAGGGCTGGCGGCAGCTGAGTGCCACAGTGCCGGTGGTGCAGGACGACAGCGATCGGGAGCGCTGGCTGCAGTCGCATCTGAGCGCCTACGGCCAGGTCCGCCGGAGCGCTGTCTGAATCGAGAGCCGGCGCAGCGACCCGCCGACGGCGACCGTCGCCCCTCACCGTGTGTGGGCACCGAGAAGCTCGGCGGGGCGCTCGAGCGTCAGCGCCACGATCACCGATGGCGCCACCTGCCGGGCCAGCTGGGCGATGGCCGGGGTCAGGTGCATCTCCCCGCGGCGCGGACGGTGGGCGTCGCTGGCGAGCAGGTCGGCACGGCCCGTGCGCACGAGCTGCCAGGCGGCTGTGGCGGCCTCCCGGCCCCAGCGGCCGACGAGGCTCGGGGCCACGATCTGCACGAGCGCTCCCCGTTCCCGCGCGGCATCGATCAGGCGCAGGTGACCTCTTACCGCCGCGCACCGCTCAGGGTGGGCCAGCACCGCCACGCAGTTCAGCTCCTCGACGCGATCCAGCAGCAGATCGAGTGCCGAGGCGGGAGTCGCCTGCTCGAGCTCGACGAGGATGTGGTGCGGACCGATTCGGCGGGCGAGCAGGGACTCGGCGGATGCCTCGGCGGCGGTGGCCGAGGCGACCTCGGCCGCCAGCGTGAGCCCCAGCGGGATCCCCGCTGCCCTGAGCGCCGCCGAGAGCTCCCGGAGCCGATCCTCCGCCTCGGTTGTCTCGGTGACGTAGCGGCGGGAGAAGTGGGGGGTGCAGACGACGTGGCGCACGCCTGTTCTCACCAGCTGGGCAGCCAGATCGAGGGACTCCTTGAGATTCCGGCATCCGTCGTCGACGCTTGGCAGCAGGTGGCAGTGGGTGTCGATCATCGCCGAGCCGTCTCCGCGCCGGCGCGACCCTGGGCCCCCGCCGCCACCGAGACGCCGAGCAGCAGCATCCCGAGGTCGGCGGTGGGGAACCCGGTGAAGGAGGCGCGGGTCAGCGCGTCGAGCAGCATCGCGGTGAGCAGCGCCACGCCGAACCAACCTATCCGCGAGTCTCGCCGCGCCTCACGGAGGTTCAGCAGGCCGCAGCGCCACAGGGCCGCCAGCAGGAGCGCGAGACCGGCGACCCCGACGTCGGCGATCGTGGCCAGGTAGCCGGAGTCGACCGCCTGCGGCTGGTTGGCGGCAGTGCTGTTGGTGCTGTTGGTGCTCGCCGGAGCGATGGTGTAGGAGGCGCGCTCGGCAGCGGTTCCGACCTTGCCGACGCCACGGCCGAGCAGCCACTGCGATGGCTTGCTCCCGAGCGCCGTCTTCCAGGCCGAGACCCGGCCGTTGAGGACCACCGAGGCGCCCGACACGGGCCGGGTCACCACCTGCGAGCCCCCGTTCCGGGTGAAGACGGTGAACGCCTGAGACTGGCTGCCGCCGGCATGGACCAATGTCAGCGCGGCAATGACCGCGGTGGAAGCCAGCAGGAAGATCGCCGGGCGGGTACGTCCCGATCGGATCAGGAGCAGGGCGGCGAAGCCCACCAGCACCAGCGCGCCCGTGCGCACGAAGGAAGCCGCCAGCCCCGCCAGCAGCAGAACCCCGATGGCCCAGGCGACCGGACCGCGACGTAGCCAGAACACCACCGCGGCGATGGCGAAGAGCAAGAAGGCGGCGTAGGAGAATGGGTCATCGAAGGTCCCGAAGCTCCGCAGGCGGCTGGCGCCGATGGTGCGTACCTGGTCACCGTAGGCGTAGCCCAGCGACACCAGCCGCTCGGGCCCGAGGGCCTGCTGGAGCAGTCCGTAGAGGGCAACCAGGCAGGCCGCGCCGATCAGCGCGTACATGGCATAGCGCAGGTTGCGCCGGGGATCGGGCAGCAGCAGGCCCACGAGCAGCAGCAGGAGCGGCTCCCCGATCAGGCGCACCCCCTGCGCCCATGCCGTGTTGTGACTGCCGCCGGCGTTGATCACGTAGAGGCCCATCAGCAGCAGCACGAACATGGCGATCTGCCAGTCTCCGCGGCGGCGCTCGAAGGCGTAGAGCAGCAGGGCGGCGAAGACCGCCGCCAGGCAAACGAGGTCCTTCACGGCTCCGACCTGAGGGTTGACGAAGACCTTCAGCATCGGCACGACGGTGAACAGCAGGATCGTGCCGGCAAGCGCCAGGTGGGGGCGGTACATGTAGGCGAGGATCGTCCCCAGGAACACGGCCGCCACTGCTACGGCTCCCGCTCCCACCTGCGCGCCCACGTTGACCGAGGCGAAGGCCACCATCAGCACGATCACGCCGCCTCCGGCCGTGAACGCCAGGTTCGTGGTGCTGACTCGGAGCCGCTGCATCAGGGGGGTGAGCTACGTGGCGGCGTAGTACGCGCGGGCCTCGCCCACCGCCGGCACATCCGTGAGCACCGCCCCGGCCAGCTCCGCGGGCCAGGTCTTGGCGTGGCGGCCCAGCGAGCGCAGCGTTCGCTGCGAGACCCGACCCTGGCGCACGACCACCAGCACGGCATCGATGAGCTGGGCCAGCTCGGTCATCTCGACGGTCAGCATCGCCGGTGGGGTGTCGATGATCACGAGATCGGCATGTGCGTGAAGGTCACGCAGCAGCTGGCCCAGGCGCTTCTGCTGGGCCATCTTGTGAACTGGTATGAGCCCTCCGGTGGGAAGCAGGCTGAGGGTTCCCGTGCCATTGACGGCAGCCCGCCCGTCGGCAGCCCGCCCGTTGGCAGCCCGCCCGTTGGCAGCCCGCCCGTTGCTTCCCTCGTGCGCGGCGCCGCTGGGAATGAGCTCGTGGTCGTCGCGGCCTTCTCCGCTCCAGTACACGATCGGCTTCGGACCATCCAGGGAGACCGACCACACCGCCTCGTCGAGCGTCGCCGAGCCGTCGAGCACCTGCACGACCCCTGGCGCGGACTCGGGCACCTCGAACATCCGGGAGAGAATGCCCTTGCGGAAGTCGAAGTCGGCGATGAGCACATTGGACCCCCGCTGGGCCGCGGCCACGGCGAGATTGGCGCAGGTGGTCGTCTTACCCTCCCGTGCCAGCGCACTGGTCACCGCCAGGATCACCTTCTCGCCCGACTTCTTGGCCGGGGACACCTGCGCCGCCAGCAAGGCGTAGGTGTCTGCGAACATCGCCTCGTAGCGCCCGTAGGTGACGAACTGGGCCCGGCGGGGCATCGAGCGCACGCTGGCGAGCACCGGCGCCGCCAGGAGATCCTCGACGTCGCTCTCCGAGCGGACGGTGGTGTCGATCGCCTCACGCAGGGCCACCACGATGAGCGCGATCACCAGGCCGAGCGCCAGTCCCAGCAGCGAGTCCTTGAGCGGGGCGGGACTCGTCTTGTCGGCCAGGTTGGCGCTCTGCACGAGGACGCTGTCACTGGAGTTGGCCCCCTGCAGGAGCTGGAGACGGTTGAGCTGCTGCTGGACCTCCGCCCGCTGCGTGCTCCCCGCGGGCAGTGAGGCCAGCGTGCTCTGGAGCTTGGTCGCGGTGCTCTGCACCTGCTGCGCCGAGAGCTGCGAACGGAAGGCGATGTAGGCCTGCGCCACGTCGTTGGCCAGGCGGATCGTCTTGCCGCTGTCGGTGCTGGTCGCCGTGAACTCCAGGATGTCGGTGTCGGGCACAGCCGCCACGCCCACCGCCGTCTGCAGCGACATGGCATCGCCCAGCTGTGGATTGCGCTGCGCCGCCAGCCCGTAGACCTGAGGCGACTGCGCCAGTGCCTGAGCCGTGTCCTGGACGCGCTGGGGATCCACGAAGGCCGGCTGGGTTCCGGTGATGATCGAAGAGAGGGGGGTGGCCGAGACCTCCACCCGTGAGCTCGCCTGGTAGCGCGGGCCCTGCAGGTGCTTGAAGGCGTTGACGGCGATCACGCCGAGCACGATCAGCGCGACCAGGATCGGCAGAGATCGACGAATCGCCGCCTTGAGCGCGTCGGCCCCTCCGGAGCTCACGAGCCCGGGCGCATGTAGAGGTTCGATCGGTTCTCAGGCATGATCGTTAACCTTTCGGCATCGGGCAACTGATTCCTGAGTCTAGACGCTGATCTGGTCAAGATTCGGGCGGCTCCGCGGTCGGCAAAGGCGGGGAGCAGGCGGTGGGCGCGGCGTTCCGACCCTGTTACAGTCGGCCCCCTTCCGGGGTCTGCCCGCCTCGCTGCTTCCGGGAGGCAGATGCTGCGGACCATGGCTGTTGACTACTCCTACCCGATTCTCGCGCGGACATGATCGGCAGGAGGGGACGGGACAGCGCGCCTATGGGCGATGCGGAGATCGCTCGCCGGCGTGCGATCGAGTGTGAGCTCTGGCGCTCCTCGCCGTCGGAGCGTCCTGATTCCAACTCGCTGCACAACATCGTCAACAAGGCTCAGGACGCGGCCATCCTTCTGGACTTGATCGAGCGGTTCCGCGGACGCTTCGAGCGCGCCGAGAGGGTCCTGGAGCTCGGGGGCGGCCAGGGGTGGGCCTCGTGCATCATCAAGGGTCTGTTTCCCGAGGCCCGCGTCACGGCCACCGATCTGAGCGCCGATGCGGTGGCCTCGGTCAAGAAGTGGGAGCGCATCTTTGCCGTGGAGCTCGATGGCGCCGAGGCCTGCACCAGCGATTCCCTGCCCGTCGGCGAGGAGTCGCAGGACCTCGTCTTCTGCTTTTCAGCGGCCCATCACTTCGTCAAGCACGGGCACGCTCTGCGCGAGATGCAGCGCGTGCTGGCGCCCTCGGGGACTGGTCTCTACCTTCACGAGCCGGCCTGCCCGGAGTATCTCTATGGAGCTGCGGTGCGCCGCGTGAACCGAAAGCGTCCCGAGGTCCCCGAGGATGTGCTGCGCTTCAAGGAGCTGGCGCGGCTGGCCGAAGCCCTCGGGCTTCACTGTGAGGTCGACTTCTATCCGACCACCGCTCGCCGGCGTTCGGTGGAGGCGATCTACTACACGCTGCTCGGCGCCTCGGAGAAGCTTCAGCGCCTGCTTCCCTGCACGGCCAACTTCGTCTTCACCAAGGGCCTATCCCAGAGGTGACGGAACGCCCGGAGGCGGCTGCGCCGCGGAGGCCGCCAGACGTGACCGCGGCCGCCCCTGGGGGCCGGCGCAGCATGAGGTCACGGGTGCTGCGAGGAGCGGGCTGGATGATGGCCTCGCGGGGGGTCGACCAGCTGTTGGGCTTCATCACCTCGATCGTGATCGCGCGGTTCCTCTCTCCGTTTGAGCTCGGCCTGGCCACCGAGGCGGTGGTGTTCGTCTCGCTGGTCCTAGTCGTCGGGGAGTTCGGATTCGCTCCGGTGATCATCCAGCGTGAGCGCCTCCGTGAGCAGGACACCGCAACCGCCTTCTGGGCCAGCCTCGCCCTCGGTGCCGCCCTCACGCTGATCGGCGTGGGGCTGTCCTGGCCGATCGCGGCGCTCTACGGCGAGCCGCGGCTCCAGCCGCTGTTCGCCGTCATGTCGCTCACGTTCCTTTTCACCGCGGCTGGGCTGGTGCAGGAGGCGCTGCTGATGCGGGAGATGGACTTCCGGGCCCTGGAGGTGCGCACGATCCTCGCCGTGATCTGTGCTTGCACGGTCGGGATCACCCTGGCCGCGCTCGGCTTCGGCCCGTGGGCGATCGTCGTCCAGACGCTGACGATCTCCGCCGTCGCCTCAGCGCTGGTGTGGAGGAGCTCACCATGGCGGCCGACGATGACCTTCTCGGTGCCAATCCTCAAGGAGATGTGGAGCTTCGCATCGCACGTCACCGGCTCCCGGATCCTGAATTGGGCGCAGCTGAACGTCGACAACCTCCTGGTCGGGCGGTTCCTGGGCGCGGCAAACCTGGGGGTCTACTCGCTGGCCTTCGCGATCGGGTTCGCCCCGGTGAACCGGCTCTCGGAGCCATTGGGCCAGGTGCTGTTCCCGGCCTTCTCCAGGATCCAGGACCGGCAGCAGATCGCGCTGATATGGCTGCGGGCGTCCCGAATGCTGGCGCTGATCGCGGTGCCGGCCATGCTCGGCCTGATCGTCATCGCACACGACTTCGTGCAGGTCGTGTTCGGGCAGAAGTGGATGGGGGCCGTCGTCGTGCTGCAGCTGCTCGCTCCCATCAGCCTGTTCCAGACGCTGACCGGCTTCAACGCCAGCGTGCTGCAGTCGATCGACCGCACCCGGCTGCTCCTGCGGCTCACCGCGGTCACGACGGTGCTGAGCATGGCCGCGTTCGCCGGCGGTTTGCCCTGGGGCATCAAAGGGGTGGCGGTTGCCTACCTGATCGCCACCGTGGTGCTGCAGTCCGGCTACCTGTGGCTCACCGCCAGGGCCATCTCGATGCCGCTCCGGCAGTGGCTGGGCAGCGTCAGCGGCGTGCTGCAGGCGGGATTGTTGATGCTGCTGGTGGTCGCCGCGGCCCGGGAGGCGTTGCTGAGCGCTGCCGTGCCGGCCGCGGGACGCCTGGTGGTCCTGATCCTCCTCGGCGTCCTCTCCTACGCCGCCGGGATCCGGTGGCGCGCACCGGAGGCGATCAGCGAGCTCAAGGCGGTGCGGCAGCGCCGCCGTGAGCCGCTCACCGATCCGGCCACCACCTGACGGCGGGGTCGAACACTCGTCCAGCTGGACGTCCAACAGGCTGGGAATCGGCGCGTCTGGCCGATTCTGAGTGGGCAAGGGAAAACGAGCGCGGCCGTCGCGCTCCGGACAAAGGCACACCCATCGTGAGATGGGCTCGCAAAGCCAGGGGTCTCGCCAGTCGAGATAGCCCAGCCGCCGAAGGAGAAGGCAATGTCAGCTCGGGGTCTCTTCAGGATGCTGGTCCTGCTCGCCGCACTGGCCACCGTCGCCTTTGCTCCTTCGGCCTCGATGGCAGCCGCCGCCAAGCATCATCACCGTGCCGCTTGCCCGCGCCACCACAAGGGCAAGGGGAAGAGCAAGCGCCGCGCCTGCCGAGTGCGGGTCCACGGCAAGCGCCGCCCGAGCGCTCACGCCAAGAAGGCATCCGTGACCGGGCGCATCGGCTCGAGCACCAGCTCCTCCCCGATCGCCAACTCCTTCGGCAAGGACATGTTCGGGATCGCCACCGGAGGCAATCTGCAGAACGAGGATCCCGCCTCCCAGTCGCGTGACCTGGACGTGGACCACAACGCCGGGGCCCGCTGGCTGCGGACCGACATCAACTGGACGCAGATCCAGAACGGAGGGCCCACCAGCTACGACTGGGGCCCGATCGACAACGTCGTGCACGGCGCTCAGGCTCGCGGAATGCAGGTGCTCGGCACGATCGTCTACACCCCGAGCTGGGCCCGGCCCCCCGGCACCGAGCCGAGCTACGGGCCCAACCCCGCCCTCTACGCCGCCTTCGCGGCCGTGGCGGTCAAGCACTACGCGGCGATGGGCGTCCACGCCTACGAGATCTGGAACGAGCCGAACATCCAGACCTTCTGGACGCCGGCCCCCAACGCCTCCGCCTACGCGGCGCTGCTGAAGGCGGCCTACGTGGCGATCAAGGCCGCAGACCCCTCCGCGACCGTGGTCACCGGTGGCACCTCGCCCGCGCCCTCCGACGGCACGAACATCAGCCCCGCCGACTTCCTCTCCGGCATCTACGCCGCCGGCGGCAAGGGTTTCTTCGACGCCGTCGGCCACCATCCCTACTGCGCGCCGGCCGTGCCCGGAGACGCACAGGACTGGAGCCCCTGGTACCAGATGTACGGCACCCAGAAGAGCCTGCGCAGCGTCATGAGCGACAACGGCGACGCTGGCAAGAAGATCTGGGCCACGGAGTTCGGCGCCGCCACCAGCGGACCGTCCGGCGCCGTCAGCGAAGCCAAGCAGGCCGAGATGATCACCAAGGGTTACCAGCTCTGGGCGGGGTACAGCTGGGCCGGCCCGATGTTCTCCTATCAGGGCCGTGACCTGGGTACCGACCCGAGCACCAGGGAGAACTTCTTCGGCCTGATGCGTAACGACTTCAGCCCCAAGCCGGCCTACTCCGCCTACCAGCAGCTCGCCGCGAGCCTCTGAGGCTCGCCTCCCACTCAGCCCGAGCTCCCGCCTGTCTGCGTGCATGTCCGCATGCACACTGCGCCCGCGCACGCTACGCTAAGAGCGCCGATGACCGGGACACGACGACCCTTGGGGCTCGTCGCGGGGTTGATCTTCGTCCTCGCAATGGCCGCTCAGACGACCTGCGCCAGTGCGCAGCCTCTGAAGCACCATGCGCGGACGCAGGTCGCCTGCGGCAGTTCGCTGCGCCTTCCCCATGCTCCTCATCCGACCCACGGCAAGCGTGCTGGCGCCGCCACTGGAGGGCTGTTCGGCATCTCCGCCGGCGGCAGCCTCCAGGACGAGCCCCCGCGGTTGCTGGCCGCCGACGTTGCTGCCGACCGGGCAGCGGGGGCGAACTGGCTGCGCTTCGACGTCAACTGGGTGGAGATCCAGAGCCAGGGTCCCCGCCGGTACGACTGGAGGTTGACCGACCGCCTGGTCAGGGAGGCGCAGAGGTGTGGTCTCCATCTGCTGGGCACGATCCTCTACACCCCGGCGTGGGCCCGTCCCCCCGGGACCAGCGCCACCTACGGACCGGCGCCGGCGCTGTACGCCCGGTTCGCAGCTGTGGCTGCCCGGCACCTGGCCCGGATGGGCGTGCACGCCTATGAGATCTGGAACGAGCCGAACATCCAGGCCAAGTGGACGCCAGCGCCGAGCATCCGGGCTTACACCACATTGCTGAAGGCCGCCTACGTGGCGATCAAGGGTGCAGATCCCGCGGCGATGGTGATCACCGGCGGCACCTCCCCTTCTCTTAACGCAGGTCGGGACATCGCCCCGATCGACTGGTTGGCCGGGATCTATGCGCACGGCGGGAGAGCGTACTTCGACGCGGTGGGCCATCACCCGTACTGCTTCCCGGCCTTCCCCGGAGACCCCAAGCCGTGGAGCTCGTGGTACCGCATGTACGCGGGTCGCTGGAACCTGCGCGCGGTGATGATCAGGCACGGCGACGGCGACAAGCGGATCTGGGCCACCGAGTTCGGCGCCCCCACCGCCGGTCCCAGCGGAACCCACGTCAGCCCGGCCCGGCAGGCGGCGATGATCACCCGGGCCTACAAGCTGTTCGCCCGCTATCCGTGGGCGGGGCCGCTGTTCACCTATCAGGGCCGTGATCTGGGCACGGACCCCAGTAACTACGGGGACTTCTTCGGGCTGGTGAGCCGGAGCTTCCGCCCCAAGCCGTCGTTCCGCGCCTACCAGCGCATCGCCGCGGCACTCTGAAGCGCCTTCTCATCACCCCACCACCACCAGCAGCCGGAACGCCTGCTGGGGGGTGAGCGGATGGGTGGTATCGACATCCGCTCGCGCCTGCACCACGGCCGGCTGCAGCGAGTTGATCGACTTCGCCACGTCGTAGTCGTGGCGGGCGCGCGCCGCGTCGCCGATCGCCGAGGCCGCCAGCCCGTCGCCGAGCCACGCGAACCAGCCACCACGCTCCCGCGCGATCGCCCGGCGGAACCGCTGCTCGGCCACGGTGAAGTCACTCGTCTGGAGCGCGAGCGCGCCGGCGATGCGATCGGGCTCGGCGCTCAGCGGGTTCAGCACCGCCGCGCGACCCAGATCCTTGAGCGCGGTGCCGGGATTGCGGGCCTGGGCGGTGTCGGCGGCCTTGACCTCCCGGACCGACAGGTACGGAAGGCCGAGCACGGCCGCCAGCGCCAGCACCGCGACCGGCGCGATCACCCAGACCAGCAGGCGCCGGCGCCCGCCGGCGGGGATCGGCGCCGGCTCGACTGCTCGCTCGCCCGCCCCCAGGGCCCCGGCCACGGCGGCGAACCCGAGCGCCGGCCCGCTCAGCGCCGGCATCTCCCAGAACCAGTCGACCGAGCCGTGGCATAGCCACACGATCAACGGCAGCAGCGCCGCCCCCGCGAGCCAGTTCACCTCCGGCCGGGCTCGTCGCCGGGCTCGCAGGGCGGCCAGCACGGCGGCGATCAGGAACACGGCGAAGAGCGCCGTGCCGACGAGCCCGGTATGCGCCAGCAGCCGCATCTCCAGGCTGTGCGTCCACTGGGGCTCCTCGGTCGTGTGCCGGCGGGTGATGTAGTAGTCGGTGAAGTTGTCCTGCCCCAGCCCACCGAGCGGGTGCGCGCTCAGGGCATCCAGCGAAACCCGCCAGAAGTCGTAGCGGCCGCTGCCCACGAGGTCGAAGTACGAGGCGCCGGTGCTGACCGGGGCGGGATGGCTGAAGCCGTTCCACTGCCGCTTGACGAAGCCGACCGGGTCGCCATGGGTGACGCGGCTCACTCCCACCATGGAGACCGCCAGGGCCGCGAGCACCAGGACGGTGCCGATTGCCAGGAGCCGGCGGCGCGGCACGGGCGCAGCCCGGGGCCGGATCAGGGTCTCAGCCCAGGCGATCAGGGTGGCCACCACGAGCGTCCCCGCGCACACCAGCAGGCCGGCATGTCCGGCGTGGCGCGCCGCCTGCTCCAGGGAGCCCGAGACGAGGTGCGCCCGGTAGACGGCCAGCAGGGGATGCAGGCTGAGCAGCGTTGCGCCAACGGCCAGCGTGGCGGCCACCGCCAGGCGGATGCGGTCCCGGGACACCGCCACGGCGGCGATCACGACCAGCGGCAGGGTGAAGAGCCAGCCCCGGCTCTGGCCGATCACGGCCAGTTGCAGACCGGCCACAGCCACGGCCACGAACACCCCTCGCAACAACCCTGGCAGCTCGTGCCGCGCGGCCAGCGCGAGTGCCATCAGGGCTCCGAGCGTGAATAGCGCGCAGGTGGCGTTGAAGTACCCGGTCGGAGCCAGGAACCGCCAGTTGGAGAACAGCTGGCCCACCGCGCCACCGGAGGCCAGCCGACCCAGCAGCACGACGGCGATCACGCCCACTCCCAGCGCGTAGCCGCCCACCACGATCAGAGCCGCGCGCGCGGTCCAGGGCAGGATCGCCAGCAGCGAGAAGACCATCAGGTAGAGCAGCGCGCGGTTGCTGCCCTGGAGGGCGTCCCCCGGCGACCCCGCCCAGGCAAGCGACGCGTAGGACCAGGCCACGTAGAGCGCAAGGGCGCCCAGCGCGACCAAGATGACGCGCGGCAGGCGCAGGCGCGCCGTTCCGGTGGCCAGGACCGCCCCGAGCGTGGCCAGCACCACCAGCGCCCCCCAGTACCAGGTGGAGGGGTCATAGCCGCCGTCCTGGATGGCCCACAGCAGCATCAGCGCCATGACCAGCAGGCCGGGCACGAGCGCCGGCAGGTCGCCCCGGAGCTCAGGGCGCTTGAAGTGCATCCGGGCTCGCAGCGGCGTCGACACGGCGGGCACAGTATCCGGCCCGCTCCGGCGCCGAGCCCGGACGCCGGTCCTCAGCCGCGCAGCCTGAGGACCTCGGTGACCGTCATAGCGATGATCCGCAGGTCCAGCCGCAACGACCAGTTCTGGATGTAGTAGTTGTCCCACTCCACCCGGTCGGCGATCGAGGTCTGACCACGCAGGCCCTTGACCTGGGCCCAGCCGGTGATGCCCGACTTCACGCGGTGACGGTCCTCGTAGCGCTCGACGTCCTGGGTGAAGAGGGCCACGTACTCCGGCCGCTCGGGTCGCGGTCCTACGATCGTCATGTCCCCGCGCAACACGTTGAAGAACTGGGGCAGCTCGTCGAGCGAGGTTCGCCGCAGCCAGGTGCCGATCGGGGTCCGACGGTCGACTCCCTCGACGCCGCCGGGAGCGTGGCCGCTCTCCGGCTGGAAGCCGGGTGGCGTCTCCAGCTCACGCATCGTGCGGAGCTTCAGGAGGTCGAACGTGTGTCCGTCGCGCCCTACCCGCTGCTGGCGGAACAGGACCGGACCGGGAGAGCTCATACGCACCGCCAGGGCCAGCGCCAGCATCAGCGGCGCCAGCGCGAGCAGGGTGAGCAGGGCCAGGCCGCGACCGAGCGCGTGCTTGACCGCGAACTGCCAGCCGTGGGGGTTGGTCGGCCGCAGCGAGAGCAGCGGCAGCCCGCCCAGGTGGTCGAGGGTGGAACGTTCGTTGATCGACTCGTAGAGCCGTGGCACCAGCGAGACCTCCACCCCCTGCTGCGCGCAGACCCTGACCTTCTCCACCAGGACGCGGTCGGGCTCGGCGGAGAACGCGAGGATCACTCGTCGTGCGCCGGTGCTCTGGAGGACCTGCTCGAGGCCGTCGAGGCCGCCGAGCACCGGAACGCTCGTGGCAGGCGAGTGGGAGGTGGAGCCCAGCGGGCTCGAGTCCACGAAGCCGACCGGGCGCAGCCCGTACCGGGCCTCGGTCAGCAGATGCCGGACCACCCGCTCGCCGACGATGCCGGCGCCCACCACCACGGTGGGGGTGGCCAGCGCGCGCGAGCGCATCAGCTGCTGGCGCACCGACAGGAGGACCATGCGGGTGACGCCGAGGTACACGACGCCGAACACCCACAGGCGCAGGGCCAGCGCGACGGCGTGCGCGCCGCCGAGGATCGTTCCGAGCACGATCGCCAACATCGATGCCACCGAGACGACGGCCAGCACCTGGATGCCGCTGTCCAGCACCGAGGCCGACAGGCGGCGCTCCCGATCCTCCTGAAATTGCAGGATGGCGAACACGACGAGCGGGAACAGGAGTCCGGTGAGGCGGCTGGACGCCGAGACCGGCTCGTGGGCACCGAGCAGGGCGATGCTCGCGGCACAGCAAAGTACGACGACGTCGATCAGGGCTCGAAGCCGGATCCAGGTCCGCGGCAGGATCAGGCGCGACAGCAGCGAGGCGCCGGCAACGTGTCCCTCGCCCAGCCCGAGCGGGGTGGCGACACCGGCTTGGGTGATTGCAGGGGGGGGCGTCATGGTTGACCTCATGGTGCTGACCGGGTCGCTCCGATCGAGACTAAGGCGTGTCGCCCGCCCGACGGGTCGATCTCCCGGCGAGCATCCATGCCGTCAGCGACGTATTCTAGACCCCCAACAGGCCTATTTCCAGTGGGTCGTATGGTTTGCATCGGCAGCCAAGCGTCTATCCAAAGCGTATATCGGCAGATAACACCTGGGAGGTGAAGATGTCTCGTTTGATCCGCATGGACCGCACCGGGCACACCACGCTGGCGCAGTGGACCACGCAGGACCCGCAGGGCTACGAAGCTGCGGTGGATGCGTTCCGCGCCGAGTTGGAGCAGGGCTACTTCGCTGTCCTGAGCGACGAGCAGGGTCACGCCGAGCAGGTCCGGGAGCTGCCGCTGGACGCGCCGCTGGTGATCCTGCGCCGGCCGATCGCCGGGGGCTGAGACGGCCCTGGCTCCGACTGAGGCCGCGGAGGGGCTCCCCGAGCTCGCCGCCGTCCCGTGGCGGCCGCGGACGACCGGGGCCTCCCTCCGGCGCCGCGGCCGGCTGTGGACGCTGACCACGCTCGCCCACAGCGTGCCGTTCTCGGCCACCGCCGTGGCGCTGGCGGTGGTCAAGCCCATCACCATCCCGGTGGGCCTGATCCTGATCGCCCACGCGTGGATCATCCCGGAGCTGTACGCGGCGCGGGGAGCGGGGGTGCTCCGCCGACGGCCGTCGGGTGGTGACGCGGCCGGCTCTCGAGCGCTGCTGCTGCTCGGCGACCTCATCGGCCACGCCGCGCGCGAGCTCCACGCCCAGACCGGGCTCGTGCTGGAGGGCGGCGAGCTGGGAACGTGGCTGCTCGGCGAGTCCGGTGCGCTGCTGGTGGCTCCCGGCGGTCATCGGGTCCACTGCCTGTGCGTGCGCTCCACGGACTCGAGCCTGCCCCACGGCGACCAGATCGCTCACCTGCTGCTGGCGCTGCGCCAGGACGAGAGCGGCTTCGCCACGGTGGCCAACCTGGCCTTCTCGGGCGCCTGCTGGCGGCTGGCGCGCCGGCTCCCGGGCCCGGCCCGAGCGGGCCTTGAGGCCGCGGTAGCCGCAGCTCGCGCCTAAAGGCGCAGCGCCGCCGGGGATCTCTATCCCGATGGCCAATGTGGCCGCCGTTCCGGGCGCCGATCATGCTGACCATGCATTCACCCACATCCAAGCTCCTGCTTCTGCCCGAGATACGCGCCGGCGCGGCCGGGTCCGGACCCCCCGTCCGGCGCTTCCGCCTGGCGCGGTTGCGCCTCGACGCCCGCCCGCCCGCCCGTCGCCGACTCGGCCTGCGAGCAGCTCGTCCGTGACGAGCACGGGGGCTTTAGGCAGCTCCCGGCGCGGTACGCTGGAAGGCGTGCGAGCCGATCATCAGGGACGACACGAGGAGGGCCCGTGGCGGGCGGCGGCCTCCTGGTGATCATGTTCTTCTTCGGCGTTGCCGGGGGCATCATCGGACGCATGAAGGGCAGCTCCTTCGCGCTGTGGTTCCTGATCTCCGCGCTGGTGCCGTTCCTGGGGCTGCTGACCGCGGTCTGCTACCGCTTCGAGAACCAGGAGCTGCGCCGGCAGTGCCCCGCATGCGGGCGCGTGGTGATGCTGCACGACGCCGTGTGCGTCCGCTGCGGCGCTGAGCTGGAGTTCCCCGAGGTGGCGGTGGCGCCCGAGGCCGCCATGCGCCACCGCGCCGCGTAGCGTTCCTCGCGGGCCGCACAGCTGGCGCTACGTCTGGCGGCGCGACGCCGGAATCCCCGGAAAAGAGGGTCGATCCGTTGCTAGGCTTTACCTCCCGGCGCGCGGGCATCCGCCCGCGCGCAGACGGATCGCTGAAAGGAGGCGAAGCGCCATGCGTGCAGTCGACGCTTTGATGGAATGCCTGAAGGCCGAGGGTGCCGATGTCGTATTCGGCCTCCCCGGCGGCGCCAACCTCCCCACCTACGACGCCTTCTACGACGCCGGCATCCGCCACATCCTCGTCCGTCACGAGGCCGGCGGCGGTCACGCCGCCGAGGGCTACGCCAAGGCGACCGGCAAGGTCGGCGTGTCACTGGGCACCAGCGGGCCGGGCGCCACCAACCTCGTCACCCCGATCTGCGACGCGATGATGGACTCCGTCCCGGTGGTGTTCATCACCGGTCAGGTGCGCACCGACCTGCTGGGCACCGACGGCTTCCAGGAGGCCGACACGATCGGGATCACGATGCCGATCGTCAAGCACAGCTTCATGATCCAGCACCCGCTGGAGATCCCGCGCTCCATCCACGAGGCCTTTCACATCGCCCGCACCGGGCGCCCGGGGCCCGTGGTGGTCGACATCCCGCAGGATCTCAGTCGTGCCGAGATCCCCTACGAGCCCGTCACCGACGTCCACCTCCCGGGCTACCAGCCCACCACCGACGGCAACCAGAAGCAGATCCGCCTGGCGGCCAAGGCCCTGGCCAACAGCCGGCGGCCGGTGATCTACGCCGGTGGCGGGGTGATTACCGCCGAAGCCTCGCCCGAGCTCGTCGAGCTGGCCACCGTCGACCGGTTCCCGGTCACCTGCACGGTGATGGGCCTGGGTGGGTTCCCGGCGCCGCACGAGCAGTGGCTGGGCATGCTCGGCATGCACGGCACCCGCGCCGCCAACTATGCGATGGACGAGGCCGATCTGATCGTCGCCGTCGGGGCGCGCTTTGACGACCGGATCACCGGCAAGCTCTCGGAGTTCGCACCGCGGGCGAAGTTCATCCACATCGACATCGATCCCGCCGAGATCTCCAAGAACGTTCCGGCGCACATCCCGATCGTCGGGGACGCCAAGAACATCCTGCCGCGACTGACCGCCGAGTACCGGGCCCTGGGCCCCGAGTCCTCGCGCCTGGAGGAGTGGTGGAGCCGGATCCTGACCTGGCAGGAGCGACACCCGCTGTCCTACGAGGACTCCACCGACGCCGAGATCAAGCCGCAGCGCATGGTCCAGGCGCTCTACGAGGCCACCGGCGGCGATGCCATCGTCACCAGCGACGTGGGCCAGCACCAGATGTGGACGGCGCAGCACTTCCACTTCGGCGCGCCGCGCCGCTGGATCAACTCGGGCGGATTGGGCACGATGGGCTTCGGGTTGCCGGCGGCGATGGGAGCCAAGGTCGGATGCCCCGACCAGACGGTGGTGTGCGTGGCCGGCGACGGCTCGGTGCAGATGAACATGCAGGAGCTGGCCACCTGCGCCCAGGAGGGCATCGCGATCAAGGTGTTCATCATGAACAACGGCTACCTCGGCATGGTCCGCCAGTGGCAGGAGCTGTTCTGGGACCGGCGCTACAGCCAGGTGGACATGGGGCAGTGGCCGGACTTCGTCAAGGTCGCCGAGGCCTACGGCGCCACCGGCATGCGGCTGACCGACAAGGGCACGTTGGTGGACGACATGAAGGAGGCCCTGGCCACGGAGGGCCCCGTGCTCGTGGACGTCCGTGTCACCCGCGAGGAGAACACCTACCCGATGATCCCGGCCGGTCAGGCTGCCCGGGACATGGTGGGGTGAGCCGTGACCGCCGTGACCGCCGTGACCCCCGTGACCCCCGTGACCCCCGTGACCCCCGTGACCCCATCCACGGATAGCCCCTGATGGGCGAGCCCGCCACCCAGGACGTCCTCTCGCTCGACGAGCTGGAGGCGGTTTCCGGCCTGCGCACCGGGCGCAAGCACGTCCTCTCGATCCTCGTGCAGAACAAGCCCGGCGTTCTCAGCCGGATCTCTGGACTGTTCGCGCGGCGCGGCTTCAACATCGACACCCTGGCCGTGGGACCCACAGACGACGAGCGGGTCTCCCGGATCACGCTCACGCTCGACGGGGCCGTGCACCCGATCGATCAGGTCACCAAGCAGCTCCACAAGCTCGTCAACGTGCTCAAGATCCGTGATCTGGAGCCGCACGAGACCCTCGCGCGGGAGCTGGCCATGTTCAAGGTCGTCGCCGACGACGCCAGTCGCGCCGGGGTGATGCAGATCTGCGAGATCTTCCGGGCCAAGGTCGTCGATGTGACCAAGCGCTCGGTCGTGATCGAGATAACCGGGACCTGCGCGAAGGTGGAGGCCTTCGAGCGGCTCGTGCGGCCCTTCGGGCTGATCGAGATGGCGCGCACCGGGGAGATCGCCATCTCCCGGGGGCGTAGCGAGACCTAGTCTCGCTAGGCATGACTCATGGACTGGATCCAGCCGGCCGATAAACAACCCCTGCTCGCCGATCTCGACACCGGCATCCGGCGCGTGCTCGCCGATCACGCTCATCTGGCGGTCGATGTTGACTCGGTCGACGAAAATGCCAATCTATTCCGGGCGGGCATGGGCTCGCATGCGAGTGTGAACGTGATGCTGGCGCTGGAGGACACTTTCGACATCGAGTTCCCCGAAACCATGTTCAAGCGTGAGGTGTTCGAGAGTGTCGCAAGCATCGCGGCTGCCATATGCACGTTGAGCGCGCGGGCGGCCTGAGGTCGGCCTCCGCGTCTTCTGACGCCTGTACGGACATCGATGATCGCCTCTCCCGGATCTAGCGTGAACGCCGAAGCTGAAGCCTCACAGCCAGTCGTCCTCGCGCTGGAGCCGCATCAGGTGCTGGCGTTCCTCCATCGCCCGCCCGCCGCGGCGCGACGTTCCACCGCGGTGCTCATGTGTGCCCCGTTCGGCTGGGAGGACATGTGCTCCTACCGGGCGCGGGGGTTGTGGGCAGCGGAGCTGGCGCGGGCTGGTTACGCCACCGCCCGCTTCGATCTGCCGGGTAGCGGCGACAGCTCGGGCTCCCCACACGATTCCGGGCTCGTGCAGGCCTGGCTCTCCAGCGTGGGGAGCGCGGGGGATTGGCTGCGCCAGGTGAGCTCGGCGTCACGGGTGGTGGCCCTGGGCATCGGCCTCGGCGGACTCCTGGCTGCACGCGCGCTGCAGCAGGGTGCCGCGATCGACGAGCTGATCCTCTGGGGAGTGCCCGCTCGCGGTCGGACGCTCGTCCGCGAGCTCCGCGCGCAGGCGGCGCTAGTGCCGACGCCGGTGGACGCGCATCAGCCGGCGGCATCAGCACCCGCACCGGCCCCTGGCGCGCTCGAGCTGATCGGCTACCTGCTGTCCGGCGAGACCGCAGATGATCTCTCGGCCATCGACCTGAGCGCCGCAGCCAGCTGGCAGCGGGTTCCGCGGCGAGTGCTGGCGCTCGGGCGCGATGGCATGCGCGGCGACGCTCGGCTGGTGGCGGCCCTGGAGGAAGCTGGAAGCGCCGTGACGGTCGCCGACGGTGCCGGGTACGGCGAGCTCACCACCGATCCCCAGCAGTCGCGTCCACCGCGGGCGACGATCGAACGGACGATCAGCTGGATTGCCGAGGAGGCGCAGGGCGAGTCGTGCGACGAGGCACCCGCGGCCCGGCCACGGGTGGAGCGTGACCACCTTCAGCTGGGCCAGGACGGTGTCCTGCTGAGGGAGACACCGCTTCAGCTGCTCTGCGGCGACCGCCGCTTCTTTGCCGTCTCCACCGAGCCGGTCGGCGGCGGACGCGAGGAGATCTGTGCGGTGCTCCTCAACGCGGGCGCCCAACGCCACATCGGTCCCAATCGCAATTGGGTGGAGACCGCCCGGCGCTGGGCTGCCCGCGGGGTCTTGACCGTGCGGGTTGATCTCCAGAGCATCGGAGACTCCGAGGGGGAGGACACCGAGCGGCTGACCGATGCCAACTTCTACGACCCCGCCCGCATCGAGCAGACGCTCGCGGTCCTGGAGCAGCTGCGTGCGGTTCATCCCGGGCGGCGCTTCGTGCTGGTCGGGCTCTGCTCGGGCGCCTACTGGGGGCTGCACGCCGCCCTGGCCGACTCGTCGGTGGCCGCCGCGTTGCTGATCAACCTCTACGCGTTCACCTGGAGCGACACGTTGGTCGCCGAGCGTGACCGGCGAGCTGCGGCGCGGGCGCTGCGCGGCGGCTTCGCCGAGCGCCTGCGCTCGGGCGGCTTCCGCCGGGAGCTGCTGATCCGGGGGATCCGCAGCTTCAGACCCGGGCGAGCTCACCTGCTCGCCAGGCGTAGCGAGGGCGCGCAAGCGCCGCAGGTCGCCACGACGCTCGACCACCTGCGTGACCAGGACACCCAGATCCTGTTTCTGCTGGGCAAGCGCGAGCCGCTCTACGACCAGCTTCAGCACCAGGGCCACCTCAGCCATCTGGATCGCTGGCCGAACCTGACCGTGGAGCGGATCCCGCTGCAGGACCACATCTTCAGAGCGCTCTGGTCCCAGCACTACGTGCACGAGCGCCTGGACGCCGCGCTCGATCGGGTGCTGGCGGAGCGGCAGGCAACGCCCGCTAACCCCGCGGGAGGCGATCTCTCTCACCCGGTGGGAATCCCGCAGGGCCTTTGAGCGCTGGGCGTTGCGCTCCGAGAAGCCCACCGATGCGCGGGGCGGGGCCGACCCGCTGCTCGCCGCCACCTGGCAGTGTGGGTGCACCGTGCCGGGACGGGTGGGCGATCCCGCCGGGCTGGAGGACGCGGCGATCGAGTGGTGGCCGGCGGAGGTGCCCGGAACCGCGGCGGGAGCGCTGCGACAGGCCGGGCGGTGGCACCGCGGCCGCGATGACGAGCAGCTGTTGGATGGCCGCGACTGGTGGTTTCGCTGCCGCTTCTCCGCCCCTGAGAGCAGTGGTCCGTGGGTCCTCACGCTGGAGGGGCTGGCCACGCTCGCGGACGTGTGGCTGGATCACCACCACGTTCTGCGCAGCGAGAACATGTTCACCTCCCACAATGTCGAGCTGGCGCAACTGGGAGCCGAGCACGAGCTGACGATCCGCTGCGCCGCCCTGGCGCCGGTGCTCGCCCGCCGCCACCCGCGGCCGCGCTGGAAGAGCCGCCTGGTTGCCCACCAGAGCCTGCGCTGGTACCGGACCACGTTGCTCGGACGGGTGCCCGGTTGGTCGCGCTGGGCCGCCCCCGTGGGGCCTTGGCGCCCGGTGCGCCTGCGCCTCCGGGAGCCGGAGGGGGAGCTGCGGGAGCTTCAGCTGCGCGCGGAGCTCGGGCAGGGAGGCGGGGTCGTCTCGTTGCGCGCGCGCCTGGAGGCACCGGTGGAGGCGCCAGCGGAGGCCTTCCTGTGCGTCGAGGGTCGGCGCGCACCGCTGACGGTGACCCGGGCGGGCTCCGACCTGCTGCTGCAGGGCGAGTGCCTGATCCCAGACGTAGCGCTGTGGTGGCCGCACACTCACGGCTCACAGCCGCTCTACGACGTGGAGCTGGAGCTCGACGGGCGAGGGCAACCGCTGCGGCGGGTCGGCTTCCGAGCAGTGGAGCTCGACCGCACGAGAGGAGCGTTTCGCATCAGCGTCAACGGGGTCCCGATCTTCTGTCGCGGCGCGCTCTGGGGACCGGCCGACCCGGTGACGCTGCGCTCGCCGGCGGACGAGGTCCGCGCCGCGGTCGCGCTGGCGCGTGAAGCCGGCATGAACATGCTGCGCGTGCCGGGCTACGGGTTCTACGAGGACCGTCACTTCTGGGATGCGTGCGACGAGCTCGGAGTCATGGTGTGGCAGGACTGCATGCTGGCCAGCTACGACCCGCCGGCGGATCCTGCGTTCCTCGCCGCGCTCGATGCCGAGCTCTCACAAGTGCTCGGCGCGCTCGGTGGCCGGCCCGCGCTGGCGATGGTGTGCGGCAGCAGCGAGACCTATCAGCAGGCGTCCATGTACGGATTGCCGCGCGCGCGGTGGGAGAGTGACCTGCTGGAGCGCCACATCCCCGAGCGCACCGCGGAGCTGGCTCCGGGCGTTCCCTACGTTTCCTCCTCACCCTCCGGCGGCGATCCCCCCTTCACCACGGGGGAGGGCGTGTCCCATTACTTCGGCGTGGGTGCCTACCTGCGTGGGGTGCAGGACGCGCGGCTGGCCGGCGTGCGCTTCGCCGCCGAGTGCCTGTCGTTCGGAACGCCCCCCGAGCGCGAGACGATGGAGGCGGAGTTCCAGGGCGCCCAGGTCGTGGGGCACGACGCCCGCTGGAAGCAGACCGTGGCCCAGGACGCGGGGACCGCCTGGGACTTCGAGGACGTTCGCGACCACTACGTACGAGCGCTGTTTCACCAGGAGCCGGCGGCGCTGCGCTACGCCGATGCCGAGCACGCCGTCGATCTTGGTCGCGCCGCCGTGGCGGAGGTGATGACGCAGGTCCTCGGCGAGTGGCGACGCGCAGGCTCCCCCTGTGACGGGGCCCTCATCCTCTGCTGGCGTGACCTCTGGCCGGGGGCCGGCTGGGGTCTGCTCGATGCCCGCGGCCTTCCCAAGGCGCCCTTCCACCCGGTCAGACGAGTGTTCTCGCCGACCACGGTGGTGATCGTCGATGAGGGACTCGCCGGCCTGGAGCTGAACGTCCTGCACGACCGGGCCGAGCCCGTCGAGCTGGTCCTGCGCCTGCGAGTGCTCGACGCGTTGGGAAACGCAGTCGAAGCGGGTGCCCGCGAGCTGCAGCTGGCCCCGCGCAGCGCTACCGCGATCTGGGCGCACACGCTGCTCGATGGCTGGCGCGACCTGAACGCCTCCTACCGCTTCACCCCGACAACCTACGACGTGGTCGCCGCTGAGCTGTGCGACAGACGCGGAGGGGTGATCGCCCGTAGCTTTCACCTTCCCGGCGGGCCCGCGCGTGCTCGGCTGCCGGACGTGGGGCTGACGGCGTCCACGACCCGAGATGCCCAGGGAGGTTGGTGGCTGACGGTGCGCTCGGAGCTGTTCGCGCAGTACGTCGCCGTGGACGTGCCGGGATACCGTGCGGCGGACGCTTGGTTTCATCTGCTCCCGCGCGAGCCGGTCACGATTGCGCTGCGGGGCGAGGACTCAGCCTCTCCGCCGACGGGCACGGTGCGGGCTCTGAACGCGGCCCGGACATCCGCGATCGTGGTAGGAGAGTCGTGATCGGCGAGCTGCCCCGGCTCCGCTCGCGCCACGGCGAGAGCACGAGGCTATGGGCTGGAGACCAGGTTCGGATTTACCCGGAGCGATGGGTGGCGCTCAGCGGGGCGGCCGGGGTCGACTACAACGTCGCCCTGTGCCACGGCGGCGGCGTGCACGCGCTCACGCGGACCCTCGAGGAGATCCTCGCCGCCGGGGCGCCGGCGCTGATGATGGTCGCGGGAGCGGCACTCGGCGAGGTGCACGAGCTGGTGGACCGTCACTGGGCGTGCATCGGGTCAGCTCCGTTCATGGCTCGGCGCCTGGAGCCCGGCCGCCTGCGGTCCTCCCGCGTGCGGGTGGCGGCGCTGGATGCCGGCGGTCTCCACCTCGCGCGGGCGCTGATCGCGGAGGTGTTCGGGCTCGACGAGGCGCTGGCACTGGTGGCGCTGCCGCACGATGCGCTCGCGTCTGAAGGACGCACGGTGTGGGCGGCCCTGGACTCGGGCGGCGCCATCGCCTCCTGCCTGGTGAGCGTCGCGGTGCAAGACGTCGTCGTGATCTGGTCGATGGCGACGGCGATCAGCGCGCGCCGACAGGGGTACGGGGCGGCGGTGCTGCAGGCGGCGCTGCAGGACGCGGCCGGGCGGGGTAGCCGCACGGCGCTGCTGCATTCCTCTGGCGCCGGGGAGAGCTTCTACCGCTCAGCGGGATTCAACGAGCTCGAGCGCTGGCAGCTGTGGTCGCGCCCGCGGTGGGTGCTCGGCCGCGCCTGACTCAGTGTCGATCCCCATAAGCGCCTCGTGCAGCGCGGCGGCCACCAGCGGCCGCATCCACGCCCGGTGCATCGGGTGATCTACGCCGGCGAGCTCGCGCACGGTGACGCGGCCGCCGTCGACGACGCGGCGCAGCCGGCGGGAGAGGCGCTGCTCCAGGAACAGCAGACCGTCGTCACGCTCGCTGAAGAGCAGGCGGACGGGCACGCCAATGGCGGACAGCGCCTCCAGCCAGCTCGCGGCCGGGTGATGGTGGCCGAGCACGTCCAGGACATCCCAGGCATGCCAGCGCTGGCCGCGCTGGATCGTGCGAATTTCCCCGGCGCGGCGTGCGCGGATCTGATCCCAATCGATCTCCACCGGATCTCCGGGCTGCCAGTACATCTGCGGGTTGAGCGCGATGGCTCCCACCACCGGCGCCGCACAGACCACGGCTCGCAGCGCGATCCAGGCCGAGGCGCACAGGCCCATCAGGACGACGCGGGGATGGCCGCACTGCCCCAAAGCGCGCGCGATCTCGATCGTGTCCTGCACCCCGCGGAGGTCGTAGGGGCATCCGGGGGCCCGGCCGCCGTCGGGGCTCTCGCCCCAGCCGCGCAGGTCGACCCGCACGCTGCGGTAGCCGAGTGCCGCGAGATCCCGCGCGTATTCCACCCACGCCCGTCCTGGCCCCACATGGCTCTCCGAGCCGCCGTTGAGCAGCACGAGCGTCGAGCGCGCGGGATCGGGATGTGGAGGCGAGCTCAGCACCCCCACGTAGCCGGACTCGCCAAAGCTCGAGATCTCCTCATGGATCCTGGTGCCGCGCCACACGAAGCTCGCGGTGCTGCGGGCGCGCCGCGCCGGCGGCCCGGGCCGCTGCGACACCGACCCCACCCAGGCGGAGATCGCCTCGATGATCGGCTCCGGCACCGAGCCGAGCTCCGGGGGGGTCTCGAGCGCCTGCTCGCCCCCGAGAAGTGTCCGGTACTCGACGTCGGCGCCCCGCTCGCGGAGGCTCATCACCCATCGCTCGGTTCTGGCCGAAGGGGCATCGAGCACGAGCGTGCGTTGCCTCGACGGCAGCGACAGCCCCTCCAGCGAGAGGCCGGCGAGCTCGTCGAGGCTCGCTCGCGAGAAGACGCTGCCAGTGGAGACGATCGTTCCCGGCGGATCGAGCGGGTCGGCCTGCTGCGGGACCTCGGTTCCGAGCAGCTGCGTCGCCTTGACATAGCGCCGTCCGGAGATCACCGGGGCCCACGCCACCACGCGCTCCACGGCCAGCGCCTCGGCCTCCAGCAGCGCCAGGGTAGCCCCGAGCCGCGCGCCGATCAGGGTGATCTGCGGCAGCTCCAGGTCTTGCAGCTCCATCTCCCGCAGCTCTCGCACTGCGACGCGGACGCTGGCCCTCCAAGCGCTGAGACGCGCACCATCCCACTGGTCCCCGGCCGAGTCGCCGGTCCCGTCGTAGTCGATGCGCAGAACCGTGTGGCCTTGCCCCGCCAGCGTCTCGGCCAGGACCCGCAGCGTGCGATGGCTGCACCAGTACGGGTAGCCAACCGGAGGTAGCAGGACGATCCCGGAGCCGGTGCTCCCGCTTGCCGGCCGCGAGAGCCAGCCCGCGAGTGGCCGCTCCAGGCCGCCCAGCCAAACGCCGGCGGTGTGAACCTGCCCTGCTTGTACCGACGCCACACCCCCGATTCTAGGCATTCGCAGCTGTTTCGTGGGGAGGCAGCGGTAAGCTCTGAGTCATGGGAGTCGTAGTGGGGATCGACCTCGTGGAGGTGGCGGACGTGCAGGAGTCTCTGCGCGTCCACGGACGACGCTACCTGGACCGGGTGTTCGATTCCCAGGAGCAGCGCGCCTACGGCCGGGACGCGAGCCGGCTGGCGAGCTGCTTCGCGGTCAAGGAGGCGACGGTCAAGGCACTGGCGCCCGAGGCCGACGAGGCAGTCGGCTGGCGCGAGATCGGCCTCCGCGGGGACACCCGCGCCCCCGCGATGGAGCTGAGTGGCGCGGCTGCCGCGCGGGCGCAGCGGCTGGGCGTGCGGGAGCTGGAGGTCGCGCTCACCCGCGGCCGTGAGCATGCGTGCGCGGTCGTCATCGCCGAGGTGGCGCGCTAATGGAGGAGGGGGATCAGGCCGATACCCGCCCCATGCTCACCGAACACGCGCCAGACGCCCCCCCGCCGCCGAACTCCAGCCCGGAAGCCGACATCCGCCGTGTGCTTGCCGATCACGCTCGCCTGCCGGTCGACGTCGACACGCTGCAGCCCGGCGACGACCTCTTTCAGGCTGGCATGAGCTCGCACGCGAGCGTCAACGTGATGCTGGCCCTAGAGGACGCCTTCGACCTCGAGTTTCCCGACGAGATGCTCAAGCGCAGCGTGTTCGCCACCATCGCCGCGATGTCCGCCGCCATCGCCGACCTCCAGGTGCAGACGGGATGACGGTCATCGTGCAGCACGATCGCGACTTCGTGGAGTCGGTCGGGCGCATCGCCGTCGAGGTTGCGGCGGTCCACGCCGCGGAGGTCGACCGCGACGCCCGCTTCCCGCGCGAGGCGGTCGAGGCGCTGCGGGAGTCCGGTGCCCTGGCGGCGCTCGTACCCTCCGAGCTCGGCGGCGGCGGGGTCGGCCTGGAGTCAGTGGCCGGCGCCTGCTACGAGCTGGGCCAGCGCTGTGCGTCAGCCGCGATGGTGTTCGCGATGCACCAGATCCAGGTCGCCACGATCGTGCGCCACATGGAGCCGGGATCCTGGTTTGAGGAGTATCTGCGTGACCTCGCCGTCAACGGGAGATTGATCGCGTCGGTGACCTCCGAGATCGGCACCGGCGGTGACATGGGCCGCTCCATCGCCGGCGTGAGCCCGTCCCAGGACGGCTGGCTGTCCTTCCAGAAGCAGGCCCCCACCGTCAGCTACGGCGCCCAGGCCGACGATCTCCTCACCACCGTGCGCCGCAGCGAGGAAGCCGAGCAGAGCGATCAGGTTCTGGTCCTCAGCCACGCCTCCGACACCGAGCTGGAGCCCGCCGGCAGCTGGGACACGCTGGGTATGCGCGGAACCTGCTCGCCGGGGTTCGTGGTCCGCGCCCGCTTCCGGGAGGAGCAGATCCTCCGGGCGCCGTTCTCGACCGTGATGAACGAGTCGATCGTGCCGCTCTCGCACATCCTGTGGTCGCATGTGTGGCTGGGGATCGCCACCGACGCCTTTGAGCGTGGGCGCGCTTTTGTGCGCGCGGCGGCGCGTCGCTCCCCGGGGACCCCGGTGCCGGCCGCCAGCGGCCTCTCCCGGGTGATGGCTGAGCTGTCGCTGCTGCGCGGCGAGGTCCACTGCGCGCTGCGCGAGTTCATGGCCGCCAGCGAGGAACCCGGACGTGAGAGCCTGTCGACGATGCGATCGGTGCTCCGCTTCAACAACCTCAAGCTGGCCGCCTCCGAGCAGGCGCCGCGAGTGTGCGCCGGAGTGCTCGAGACGATCGGGATCATGGCCTACAAGAACGACTCGCCCTTCGGTGTCGGCCGTCACCTGCGGGACTCGCTGTCGGCACGGCTGATGGTGGCCAACGAGCGGATCCACTCGATCGACGCCGGGCTGCTGATGATCGCCAAGGAGGTCTAACCGGTGGCCGTGGGCCCGACGGGCGTGCGCGCCGGGACCGAGGACCAGGTGCGGTTCCTGGAGGAGTTGTTCGCGCACGGGCTGCTGATCGCCTCGGGGGTGGCGGGGCTGTATGGCCACGGCCCCGTGTTCGAGGACATCCGCGACCGGCTCGACACGCTGCTCAGCCGTGAGGCCGCTGCCGGGGGCGCCCTGCGGCTGCGCTTTCCGCCGCTGCTGCCCCGCCGCCAGCTGGAGTCCAGCGGCTACCTGCACTCGTTCCCGCATCTGGCCGGCAGTATTTTCGCGTTTTCCGGGGGCGAGGACGAGGCGTCGCTGACCGCCGAGCGCGCCGCCGAGCACGAGGACTGGGGCGAGTTCATGGAGATGACCGACCTGGCCCTGATGCCGGCCGCCTGCTACCCGGTCTACCCGGCGATCGCCGCGCGCGGAGCGCTTCAGCCCGGCGGGGTGTTCGTCGACGCCGGCGGCTCCTGGGTGTTCCGGCATGAACCCTCGCAGGATCCGGCGCGGCGGCAGATGTTCCACCAGCACGAGCTCGTGCGGATCGGAGAGCCCGAGGCGGTGCTGGAGTGGCGCGACGAGTGGGCCCAGCGGGGACTGGAGCTGCTGCGCGCGCTGGGGCTGGAGGCGGCGCTGGAGCACGCCAGCGATCCGTTCTTCGGGCGCAAGGGCCGGATGCTGGCCGCCAACCAGCGCGCCGGCGCCTTGAAGCTGGAGCTGCTAGTCCAGATCACCGGACCCGAGCCCACCGCCATGGCCTCCTTCAACCACCACATGGACCACTTCGGCAGCACCTACGGGATCGAGCTCGCCGATGGCGGCACCGCCCACACCGCCTGCCTGGGCTTCGGTCACGAGCGGATCGTGCTGGCCCTGCTGCACGCGCACGGGCTGGACCCGGCAAGCTGGCCTGCGAACGTGCGCGGGAGGTTGTGGGACACGTGAGCGCCCCCGTCTCGCACCGGCTCCGGAGCCTGTCGGGCAGCGAGCCCGCCGGCTACCGGCCCCACCCCCTGCACGGCGAGGGGCGGACCTACGTCGAGACCAACTGCTACACCGACGTGATCGTGGAGCTGCTGCACGGCTGCGGGTACGAGCCGCTGGCCGCGTTCGGTCATCTCGTGCGATTGGACTTCGAAGGCGACCAGTGGACGTTCTTCAAGCCCCCGCCCGAGGACCTGGAGTCGCTCTTTGGCATCGACATCCACGAGATGCAGCCCTACCGGGCGCTGCCGCTGCAGATCGCCGAGCAGCTGGAGGCGGGACGCTCGGTGATCGTGGAGCTCGACGCCTGGTACCTGCCCGACACCGCCAGCACCAGTTACCGCCGCGATCACGTCAAGACCTCGGTGGCGGCCGAGGCCATCGACCCCGAGGCCGAGCTGCTGCGCTACTTCCACAACACCGGCCTGCACGAGCTCACCGCAGGGGACTTCCGCGGCGTCTTTCGCATCGGTGACTTCTCGCCGGATGTGCTTCCGCCCTACACCGAGTTGGTCCGCTTCGACTCGGGTCCCAAGCTGGAGGGCGAGGCGCTGCGTGAAGCCTCGGCGCGGACGCTCCGCCACCACCTCACCGCCCGGCCTCCGGGTAACCCGTTTAAGCGCTTCGCCGCCGCGCTGGAGCGCGAGCTGCCGCTGCTCCTGGAGCAGGACCTGGCCCAGTACCACGCCTACGCCTTTGCCACCGCTCGGATGGCTGGATCGGGGTTCGAGATCGCCGCCGACTACGCCCGCTGGCTGCTCGGCGAGGACGGGGAGGGGGCCGCGGCCGCCTTTGCGCAGGTCGTCTCCGGCTGCAAGGCGCTGTCGTTCAAGCTGGCACGCCGCCGGGCCTTTGCGCCCGGGCCGCTGGTGGAGCGGATGGGGGAGGCGTGGCAGCGGGGAGTCGGGGAGCTGGACCTGGCGGTGGGCTGATCGGCGGGGAGGGAACCACCCAGCTCACCCGCGGGTGGGAGCTGGCGGGGACCGAGCCGGGGGCGCTGAGCGCTCCGCCGTTCCCCGCGGAGCTTGAGTGGATCCCGGCGGAGGTTCCGGGCACGGTGGCGGCTGCGCTGGGCGCCGCCGGGCGTCCGGTGGAGCGCCTGGACGAGCGGGATTGGTGGTTTCGCACGCGCTTCACCGCCGCGCCGGTGTGGGACGGGGAGCAGCTGGTGTTACGCGTGGGCGGGGTGGCCACAGTGGCCGAGGCCTACCTGGACGGAGAGCCGCTGCTGCGCAGCGAGTCGATGTTCGCCGCCCATGAAGCCGACATATCCGAGCGCTGCTCCGGCCCTGAGCCCGACCACGATCTGCTGATCTGCGCCCGGGCGCTGGCGCCGCTGCTGGCCCAGCGGCGACGGCCGCGTGCCCGGTGGCGCACGCGGCTGGTCAGTAGCGGCAACCTGCGCTTCTTCCGCACGATGCTGCTCGGCCGCGCCCCGGGGTTCGCGCCCGGACCCGCGGTGGTGGGGCCGTGGCGGCCGGTCACGCTGGAGCGCCGGCGGCTGGTCTGCGTGGAGGAGCTGGCGCTACGCGCCCGGCGCAGTGACGGGGAGGGGTTGGTGGCGGTGCGCGGACGCCTGCGGGCGCTGGACCCGGCCCGCCCCGTGCGTGCGGCGAGCCTCGTCCTGGCCGGTGCGGGCGAAGAGCACCAGGCCGCCCTGGAGCTCTCCGAAACCGGAGAGCTCTCCGGCGAGCTGCGAGTGGCCGAGCCCCGCCTGTGGTGGCCGCACACCCACGGCGAGCCCGCGCTCTACGACGCGACCCTGAATCTGGAGATCGCCGGCGAGTCGCTGGCGCTCCCCGCCGGCCGGGTTGGCTTTCGGACCCTTCAGGGCGCCGAGGAGCTGGAGCAGCGGGGGCTCGACCTGCGGATCAACGGGGTGCGGGTCTTCGCCCGCGGCGCGGTGTGGACCCCGCTCAGCCTGGAGCGCCCCCACGCCTCGCCGGAGGCGCTGCGTGCGGTGCTGGTAACGGTGCGCGATGCCGGAATGAACATGCTGCGGGTGCCGGGCATCGCCTGCTACGAGAGCGAGGCCTTCTACGACCTCTGCGACGAGCTCGGGATCCTCGTCTGGCAGGACTTCATGTTCGCCAACCTCGACTACCCGACGGCCGCGCCTGAGTTCATGGCGGTGGTGGCGCGCGAGGTCCGGGAGGTGATGGCCGGGCTCGGACAGCGGCCCAGCCTGAGCGTGCTCTGCGGCGGCAGCGAGGTGGCCCAGCAGGTGGCGATGCTGGGGCTGGATCCGGCGCTGGCCTCGGGGCCGCTGTACGGGGAGCTGCTACCGCAGCTTGTCGCGCAGGCCGGGGTCGAGGCCCCCTACGTGCCCTCGGCCCCGTGGGGGGGTGAGTTGCCCTTCCGTCCTGACCGTGGGATCGCCAACTACTACGGTGTCGGCGCCTACCGCCGGGAGCTGGAGGACGTCCGGCGGGCGGAGGTCAAGTTCGCCGCGGAGTGCCTGGCCTTTGCCAACGTCCCCGACGAGGCCGCGCTGGCCGCGATCGAGGCGCCCGGGGGCCTGGTGGTGCATCATCCGGCGTGGAAGGCGGGTGTGCCGCGCGACGCCGGCGCGGGTTGGGACTTCGAGGATGTGCGCGATCACTACCTGCGCCGGCTGTTCGACGTTGATCCGGTGCAGCTGCGCTGGAGCGATCCCGATCGCTACCTGGAGCTCTCCCGCGCGGTCACCGGCGAGGTGATGGCGGAGGTGTTCGGCGAGTGGCGCCGGTCGCAGTCGGGCTGCGGCGGGGGCCTCGTGCTGTGGCTCAAGGATCTGCGGCCGGGGGCGGGCTGGGGGATCCTCGACCACCGGGGGGAGCCGAAGGTGGCCCTGCACCACCTCGGCCGCGCCCTGGCGCCGGTGGCGGTGTGGAGTACCGACGAGGGCCTTGGCGGGATCGTCGCGCACGTGGCCAACGACCGCGGCACACCGCTGCGGGCGACGCTGCGGGTAGCCTTGTACCGGGACATGGAGCAGTGCGTGGAGGAAGCCTCCCAGGAGGTGGAGCTCGAGGCGCACGGGGCCTGCTCGCTGAACCTGGAGACCGTGCTCGGGCGCTTTGTCGACATCGGATGGGCTTACCGCTTCGGTCCGCCCGGACAGGATCTGGTGGTGCTCAGCCTGGAGCGCGGCGGCGAGCAGCCCGAGCTGCTGGGCCAGGGCTTCCGCCTGCCCGTCGGGCGCCCGCTGCGTCAGGAGAGCGCCGCCGAGCTGGGGCTGGAGGCACGTCTGGAACCACCGGGGAGGGAAGCGGGATCGGCGGTGCTGAAGCTCTCCTGCCGGCGCTTCGTCTACGGGCTGCGCATCTCGGTTGCGGAATTCCGCCCGGCAGAGGACGCCATCTCCCTGGAGCCGGGGCACACGCGCCGGATCCTCCTCCGCGGATCTCGCGCGCCATCGTCGGGGAGCCTCACCGCGCTCAACCTGCGCGGCGCCCTGACCGTGCGCGCGCCGCTCTGATCTACGCTTGCCCCATGAGCTCGCCCACCGCCACCGCGCAAGACGGCTGGCTGAGTCGGGAGGCACGCCGGCGCCTGGACCAGCACTTGGGGGAGGCGCTGCGGAGGGCGCGCTCCCGCGGGGAGCCGGTGCTGGCCTCGGTGACCGAGCCCTGTGCTGCGTCCGTGGATCCCGCGGCGGTCGTGCTGGCCACGCGCCGGCGCGGTGAGCCGTGGTTCTGCCTGGAGCAGCCCGAGCGCGGCCGCTTCGCCCTGGCTGCGCTCGGCTGCGCGGCCGAGCTCCGAGCCGCCGGAGCGAGTCGCTTCACCGAGCTGGCCGCGCAGTGGCGTCGTGCCGCCGCCGCCGCCTCCCACGATCCGGGCGGCACGCCGGGCTCCGGGCTGGTGGCGCTCGGCGGACTGGCGTTCGCCGCCGACGATGCGATCTCGCCCTCGTGGAGCGACTTCGGCGGCGGATCCCTGGTCGTCCCCGAGCTCTCGCTCGCGCGTCGTCACGAGACGACCTGGTTGACGGTGACCGTCGCCGCCAGCCCCGACGCCACGGTGGCCGACCTTCAGGCGCGGGTGCAGGAGCGTCTGCACGAGCTGCGGCAGGCGCCGCTGCCGCTGCTCGATCCGGCGCCCACCGGCCGTTACACGGTGCGCAGCGTCATGCCGCCCTCCCACTACGAGGAGGCGGTGGCGCGGGCCGTTGGGCGCATCCTCCGCGGGGAGCTGGAGAAGGTGGTGCTGGCGCGAGAGGTCGAGGTCACCGCGCCCACCGAGCACGATCCGGCCGCGATCCTCGGGGTGCTGCGAGAGGCCTTTCCCGCGTGCTTCGTCTTCGCGGTCGGGCGCGGCGAGGCGACGTTCCTGGGCGCCAGCCCCGAGCTCCTGGTGCGCCGCGAGGGCGCGCGCGCCAGCACCGTGGCGCTGGCGGGATCGGCGCGGCGCAGCGGCGATCCGGCCGTGGACGACCACCTGGGGGAGGGGCTGCTGCGCAGCGACAAGGATCGTGAGGAGAACGCGATCGTGGCCCGCCGGATCGCGCGGGTCCTGCGCCCGCACGCGGTCTGGGTCACGGTCGCCGGCGATCCGGCGCTGGTGCGGGTGGCCAACATCCAGCACCTCGCCTCGCCGATCCGGGCTCAGCTGGCCCGGCCGCTGGGCGCGATCGAGCTGGCGGGGCTGCTCCATCCCACCCCGGCGGTGGGCGGCGAGCCGTGGACGGTGGCCGAGCCGCTGATCCCCGCGCTCGAGGGCTTTCACCGCGGCTGGTACGCGGGACCCATCGGCTGGACCGACGCCACCGGCGACGGCGAGCTCTGCGTGGCGCTGCGCTGCGGCCTGCTGCGCAGACATTCGGCGCGGCTGTTCGCCGGCGCCGGGATCGTGCGGGACTCCGATCCCGCGGCGGAGCTGGCCGAGACCGAGGTCAAGCTCCAGGCGCTGTTGCCGGTCGTCTCGGGCTGAGCCCCCCGGCCTCGCCGGCGCTCTCTGCCAGCGATCGACGCACCGCCTCGGCCACGCGACGGTGTAGCTCCAGGTTCTGCTCCCGCGCGGTCCGGACCTCGATGATCGTCGTGCCCCGTCCGGCCAGCGAGCGGGTCAGCGCCGCCTGCAGGCCCGCCACGTCCTGCGGCCGCTCGTAGCCGCATCCGTACAGCGCCGCGGCGCGCGCGAAGTCGAGCCCGTGCGGAGTGGCGACGTGGGTCTCGAAGGCATCTGCCTGCCCTGCGACCGGAAGGAAGTGGAAGATCCCGCCGCCATCGTTGTGCAGGAGCACGATCGTCAGCGGGACCTCCAGGCGCCGGGCCGCCATCAGCCCGCCGATGTCGTGGGCCAGCGCCACGTCGCCGATCAGCAGCACCACCGGCCCCTGGCTGGCGGCGGCGGCGCCGAAGGCGGCCGAGACCGTACCGTCGATCCCGTTGGCACCGCGGTTGGAGAGCACCTGCGGGGCACGCTCCGAGGCGGCGGTGAACTCCTCCACGTCGCGGATCGGCATCGAGGAGGCGACGAACAGGCTCGCGCCCGGCGGGAGCCACTCGCTCAGCTTGGCCGCCACCAGCGGCTCGGAGAGCTGATCCCCCACGGCGGCGGCTATCGCTGCCGCGGCGTCCTCGTCAGCGGTCCTCCACCCGAACAGCCATCCGCCGCCGGGACCCGGTGGCAGCGCCAACGCTGGCAGACGCCGGCTCACCACCGCGTCGGGGTCGTGCCAGCTTCCGTCGGGCTCGACGGCGATCTGCTCGGCCAGGGGCAGGTTGGCCAGCCACTGGCGCAGCGGCTTGGAGGTCGGCAGCACCCCGACCCGGATCACGACCTCGGGCGCGTGGGCGGCGGCGAAGCCCGGGTCGCGCAGCAGCAGGTCGTAGTGAGCGATCGCCGCCGGGCCGCGCCGGGCTCCCGAGAGGGGATCGGCCAGCAGCGGCACGCCCGCCGCGGCGGCGAGCTCCGCCAGCCCGGCGGGGGCGCCGGCACCGGCCACCACCACCGTGCGTCCGCCGGTGCTCTGGATCGACCCGGCGGAGCGATCAGGAGCCGGGTCTCGGCTGACCCACGGCCGCCCGCCGGGCCGGCCCGGCGCCGGGTCCTGGGGCAGGGGCTCGTGAAGCACCAACGGCTCGCGCAGCGGGAAGTTCAGGTGCACCGGCCCCGCGGGAGCAGTGAGCGCGGTCCAGTAGGCCCGGCAGGCCAGCTGGCGCATCCATCGCACGCGGTCCGGCGGGGCGGCGTGGGTCCCGACCTCGAAGAACCACTTGACCGCAGCGCCGAACAGCTTGACCTGGTCGATTGTCTGGCCGGCGCCGACCTCGCGCAGCTCGGGCGGACGGTCGGCGCTCAGGACGATCAGCGGCACCCGCGCCTGGAAGGCCTCGATCACCGCCGGCGCCAGGTTGGCCACTGCGGTCCCCGAGGTGCAGGTCACCGCCACCGGCCGTCCCGAGGCCTTGGCGGCGCCTAGCGCGAAGAAGCCCGCGCAGCGCTCGTCGATGTGAGAGAAGGACCTGATTCTCGGCTCCCGGACCAGCGAGAGCAGCAGCGGCGTGTTGCGCGAGCCGGGGGAGGTGCAGGCGTGGGTCATCCCGCAGCGGGCCAGCTCGTCGCAGAAGGCGCGCAGCAGCAGGTACGTGTCGGTGGCGGTCATGATGCGGGGGATGGTGCCCACGCTGCTCCTGCTCCACGGCTTCACCCACACCGGCGCGAGCTGGCAGGGCGTGAGGGCGGCGCTGCCGCGAGGCTACCGGGCGCTCGCCCCCGACATCCGCGGCCACGGCTCCGCGGCGGAGGTGGGGCCGGTGACGCTCCCGGCGGTGCTAGCGGATCTCGACGCCGCCGCGCCGCAGCGCTTGACCCTGGCCGGCTACTCGATGGGCGGGCGGATCGCCCTGCACGCGGCGCTCTCACCGGGGCTGGGAGGCCGGGTGCAGCGGCTGGTCCTGATCGGCGCCAGCCCCGGGATCCAGGATCCCACCGATCGCGCCGCCCGGCGGGAGGCCGACGAGCAGCTGGCGGGGGAGATCGAGCGGATGAGCATCGAGGCCTTCGCCGAGAGCTGGGCCACCACCCCGGTGCTGGCCGGTCAGCCGGATGCGGTGCTTGCGGCGGTGCACGGCGACCGTTTGCGCAGCACGCCGGCGGGACTGGCGCGCGCGCTGCTGGGGCTGGGGACGGGGGCGCTGCCCTCGCTGTGGGACAGGCTGGGGGGGCTGGGGATGCCGGTGACGCTGATCGTCGGGGAGCGGGATGAGAAGTTCACGGAGATCGCCGGCGAGATGGCGGCGCGGATTTCCAAAGCGCGCATGGTCGTGGTGCCCGGTGCCGGGCACGCGGTGCACCTGGAGGCGCCGGGGCGGGTCGCGGAGCTGCTGGCGTCGTAGGCGAGGAGAGGGCACAAGTGCACGAGGACCTCGCCCTACTGCGAAGGTTGCGCGGCAGTCCCCCGATGCGGGGTACAACTGACTGGCCGCCCCCGAGTCCTTCCTCCTCGTGCAGTTGTACCCTGGGGGACTCGCGACGCTACCGGCTTTCGTACCACTTCAGCAGCCCGTCGCCCAGTCCCGGGCCCGGCGGCACGGTGATAAGGCCGTCGAGGGGCGGCAGCGGGTTCTCCGGCCCCTCGAACAGCCCCAGCGTGGCCAGCCCGCAGAATCGGTCGGGACCCAGAGCAGCGGCGGCGTGCAGCGCCGCGGCGATTCCCAGGGAGCCGTCCCATGTCGAGGCGAGGTAGACCTCGTAGCCGACCGCCCGCGCCCGGTGGGCGGCATCCAGCACCCCGGTGATCCCCCCGCAGCCCGACACCTTCAGGCACACCGCCTCGCAGACCCGCGCCTCCAGCGCCCCCGGGAGCCGGGCGCTCTCGTCGAGCGCCACCGGCACCGAGGTCTCCGCGACCACTCGTCCCACCTCCCGAAGGCCGTGGCAGGGCTCCTCGCAGCACTCGATCCCCGCCGGCTCCAGCACGCGCAGCATCGCCACCGCCTCCTCGGGGGACCAGGCGCCGTTGGCATCGAGGCGGATCGCCATCCCTGACCCCGCCGCCGCCCGCACCGCCGCCACCCGTCCCGCATCGTCGCCGAGTCCCACCTTGACCTTGACGCCGCCAAAGCCCGCATCCCGGGCGACCCTAGCGGCTGCGGCGGCGCCGGCACGGTCGGCGACGGCGATCGTCGCGTTCACCGCCACGGGGCCCGCAGCGGCCGCTCCCAGCAGGCGCCAGACCGGCAGCCCCGCCCGCCGGGCCTCCAGGTCCCACAGCGCCAGGTCGATCGCCGCCACCGCCTGGGGCAGGATCGCCACCCGGGCGCACTCGGCCAGGGCCCGCTTTCGAGGCGCGTCAGCCGGCATCCTGGCCAGCACCGGGCCGCAGTCCGCCAGCGCCGCCAGCACGTCCTCCACGCTCACCCCGTCGTAGGCCGGAAGTGGCGCCGCCTCCCCATGGCCGGTGTGGCCGTCTTCAGCCGCGATGCTCACGCACACCATTCGACGGACGCTCTCCTCTCCATCTGCCGAAACCAGGGGCGCGCGCAGGCGCGCCCCCACAACCTCCAGATCCAGCCTCACCGGCTGAGCAACAACCCGGCGCAGAGCAGCATGCAGAAGGCCAGCTGCAACATTCCCGTCTGCGCCAGCGCCTGGTTCAGCGAGGGTCCGTCGGTGCGGTTTCGCACCAGCCGCACCAGCGGGGCGGCGGCCGGCAGCGTCAGCCAGGGCAGGAGCAGCCACGGCTTCAGCGGTCCGAACAGCCATGTCAGCGGGGCAAGCAGGTAGGCGCCGTAGACGATCGCCGCGAACACCACCCGGGTGCGCTCGCGGCCGAGGCGCACGGCCAGCGTGCGCTTTCCCGCCCGCCCGTCGGTGTCGATGTCGCGGAAGTTGTTGACGACCAGGATCGCCGCCGCGAGCAAACCCACCGGCACCGCCAGCGCGAATGCCTCCCAGCTCAGGTGGCGGACCTGGACGAAGAACGATCCCGCCACCGCCACGATGCCGAAGAACAGGAACACGAACACCTCGCCGAGTCCTTCGTAGCCGTACGGCTTGGGGCCTCCGGTGTAGGCGACGCCGGCGAGGATCGAGGCCGCGCCGACGAGCAGCAGCTGCCAACCGGCCACGACGATCAGGTAGATCCCCGCCAGCACCGCCAGGCCGAACGAGACGTAGGTGGCCACCAGCACCTGGCGGGGGGGCACGAGCCCCCCGGCGGTGACCCGCACGGGTCCAAGGCGGTCCTCGGTGTCGGCACCGCGGCGAGCGTCGGAATAGTCGTTCGACAGGTTCGTGCCGACCTGGATGAAGACCGCGCCCAGCAGCGCGGCCAGGAACCGCAGCGGGTGGAAGACGTGGTCAAAGCCCGCCAGCGCGGTACCCACGAGCACCGGCGCCACCGCCGCCGGCAGCGTCCGCGGCCGAGCCGCCATCAGCCATATCCTGACCCCGCTGGCGGGGCCCGTGGACGCGCGCGAGGCCATCTAGGCGCGCCGCGGGAACTGCGAGAAGTCGGGACGGCGCTTCTCCAGGTACGCCTTGCGCCCCTCCGCCGCCTCCTCGCTCATGTAGAAGAGCAGGTTGGCGTCGTGGGCCAGCTGCTGGATGCCGGCCAGCCCGTCCTCGTCGGCGTTGAAGCTGGCCTTGAGCAGTCGCAGCGCAAACGGCGACAGGGCCAGCATCTCCCGGCACCAGGCCACCGTCTCCTCCTCCAGGCTCTGAAGTGGCACGACGGCGTTGACGAGCCCCATCTCCAGTGCCTGCTGAGCGTCGTACTGGCGGCACAGGAACCAGATCTCCTTGGCCTTCTTGGGCCCCACCAGGCGGGACAGGACGCTGGCGCCGAACCCGCCGTCAAAGGAGCCGACCTTGGGGCCCGTCTGGCCGAAGCGGGCGTTCTCCGCGGCGACCGTCAGGTCGCAGACGACGTGCAGGACGTGGCCGCCGCCGACGGCGTAACCGGCCACCATCGCCACCACCGGCTTGGGCATGCGGCGCATCTGCACGTGCAGGTCGGTGACGTGAAAGCGCCCGACGCCCGGCTGACGGCCGGCCTGCTCGGGATCGGCGCCGCTGACATACCCGCCGCGGGCGCCTCGTACCCGCTGGTCCCCACCGGAGCAGAAGGCGTCGGGTCCCTCGCCGGTGAGGATGACCACGCCGATGTCGGGATCCTCACGCGCCAGTTCAAACGCATCGCAGAGCTCCACCACGGTCTCTGGGCGGAAGGCGTTGCGCACCTCGGGGCGATCGATCGTGATCTTGGCGATGCCGGCGTCCTCTCCGGTCGAGACCTCGTAGCGGATGTCGCTGTACTGCGCGGCGCTCTTCCAGACGGTGCTCACGGCGGCTGAGACTACCGTTTAAGGCTATGAGGTCCTGGCTGGCGATGGCCGCGCAGCGGCACCCCGAGCGGATGGCGCTGGTGGGAGCGGACGCGACGCTCACCTACGCCGAGCTGTCGCGGCGCGCGGTGGAGGCGGCCATCGCCCTGCAGGGGTTGGGGGTGCGCAGCGGGGAGCGGGTGGCGCTGGCACTTCAGGATCGCGTCGAGTTCGCGGTGGCGGCGCATGCCTGCCTGCTGTTGCGCACGCCCGTTGTGCCGATCGACCTGCGTCTGGCCGAGCCCGAGCAGACGCTCCGCGCCCGCGGCACGGCCGTGGTGGTCCGGGAGCCGCTGCACGCCTCCTCCGGGTCGCTGGCTCCGGGGAAGACCATCGACCGTGACGCCGTGGCCGCGGTGATGCACACCTCCGGAACCACCTCGGCGCCCAAGCCGGTGGAGCTGACCTTCGGCAACTGGATGAGCAACGCCCTGGGCTCGGCGGTGGCGCTCGGCCTGGACCCGCACGAGCGTTGGCTGTGCCCGATGCCGCTGGTCCACGTCGGTGGCCTCTCGATCCTGATCCGCTCGGCGATCTACGCCACCACCGTGGTGGCGCCGGAGCCCTATGACTTGGCCAGCGTGCTGGCCGAGCTGATGGACCGCGAGCGGCGCATCACGCTCGTGTCGCTCGTGCCGACGATGCTGGCCCGGCTGCTGGATGCCGGCCTGCGTGAGCCGCCCACGCTCCGCTGGGCGCTCCTGGGTGGGGGGCCGATCGCCCCTTCGCTCTTGGAGCGCGCGGCCGCCGCCGGGGTGCCGGTGGCGCCCACCTACGGGATGACCGAGGCGTGCTCGCAGATCGCCACCCACGGCTGGCCGCTGCCGGGGGTAGAGGTGGCGCTGGATCCAGACGGCGAGATCCTGGTGCGCGGCGACATCGTGGCCCCGGGGGCGCTGGCGGCGGGGGGGTGGCTGTACACCGGTGACCTCGGGAGCTTCGACGAGCGCGGCCGGCTGCAGATCATCGGCCGCAAGACCGACACGATCGTCACCGGCGGGGAGAACGTCGCCCCCAGCGAGGTGGAGGCGGCGCTGCTGGAGCATCCCGCCGTCGCCGACGCCGGGGTGTATGCCCGTGCGGACCCGGAGTGGGGAGAGGCGATCGTCGCCGCGGTGGTTGCCCGCGTGCCGGGGTCGCTGAGCGACGGTGAGCTCCGCGCGCACTGCGCGCAGCGGCTGGCTCCGTTCAAGGTGCCCAAGGCCTTCAGGTTCGTCGAGTGCCTGCCGCGCACGGCCTCGGGAAAGCTGCTGCGGCGGGAGCTCGGAGCCGTATAGTCGCCCCCGTGTCCTCGGTCCGGCGCCTGGATCTGAAAGGGTCGCCCAACCAGCTGACGATCGAGCAGCTGGCGGCAGAGACCGGGATGTCGGTGCGCAACATCCGCGCCCACCAGGCGCGAGGGCTGCTGGCGCCCCCGGAGGTGCGGATGCGGGTTGGGTACTACGGGCCCGAGCACGTCGCCCAGCTGCGCCTGATCCGGGAGCTCCAGGATGACGGCTTCAACCTCGGCGGGATCAAGCGCCTGCTCCAGGACACGCAGGGGACGGCCGAGCGCCTGCTGGCGTTCAAGCAGGCGCTGAGCGCGCCCGAGGGTGAGGAGCCGCCCGAGATGCTCTCGCTGGCCGAGCTGGGTCGCCGCTTCCGCGTCAACGCCGAGGACGCCCCCGCGGTGCTGGCTCAGGCGCAGCGGCTGGGGGTGCTGATGCCGGTCGGTAGCGACCAGTTCGAGGTTCCCAGCCCGTCGCTGCTGGCCGTGGCCGAGGAGGTGGTGCAGCGCGGCATCTCGCTGCGCAGCGCGCTCTCGATCCTGGAGGAGATAGAGCGCCACTGCGACTCGGTTTCGCGCTCGTTCGTCAAGCTGTTCCTGGCGGAGGTGTGGAAGCCCTTCGAGCAGGCCGACATGCCGCCCGCGGGCTGGCCGGAGATCGAGTCGGCGGTGGAGCGGCTGCGGCCGATCGCCTCCGAGGCGCTGATGGCGATCTTCAGGCAGCGGCTCGGCACCCAGATCGAGGATGCCTTCCGGGAGATCACCAGGCGACTGACCGTGCAACGGGAACGATGACCGAGGATTCGGATCCGAGCGAGCTGCGCGCCTCTCTGCGCCAGAGCTGGGAGTGCGCGGCCGCGGGGTGGGGGCAGCGCGCCGAGACGATGCGGGAGATGGGGATGCCGGTGTCGAGCTGGATGATAGAGCGGCTGGGGCTGGTTCCCGGTCAGCGCGTGCTGGAGCTGGCCGCCGGCCCGGGGGACACCGGCTTCCTGGCCGCCCCGCTGGTGGCGGTGCCCGGAGAGGCACCGGTCGCCCCTCCCGGGGAACCGGGCGGTGCCGCTCGCCCGGGAACGGTGATCTGCAGCGACGGCGCCGAGGCGATGCTGGAGGTGGCGCGGGCACGGGCGCAGGAGCTTGGTATCGAGAACGTGGAGTTCCGCCGCCTGGAGCTGGAGTGGATCGACCTGCCGGCGGCGGCAGTGGACGCGATTCTCTGCCGCTGGGGGGTGATGCTCGTGCTGGACCCCGAGACCTGCCTGCGGGAATGCCGGCGCGTGCTGGCGCCCGGGGGGCGGATCTCGCTGGCGGTGTGGGATGAGGCGGCCGAGAATCCGTGGGCCACGATTCCAGGGAGCGCCCTGGTCGAGCTCGGCCACGCGCAGGCGCCGGCCGCGGGCGGGCCGGGGATGTTCGCGCTGGCCGCGGGTCGACGCCTGAAGGAGCTCCTGGGGGCGACCGGCTTCACCGGGGTGGAGGTTGACCGAGTCCCGGTGGCACGCCGCTTTGCCGATGCCGATCTCTACGTGGAGCAGACGCTCGACCTCTCGCCGTCCTTTTCGGATGCCTGGAGCCGGTTGAGCGAGGCCGCCCGCGAGGAGGTGCGCGGCCGGCTGCGGGAGCTGGCCCGGCCCTTCACCGGCGCCGACGGGGCGCTGCACGTGCCCGGGCGCGCGCTCGTAGCCTGCGCAAACGCCTGAGAGCGTTCACAGGCTGTTTACCAGGACTTTGCTGATCGTTCACCGCCTCGCGTCGGCTAAAGCGGAAGCTTCAGTCAATGCTCAGCGGAAATGGAATCCTCTCCCGGCTTCTGCTCGTGCTGTGGGGACTCGCCCCAGAGGGCGAGGTCCCCCCGCGAGTCCTGATCGAGCGCTGACTCGCCTCCCGGCAGCACCCGCGCCAGCAGCACGGCGGCGGGGCCGGTAGCGGCGATCAGCAGCAGCGACGCCGCCGAGGGGGCGGGGAGGGCGAGGAAGCGCCGCAGCGGCGGCAGGGCCAGCGAGGCCCCGAGGACGGCCCCCGATCCCGCCACCGCGCCGATCACCGGCGCGTTGGGACGGCCCCCGAGTTGCCCGCTCTGCAACGTCTGGGCGAGCTGGGTGACGATGATCGACCCGAACGCCACTCCGGAGGCCGGAACGCCCAGGGAGGAGGTGAGGAGCACTGCCGCCAGCGACGGTACGGAGGTGGCCAGGCCGCGTCGCACGATGCCCGACAGCAGCTGCTGGTCGAAGGAGTCGGTCCCCTCACGGCTGATCAGGCGCAGGTCCTGCTCGCGCGGGGGCTGCACAGCCACCGCCACCGCCGGCAGAACGTCGGTGACCAGGTTGATCGCGAGGATCTGGCGTGCCCCGAGCACGGCGCCGCGACCGACCACGGCCGCGCCCGCCATCATGATCATCTCACCGAGGTTGCCGCCGAGCAGGAGCGCCAGCGCCCGGTGGAGGTTCTGCCACAGCGAGCGGCCCTCGAGCAGCGCTTCGGTCAGGGTCTCGAAGCGGTCGTCGGCCAGCACGAGGTCCGCCGCCTGGCGCGCCACCTCGGTGCCCCCCGCTCCCATCGCCACGCCCACGTCGGCCAGCCGCAGCGCGGGCGCGTCGTTGACGCCGTCGCCGGTCATCGCCACCGTGTGGCCCGACTGGCGCAGGCTCTCGACGATCCGCAGCTTGTCGATCGGCGTGATCCGTGCCACCACCGAGGCCCGCGCCAGCCGCTCCCGCAGCTCCCCGTCCTCCACGTCCTCGATCTCCTCACCGGTGAGGACCGCGCCCTCGCCGACGGAGAGGCCGAGGTCGGAGGCGATCTTCTGCGCGGTGGCGGGATGGTCGCCGGTGAGCATGATCACCCTCACACCCGCGGCGCGGCACCGCGCCAGCGCCTGAGCCGCGCCCGCGCGCGGCGGGTCGCTGATGCCGATGAAGCCGCGGGCGGTGAGCTGTCGCGGGTCCTCGATCACAGCTTCCTCGGGGCCGTCGGCGACCATCAGCACGCGCAGGCCCTGCGCGGCAAGGGCCTCGGCGCGAGCTAGCAGCGCCGTCCGCCCGTCCTCATCCAGCGGCTGCGGTCCACTGCCGGGGGCGGCGAGGTGGGTGCAGCGCGGCGCCACCACCTCCGTGGCGCCCTTGACGCAGATCCGCCCGGCCACCGCAGTCGCATGCAGCGAGCGAACGGGATCAAACGGAGCCTCGGCACGGCGCTCGGCACCGAGCTGCGGCGCCAGCCCGGCGTGCTCAGCGGCGGCCAGCACGGCACCGTCGGTGGCGTGGGCCGGCGGGTCTCCGGCATCCGGCGCGGGACTGGCCAGGCCGGCGCACAGCAGGACCTCCAGCGCACCCGGTGCCGGGGGCCCGGCGGAGAGCTCGCGCGGCCGACCCAGGTCGTCGATCAACGTCACCTCCAGCCGGCCGCGGGTCAGCGTGCCGGTCTTGTCGCTGCAGACGATGTCGACCCGCCCGAGCGCCTCCACCGAGGAGAGCCGGCGCACCAGTGCCGAGCGAGCTGCCAGCCGGCGAGCGACGGAGGCCTCGGCGACGCCCGCCAGCAGCGGGAGACCCTCAGGAACGGCGGCCACGGCGACGCTGGCGCCGACCGCGAGCTGGGCCATGGGTGCGCCCCCCCAGGCGATGCCGGCCAGCGTCACGACCAGGCCGCCGACCACCACCACCGGCATCCCCTGGCGGAACAGCCGGTCCAAGCGCTCCCCGAGCGGGCTGCTGCGTGTCTCCTCCACGGTCAGGGCGGCGGCGGTGGCGCCCAAGCGGGTGCCCTCGCCTACCGCCACCACAACGGCCCGGCCCGCTCCGACGGTGACGTCGCTGCCCTCCAGCACGATCCGAGCCTGCGCCTGGTCGGCGTCGGGCGCCTTGATCACCGGCAGCGACTCTCCGGTCAGCGCGGCCTCGTCGACCTCCAGCGCCTCCGCCTCCAGCAGGCGCGCGTCGGCGACCACGCGGGCGCCGGACTGCAGCAGCAGGATGTCACCCCGCACGACCTGGTCTCCGGGGATCTCGCGTACCTCGCCGTCGCGCAGTACTCGGGCACCGGCGGCGCCGATCTGCTCCAGCGCCTGCGCCGCCTGGCCCGCCTGGTGCTCCTGCCAGGCGCCGACAGCGGCGTTGGCCAGGATCACAGCGCCGATGATGGCCACGTCAGCCACCGCGCCGACGGTCAGCGACACCGCCGCGCCGGCGCCGAGCACCGCCACCAGCGGCGACTCCAGCTGCTCGGCCATCGCCCCGACAAACGCGTTGCGCCGGGCCGGCCGAGTCCGCGCCTGCTGGCGGGTCTGCGCCTGCGCCTCCGTCAGGCCCTGCGTGCCGGCGTCCAGCGCCGCCAGCACGTCCTCGGGCACCATCTGTCCCCAGCGCTCCGGTCGGGGGTCGGTGAGCCGGCTGATCACCGAGCGCGAGCGGTGACCGCCGCGCAGACGCTGCCAGCCGGTGCCGATGGCCGCGAGGGCTCCCACGTAGGTGGACAACGAGGCCCGCAGGAGGCCCGGCTCCCCCTGGAGGCCCCAAGCGGCCCCGGCGAGGTTGGTGGCCACCGACAGCGCCACCGAGACTCGCGCGACTCCGTCCCGCCGGGCCGCGGCCTCGACGATCGCCGCCACCGCCGAGAGGCCCGGGGCCAGCAGGTCGGCGCGGGCCTGGAAGTGCGAGCTGCGACCGGAGCTGAGCGCGATGCCGAGGTCGCAGGCCTCAAAGGCGGCGGCCGCACGTGGCGTGTCGGAGAGCACCGCGACGCGGCTGCCGCCGCGCTGACGCTCGCGTATGTAGTCCGTCAGGTCGGCCTCCAGGACCAGCGGCATCCCTGCGCGCCGGGTCAGGCTGCGCGAGGCCCGGCGGTCCCCGCTCTCCAGCACCGCGATCTCCACACCGTTCTGCTCGCAGTGGCGGTGGAGCTCCTGGAGCCCCGGAGCCAGGCGCGCGCGCAGGTGCACGTAGGCCACCGGCGCACCCGCAGCCTCGTCGCGGAGGACGAGCGCCTGCTCGCCGGCCTCCACCGCGCGACGTACCTCGGGGGCCTCGGCGTCACCTGCGGCGGGCTCCGCCAGCCGCAGGCGCCGGCCGCCCACCACGGCGCTGATGCCGCAACCGTCGAACTCCGCCTCTTGGGCCTGCAAGGCGCGGGCGGGCCGAGGGCCCGACCCCCACGGTGAGCCGGTGGCGGCCGCCATCGCCGCGATGCACTCGGTGAGCTCGCCGCGATCGCGGCCGCCCACAGGGATCACCCGCGTCTGCTCGAGCCCGCTGGCCAGCACGCGCGGTCCATCGATCACGAGCACGTCGGGGCGCCGGACCGGCCGCTCGGGCCTCGTGCCCACCACCGTCACGCCGGCCCGCAGCACCCGCGCCGAAGCGCCCGTGTCGGCGGCCTCGGTGCCGAGCATCGCGGCCCGGGGGTTGACCAGCAGCAGCCCCGTGAACGCCGCTGCCGGGGAGCGGTGACGCACGGCGTACAGCAGCGCGTAGCCCAGGGAGGCCGGTCCCAGCACGGCCACGTAGCGCTGCAGCGCGTCGGCCCGGACGGGCTGGGGCCGAGGCTCCGGTGCCCATCCCGAGCCGGTCTGGAGCTCTACCACCAGGGGACCGTGGAGCACGGTCGCCCCGGCCTCGAGCTCCGCACCGGCGGCGACTCCGTCAGGCAGGCCGTCGCAGCCGACCACAGTGCCCGCACCCTCGATCACGCGAGCGTCCAGCGGAACGCGGGTCCCTGACTCCAGCCGCACCACCGCGCCCGGCTGAGCCTCGGTCACGTTCTGCAGGCGCTGCTCGTAGTCTCTCCACGCCTCGCGTCGCAGCCGGGCCTCGGTCAGCAGCCGCAGCGCCCCGGCGCCGCTGACCATCAGCCCGAGCGGGGAGCCCGACAGGGTGAGCGAGACGATCGCGGCCCCGCCCATCGCCAGCTGCGCCCGGTCGCGCCCGAGGATGCGGCGCAGTCCGTCGCGCAGCGGTGGGGCGCTGTCGATGATCCCGACCACGCCCGCCACCGCCGCCGGCGCCGTGGCGCCCGTGCCTCCGCTCGAGGTGGCCCGCTGAAAGGCGACCAGTCCCAGTCCGAGCGCCGCGCCGATCACGCGGGCGCTGCTCTGGACGATCGGCGCCGGGTCCAGCGGGTGGGCGGGACGATCCTCGCCGGCGGTCTCGGGCAGCTCGACCTTGGAGATCTCGCTGAGCAGGTCCTGGATGGAGGCGACGTGGTCGGAGAACTCCACCAGCACCCGCCCGGTGGTGGCGCTGGCCACCGCGCGCTTGACCTCGGGGCGTCGCTCCAGGGCCGCCACCACGCGCCGTGCCAGCTGTGGATCGCGATCGATCCCCCGGACGGCGATGCGGGCGCGTCCGAACCGGCCGGCTCCGTCTCGCAGCACGCCGGTCACCGCGCGCGCCGCCCGCGCCGGGCCGGGAGCGCCGCTGTGCTGCGGAGCGGGCGCCGGCGACCCGGGTTGGGTCTCTGGAGGCTCCTGCTCGGCGACGGCGAGCTCAGCCGCGGCGGACAGCACCGCCTCGGGGCCGGAGCAGGTCTCGTCGAAGCGGATCAGCACGTTGCCCGTGTCCGGGCTGGCGCTGACTGCGACCACGCCCGGAATCGTCCCCATCGCCTGCTCCAGCCGGTGGGGAGCACCCCCGTCCCACCCTGGTAGGGTGATCCGCAGGCGGCCGGGACTCCGGCGCAGGATCCGCAGCGCGGAAGCCGTCGCCGGCTCGCTCACCGGTGCCTCGCCGGAGGCGCAGTCAGTCTCGACATCGGTTCCCGCGGGGGTCTAGGACTTGGGTGAGGAGGATGTGCCCGAGGACTTTGCGCGCCGGGTGCCCGAGCCGGTCCCCGCGTGCATCGACCGAGCCTCGGCGAGGATGTCCTCGGTCTCTTCACGCACCCTCCCGAACGCACGCTTGAGCATCCGGGAGCCGTCGGTGACGACCCGCTGCATCAACTCCTCGGCCCGCTCGTCGGCGGGCCGGTCATCCGCCCTGATCTTCTTCGCGGCGGGGCTCATCCCGTCTCGGCGGTGCTGGCGCTCTTGGATGTCCGTCTCGAGGAGCCGCTCGTGCGGCGGCTGCGAGCGGACGAGCTGTCGCCATTGGGGGTGGGCACCTGCTCTTCGCCGCGGACGCCCCGGGTCGCGCCGCGCGCGGCGCCGGCTACCACGTCGCCCACCTTCAGCGCGCCGGCAACGCCGAGTACCGCGCCGCGGCGGACGGTGTCCCGCGTCCGGGGGGAGAAAACCGCGGCCGTCGCCGCGGCCACCACGGCTGTTTCGGTGCTGATCAAGTCATCAAGTGCCACTTCGTGCCCTCCTCGTTTTTCCAGGTCGGTGGGGAACTGCACTTCCCCCAGGTGCGAAAGCTACCCCCGCCTCCGCCGGCCAAACGCCATCGGCGGGCTCCAGGTAGCCTGCCGACATATGTTCTACGACGACGACGCAGACCTCCACAAGCTCGACGGCAAGACCGTCGCCATCATCGGCTATGGCTCCCAGGGCCACGCCCACGCGCTGAACCTCAGAGACTCGGGGGTGGAGGTCGTCGTGGGGTTGCGCTCATCCTCGGCGAGCGTGGCCAAGGCTCGCGAGCACGGGCTGCGGGTGCTGGAGCCCGCCGACGCGGCCAGCGAGGCCGAGGTGGTGATGATGCTGACCCCGGACGAGCTCCACGCCCAGGTGTGGGAGTCGGGTGTCCGGGACGGGATCGCCGCCGGCAACGCGCTGCTCTTCGGCCACGGCTTCTCGATCCACTACGAGCAGATTCAGCCGCCACCCGACGTCGACGTCGCGCTGGTGGCGCCCAAGGGGCCGGGCCACCTGGTGCGCCGCCAGTTCCTGGAGGGCTCCGGCGTCCCCGGCCTCGTCGCCGTCCACCAGGATCCCGGCGGCGACGCGCTGGCTCTGGCCCTGGCCTACGCCAAGGCGATCGGCTGCACTCGTGGCGGGGTCATAGAGACGACCTTCAAGGACGAGACCGAGACCGACCTCTTCGGCGAGCAGGCGGTGCTCTGCGGCGGGGTCACCGAACTGGTCCGCGCCGGGTACGAAACGCTCGTCGACGGCGGCTACGACCCCCGGCTGGCCTACTTCGAGTGCATGCACGAGCTCAAGCTGATCGTCGACCTGATGTACGAGAAGGGGATCGCGGGGATGCGCTACTCCATCTCCAACACCGCCGAGTACGGCGACCTGACTCGCGGCAAGCGGGTGATCAGTGACCAGACCCGGCAGGCGATGAAGCAGATCTTGATGGACATTCAGAGCGGGGCCTTCGCGCGGGAGTGGATCGCGGAGAATCGAGCCGGGCAGGAGAACTTCAAGCGCATGCGCGAGGAGCAGTCCCGCCATCAGGTCGAGGTCGTGGGCCAGGAGCTGCGCTCCCAGATGGACTGGATCGATACGGAGTTCGCCGAATAGGCTCCGCCTGGGGCGGGCGTCGGCGAACGTGGTGTCGAGCGTGGCCGGATGCTCCCCGTAGATCTGTGCCAGACCATCAGGACGGATGCTTTGGTCCCCGTGCGGCTGCGGCTCGAGTCTGCCGTAGAAGTGCCTTCCGGTGGGCGTGCCGCGGAAACCGCGACGGCGCCGCCACCACCGCGCAGATGTTGGCGACGCTGGCAGCACCGCTAGAGGATGAACCGTGTTCTGATCGAGGATCACGCCATCGCTTCTCAGCTCGCACACGGTGATCTCGCCCGGATCGCGGGTCACGCTCGTCACGAGGAGCCATTCGCGTTGCCGACCCTGCCAGCTAGGCCGCTGTGCCTGTCCCTCGATCACGACGTCAACGGTCACAGCATCGTCACGCATCTCGCCCGCTACTAACAGCGTGTGGGATATCTGCCAAGCATGTCCCGACGGGTCGACGGGAGTGCCCGTTGCCCCGTCCGCGTACCGCTCAAATGTGGCTCCTCCACGATCTGGGTGGGTAGCGTCCGATCGGCCTGATTGCCTGATCGGCTTCTGGTCGTCGATGATGGGAGCCCGTCATGCGAGCGCAGGATTTTCTTCTCTTCTAGGCCGCGCTGGGGTTGAGCGATCTGTGGCGGGTCGTGGGCGTCCGAGTTTGATGGGGGGACCAAGCGGCTGGATCTGCGGCTTGATTTTCCGCGTGGGTCGACGTTCTGCTGCCCGGAGTGC